>Ga0268284_1000083_pt1 | contig 85639 bp, 65 predicted proteins | sample saktaG_14_FD_190137 | JGI IMG/M metagenome (GOLD analysis project Ga0268284, IMG submission 190137) | Saline water microbial communities from Sakinaw Lake, British Columbia, Canada - sak_2013_06_06_40m | ecosystem: Environmental > Aquatic > Non-marine Saline and Alkaline > Saline ...
TACGGCACGTCCGCCAATGACTGCCTGATTATCAGCAACTATGCCGAGTACAGCGGTGGCGGCGCCACTTTCTGCGTGCTCAACCGCTGCACGCTCGTGGACAACATCGTGTCAAACTATGGCGGCGGCGCGGCGCAAAGCACGATCAACAATTGTGTCATTCGCGGCAATACAGCCATTGACGGCGGCGGCACGTGGAACAGCATCGACAACAACTGCCTGATCGTCAACAATCGCGCAAGCGGGCTCGGTGGCGGCGCATTCTGCGGTAGTTACCGATACCTCAACAGTTGCACACTCGCGGGCAACAGCGCCGGCGACGGTGACGGCTTCTTTGTCACCAATGGCTTCGTGCGAAACTGCATCGTGTTCCTGAACGGCTCCAATAATTGGGCAGGGACAGGCACGGTCGTGTTTACCTGCTCGTTGCCGCTGCCGCCCGGACAAGGCAACATCAGCAACGACCCGGAATTCGTTAATGCCAGCACCGGCAATTACAGGCTGTTCGAGTCGTCACCGTGCGTCAACGCCGGCACCAATGCGTACATCACGTGGAGTACTGATTTGGATGGCACGCCACGTATCATTGACGGACGCGTTGATATGGGCGCGTATGAATTCATCCCCGAGCCGGGGGTCACACTGGTGCTTGTCGGACTGGTCGGACTGGTCCGACGTGCCCGCTCAGCCCATAGGAACACACCATGAAGAACTATTGTCTGGTCCGCCGTCGCCCGCACATGTCTGGCGATACACGGCGGTGTCGGTCGACGGTAATCCGGGCTCGTTTTCGCCACGCGGTTTCAGGATCATAATGCAGAAAGCAGAATTCATCAATGTGCAGATGCAAGAACAGGCGCTTGCCGCTCAGGCGCACGCGGGGTCAGGCGGCGCAGACGATGCGGCGGCCGCGCGCCTTGCGATCCGCAGGGTCAGCAAACGCTATGGCACGTTATGGGCGAATCGGCAGGTTTCGCTCAACGTTCAGGCGGGCACGATCATCGGCCTACTCGGGCCGAACGGCGCAGGCAAGACTACGTTGATCCGTGTGTGCGCCGGCTGGCTCACGCCCGATGAAGGTGACGTTGTCATCGCCGGGCACCGGCAGTCGCTGACCGCCATCGCGGCGCGCGCACACTTGGGCGTCGTGTCGCGCGACGCGCCGCTGTGCGAGGAGTTGACCGTCGCAGAAACGCTTTTTCTCCGCGCCACGCTGTGCGGCGTGGCCGCGGCCGCGCGCACGGACGTCTGCCGCGCCGCCATTGATGAATACCGGCTCGCCACGTTCGCGCGGCGGCGCATCGGCGTGCTGTCCACCGGCATGCTCCAGCGCGTTGCGATCGCCTGCGCCATGGTGCACAGCCCGGCCGTCCTGTTGCTCGACGAGCCGACGGTCGGACTCGACCCGGAAATTCGCCGGCATATCTGGGAGTGCCTTGTGCGCCTGAAGGAGCGCGGTGTCGCGCTGTTGCTCACCACCCACTATCTTGAGGAAGCCGCGCGTCTCTGCGACGAAGTCCATTTGATGATCCGCGGCGCCATCGCCTTCTCGATCCAGCCGGACGCCATGGACGGCTCGGCCGCGCGCCTCGAACGCGCGTATCTTCACGCCGTCGCCCACGAGCCGACGCTATGAGCATGCTGCTTCGCCAGATCGGCCAACTGTTCCTGGTGCATTTGCGCGTCTGGTGGCGCACGCCGCGCCAGGTGCTGACGGGCCTCGTCCTCAGTGGCGTGTTTCTCCTGGTCGGCACACAGTTGCTCCACGTGCGGCTGAGCGGTCGGGTCGCCATCGGCCTCTGCGCGGGTGATATGCCCCTGCTGTCCGCGATCGAGTCCGAACTGACCGCCCTCGGCATCACCACCGTCCATTGCCCCGACTACGTGCAGGCCACCGCCGACCTTGCCGCCGGCCGGCTCGTCGCTGTTATCTGCCTGATGCCGCACACCCTCCGGCTCACCCTGTCCGGCCGCAATCCCATGCTCGACCGGGAGATCAATGGTGTGCTGCTGCGCGTGGCCGCGCGCGTCAGCGAATCACAGCCGGGCGGCGACCAAATCGCCATTGTGTCCTCACACCAGTCCCTCGACGAGATCAACGCCTTCATGACCGCCAGTCTCATTCCGTTCCTGATCATGACGCTGGCCACCGTCAACTGCGGCATGCACTGGCTGCGCGATTGGGAGAGCGGCATGGTTCACACGATCAAAGTGTTGCCGCTGCGCCGCGTTGTGTTGCCTGTGGCGCGCACGCTGGGCGGCGGGTTCCTGGTGCTGGTGATCCTGGGTGTGTCGCTGGCGATCTGCCGGTGCATCGTCCCGTGGCGTCTGCCCGATCGACCCGGCGTATGGGTGTGCGTGCTGCTGGTGCAGGTCATCTACGCGCTCGGGTTTTTCACGGCGCTGGCAGCGGTCTGCAAGAGCTATCTGCTGTATGTTGACGCGGCGATGCTGCTCATCCTGCTCATGATGTTCACCAGCGGGACGATTAAGCCGGTCGAGGCGATGGCCGGGTGGGAGTACGTTCTGGCCCACGCCACCCCGGCCTTCTACGCGGTGCGCTCGCTGCGCGCCGTCATGACGGACTCCGCGCCGCTGTTACTGCGCGACCTGGGTGTTCTGGCCGCGTGCGCCGCCGGGTGCTTCGCCCTTGCACAACTGCTGTTTACCCGCGCGCGCATCGGGCGATAACGGCCAGGTCCGCAGTTGCGTTTTGCCCTGTTGTATGGTATACTATGCGTTAGAGATTTATGAGATTGACGTTCTCGAAAGACTCTTCACCATTCACGGAGGCCACCATGAAAACACGCACCGTGTCATTGCTTTGCTGCATGGTCACATTCATCGTCCTGACGGCCTTCGCGGGCAAGCTCATCACCAAACATGTGCTCGTTGACCCCAATGGCATCAACGGCAAAATTGCGTTTGACGAGAACGGCAATGCCATCCAGGTCTTTCCCACGTACACCAACATTCCAGGGAATGCGTTGTACCAACTGGACTACAAGGCCTACAACAAGAAAGGCGAGGTCTATTCACAAGGGACCCTGCCTGGCATCGCCGGCGTGAACAACTTCACCATGCCGCTCTTCTTGTCGCAGGGCGCGGGCGGTTTCGATGGCAAGATGCTGCTCCTCAGATTCGGCGGCGCGTACACCACAGAAGCCAAAGCGTCGAGTTCGTTCAGCCGTTACGCGATGTACAAGCTCGGCAAGCGCGGCGCGGCAAAAATCAATGAAATCGAGTTTGCCATCTCGAACGGGTTCTCCGTCGTGTACATGTACAAGGGCAAGGTCGTCACCGAATTCGGCGAGTACTCCTCGAATGGACTCATCAGATTCACCATCGCCATCTACAACAAGAAGCTGCTACGGACCAAGCGGGGCGGAACGATCATGGCGCAAAACGGCGCGTGGGAGGGCAAAGCAGCAGCCTTCTTGACCTACTCTGGCAATACCAACTGCGCGGTTTCCATCGCGAAGCCCTGAGCCGGCCGCGCGGCGGGCCGCAAGCCGCTGCCGGCGCCCACCGCGGTTGCATCTCGCTCAACCATGCGCACGGCGCAGTGCGGCGTGGCACGCTGGCAACTTGGTGCGCCCGGGATTGTTTGTGTTATACGCGGAAACGGTAACTACACAAAGGAGGCCAGTATGAACCCGTGTTTTGTCTTGCGCGCCTGCCGCGTGCTGTTCGGCGTGTTGCTTGTTGCTGCCAGCCCCTGCGCGCTGGCCAGTGTCACCAACATCACCAGTGGCGGCCCGCGCCATGCCTGCATCACGCAGGCCGTGGCCGTCGCGGTCAACGGCGACACGCTGCTGATCAGCACGGGCGTCTACCGCGAATGCGTTGACATTATGCGGCACCTCACCTTGCGCGGCGGCTATGACCTGGCCTTTGGTGCGGTCGTCGGCAATGCGGAGATTGTCGGACTCGCAACCTGGAACGGCGTGGGGGTCCACCAAAGCAGCACCTGCAGCTTTTTCAATCTTGAGATCCATCATGTCACCAATGCCGGGCTGAGTGTCGTGGAGAGTTCGTTCGTGATCCTATCCAACTGCGTGGTGCGCAACAACGTCGGGATTAGCGCCGGCGGCATTGACCTGCGGAGCAGTGGGCACGTCGTGGCCTACCGGACAGCCATTCGCAACAATGTGGCGACCGGTGCCGGCGGCGGTGGCGTGCACGCGCAGTTCCACTCGACTTTTGAGCTGCATGAAAACGGCTCTGGCGTGTATGACAATTATGCCACCAATGGCGGGGGTGTGATGCTGGAAGGCGGCAGCGCACTGATTTTGCGCCGGCAGGGCATGGTGTACCGCAACACCGCAGTCAACAAAGGCGGCGGCGTGTATGCCACGGGCGGCTCCCGGGTTGAATGCGACGCCTACGGCGGGATCGGCTGGGGCTCGAGCAACTTCAACAAAGTCACCAACGGCTGCGGCGGCGGCGTCTATGCCGATGGCGGCGCGCTGGTCATCGTCTCGAACCGCGCACATATCGCCGGCAATCGCGCCGCGCGAGATGGCGGCGGCGCGTATCTCTCGAATGCGACCTTGATCGTGACCGAGGATGCGGTGCTGGGCCTGATCATGGGCAACTATATCTGCACCAATGTGGCGCTGGGCGCGGGCGGCGGCGTCTATGCCGTGGGCAGCACGGTCATGGCCAGCAGCGCGACCCTTTCCAGCGGGCGCGCCGGCACAGCCGGCGGCGGCATCTATGCCGACCAGTCGTTCGTGCAGCTGGGCGCGGGCACCATCCTCGGCAATGTCCTGACCGCCAATGCAAACTACGCCATGAGCGGCACGGGCGGCGGTATCTACGCCCGCCGCAGCACACTGGTGCTTTCCAACGCGACCGTGCTGAACAATATGGCGGCGGGCACGGATGGCGGCGGCGTCATGGCGACCGAGCACACCACGGCGACCCTGATGAATGTTACTTTCCAAGGCAACACAGCGGCGACCAACGGCGGCGCGCTTGCACTGGTCTCGTCAGATGCCGCAGTGTACGGCGCGTTTGGCGCTCCCGTCAGTGTGCCGCCCTGCCACTTCGAATATAACACGGCTCAGTTTGGCGGCGCGTGCCATGTGCGCGGCAGCACCCTTAACTTGGCCGACGCGCGGGTGGTCAGCAACACGGCCGGCGTCACAGGCGGGGGCATATTGGCGCTGGAGAGTTCGCGCGTGACGCTGGTCAACACGGTGCTGGCGCACAACAACGCCGCCCTGGCCGGCGCGGGCGGCGCGGCGTACAGCACGGCCATGCTGCTCTTGCACTGCACCCTGGCGCACAATGGCGCGACGGGCTTGGTCGCCAGTTTCGGTGGCACCTTGGCGCTGACCAACTGCATTGTCTGGGGTCATACCGCGCTCAACATTGCCGACGGGCAGGCGGTGCAGTATTGCGACGTGGATGGCGGCTACCCGGGCGCGGGCAACCTCAATGCGGATCCGCTGTTCGTGGATGCGGCAGCATTCGACTATGCGCTGCAAGCCGGCTCGCCGTGCATTGACACCGGTGTGGTCGTCGGCGTGACAACCGACTGCCTCGGCGTGCCACGCCCGATCGGCGACGCGCCCGACCTCGGCGCATATGAAGCCGTGCCTGAACCGGCGCTGCTGGGGCTGACCATATTCTTTGCGCTGTTCCGGCTGCCATGCACGCTGCGTCGGCGACGGTGCCTGGCCGGTATTAACGACGGGGTGATCGCGTCTTCTCCCTTTTCGGCAGTGCCAGCGCCGCCTGCGTCTGCGATGGCATAGCGTCCTTTGCCTGCGGCACCCTCCAAAACACCTCCAAAACACCTGAGTTGACTTTGCTGATGCAGTTCACTATCATTGGATATCAATTGGCGTACTACCAGGTGTTGTTTGCAGAATAACGCATTTCTGCAAACAACCTTGATAATGAATATAGGCCGACCATGCCCGAAAAGAAGACCACCACAGATCACGTCGCCGACCTGCGCACGCGGGCGGAAGCACGTGCCAAGACCAGCACAATCGCATCTCGAAAAACGCGCGCGCGCGTCGTCGGCCGCAACCGCAGCAGCCACAAGCAGACCGCGGCGGCGAGGGCGCTATTCAAAACGGCCATGGGCACGATATTCGATGGCATCCGGGATGGGATTCTATGCGCGGATGTGAAAAGCAAGCGATTCGTTGTCGCCAACAAGGCGATCTGTCGCATGCTGGGCTACACCGGCGACGAATTGCTGAAACTGGGTGTGCAAGATGTGCACGCGGCGAAGGATCTTCCGCAGGTCCTCGCTATTTTCGATCAGTTGGTGGAAAACGAGAGCATGCCCATAGGCGAGGTGCGGATGCGACGCAAGGATGGTTCGTTTTTCTCTGCCGAAATCACCGGCGCACGCAACGAACTCTTAGGCCACGTGTGCGCGATCGGCGTTATTCGCGACATCACCGCGCGCAAGCAGGCGGAAGCGGAGAAAGCCAACCTCGAAAACATGAACCGGCAACTGCAGAAGGCCGAAAGCTTGGGCCGCATGGCCGGCGCCATCGCCCATCATTTCAATAACAAGCTTATGGCAGTGATGGGCAACCTGGAATTGGCCATTGATGACGTGCCCCAAGGAACGCCGCTGGCCGAGCTCCTCAACCATGCGATGCAGGCCAGCTCCAAGGCAGCAGATGTCAGCCAGCAGATGCTGACCTACCTCGGCATAGAGCACGGCAAACGCGAACTGCTTGATCTGGCCGAGGCGTGCCGCCAGCATTTACCCATCCTCCGGGCCGCCCGGCCGAGCAAGGTACAGATGCAGGACGATTTGCCATGCCCCGGGCCAGTCATCAACGTGAATGCACATCAGCTACAACAGGTTCTGACCAATCTGGTCGTCAATGCTTGGGATGCCATCGGTGACCGCCACGGATCCCTGCATCTGACCGTCAGCACGGTTGCTGCGGCCGATGTGCCAGCTGCGTACCGCCGGCCCATCGGCTGGCAGCCGTGTGATCCTGCCTATGCCTGCCTGTCGGTGACCGACACGGGTGGCGGCATCTCCGACAAGAATGCTGAACAACTTTTTGATCCGTTTTTCTCCACAAAATTCACTGGGCGTGGCTTGGGCTTGCCCTTTGTTCTGGGGATTATGCGGTCGCACAACGGCGCCGTCACCGTGGAAAGTGAACTGGGCCGGGGCAGCACCTTCCGGATTTTTCTGCCGGTGTCGGCTGAGGAAATACCCTGCGCGCCGGCTAACACGGCCACCGTGCGGGAGATTGCAACAGGTGGCACGGTCCTGCTGGTCGACGATGAAGAGAGCGTGCGCCAGGTGGCGTCAGCTATGCTGGTGTCGTGTGGCTTTGCCGTGCTTGCCGCCTCGGACGGCAGCCACGCGATCGCGCAGTTCCATCAGCACCAGGACGACATTTGTTGCGTCCTGTGCAACCTGACCATGCCGGACATGGACGGCTGGCAAACCATTGCGGCCCTGCGCCAACTCGCGCCCGATATCCCGGTGGTTTTGACCAGCGGCTACGATGAAGACAGCGTCATGGTCGGCGATCATCCCGCCTGGCCCCAGGCGTTCTTGAGCAAGCCGTATCACGCAAAGAGTCTGCACGCGGCGCTCAGCCAGGCCATGCTGGGCAAGCATGCAAAAGCTAAGAACAAGCACTAAGACGGGGGCAACGCAGAGAAGCCGATTGATATTTAACATTTACTATTTAATATTGAATGCTGAATGTTGAATGCTGAATGTTGAAACCCTGCATCCCGCCAGCGGCGTGGTCGCGGGGGTCTTCAGACTGTGTTTGTGAAGATAGTTATGCGACACGCCACGGTGGACTGTGGCTCCCACCTTCCAAACAGCGGCTCCCACAGTGGCCAAAGCCGCAGCTCAGTCGTCGGATATTTCTAATGCGGTGACTTGAACTGGTGCGCGCGTCAGCTCTTGGGCTTCACGATCTTGCCGGCGGCAGCGTTCTTGCTAGCCTTAAAGCTGGCCGTGCCGGCCGTGTCATGCACTTCGCCGCCCAGCGACAGGGCGTACTCGACATTGACCGCGCCGTTGGTCTTCTTAATGACGTCCAAGTCGTTTTTCATCCCGCCATACTGATTGGTTTCAGCGAGTTCGCCAAGCTGGCTGGCTTTGGTAACCGCGTACAGGAAGCGCAGATAGTGTTGCCCGGTCTTCTTGTCCATCACAATCTTGGCCTTGAAAACGCCGCAGGCAAACTTTTCCGTGCCGCCACCGCTGGACTTGCCGGCCACGCTGGTATCCCACGGGAAAAATTTCCCTTTGTAGCTTGTGCGACTCTTGCCCGAGATGCCGGACGGCTTGAGCGCAAACTGATGATCAAGCGAATTCGCCCTGCCCTCCTTGCGTCCTTGCATGCGCACGTTGGAAATACCGTCAAACGTGCTGTACGAGGTCGGACATTCGGCGGCAACTTTCCACGCCTGGTTGGCCTCGTCGGCCTGGTCACTCTTGTACTTGTATCTGCTCGACGTGTTTTTGATGGTCATGTCGTTCGCGGTGACCAGCGACGGCATGGACGCCTTGGCGGTGTATTCCGCCGCGCTTTGCGTGGGGACGGGCACGGCTGTGATTTCCGCCAACGCGCTGACGAGCATGTAGGCGGCGCAGAGGCACACGCCCACGGCAATCAAGGTGATGCGCTTCGACATGGCTGTACCATTGGGTTCGTTATGTATTCCATTGCAATACATATAGTATAGCACATCGCGCAGCCGGGTGCAACTTCTCACACAAGATTTGCTATACTATTTCTTAAGTATGCAACAGGACAAGACTACCACGCCGGTGCTGGCTACGCATGACCTTGGCAAGCGCTTCGGTGCGCTCTGGGCGGTGCGTGGCATTCAGCTGGCCTTACAGCCGGGCAGCATCACCGGCCTGCTCGGCCCGAATGGCGCGGGCAAGACGACGCTGATCCGCATGTGCGCCGGCCTGTTGCGGCCCGACACGGGCCATGTCAGTGTCGCCGGCGAGCAGCAGACGCCGGCGAACCTGCACACCCGCGCGCGGCTGGGCGTCGTCTCGGCCGATGCGCCGCTGATCGGCGAATTGACCGTCGTGCACATGCTGCGGCTGCAGGGCGTCTTGTATGGGCTGCACGGCGCGCGCCTGCGCGCCGCCTGCGCCCACGCCGTGGACGAGTTCTGTCTGGGCGAGTTCCAACGGCGCCGCATTGGCGTCCTGTCCACCGGCATGCGGCAGCGCGCCGCCATCGCCTGCGCCATGTTGCACCAGCCCGAGGTGCTGCTGCTCGACGAGCCGACGGTCGGGCTCGACCCCGATGTGCGCCGGCACATCTGGGACTGCCTGCGCGCTGTGGCGCAGCGCGGCGTCGCCATTCTGTTCACCACGCACTACCTTGAAGAAGCCGCGCGCCTGTGCCAGTTGGTGCATCTGATTGTGCGCGGCGCGGTGGTCATGAGCATTGCGCCGGCCGACCTGGACGGCTCCGCCGAACGCTTCGAGCGCGAGTACCTCCGCATCGTGCAGCAGGAACCCGGTGTGTGATGCGTGCTAATCCCCTGCCGATGTTCCTGCGCCAAACCCTGGCGTTGACGTGGGCACAGATGCGCGCATGGTGCGCCACGCCACATCACGCGCTGCTCAGCATCACCCTGGCAGTCTCCTACCTTGTGATCATCAACCAATCCTTCGTGGTGCAATTGACCAAACGCGTGGTGATGGGCGTGTACACCAAGGACATTGACGTGGGCCAGCGCTTGCGCGACGAGTTGACCGGCAAAGGCATGGCGGTGGTGGCCTATGCGACGGTGGCCGAGGGTCGGCACGCGCTCAGCAACGGCGTGCTGGCGTCGTTCATCGAGGTCTACACGACCAATGCAGAACGCGCGGTCGTCGCCTTTGGCGGGCGCAATCCGTTGATGGATCGCGAGATCTCCAGCGTGCTGTTCGGCATGACGTCGCGTATCGCCGATCAGGCCGATCCACTGCGCCAGCTCGTCGTCGAGGACAACAGCTACACCCCGGACCGCATGCGCGCGTTCATCACCGCCAGTCTTGCGCCTTTCCTGTTGCTCAGTCTGGTGGTGATCAACTGCGGTAACGTGCAGGTGCTGGCCGTCGAGGACAAGACCCTCTTTGCCTTCCTGTTGACGCCCGCCTCGCGCTGGACCCTGATTCTCGCGCGGCTGCTCAGCGGCAGCGTGCTGTCGTGGCTGGTCTTCCTGATTGCCTACGCCATCTGTGCGCCGCTGATCGGCCTGCCGGCGCCGGCGCGGCCCGTGCTGTGGTGCGCCGTGACGGTGCTGCAACTCTTGTCCAGCGGCGCGTTTTACTTCTTCATGGCGCTGGTGATCCGCCGCTACATTCCGTTTTCGCATTTCGGGCTGATCAGCGTGACCTTGCTCACCTTTGCCGGCGGCGCTATCACCCCCATGGAAGTCATGCCGCACTGGGAACGCGTCCTGGCCTGCATGACGCCGGCGCTCTACGCCATTCGTTCCATGCGCGCGGCGTTGCTGGGCTTCGTGCCCGTGCAGGCGAACGACCTGGTTATGCTGACGCTGTGGGGCACGGTCAGCGCCATGCTGGCGTACCTGCGCCTGTGCCGCACAACGCTGTCCTGAATCAGCGAACGGCACGGGCACTACCAAGGCGATGATGGGCATGCGAGCTTTATGTACAATGTACAAATTACAATTTACCACCAACGTGCAACCATGTTCGTCAACCCCGTGGCCGCAACAGCGCCATTCTGCATAACAACCTTACACGGCCGCGGCGCTAGTATGGAGCAGCCGCCGGTTCGACCTGCGTTCTTCGGGCGCACTCGCGCGGGAGAATTTCTGTAATGGCAGCGGAGAGCTTGCTTTGTTTAGGGCTGGATGTGGGGTCGGTGAGTGTCAACCTCGTGGTCATGAACGGGGCCGGAGAAATCCTGGCGGAGAGCTACACCCGGCATAAAGGCCAGCCGATGCGCATGGCTGCCGCACAACTTGCCAAGGCGGTGCGCCAGCACGGTGAGGCCAACATTGCCGGTCTGGCAGCGACCGGGGCCGGCGGCCGCATCGTCACGGACATACTTGGCGGCACGTTTGTGAACGAGGTCGTCGCCCAAGCGACGTCCACCGGCCGCCTGTATCCGCACGTCAATACCGTCGTCGAGATCGGCGGCGAGGACTCCAAGCTGGTATCCCTCGCGCATAGCGATGATGGTCGTGTGGCTGTCGCTGACTTCGCCATGAACACGATGTGCGCGGCCGGCACGGGCTCATTCCTCGATCAGCAGGCCTCGCGTCTGGGCTTGAGCATCGAAGCGTTCGGCGAGATGGCGCTGCAGTCCGCGGCGCCGCCGCGGGTGGCCGGGCGCTGCAGCGTGTTCGCCAAGAGCGACATGATCCACCTCCAGCAAAAAGCGACGCCGCTGCACGACATCGTTGCGGGTCTGTGCCTGGCCTTGGTCCGCAATTTCAAGAGCACGGTCGGATCGGTCGCGCCATTCGTGCTGCCCATCTCCTTCCACGGCGGCGTCGCCGCCAACCCCGGCATTGCGCGGGCGCTGCGCAAGGTCCTCGAAGTCGAGCACGACCAGTTGCAGATTCCGGAGCATTTCGCCGCAATGGGGGCAATTGGCGCGGTGCTCAATGCCCAGGCCACCGGGCTGAAGAAACCCGATCTGAGCCGCATCCGTGCGCTGGCCGCATACGCCAGCATCCGCGCCGAGAGCCTCCCGCCGCTGAAGCTGGAGAGGTCCGTAGTCAGCGAGGGGCAGGTCCGGCGACCTGCGCGCGCGGGCGGGATCATCCCCGCCTATCTGGGCGTGGATGTCGGTTCCATTTCTACCAATATCTTGGTCATGGATGCGCGCGGCGTGGTGCTGTCCAAACGCTACTTGATGACCGCCGGCCGCCCGATTGAAGCCGTCCGCCAGGGGCTGACGGAGGTGGCGGAGGAGGTCGGCGCTCTCGTTGACATCCGGGGCGCCTGCACAACCGGGTCTGGGCGTTATCTGATCGCCGACGTCATTGGCGCAGACGAGGTCCGCAATGAGATCACCGCCCAGGCGCGGGGCGCGCTGGCGCTTGATCCCACGGTGGACACCATCTTTGAGATCGGCGGCCAGGATGCCAAGTTTATCCGCCTTGAGAACGGCGCGGTACGGGATTTTGAGATGAATAAAGTCTGCGCAGCCGGCACCGGTTCGTTCCTTGAAGAGCAGGCCGAAAAGCTGGGTATCCCGATCCAAGACGCGTTCGCCGCGCTGGCGCTGCGCGCGCAGCATCCCATCAATCTCGGCGAGCGTTGCACCGTCTTCATGGAGACGGAGCTGCAGAAAAACCAGCAGGCGGGCGCTGCGGTGGAAGACCTTGTCGCCGGCCTGGCCTACGCCTTCGTCTACAACTATCTTAACCGCGTCGTCGCGCCCCACCAGATCGGCGACCGCATCTTTTTCCAGGGCGGCACGGCGTTCAACCACGCCATCGTGGCGGCCTTCGAGCAGGTGCTCGGCAAGCCGATCACGGTGCCGCCACACCATGAGGTTACCGGCGCGCTGGGCTGTGCCCTCATCGCGCACGAGTGCGACGAAGGGCATGGCAGTCGCTTCAAGGGCTTCGACCTGGCCAAGAAGCACTACGAAATCTCTTCGCTTGAGTGCCCTGATTGTCCCAACCACTGCGAGATCAATGCGGTCACCATCGCAGGGGAGCCGCCGCTGTACTACGGCAGCCGCTGCGAGAAGTATGATGTCCAGCGCCGTGCCTCCCCTCAGGCCAACAAGGCGCCGAACCTATTCGCCGAGCGCGAGAAATTCCTGCTCAATTCCTACACGGCAAGCACGCTGCTGCCAGTGGATGCGCCGAAGGTAGGCGTGCCGCGCGCAGGCATGGTCCATGACCTCTTCCCGTTCTGGCACGCGCTGCTGACCGAGCTGGGGCTGCAGGTCGTGCTGTCCGATTGCACCAACACCCAGATCATCCACGAGGGCGCCGCGGCAAGCGTCGCGGAGACCTGCTTTCCGGTCAAGGTAAACCTGGGCCACGTCTTGAACCTCTTGAAGAAGCGCGTGGACTATATCTGGCTGCCCAGCGTCATCAACCTTCCGACTACCAACGCCGCGTTGACCGACAGCTATGCTTGCCCGTACATCCAGAGCCTGGCGTATATGTTCAAGTCCTCGGTTGACTTCGAGGGCGCGGGCGTGGAAGTGCTGCAGCCGGTCATTTACCTGGCCCTCGGTCGCCGCCACCGCATCACGGCGCTCACGCCCCTCGCCAAGAAGTTCGGCAAGAGCACGCGCGATCTAGCCCGCGCGCTTGACGTGGCCGAGGCCGCGCAGGCAACGTTTCTGCAGCACTGTCAGGAGCGCGGTGCGGAGCTTCTGGCGCACCTGCCGCCGGACCAGCGCGCCATCGTTCTAGTCGGCCGCTCGTACAGCACCTGCGACCCGGGCGCGAGTCTGGATCTGCCACGCAAGCTGCACAACATGGGCGTGCTGGCTATTCCACTCGACTTTCTGCCACTGGATGACATCCCGCTGCCCGCCGACTGGTTCAACATGTACTGGCACTCCGGGCAGAGAATCCTGGCAGCCGCCGAGGTGATCGCCCACGACCGTCGTCTCAACGCCATCTACCTGACCAATTTTGGTTGCGGTCCAGACTCGTTTGTGACCCGCTTCTTCTCCGAACGACTGGGCCACAAGCCCGCACTGATTATCGAGGTGGATGAGCACAGCGCCGACGTGGGCGTCATCACCCGCTGCGAGGCCTATCTCGACAGCCTCGCGGCAAACATGACGCGCCACTTTGCGCCTGGACGGCGCTTCCGCCCGCTCAACATCACCAAGGGCAACAAGCGCACCGTGCTGATCCCCAACATGAGCGGTCATGCCTACGGGATGGCCGCGGCCTTCGAGGCGTGTGGGATGCCCGCCCGCCCCCTGCCCGAGCCCGACGAGGAAACCCTGTTCTGGGGGCGGCAGTTCACCACCGGCAAGGAATGTTTCCCCTGCATTGTCACGACCGGCGACATGGTGAAGTTCACCAAGAGCCCCCAGTTCGAGCGCGACAAGTATGCCTTCTTTATGGGCGGCTCCGGCGGGCCCTGCCGATTCGGGCAGTACAACGCGCTACAGCGCATGATCCTGGACGACCTTGGCTATGAGGACGTCCCGATCTACGCGCCCAACCAGGCCTCAAACTTTTATAACGAGATTGGGCTTGTCGGCCGAAAATTTCTGCGGCTAGGTTGGGACGGCTTGGTCGCCGTTGACCTGCTCGAGAAGGCGCTGCTGCAGACCCGCCCTTATGAGGTGGTGGCGGGCAGCGCCCGGACGGCGTATCTGGCCGCGCGCGACGACGTCTGCGCTGCCATCACGAACGGCGCCCGCGTCGGTCCCATCTGTGCGGCCCTGCGCCGGTCGCGGGCGCGTTTTGACGATGTTACCGTGGCACGTGGCACACTGCGCCCCGTCATCGGCCTGGTCGGTGAATTCTATATCCGCGCCAGCGCCTTTAGCAACCAGAACATCATCGCGCAGATCGAAGCACTGGGGGGCGAGGTCTGGATGGCGCCGGTGTATGAGTGGTTCCTCTACCGCAACTTCCGCCGCGACATGCGCGCACGGCTGGCGCATCGGCCGCTGCTGCGCGTCAAGAATGCGCTCATGGACCGGGTCATGAAGTCCGACGAGCGCACGTTTGTCGCTGCGTTCAATGGTCAGTTGCGCAACGCGCATGAACCATCCACCGAACAGGTGCTGGACTACGCCGCGCCCTACCTTCATCACAGCTTTGAGGGTGAGGCCATCATGACCGTCGGCAAGGCAATAGACTTCGCCCGCAAGGGTTTGGCGGGTATCGTGGCGGTCATGCCGTTCACCTGCATGCCCGGCACGATCAGCAACGCGATCATGAAGCGCGTGCGGCATGACGAGAACGAGATCCCGTTCCTGAACATGGTCTATGACGGGTTGGAGCAGGCCACGGCACTCACGCGGCTGGAGGCCTTTATGCACCAGGCCCGCGAGTACGCCGGACGCAACGGCGCAGTGCGGGTGCACTAGTGCCGCACATCACAAACATCTTTTCGTATTATTGTGCGGTGTACCGTGTTTTTGATATACTCTTTGGCCAAAGTGCTGCGGCTATTTTTGCGTTTACCATCACACGCATGGAGCAGACCATGAAAGCGCATCTTCGCCTCGTTTCGCAGATCATTTATTTTAGCCGGTTATGTGTCATTGCGGCGTTGCTGTGGCCTGCCACCGGTCACGCGGTTGTGCGCAACATGCGGCTGGGGGTATACTACCCCACCATCACACAGGCCGTGGCCGCGGCCTCCAATTATGATGTGCTCAACATTTCTACCGGCGCATACAATGAAGCGGTGACCATCAACGGCAAATGGCTGACGCTGGACGGCGGCTATCAAACAAATTGCATCACGCAAATCGCCAGCGCCAGCTCGGTCATCACCAAACCGCCCTTTTCCGGTACGGCCCTGACGTTGGCGAATGCCACGGCGGTCGTCATGCATGTCGCGGTCACCGGGGTCACGTCGTGTGCCATCAATGTGCGCGACTACGCGGTGTTGACGGGCCGCTATCTGGTGAGCGCCTACAACAGCGCGGGCACGCTGGGCACCGGCGGCGGATTGTGCGTGCGCTTTGGCGCGCACGTCGTGCTGGAAAACACCGAGATTACGCGCAACAGCGCGCGCACCAGTGGCGGCGGCGTGTGGGTGCAGGAATTGTCCAGTTGCACGTTCGACTCCTTTACCAAAGTCAACGACAACACCGCGCTGGAAGGCGGCGGCATCACGGCCAGCAACAGCACCGTCATTTTACAGAAAGGCACGCATGTCTATGCCAACACGGCGGCCACGCGCGGCGGCGGTTTGCTGCTCTTGGACAAAGCCCAAGCCGTCGTCCGGGATACCAGCACCGCGGTCGGCTTTGCCGGCTGCAATGCCGTGACGAACGGCAGCGGCGGTGGCGTGTACGCCAGAAACTCCACGCTGGTCATTTCCAATCAGGCGCGCGTGTGCCACAGTTATGCCAGTGGCAACGGCGGCGGCATTGCGCTGTTCAACAGTGCACTACTGGCCGATAACGCGGACATCGGCAGCACCATCTCGGCCTACACCAATTTCGCCGGCGGCAACGGTGGCGGCATTCACGCCGACCGTTCGACGGTGACCCTGACCAATGGGACGCAGGTTAATTATGGGTATGCCAATAATGGCGGCGGCGTGTTTGCGCTGACGTCGCGGGTGACTATTGCCGGCGCCACACTCGGTGACAACATCGCGCCATACGCCAACCGCGTCAACACTGATGGCGGCGCATTCTACGGCGTGGGCAGCACCGCGTTGCTGTATGGCGCCACCGTGCTGAATAATTACGCCGCGGATGACGGCGGCGGCGTGTATGTTGATCGGCCCTCTCTGTTTGTGGCCACCAACAGCGCGTTCATCGGCAATGTGGCGGGCACCGGCAGCGGGCATCGCGGCGGCGCGTTGTGCGCCTTGAACGGGCCCACCTACGCCTATTTCGACAGTTGTCAAATCATCAGCAACAGCGCAGGGCAGGAAGGCGGCGCGGTTTACTGGTTACTCGCCGGCAATTTGTCTGTGCGCCAGGGCACGCGCCTCGACCACAACACCGCCAAAGGCGATGGTGGCGCGCTCTATGCCGGCAACGGCACAGTGACCATCACCGGCGATTGGGTCTATCTGTCGCAAAACATAGCGGGCGGCAACGGCGGCGGCATCTTTCTCGCTGGCACGGCCTTGCTGCGCGCCCAGTTCGCCAGCTTCGATGGAAATTCAGGCTACAACGGCGGTGGCCTGGGCGTGTATTCCCCGCAGAACCACGCGACGCTGGCCGCCAGCTATTTTATCGGCAATCTCGCCCGCGCAACCAATGCGCTGACGGATCTCGGCGGCGCCGCCGTGGCGGTCGCCTTTGGCGGCGCCGTAGCTATTGTCAATTCCTATTTCACCGATAATCTGAGCAGCAATCACGGCGGGGCCATCGCCTGTTATGCCGCCACTCTCTCGATCACCGGCGATTATGCGCAACCACTGCTGGGCAGCGGCATCGCCAACGAGATCAGCTATAATTCGGCGCTCCAGCCGGGCCGGCAAGGCGGCGGCATCTTGCTCGCGCATGGTAGCCGCGCCGCGATCTCGCACACGCGCTTCCTCGGCAATCATGCCGGCGGCGACGGCGGCGCGCTGTATGTCTATGACGGCGCGACTTGCGCGGTGGCCAATTGTCTGCTCATCCGCAACGTCGCCGCGAATGGCGGCGACGGCGTGCGCACTGCTTCAGCCAAGCTGCACATGGCCTATTGCACCATCGCCCAGAACGCCAAAGAGGGCGTGGTATGCGGTAGTGGCGCAGCGCTCGCCCTCACCAATTGCATCGTCTGGGGCCATACCGTTGAAAACGTCGAGAACGGCTATGACGTGCAGTATTCGGATGTCGAGGGCGGCTATGCAACCGGCACGGGCAATATCAGCGGCTATCCGCAGTTCGTTAATACCAACATCCTTGATTACTCGTTACAGGTCGGCTCGCCTTGCATTGAAGCCGGCCTGCTGATTCCCGGTATCACCACTGATTGCATGGGCGCGCCGCGCGTGCAAGGCAGCGAGCCCGACATGGGCTGTTATGAATCCGTGCCCGAGCCGGCGGCGATGCTGGGCATGCTGGCAGTATTTGCAGTCTGCAAATTACGTTGTATGATTAGAAAAGAAGAAAAATGAACGCCGAGTGTTCATTTTGTCCATAACGGTTTGCCGGGCAAGTCGTTTTTCTCTTTGTCGTGTAGCAAGTCAATGCCGACGGCACAGTGCGGGTTCGCATCTCTGATCGAGAGCTGAAACTGGTGGCGAGCACATGGCGCCGACCCGCGCGCGTTTTGTGCACCAGCGCGGGTGCGCGCGCGCGCCTTCGAACAATCCCGAACGCCCCCGCCGTCTTATCGCCGCAGCCGCGCCAAGAGCGGCATGACCCGCCGGGCAATCCAATCGCCGATCGCCTGCGGATGGAACAGCCGTTGCATCCGGCTCGGGCGCAGGTAAATCGCCTTGACCGGGCAGAATTCATGGCAACAATAGCAGCGAATGCAGGTGCGATCATTGACCCGCTGATGTGGCGCGCGCTCCGGGTCGATCGCCGCCGGCGTCACCGGGCACCCTGTGCGGCAGGCATAGCAGCGGATGCAGCGTGCGAACGCAATCCGCGGCCGCGGCGCATAATGCCGGCTCAACCATTCCAGCCACTGTTGCGGCAAGGGCAGCAATTGCACCACGCTTGTCAAACTGCTCACGTGGCGGAAGCCCGGCACGACCAGCTCGTCGAGCGGCGGGCCAATCGTCTCGATCTGGGCCCGCGTGGCCGCCCCCCAGCCGCGCCGCTGGGCCGCCACAATCGTCGGCACACGTTGCGGATCCAATCTGACAATCTGGCAGGCCACCATATCCAGCGCGCTCAAATCCGCACTCGCCATGACCAGCCCAACGGCAATCGGCTCGCCACTGCTGGGCCCGTCGCCGTGCATCGCCACAATCGCGTCTACAATGGCCAAGGCCGGCCGCGCAATGCGATTAATGTCAATCAACAAATCCGCAAAGGCTGCGCGCTGTTGCATCCGAAAATGCCACGCGCTTTTCTGGGTGCCGGTCACCAACCCGAATTGATTCTTGACCGCGCAGGTCAGCGCCATCTGCACATGCGTCTTCAATTTGGGCAAGGAAATAATCACATCGGCCTCTGCCACGGCGCGCGCCAGATTGATCCGCCGCGCAATCAGATTGTCGGCACATTCGAACGACGATTCATACGTGAAATCCGCCAGCGCGACACCATCCCGCTCGCAGACCGCCTTGATCCCGGTCGCCTGCAGGGCCGCCGCCGCAGTGCCAATGGCCGGACTGTCGCCCACCGTCGCCAGGCCGCCCGCTTCGCGCACCAGGATAATGGCCGCCGCGACCAGGGCCGGATGCGTGCTGGCAGCCTTTTCCGGCGGCGCCGCCATCAGCAGGTTCGGCTTCAGCAAAACCCGTTGGCCGGGCTTGACAAACGCAGCCATCCCACCCAGCGGCGCCAGACACGCGCGCACCGCCGCCACGACGGCATCCACCTCGTACGTGCCGCAGCGTTGCAGCGAAACCGTGCTGACCTCGTGGCCGTTGGGCGCTATGCTCATGCGCTCGCGCCTAACGCCCGACGCGCAATTTGGCGTATTTCGCCACCAGCACTTTCGGATTCGGCAAACTGTCAAATTTGATCGTCAGGCGCGCGTCGTCGCCGCCGCCCATCACCGACTCGATCAACCCGGCCCCAAAATGGGCATGACTGATGCGCTGGCCGGACTTGTAGTCGCCATTCGCCGGCGCAGCCGGCGCGCCACGGCCCGTGCCGTACACCGGCCCGCTCGTGTCCACCGCGCCCAGCTCTTCATGCAGCACGCTGACCTGCGTCTCAATGTGCTCGGCCGGCAATTCGCTCAGAAAACGCGAGGGCTCGCGCACTTTGCGCTGCCCGAAAATCGTGCGGTGATACGCGCACGTCATGGTCAAACGCTGTTCGGCGCGCGTCATGCCGACATAGCACAAGCGGCGTTCTTCCTCAACATCCGTCGGGTCTTCAAGCGAATTGAAGTGCGGAAACAAATCTTCTTCAAGGCCCGCCATGAAAACCACCGGAAACTCGAGGCCCTTGGCGTTATGCATCGTCATCAACGTCACGGCCGCATTCGTGTCGTTCCATTTGTCGAGTTCCGAGGTGAGCGCGATTTCTTGCAGGAAGCCCTGCAAGCTGGGCCGCTCGTCCGGGCAACTATGCTCATATTCGGTCGCAGCCGAGATCAGCTCGCGCACGTTCTCGACCCGCGCCCGATCCTGCACATCCTCCGAACCGACCAGCGCATCCAGATAGCCAGTCGCATCAATCACCCGGTTGATCATTTCGGTCGGCCGCAAGGTTGCGGCCTGCTTCTGCAAGCCGTGCAGCAGCTTTAGGAAATTGGCGATGTTGCGGCGCGTGCCGGATGTCAATTGGGCGATGTCGGCCGTGTGCTCGAGCGCGCCAAAAAACGAGAGCTGCTGCGCGCGGGCATGTTTGGCGATCGTCTCCTGCGTCGTTTCGCCAATGCCGCGCGCCGGCACGTTGATGATCCGGCGCACGTTCACGTCATCGGCGTTGTTGACCACCACGCGCAGATACGCGACGATGTCCTTGATCTCGCGCCGATTGTAAAAGCTGACATCGCCAACAATGACATACGGCACGCGCGCCACCCGCAAGGTGTCCTCGAGCACGCGCGAGAGCGCATGCACCCGGTAAAAAATCACCGCGTCTTTCAGCGAGGCCAGCGCGCCGCTCTCGTGCAGACCGCGGATACTCTCCACAATGTGGTTCGCTTCATCGTGTTCGTCACCCGCGCGGTAGATGTGAATCGGCACGCCGATGTCGTTCTTGGTCCACAGCTTCTTCTCCTTGCGCTCGATGTTGTGGGCCACAACGTGGTTGGCCGCTTCAAGGATCGTCACGGTTGAGCGATAGTTCTGTTCGAGGACGATCACCCGCGTGCCTTTGAAGTCCTTCTCAAAATCAAGAATGTTGCGGATGTTCGCGCCGCGGAACCGGTAAATCGATTGATCCGGATCACCCACCACGCTGATGTTGCGGCGCCGCTTCACCAACTGCTTCATCAAGGCGTACTGGGCGTGATTTGTATCTTGAAATTCGTCCACCAGCACATGCACAAAGCGCTCTTGATACGCCGCCAGCACCGCCGGGTGGTGCGCGAACAGCGTCACACATTGCATCAACAAATCGTCGAAATCCATGGCGTTGGCTTTGTGCAGTGCGACTTCGTATTCTTTGTAGACATTGCCGATCGCTTCTTCCAGATAACTGCTGACCGCCGCGGCGTAGTGGGGCGCGTCGGTCAGTTTGTCTTTCGCGCGGCTGATGGCCGCGCAGATCGCCTTGGGCTTGAGCTGCTTCTCGGTCACATTGACATGGCGCATGCACTCCCTGACCAGCGTCACCTGGTCGCTCTTGTCATACACCACGAAATTCGGTTGATACGGAATGTGCGCGACTTCCTGGCGCAGGGTGCGCAGGCAAAACGAATGGAAGGTCGAGACCGGGACGTACTGCTGCACCAGTTTGTCCACACGCCGCGCCATCTCATCCGCGGCTTTGTTGGTGAAGGTAACCGCCAGGATGCGGTGCGGCGCAATATCGTGGGCAACCAAGTGGGCGATGCGATAGGTGAGAATGCGGGTCTTGCCGCTGCCGGCGCCCGCGACAATCAGCAACGGGCCGTCACCATGCGTGACCGCCGCGTACTGCACCGGATTCAGGTCCTTCTTAAAATCAGGCAATGGCATGAAACAGTGTCCTTACTAATTAGATGAATTATACCCGACTCGCGCCCGAAACGCAAACGCCCGCCATGATTGGGTGCACGGCCTAAGACCTGCAGAAACTCCGTCATGCGCCGTGTCCATTCGGAATTCAAAGGCTGGCACTTCACGGATGCTCCTGCCGCATGCCTATGAACACTCGCCTGTTGCCCGGTGAGTTTCGCACCGCATTGCATTGCAACGATTTACACAAACCCTCCGGCAGTCAGCCCGAAGTTCCGAACTTGACCGGCCCCACACCGCGGTCTATCCTCACGTTTTACAGTGGTTTGCGCGCAATGGTTGGCACCGATCGTGCGACCACTTGACAGCGGTTTGCATTTTGTGCATGTCTGTGCTATGCTTTTCAATATCTCGTGGAGCGCTGGATGTGCACAAACGAGATGTAGTATTCATTTTGATTTTTTAGCCTTGGTTGTGAATGAGGAGAGCGCACGGCATGATGGCGGCGCAGGTGGAAGAGATTAGCCAGCAGATTTGGGGCATGAAGTACCGCTACCACGCGGACAACGGCACCCCCATTGATCAGACGGTCGAGGATACTTGGCGGCGCGTCGCGCGCGGGCTGGCCATGTACGAGCGTGACCACGACCACTGGGAGCATGAGTTCTTCGCGTGTCTTCACGATTACAAATTCCTGCCGGGCGGGCGCATTCTGGCCAACGCCGGCACGAATCGCAAGCGCGTCACCATGTTCAATTGTTACGTCTTGAATCGGATCGAAGACTCGATGGAGGGCATCTTCGAGACCGTCCGCAATGCGGCCCTGACCCAGAAACAAGGCGGCGGCATCGGCATGGACTTCTCGACCCTGCGCCCGGCCGGCGCCTACATTCGCGGCGTGCAGGCCAGTGCCTCCGGCCCGGTCAGCTTCATGCGCGTCTTCGATGCCACCTGCCGCACAATCCTGAGCGCCGGCCAGCGCCGCGGCGCGCAAATGGCCGTGCTGGCCTGCTCGCATCCCGACATTGAGGCCTTTGTTGACGCCAAGCGCGACGGCCAAAATTTGCAGATGTTCAACCTCTCGGTCGCGGTCACGGATGCCTTTATTGAGGCCGTCAAGGCTGACACGCCGTGGGACCTTGTCTTCGATGGCCGCATCCACAAAACCGTGCCCGCGCGCGCGCTGTGGGACCGCATCATGCACTCGACCTACGACCACGCCGAGCCCGGCATCATCCTGATTGATCGCGTCAATCAATTCAACAACCTGCATTATTGCGAGCACATTTGTGCGACCAATCCGTGCGGCGAGCAGCCCTTGCCGCCGTTTGGCGCATGCCTGCTCGGCTCAGTCAATCTGACGCGCTTCGTGGCGCGCCCGTTTGCGCGTGACGCAGCCGTTGACTATGCGGGCATCGAGGCCGTCGTGCGCACCGCCGTGCGCATGCTCGATAATACGATTGACATCTCCCAATATCCGCTCGAGCACCAACGCGATGAAGCCCTGCGCAAGCGCCGCATGGGCATCGGCGTCACCGGCTTGGCTGACATGCTTGTGTTTCTCGGCCTGCGCTACGGTGCCGCGCCGGCCGCTGCGGAAGCCGGCAAGGTTATGCGTATCATTTGCCATGCCGCCTATCGGGCCTCGATCGAGCTGGCCAAGGAAAAAGGCGCATTTCCGGCGCTGGATCGCGCCAAACATCTCACCGGCAAATTCATCGCCGCGCTGCCCGAGGACATTCGCGAGGGCATTTGCCGGCACGGCATCCGCAATTCGCATCTCACGTCGATTGCGCCGACCGGCACCATCTCGCTCTTCGCCGGTAATGTCTCCAGCGGTCTCGAACCGATCTTCGCCCTGTCCTACACCCGCAAAATGCTGGCCGGCGGCGGTGACACAACAACCGAGCAGGAAGTCCGCGATTACGCCTACAACCTGTACCACGCCAAACATCCGCACGCCGATCCCAAGGCGCTCCCAAAGTTTTTTGTCACGGCCGATGCCGTCAGCCCGCGTGAGCATATCGAGATGCAAGCCGCGCTGCAACCCTTTGTTGACAGCTCGATTTCGAAGACGATCAACGTGCCGACCGCCTTGCCTTTCGAAGAGTTCCGCGACATTTATATGATGGCCTTCGACAAAGGGCTGAAGGGCTGCACGACCTTTCGTCCCAACGCCAACATCACCGGCGTGCTCGTCAGCAAGGATGCGCCCGCCGCCGCCGCACCCGCCGATGACAAGGCGCGCGCCAAGGCCGACCTGCAATCCACCGACGCCGCCTTCCTGAGTGCCCGGCCCATTCAATTGCACGGCACCACCTACAAGCTGACCACGCCGCTCTCCGGCCAGGCGCTCTATATCACGATCAACGACATCACCGAAGACAATGGCCGGGTGCGCCCCTTCGAGTTGTTCATCAACAGCAAGAATTTGCAGCATTTCAGTTGGATGGTGGCGATGACGCGCCTGATCTCGGCCGTCTTCCGCCGCACGGCCGATCCAACCTTTCTGGTCGAGGAGCTCAAGAGTGTCTTTGACCCGAACGGTGGCTACTTCAAGCAGGGGCACTACGTGCCGTCGCTGGTGGCTGAGATCGGCGAGCAGATCGGCCAGCATCTGCTGAAGCTGGGCCTTGGCTCGCGCGCCGACGACGAAGACGAGCAAATCGCCGCCAAAGCACCGACCAAAGCCGCCGTGGCCAAGCCCGCCCGATAGCGCAGGCTTTGGGCCAGTCCCGCCATCGGCGTGGATGGGCGCCGCTTCCCTGCGGCGATCTGTTGCCCCCCGCCAGAATTTATCCGTAATTTTCGCCGATGTCGCATGGCATCGCCACACAAGCCCAAGAAGCTATTAACATTGAGCATTCAACATTGAACATCGAACGGAAGGCGCAGCACCACCGTCGTGCGGCCATAGGCCGCTTTATTAATTATCGCGGCGCGCGAGAATCTACCGCGAACGAATTTCCTCCGCCACACCGGCTACCGATTGTGCTATAATCAGCGATGGACAGATACTACCTTCATTGGCACGAGTTCATAAGGATAAACACAGGTTTGATTCATGACAAAGCGCGCAATCGTCATTTCCGGCGTGCTGCTGGTGCTGATCGGCATAGCGACCTGGCTTGTGTGGCCAGGTGCCAAACCCAGATCACCGGCACAGACACCGATGCCGACACTGGCGCGCACGGTGCCCGCGCATGCACACAAACGTCAGGTGAACAAGGAACCGACACCAATCATAGTGTCGCATCCCGCACCGGATTCAGCATGCGCCATTCGCGGCGACATCCGCCGTAGCAGTGGCGAAGCGATCTCCGGCGCGTTCGTCTGGGCTGAACTGGCCGAAGACACTGAAACTTCGCGGCGCTGGCAGTTCTTGATCGAGCGCGGCAGATGCACAAGTGTCGGTGACCAGGTCGGCACCGATGCTGACGGCGCCTTCATACTGCCGGCGCTGTCACTGGCACGCCCGGTGGTTGTGCGCTACTATGTGCCGAGCGAGACGTATGGCGGCGTCGGCCCGTTTGATGTGCAACATCCGCCGCCGGCCTGGCTCATCGTGGTTGTCAGCAGCGGTGGTCGTTTGTATGGCGTACTCAAATCGAGTGACGGTGTCCCGGTGACCAACGCTGATGTGCAGCTTGCATGTCACACCACAACAAGCAATGGCAGCCCGGCGACGTCGTCTCGCATCCTGCATGTGGATATCGAAGAGGACGGAACATACTTTTCGCATGTGTTGCCCGCCGGCAGCTACTCGGTCTCGTTCAACGCGCCGGGCTACAAGCGCGCCGAGACACGCGAACGCCTTACCGTCCGTGAAGACGAGCTGACGCCGTGCGACATGGTTTTTGAATTTGACGAGCGGCAACAACCGCACCTGTATGGCGGCACTGTGCTGGACTGGAACACCAAGCTGCCTGTGCCGAATGTCACCGTGACGTATAAACAGGATGCCTGCGTGACCACGGATATCAACGGCCGATTTGTTTTTCAGGATATAGGTGGCTACGCGAGATTTTCGCACGCTGACTATGTGCCGATCAGCTCGAGTGTGCCGGAGGGTACCAACGCAACAGTTTGTCTGTCTGCCGCAGCGGTTGTGGAAGTCTTTGTCTGGACGTACGACGGCAAACCCTTCACCAATATCAGCGCGCAGCTTCATGGCCCGATTGGTAACTTGTGGCGCTTTGGGCAAACACTGCAAAACATGATGGATGCTTCTACGACAGGCAATCATGTCATGCTTGAGAATGTGCCGGTGCATTTCGCGCCCATGTGCGCCCGAGTTTATAACAATTCTCGTTTTGTTGCATTTAGCGACGCATTCACACCCACGCCGGGAACGCGCACGCGCGTCGATGTGCGCCTGCCGGCTTTCGCCACGTTAACGGTGGCATTTTCAGCACCAATTGCTCCGACCGATCCGCACGTGCGAGTGTACACGCACGATCCCGGCGGTGAAGACAACTTGTTCAGACATGATTATGACTTTACGAAATCAAGCAATGCGTGGACCTGTAGTGAGATACCCGCCGGACCATACCGACTCGAGGTGGTCGCGCCGGGATTGCAATTGACCACCAACATCGCCGTGGCGGCGCCCAGCGCGGAAGTGTTGATCAATCTTCCTGGACAAGGTGTCATTGCCGGTCGTGTGCGCGACGCGAGCGGGAAACCTGTTAGCGTGTGGGCAAGCGCGCTCACCGGTGATTACGCTGCGGTTGATGACCTGCACCGCCTAGTGATCGTGCGGTATACTTCGAACGATGAACCGGGTGAGTTTGCCATTAAAGGCCTTGATCCCACGCTGCGCTACTTTGTTGAGATAACGTCACACAATTTCACCAATATTCTCCTGCACGATGTTGCGCCGAACGGCCCGTTGATCGACATCCGTCTGCCACGCATGGCGCGCGTCACCGGCATGGTCACAGATGCCGACGGCAAGGCATTGAAGGCACAGGTCAGCGTGGACGCGGACCAGCGCGTGGCATGCCACGGCGATTTTCTGGTTTCGCCTGTGTATCCCGGCCCGCACATCCTTTATGTCGCGGCGGATGGCTATGCGCCGCTGCGCCTGCCCATTGAAGTTGGCGACACGGATCTCGACGTTGGTGCTGTCGTGCCGCGTGAGCGCGGCATCAGCCTGCGCGGCCGGGTTGTCAAAATGAATGGCGACGCGGCAGCGGACTGGCGCGTGTCTTGCTTCGAATTGTCGCCTGTTGATGAGACGGTACAGTACCATGACAGTGTTTCTTCGCAGGCTGACGGCACCTTTGTCTTAACGCATGTGCCACCGACAATTCGTCTCGAAATCCGCATCGCGGGGCCAAGCAATGAATGTAATGCCATAGATGTTAGGAACATCACGGCCGACAAAGATCTGGGTGATATCCCGTGCAGGCCGCGCGAATAACGCGCATTGCGGCTGTACATTTCCCGCGCGGAACGTTACAATGGATGCAACCTTAAGGATGGCAGCCATGGTATTCTTTGGTATTCTCTTGATGCTGTTCCTGGCCGTCTGCTGCCTGGTCGGCTTTGTCAAGATCATGATCTGGGTGATCAACGGCTTGATCGCCTTGTTCTCGAGTCCTACGCCCGCGCCGCCGCCCGAACCGATGGTGCCTGACGTGCAAGCGGTGGAATTACACGACACGGCGCCACCAGTCACACCGCGCGCCGCCGAGCCCGTCCTTTCGTCGGACACACCGTTTGCATTCTCCCTGCCGCCGGAAACCGATGACGCACGCTACCAGCGCATACGGCGGCTGGCCGAGGTGTTGACCCGCAATGCGCTGAATGCCGGCATTGTCTGCGCCGGCGTCGCCGCCTTCGGCGCGTTGTACCACTATCGCGCAATGTTGTCCGGCCCGCTGAAACTGGCGCTGCTGTTCACCTGCATGTGTGCCGTGTACCTGCTCGGCCGCTGGCTGTACACGCGCCGCGGCTATCCGCGTACGGGTCTGGCGCTGATGGGCATCAGCGCCGTCTGGCTGCCACTGAATTATTACGCCGCTATTTTGTTCAAGGTGCTCGAGGTGCGCACTCATCCAGCGTTGGCTTGGTGCGGCGTCTTCACGGTGTGCGCACTGATCTACATGGCCATGGCCCGGCAGCTGCATGCGCGCATCTTTGCGGCGCTGGCATTGCTGGCGTGGCTGGCCGCCGTCGCCTGCGGCCTGTGGGATGCAACCCATGCGCGCGCGGTCTGGCAGATTGTGTTTGGTGGCCTGGCGTTTGGATTGCTGGGGCTCAGCACCCTGCGCTGGTCCGGCGCGCGCAGTTATCGTCTGGCGGCGGTCTGGCTGGCCCTGCTGGTGGGCTGCGGCGCGTTTGCCGTGAGTTGTGTGCCGTTCGGTGGTGTGCCCGCGGAATATCGCAGCGAGGAGCTGTGGTTCCGCTGCGCCCTGCTGGCCCTGTTTCTGCATGGCTTCACCGTGCGCATTGCGCGCGGCTGGGCGGCGTTGGCAACGGCAGGTGCGCTGGTGTGCGCGACCGGCATGTTGAACGACGCCTGGGGCCAATCCTTGAATATTCTGCCGTGGGCACTGATGGCCGGCCTATTGTTGCTGCTGCACCTGACCGCGCCGCGGCGCAGCCCGACAGCCCGCATGGTGCATCTAACCGGCTTTGTCGCCAGTCTGCTCTTGTGCGGCCTGCTGGGCGTGATTGTCTGCGCCCGCGGCTCGATCTGGGGCGGCAACATTCTGGCCTTGGCGCTGTGCGTCGGGCTCTGCGCGGGAAGCCATGTGATGTGGCGCGCGTCAATCGCGCTGGCGGGCGCCTGGGGCTTCGCGTTTCTGCTGGTCTTGGCCGGCGCGCGCAGTTATGGCGACACGTGGGATCAGACGATCTGGTTGATCACCCTTGGTCTGGCGGCCTTGAGCGGCCTGAATGCCCTACTGCCCAAGTACTGGCGCGGCGGCACGCCCATGCAGGCACTCTGGCTGGCCAGCGGCGCGACGGCGGCGGCTTATCTGCTGGTGCTGGCGTGCCTGCCGCACCTGCCGCAGTATGCGCCTCACAGTGCCGTCTCGTGCTGCCTCCTATGGTTTCTGTTGCTGGTCACTTATCGCGATAGCATCACGGCCATCGGCCTCAGTTCTGCCGCGCAACTGCTGTGGCTGGTCGTCGTGCTGGCGTATATGCGCCACGCCGCGCCCGGGCTGCTGCGAATCAGCATTGTGTGCGCCGCACTCGGCATGCTCACGGCAACTGTCGTTTCCTGGATAGACCGCACGCGTCTGCCGCGCATTCTGACGCACCATCTGAATTTGCTTTTCAATCTTGCGGATTCTCTGCTGGTGATGCTGCTCGCCGGGACCTTTGTTTATGCCGTGCAGTGCACCTCGCTGCGCACGCTGGCGCTCATGGAAGCCGGCCTGCTGCTCCCCTTTGGCGTGTGCTGGCTGGGCCTGTTTGTGCTTGGCATGCGGCGCCATCCTGATGACACCCGCGCCATTCTCGGCAGTCTGGCGTCATTGGTGTTTTACTATCTGGCGGTGACGTGCCTGCTGCGGACCCAGTTCGCCGGCCTCACGCCGTTCGTGTTCTACAACGCGGTGGTGCTGAGCGCCGGTGCATGCCTGGTTGCCGTCGTGTTCTGGCATTCACGCTGGCGCAGGCAGGCTTGGATCTATCACCTCGTCGCGCTGCTGCCCTTGGTGTTTTGCTGCTGCTATGCCTTTAAACATTGGACCCCGTTGTGGCAGGTATGCCTGCTACTCTGGCTTGCGCATACGCTGCTGGCCGGCGTCACCCGCACCACGCTGGCCACCATCCAGGCGCAAGCGGCCACCATCCTGTGTGCCCTGACGCTCGGCTATTTGTGGCGCCCAGATATTCTCGGCTTTGCCCACGGGCTACTGCTCTGCGGTGCGGCGCTTGGCGCGCTGGCCTTGCTGTTCTCGTTCTTTGAGCGCGCGGCCTTGGCGCGGCTGCATGGCACCATCGCGGTCCTAGCTTGGGTCACGGCCTATTTCCTTTACTTGCGCGGGTACCATGTGGACGAGCTGGCCGCATGGCTCTGGCTGCCGGCCGCGTTGATTATTGTCATCACCGATCTGGCCCGCCGCCACGATGCCCTCACACTGGCCGCGCGCAATGCTATACAATTGCTCGGTCTATTGCTATACTTTGGGCCGACCTATCTCAACGTCGTGCACGACCGCGCGCTGGCCGATCATGTCATCGTCTTGCTGAGCGCCAGCGTCTTGTGTGCCGCGGCGATGGGCCGGCGTAACCGCTTCCTGTTCCATGCCGCACTGGCGATCATCTGTGTGGATGTCGTCACTCTCGTGATTCAGGTCGTGCGCTTCGGGCAAGTACCCTGGTTTGTGCCCGTCGCGCTGGCGGCGTGCCTGCTGATCGGCATCGGTTTGTTGTTCGAGAAGAATCTCAATCTACTGATCAAGCAGCGCATGCATTCGTTGCGCGCCGCCTATTCTGCGTTCTTTGACTCCTGGGAATAACCTCAACACCCCATCGCCATGAAAGCCTACAAAAACATTGATTTTCTGAACAGTCCCGACGCGCGCGAAATTCGCATTCTATGTGAATTCATCGAGCCGCGCACGCGCTTGCGCAAATACAAAGTGCGCGACACGGTTGTCTTTTACGGCTCGGCCCGGATCAAGTCGCAGAAAGACGCCCAGGCCATGCTGCGCGCCGCCAAAGCGGATGTTGCCAAAAACCCAAAAAGCAAAAAGGCACACGCCGCGCTGACCTTTGCCCAGCATCAAGTCTTCCTCGCCCGCTACTATGAAGACGCCGTCGAACTCGCCCGCCTGCTCACCGACTGGTCGATCAAGGAGCGTGACCGCGCCGTCTATGTCTGCTCCGGTGGCGGGCCCGGTATCATGGAAGCCGCCAACAAAGGCGCGCGCCTGGTCAAAGGCGGCAAAGGCATCGGCTTCAACATCAGTTTGCCCTATGAGCAGGATCCCAATCCGTACATCACCGACGAGCTCAGTTTTGACTTTCACTACTTCTTCATCCGCAAATTCTGGTTCGTCTACCTGGCCAAGGCGCTGGTCGTGTTCCCCGGCGGCTACGGCACGCTCGACGAGTTCTTTGAGCTGCTGACGCTGATCCAGACCGGCAAGACCAAGAAGAAAATGGCGATCGTGCTGTATGGCTCCGAGTATTGGGACAAGGTCCTCAATCTCAAGCCGATGGCCGAAATGGGCTTGATCAGCAAGGAAGATTTGAAGCTCTTCAAGACCTGCGACACCCCGCAGGAAACCTTCGCGTACCTCAAGCAACGCTTGGTGAACATCAAGCAGGTGGTGAGACTCTAAGGCCTGCTTCCGGCGTGGCGCAGATTCTGTGAGTTGAAATGACTGACGAAGGACCGGGGACGGAGAACGGGGGGACGCAGAAAAGCTGACAACTGCTGCCATGCTGACGTGGTCAGCTAAGGCACCAGCCAGTCCCGCCATCGGCGTGGACACGCCACGCGCGCCGCGCGCGGCATGCCGTCTGAGTGTCACCAACGCCGGCAAGGCGGTCAGGCCCTTGACGCCGTCAGAATTTATCCGCAGATGACGCAGACAGCCAAGCCGGGCGGCGTGGCCACAATTCAGCGGCGATGCTGCACTCGCCGTCCGCCCGCCGCGTGGGCGGTTTTACATACTAATGAATGCGCTTACTAGGTGTCATGCCAATTGTAGCCGCGGGCGCTGACCGCGGCTGCAGAAGCCGCCCTCACCGCGGGCGGCTACAAGTACACTGCAACGTAGAAAGCGCTCTCATGAGTAATCATTCGCCGCCCATGCTGTGTTTCGTTGCCAAAGACATTACCGCAGAAACTACCGCAGAGTTGACTTGCCGGGCCGGATCGCGTATACTTTCAGATAATGACAGCAACGCAGACCACCGTGATGACCGTCAGCCGCACGATTGAGTTTTGTGCGGCGCACCGGCTCTGCAATCCGGCCTGGAGCGCGGCCGAGAACGAGCGCGTCTATGGGCGCTGCAGCAATCCCGGCGGCCATGGTCACAATTACGAGTTGACCATCAGCGTCAGCGGCCCCAAGGACGCGGCCAGCGGGATGATCGTTAATGTGACGGCGCTGCGCGATGTGCTGCGGGAAGAGGTGGTCGACCAGCTCGACCATCGCAATTTGAACACGGATGTTGCGTTTCTCGCGGGCGTCATCACCACCATGGAAAATCTGGCGGAGAAGATTGCGGCGCGGCTGATGCCGCGCTTGCAGGCGCTGGGCGTGCGGCTGGTGTCGCTCGCGCTGGCAGAATCCGATCATAATCGCGTTATGGTTCACTTTCATGACTGATCTTGAGTTTTACACGGAATTTATTCGGCGGATCGGCGATGACCCCGCCCGCGCGGGCTTGCAGCGCACCCCCGAGCGGATGCAGGAATCGTATGCCTTTCTCACATCGGGCTATCGCATCAATCTTGAAGACGAGCTGCAGACCGCCATCTTTGAAGAGAAATATGATGAAATGGTATTGGTCAAGCATATCAATTTTTTCAGCTTGTGCGAGCATCACCTGCTGCCGTTCTTTGGCAAAATCCACGTGGCGTACATTCCGCACGGACGCGTGATCGGCTTGAGCAAGATTCCGCGGATTGTGGATGTGTACTCGCGGCGCTTGCAGCTGCAGGAACGGATGACCGCGCAGATTGCCGAATGCCTGATGCAGCATTTGCGGCCGTGGGGCGTGGGCGTGGTATGCGAGGCGATGCATTTGTGCATGGCGATGCGCGGCGTGCAGAAGGTGAAATCGTACACGACAACCAGCGCGATGGAAGGCGGCTTCAAGAGCGACGCGCGCACGCGCCAGGAGTTCCTGCACTTGATCAGCTTGCCGGAAGTGCACGGAGCGTGATGCGGCGCGGTGCTTGGCACGCTCTGCTGTTGCTGGCGCTGGGCGCGGCCGTGGGCGCGGCGGCAGCGACGCCGGCGGTGCCGTCGGGCGCGGATGGGCGCACCTTTCTCGAACATGGCTTGGCGGTGTTGCACCTGTACGCCCAGCAGACGACCAGTTATGTCGCGGATGTGACGCTGGCGCAGCGTGTGCCTGGCCTGACGCAAACGATCAAAAGCGATTGTCGGATCACGCTGACACCGCCACACGTTGTGACGAAGGACGTGCGCAATCCGTATCCGTATGTCGTGGTGGTCAGCAACAATACGGTGACGACGATATTTCCGGCGACGCAGGAACGCGACCAGCGCCCACTCCTGGCAGGCGAATCACCGCTTGATTTCATGCTGGGCGTGCCGGACTTGGCGGTGTTGCGCGACTATACTCTGGCGGTGCGGATCGAGGAAGAGCTGTATGTCGTGACGGCCGTGGCGCGCCCGGCGCAGCGCGCGGCATTCGCGCTCGATATGCTGGCCAATGCCCACCGCGTCGTGCGCTGCACGATCTGGATTCAGCCGCATCTGCGCCGGGTGGTGCGCACCGAGCGCGTGACGCTGGGCGGCGAGGAAACCACCTATGACATTCGGGCGCAATGGTTGAACACAACGCCACAGCAGTAATAGGTAATCGGTGTTCGGTGTTCGGTGTCCAGTGACCAGCATCCGGCATTCACCATCGTCTGCTGTGCTTCGGTGGCAACAGGCTGCACGCCTGCTGAAGGGCGCACTGCGCGGCGCGACACTGCTGGGCCTGCTGGCACTGGCCGGCTGCGAGACGCTGTCATTCAGCGAAGATGCGTTCACGCGCCTGGATGACGCCGACGCGGCGCGGGTGTTGCGCACGATCGCGGGTGCAACCTCCGCGTGGCAGACGGTCAAAGTAAAACTCGATTGCACCTTTGTCATGCTGCAGAGCGGCACGCTGCGCAAGGAGACAGCCAACGGCGTCTGCCTCTGGCAGCCGGGCCGGGTGTTGCGCGTCCGTTTTTACAAGCTGGGCCTGAGCGTCGCCGATGTCTTGTACAACGGGCGTTTCTGGTTCATCACCGATGAGCTGGGCGGCACCATCTCCGTCTGCCGGCGGATTGATTATGTGGTCATGCCCGGTATTCCCCGCGTGTTTTTCCAGCAATTGCAGGGCATGCCACACGGCTGGCTGGCCGGCCTGAGTGCCGATGCCGAGGTGGCCGAGAGCGCGGCGGCCGTGCGCATCACCGACCGGCCGCGCGGCGCAACGCGCACGCTGATATTCCCCAAAGGAGCGGGCATGCCGTCGCTGGTCGAACTGAAGACCGCCGACGGCAACGAATTTCGCGCCGCGCTCGGCACGCCGGATACGCACTTTGCCGCCACGCCCAAAACGTTTGTCCCCACCCTTGGACGGTATGCGATCTACGACCTTGATCGTGGCGCCTGGATCCGGCGCTGAACCGCTGATGCCCACTAGCGTCACGGCCTGTCTGCGCGCCGAACTTGAGCAGCAGTTTGCGCAACGCGGCTGGCCGGCGTTTCACGCGCGCCAAGTGTGGCAATGGCTGTATCGCCGCCACGCCGGGACGTACCAAGCCATGAGCGAACTGCCGCGCGGCCTGCAAGCCACTCTGGCGCACGCGTTGCCGTTGACGGGCAGCACGGTGCGCGCGCTGCACCACAGCGCCGACGGCAGTGAAAAGCGGGTCCTGACCTTGGCCGATCGCGAAACGGTCGAGAGTGTCTGGATCCCGATGGGCGCGCACGCGACTGTGTGTCTCTCGACCCAAGTGGGCTGCCCGATCGGTTGCGCGTTTTGCGCGAGTGGCGCAGGCGGCTTTGTGCGCAATCTCAGCGCCGCGGAAATTGTCGAGCAAGTCTGGCATGCCGGCGCGGCCCATCCGCGCAGCGAAATCAACAATCTGGTCTTCATGGGCATGGGTGAGCCGCTGCTGAACTGGGCGCAGGTTGTACGCGCGATTCAGATTCTGAACGACGACTTCGGCTTGTGCATTGGGGCGCGGCGGATGACGGTCTCGACCGTCGGCGTGGTGCGCGGCATCGCCGCGCTGGCCCGGGATGCGCCGCAAGTCAATCTGGCGGTGTCATTGCATGCAACGACCGACGCCCTGCGCCGGACGCTGATCCCTCACTGCCCGACCAGTCTGCATGAGCTGATGGACGCGCTGGTGCATTATTACGCCGCGACGCGCCGGCGGGTGACCTTCGAGTATGTCTTGCTGCGCGGCGTCAATGATTCGTGGCGCGACGCGCAGCGCCTGGCTGCACTGATCAAGCGCGTGCCCGGCAAAGTGAACGTGATTCCCTACAATCCGATCCCGGGCGGCGCGTTTGCGGCGCCCTCACCCGAAAATGTGCGTGATTTTGTAGAATATCTATGTGGCGAGCATGTGACGGCGATTGCGCGCCGCCGCAAAGGCGATGACATCGCCGCCGCGTGCGGGCAATTGCGTCGCGTGCTGGCCGAGAGCCCATAACCGCTTGCGAACCCCGACCCGAAAGGAAACCAGATGGAACGCTTCGACCACAATGGCAAACTCATCGTCCCGGATCACGCCGTGATCGCGCATGAGCTCAAGAAGCTGGGCGTCGAGACCGCCGGCGTCGTGCGCGTACAACAGGTGTTTTGCCCGAACGGCCATCAACTGATCTTGCGCGACAACACCTTGTTCGACAACGTGCCGGGTATCAAGTTACTCTTGAGCGGCGCACAAGGTGCGGAAGAGATTTACATCTCTTCGGTGTTGAACAAGCGCCAACGCAGTGGTGGCGGTATTTTCCGCGTGGGCGACCGGCTCGAGGTGCGCTGCCCGATCTGCAGTGTGCAACTGCCGGTGCTGGCACCGTGCGATTGCCAGTGGGACGGCGAGTACGTCATGCTCTCGCTGGATGAAGACCCGACCAATCGCAACGCGGTCTGCTTCTGCAACATCTGGGGCTGTCCCAATGGCGACATCCGCCTGGCCGGCGAAGTGATTGCGGAATACCAGCGCAATTATGAACTCTGATGCTATGAACATGAATTGCCGCACTTCATTGTGTACAACATGGTTTTGCCGCAAAAACACTGTTGCTCTGCATCCTCACATAATATGGCCACGAAGACACGAAGGCACGCAGAAATCGCAGCAACCAGGCATTGGTTGTCGTGCAGCTGCGGCATGCAGCGTTTTGACAACCAAACATGTCACTTCTGTTGCTGCTGCTTCTTCGTGTCGTGGCTGGCGTCTGCTAGTCCCGCCCTGCGGCGTGGATGCCTTCGTGGCAACTCTCTCTGCTTCTGCCCTGAATCCCGCCGCTGGCGGGACTCCAAGCAGCCCTGAACCCTGAACCCTGAACCCTGAACTTGTTACCTTCAACTTCTAACCTTTAACTTTCAACTGCCCATGCGCATCTTAGTGACCGGTACCATTGCGGGCTTGGAAGACCGCGAGTGGCTGCAGCGCGTCTGCACGCTCGGCCAGCAGCACGGTATAGCGATTGCCTATTTCGACATGGTCGCGCGCATGACCAGCAACGGCGAGAAGCCGATGGAGCGCCTGCTGGGCACGACCGACTATATTCTTGAATTGATCCGCGAGCGCGAGTACGAGCGGATCGGCTTCGAGATCGAGAAACACGACTACGCGCACGTCATTGTGCGCGCGCCGGCAACGGTCGAATGGAATCGCATCAACCGCAAATTCAAGGACAGCAAGTACATTCGCGAGTTCATCAATCCCGACATGATCGTTACCCTGATTGACGCCGAGTGGCTGGTGCAGCAGCGGCTCGAAAAGCCGCCGGCGCACGACTTGTTCCTGCAGGCCATCAAGGAGCGCAACCACACCATTTATGAGATCCTCTCGTGGATGAACGAGGAAGTCAGCCTGAGTGAGGACTGGGCCAAGATGATGAACATCCGGCATGTCGTCATGGCCGTGCGCGAGCCGCCGCAGAACTTGCTGACCTTCTTCCTCGATCCCAATGTCCTGCTCATGTACGCCAGCTACTCGATGACCCACGCCGATCCGGACGTGCGCAAGCAGATCACGCAGCTGATCCACAGATTGCGCTGGTACGGCGCCGTGCTCGATCCGCAGAGCATTGAAATCTCGACCGGCACCGACCCGACCGACAAAAAAGACCGCGAGGCCACCTATTCTTTTACGGTGCATCGCGACCTGCACTGGTATGTCGGCAAGTGTGACGCGGTCGTGGCAATCCATCCCTATCTGGACCGCCCGCCGCTCAGCACCGGCATGATGGATGAACTCGGCCATGCCCGCGATTATCACAAGTCACGCTACATGATCTTCCCGCAGGCTTTCAGCCCGTTTGTCACCGACAGCTATATCGAAAAAGGCCATGTCTTTGACACCGGCGAGCACTTCTGCGCACACCTCGAACAGGAAGACCACCTGCCACCAAAATACAAATCACTGTACGAAGGGAGTTGACTATGGCCACCACGCTCGATCAGTTGCTGGCGCCGGCGCGCTTCTTTGATTTTAGCGCGTATCCGTTCGAGCATCACAAGCTGTTTGTGCGGCCGGGCGTGCGCACGGTCGTGGACGCGCTCGACCAGATCGGGCCGTACTGCCAGGAGATGCTCGCACAATTCCCCGAAGAGTATTGCGACGAATATGAAGTGGCGCACAATGACTGGCCCAGCACGGTCTGCGAAGGCGCCTTTCGCGTGATCCTCGATGAGAGCACGGTCTTTGCGCCGGATCGGATCATCGCCGGGGCCGACGCGCAGTTCATCTTCGTGGATCGCACGGCCCAGGTGCGTGGCGGCGTCATTGACCTGCGCGGCGGCAGCGTCTTCATCGGCGCGGCGGCGGTGGTCGAGGGCGCGTGGTTGTGCGGCCCGACGCTGATCGGCGCCGGCACGACGGTGCGGCCGGGCGCCTATGTTCGCGGCAATGTCATCCTTGGCCGCAACGTCACCGCCCGCGGCGAAATCAAAAACGCCGTCATCATGGATGACGCGGATTTCCCGCATCCCTCCTATGTGGGTGACAGCATCTGCGGCTATCACACCCATTTCGGCAATCAAGCCACCGCCGCCAATCTCAGTATTTTCGGGCGCAAAGACATGCTCACGTTGAAAGTTGACGGGCAGACCTTCGATCTCGGCCGGCGCAAGATCGGTATCATCATGGGCGACTTCGCGCAGGTCGGCTGCAATGCCGTCGCCGATCCGGCCACGTTCTTGCTGCCGCACACGATTGTCTACGCCTTGACGCGCATCAACAGCGGCATCTACGGCCCGCATGAAGTCTTGAAGAACAAGCCGATGGAGCACGGCATCATCGAGCGCGCCCCGCTGCGCTGATCAGCGCAGCCTTGGTTTTGCGATGAAGGGTGCCCTGCGGTGTACTGCCTTTCGTGCGCAATGGTTGCTTGTGGCTTGTTCTTGACGAGTGGCCTATTGGCTGGCAGTTTCTCCCCTGTGCCGATGATGCGGATGGTTTTTTTGCAAGAGAACCAGCAGGCATCATGATGTGCCGGCTCTTGTTCCTCGTCGCAGCTAGGGCACCCCACTACTCATAGCTGACCGCACCTGCAGCGGGTACTGGCGACGCGCACCGCGCAGCGGAGCGCTTGTTGCGCCGTTGCCGCGTTCGCAGCCACTCTTCGTTGTCGTCGCTATCGCGTTCTAATTGTCGCGGATCACGCGCTTAGCCTCCGCGCTTGAGCGAGACTTGGATGATGTCGGCATTCTGATTGATCGCCTTCAGTACGGCATCAGACGGCATGTCGTCCAGCCGCAAGGTGCATGACGCCGTCGCGCCACCTTCGAAGATCATGTTTTCCATTTCTTCGATGTTGACGCCTTGATTGCGCAGTTCGCCAAGCACGCCGGCCAGCACGCCCACATGATTGTAATGGCGCACGACCAGGCTGATCGTCGCGCATGACTTGGCGCGAATGTTCACGGCATTGCGCGGCTTGCCGGTGTCACGGTAGCTGCGCACAATGTTGACCACCTCGTCGGCAATGGCTTCGGAAGACTGATCCGTGGAGGCGCCAATGTGCGGCGTGCAGACGGTTGCCGCCGCCAGCTCGCGATCCTCGAACGGCGCAACGCCCGGCGCCGGCTCATTTTCGAACACATCCAGCGCGACCCGCAGCCCCTTCTCCTTGATCGCCGCCTTCAGCGCGGCGGTGTTGACCACATCCCCGCGCGACGTGTTGATGAACAGCGCGCCTTTTTTCAGGGCCGCAAAGAACGCGGCATCAATCATCTGCTTGGTCTCTTTGCTGCCGGCGACATGCACGCTGATCACGTCGGCCTGCGCGGCCACCTCACGCGGCGTGGCGCAACAGCCGATTCCAAGCTCTTCCGCAACCGCAGGTGTCAAGCTGCGCGACCAGGCAATGACGTTCATCTCCAGCCCTTGCGCGCGACGCGCGACCGACTTGCCAATGGCGCCCAGACCGATAATGCCCAGCGTGCGACCCTTCAAGCCACGCGCCTTGCTGTATTCCTTCTTGTTCCACGCGCCGTTGCGCAACTCGACCGTGGCGTCCACAATGCGGCGGTCGGCGGCGATCATCAAACCAATCGCCAATTCCGCCACTGCATCATTATTCTTGCCGGGGCAATTCGCCACATGAATGCCGCGACTGTTGGCGGCCGCGAGGTCAATCGTGTTGACACCCGCGCCGGCACGAATGATCAATGACAAGGCCGGCGCGGCCTCGATCGTGGCCGCCGTGACCTGGGTCGAGCGCACAATCAACACTTCGGCATCGCCGATGACAGCGGGCAACGTCTGCGCGCTGGCATCCGGATTGACGATGACGGCCGCACCAAGTTGTTCCAAGGCCTTGACGGCGCGGCTCGAGAGTTTGTCGGCAATGAGGATGTTCATAGGAGTAGGTGTGAGGATGTTAGCGTGCGCGCAGGCGCCTCAGAATACACATGCAGACGGCATACAACAGGCTGCACGGTTCCGGCACGAGTTGGGCCGCATGCGCCGCCGTGCCGACCGCACCTTTGACGATCGTTGTGTAATAGGCCAGATTGCAGGACTGCAGCCGGTCGTTGACGCTGTGATAATAAGGGTTGAAATCGGCCGGGTAATTCTCAATGCACATTACCGCCGGGTAGCCCGCCGCCCAAAAGGAGGCGTGATCGCTGGCGCCATCGCTGTCGGCTTTGATGATCGGCGCCGCGCCGGTCAGTCCATACGTAGCCAGGACATTGGTCAGCAATTGCGCGAGTACCAGATCCGCGGCGAATTGCGGATGACTGGCCACCTGCGTATGCACCCCGAACACCCCGCCTGTACTCCAGGTGATCATGTCAAAATTATACACGGCAACGACATTGGCGGTCTGTGCCGCCAGTGCCGCCGCATACACTGCACTACCGAGTAATCCTTGCTCTTCACCGGTCACAAAGGCAAGTTGCAGGGTGCGCTCATAGGTCTGCGGAGCGAGCTGTTCGGCCGCCAGCAGCAGTGCGACACAGCCACTGGCGTTGTCATCCGCGCCGGGTGCGCGGCCGCTGCCAGGCATGTTGTCCAGATGCGCGACCAGCAAGACGATCTCATTCGAGCGCGTCGTGCCCGTCTTCGTGGCAACAACATTGCTGCTAAAATAGCTCCACGCATTCCACGGAGAGTAGCGGGTTTGGTACTGCAGATTGGTCATCGTCTGCATGATGAACGCGGCGTCTTTCTGAAACGGCGCGCCATTGACCGTGTTGCGACTGTAGATTGCGTAGCTGTTGGTGCCCACCGTCAGGTTTGTTTCGCCACTCAATTGCGCGGTCAGCCACCAGATGCGATTCGAGTCGACCTGGCTGATCATGGCGGCCACGGTCGCGTTGGAGACGCAAGTGAAGGCCGAGGTGCGGCGTGCGGCGCGGGTCGGCGCGTCCCAGCGCAAGGGCGTTTCCGCCAATGGTCGCAGGATGGCATCGTACTGCTCGCGACGCGCCACACCTGCGGCAGTGCGGCGCAGGATGATCTGGCGGCCGTCGTCATAGACGCATTCGGGTAGGTGCGCAAGCTGGGCATGCGTCGCAGGCCGGCGTGTCATCGCGATGACAAATTCCTGCGGCGTGGCATTGGTCGCCAGCACCTCGAAGGTGCAGTCGCTGGCGCGCAGTGCCGCAACGGGCGCAAGCACCACGGCATAATCCCGGCCGCGGGCATCTTGCAGCAATTCATGCACGGCCAAGCCGCTGGTCTGCACCGCCGCGGTCATCTCGACGCGCGCGAGGACGGCATCATCGGCGGCGCGGCAGGTCAGCACAAGGAATAGCAGACAGATCGGTCCTATGAGTCGCATACATTTCCTACTTCTTCGTGAGTTAAGCAATGCACACTGCCGAGACCCCAGACAAGGTCAACGGCATGCACACCAACAACAGTGCGCGTGGGAAACAGTTCGGCCAAGATGCCCAGCGCCACGCGATCATTGGGATCGTTGAAGGTCGGCACCAGCACCAGTGATGTGCCAATGTAAAAGTTGGCGTAACTGGCCGGCAGACGCTGGCCGGCATACCACAGCGGCGCGGGCATGGGCAGCGGCACGACGCGAATGCGCGCGCCATCGGCCGTGCGCGCAGCCTGCAGGCGCTCGGCGTTTTCGCACAAGGCGCGCGCGTTGACATCGTTGCGGTTATGCTCCTGCACCAGCACCACCGTGTCGCGGCTGACAAAGCGGCACAGATCGTCCACGTGCCCGTGCGTGTCATCGCCGGCAATGCCACGCCCGAGCCAAATGACCGCGCGCGCGCCCAGACAGTCGCGCAAGCATACTTCGTAGTCGCTTTTGCTCATGCCGGGATTGCGCACCTGGGTGCGTTGATCCAGCAGGCATTCCTCAGTAGTGATAAAGGTGCCGGCGCCATTCGCATCCAGCGCGCCGCCTTCCAGCACGACTGGCCGATCCTGCCACCGCGCCTGGCGCAGCGGCAGTTTCAGCAACCGCGCAACGCGGGGTGGAATCTCTTTGTCCTTGGTGAAATCGCGGTACTTGGCCCAGCCATTGAAGGCAAACTGCACCAAGGAAAGGGCGCCACGCCGGCCGTTGCGCACAAAGAACGGCATGAAGTCGCGCGTCCAACTGCGGTCATACGGCCCGCGCACGAATGAGATATTGGCGAGATCGGCCTGCGCGCGCAGCAGCACGGCGCGTGCGCGCCGCTCCTGCGCCGCATCCGCCACCATGATGCGCACCCGCTCACTGCGCGCCAACAGCCGGGCCAGCTCGGCATACACCCAGTACGCCGGCACGATTTTGCCGGGCCAGTCGGTCGGGTTCTTCGGCCACGCCAGCCAGGTGGCGGCATGCGGCTCAAATTCGGCTGGCAGGCGCGCGGACGACACAACGGCAATCAGTGATCGGTAATCAGTGATCGGTGCAGCCTTTCCGCTTTCTTCGTGCCTTCGCGGCTTCGCGGCCATCTTCATACCATTAATCAGTGCAGCAGATGCGCGGCACGGAGGCCGCTCCCACATTACGGAACGCGGCAGCGGTTTCACCCGGCGACTGCGCTCCCGCTTTGCTGCAGACTCGCACCACGTCACTTGCCGCCCGCCGGAGTGCTCTGCAGAATCTGGCCTGCGGCAGCAGCGCCGGCGGTCTTCTCCAGATCGGTCCACAAGGTGCCCGCGCCGGTGTGCACCAGCCGTACTTTCAAGTCCGCCGGCAGGGCCTGCGCAACCTGATAGCGCGTGTAGGCCGTCGGGCTGCCAAAGGCGTTGACTTTGAGCTGCTGCCCCTGCGCCTCGGCCTCACCAGACCAACGCTTGACATCGGCCTGGGCCTGGCCCAAGACGGTGACGCGCTCGGCATCCAGCGCGGCGATTTGCAGTTGCTTTTCTGCCACCAGCTTGCGCGTCGCCGCCTCAATTTGGCCGGACTCGCGCTGCTTTTCGGCATTGACCACCGCCACGGCCGCCGACGCCTGGGCCTCCACGCCGCGCGTGCGTTGCCCAATCATCGAGGTCTCGCGCTGCAAATCCGCCGCCGATTGTTTCGTGTTCTGCCACACCTTCGAGGTGATCTCGCGCTCGGCTGCAACATAACGCTGGCGGATTGGTTGCAGCAGCGCCTGCGGCAAAATGATGTTGCGAATGAAGGCCGAGTGCACCACAATGTTCTTGCGCGCGCCCACGTCCGAGAGCGTCTTGCGAAAGGCGTCCTGAAACAGCTCGCGGCGCTCACCCGACAGAAAGTCCTTGGCGGCAAACATCGACCCCTGCAATCGGCCAATCGACTGGCTCTGCGGAATGATGATCTTATCCTCGACGGCGGCCACATCGCCGAATTCGGCCATCACTTCGGCGACATCCTGCGGCAGCAACTCCCACTCAATGGTCGCATCGAGCGAGATCGTAAAGGCGTCTTTCGAGGGAAAGGTGATTGCCTCCGGCGCGGGACGCGCCCCACTGCCGTCTTTGGCGGCTTCGACGGTCTTGACTTCCACGCCCTGTTGCGCAATCTGGCGCATGCGATTGGATGCGATGATCTTTTCCGTCTTTTCCTTGTCCGTGTTCGAATAGGATTTCTCGAGCCAGGTACCCCAGCGTTTTGACTTTTCATCGTAATCGGCCTTCTGGCGCTGCTGCGCCTCGGCCAAATCGTCGTACACGGCACCGGGCGCTGCGGCCTCGCGTCCCGCCTTCGACGGCGCCGCGGGCGCCGCATTGACGAGTGTGCTCATCTGCTGCTGGCTCGCGCGCAAATTGTACGCCGCCAACGTTGGCGGCGCAAACGTCACCTGATTGATCCCGATTTCGACGGCGCTGACGCTCAACTCGTACGGATTGATAAAGTAAATGCCCGGTTGCAGAATCTCGCGGCGTAAGCCCTTCTCGCCCACGCCGGCAAAACGATTGGTGGTGGACGTGCCCAAGTTTGCGCGCACCAAGCCGACATAGCCGGGCGCAATGACCACCGCGTCGCGCAGCTCCAGCGTGTAGCCATGCGGATTCAGGCGATGCAGGCCGGGCGTCAGCACCCGCCGCCAGATGCCTTTTTCATCATCGTTAACCAGTACGCGGCCGGCTTCCGGCTCTTTCCCGACTTTCGCCGTCACTACCCCGATCTTGCCCGGCGGAATGAGCATGCACGGCTTGACTTCAACCAGCGTCGTCACGGGGTTGATCAGATGCCGGCCTTCACCCAGGACCGCGGCTTGCACGCCGCGCTGGCCGGGCTCCGCCAGAATTTGTTTGTCACGCAACGGCGTGCCCGTCTTCTTGATGACCACGCCCATGTAGCCCGGCTCGATGTACACAAAAAACGCATTCCAGAGCAGAACCATCAACAATAGCACGATCACACTCAGCGTCGCAACGCCGGCAATTATTGGTCCAAGTGCTTTCATGGTTTTTTCCTTATTTCTCGTTGGCGACGGGCTGCAAGATTTTGCCGACAGCACTGTCATCGCTGGTAAAGATGGTGTCAATGCGCTTGCCTAGCGCGCGCTGCATTTCGTAATTGGCCAACGTGTCGCCGGTGCCAAAGGCTTTGACGGCCTGCGTCTGCGCCTCGGCCTCGGCTTTGTGACCCAGCAGAATCACATCCGCCGTGGCTTTGCCGCGTTTGCGGAGGGCCTCGGCGTCAAGCTTGGCGGCCTCAAGATCGGTCGCGGCCACAACCAGTTTCTGCTCCTGCTCGACCAGCGCAACGACTTGGCGATTGGTCACGCCAATGATGGTCTGCAGCTTTTCGGTTTCGGCCTCGACCGTGCGCTTCTGCAGGCCGGCCTGCGCTTCGCGCGCGGCCAGTTCCTGATCGGCGCGGGCCTGCTCGATCTGGCTCACATTGCGGGCCAACTCTTCTTTGGCCACTTCGCGTTCGCGGATCGGTTCCGCAATTTCCTCGGGCGGATCAATGTCGGCGATCAAGACCGACTTGATGTCCACGCCCTTGGCCTTGCACGTCGCCCGCACGCGCTCGAACAAGTTGCTCTGGAAAACAATGCGCGAGGCGCCGGCGATATATTCCGGCGCTGAATATTGCGAACCGATGATACGCCCGAAGCCGCGCAAGGCAGGCACGACAATTTTTTGCAGGATCTCATTGGAATCTTCATTGGCCCCCTGTTCGCCGATGCGGACCAGCACTTCCGGCGCGCGCGCGGCGTCCACCGCCCACTCGACGATCAGCAGCACGCGCATGTCAAAGCCGTCGCTGGTCGGAAACCGCAAGGCATTGTCACCAAACATTTCATGGCGTTGCGAGCGCACGTCCATCAAGTCAACCCGCTGCGCATACGGGTTCAGATAGTACACGCCCGGCTGCAAGACATCCGGCTGCACACCTTTCTCACCCGGCTGGACGACGAAGACATCCCGATTGCGCGGCGCGCGGCCGGCCAATTCGGTGACGATGCCGACAAAGCCGATCGGGATCTCAATCGCCGGAAATTCCTCGACCGCGAAGGCATACGGATTGATGCGATGATTGCCCAGCATCAGCACATCGCGCAGCAACCCTTTTTGGTTGGCATCGGCGAAGAGCTTGCCGGTCTGCAGCTCAGCGTCGCTCATGTCCTCGCCAAAGCGCCGGGTCAAGACGCCGACCTGCCCGGCCGGTATCGTCGTGATCTTGTGCACGCGCCAATCCCACAGCAAGGGATTATAGAAGAAGCGGCCCTCCGGCAAGACTGCCAGTTGGATGCCTTTGTAGGAGGCATCCGGCGCGATGATCGTCCCGCTCGGCAAATCCTTGCCGGTCTTCTTGATCAAGACGACAATCTCACCGGACTCGACCTCGATCCGGCAGCCATACCAGATAAACGCGCTGATCGCCACAAGCCCGATCAGCAGCGTCAGCAGGACTCCTGCGGATGACTTGACTGGTGCACCAGAGTTCATACTGCGCCTTCCATGGCGATGTTATGAGAACCGGCAGTTCTGACTGCCATTATAGAGAGATTATAGCACAAGCCCGCCCGCGGCGCAAAACGGCATGGATTCCAAGATCCGCGACGCTGCAGGACAGGTGCGGCAGCTGCAGAGTGGGAGCGACCTCCGTGTCGCGAATCTGCCGTCCCCCTTTGCCAAAAGGGGGTGGCCGCGCGGCGCGGCCGGGGGATTTTGCAGCCCACCGATGCAGCCGTAGTAGCGCCGACGTCTCGCCGGCAGAAATGCTGCCACGAAGGCAGAACGATTGATTGGTATGTCGGTGGTATGTGCAGAAAGAGCGGGAGCGGCCCCCGTGCCGCGAATGCTGCCGCTGTTTCAGCACCGACGTACCGAAGCACCGACAACTGACGCACCTTGACAAGTGTATCCCGTTTGTGCTACACTTAGCCAACAATGGAGATGTTATGGCACGCACCGCAATGATCCGTGCGCGGATCGAACCGCGCTTGAAGTCGACGGTTGACCTCTTGCTGACCCGCCTTGGGTTAAACACGACGCAGGCAATCACGCTGTTTTATCGCCAGGTGGAACTGCGCAAAGGCTTGCCGTTCGATGTGGCCATACCCAACGCCGAAACCCGTGCCACCTTTGCCGCCACCGACGCTGGCCGCGCCACTGTCCGGTGCAAATCGGCGGACGACCTGTTCAAACGACTGGACCTTTGATGCTGTGCCCGTCCTATACCCGCCGATTCGAAAAGGACCTGGCGCTCATGCGCCGGCGCGGCAAGGATGCTGAGAAAATCAAACACGTGATGCTTGCACTGGTGCAGGAGCTACCTTTGCTCGCCCCTCACCGTGACCATACATTGTCCGGCGCGTTTGCCAGTCGAAGAGAATGCCACATCGAACCGGACTGGCTCCTTATCTACAAAGTAGCACCGGGTGAAATCATCTTCGAGCGCACGGGCACACATGCCGATCTCTTTGAGTGATGGCGCTTGTGGCAACATCTATGCGCCGATGCCACAGATGCGGGCAATGTAGCGGCGCTGCTGTTGGAAGATAGAAGAAACAAGCCCCGCGCGGAGCGCGTGGCGTACTTGCTGGTACTCTTTGGTACTCTTTGCGCGCTTTGCGTTCTATTGTGGCGAAATTAACCAATGATGTTTTTGCTAATGCGTTGGTGTGGTTTGTCTGAATAATCGGCAACATCCGCGGCATCTGCGGTAATTTCTTTTGCAGCGACATAATTTGAGGTACATGCCCGGTTTTCTTCGTGGCTTCGGGACTGTGTGACAATATGTTGCTGCATCGGCGTAATCAGCGGATAAACATACGGTATTTCTGCCGGCGAGACGCCGGCGCTACTACGGCTGCATCGGCGGGCAGGGCCTGCCTGCCCTACCCTGAATCTGGTAACGCGAGAGCGTCAACTACAGCACACTGACGGTGGCTGCTTTCGTTGGCCTTATGCCGCCGCTTTCATCCGCCGTTCTTGGATCGCGCAATACAGCACGGGCACAATCAAGGTGGTCAGCATTTCCACCAGCATACCGCCGAAGGTTGGGATGGACATTGGAATCATGATGTCCGCGCCGCGCCCGGTTGATGTCAGGACCGGCAGCAGCGCGAGCACGGTGGTCGCGGTGGTCATCATGCAGGCGCGCACGCGTCGTTTGCCGCCCACAATCGTGGTTTCGCGGATTTCGTCAATGCTCATCCGTGGTTTGCCCACAAACAGTTCGTCCAGATAGGTCGCCATCACCACGCCGTCATCCGACGCAATGCCGAACAGGGCGATGAAGCCAACCCAGATGGCGATGCTCATATTGATGGGATGCACTTGAAACAATTCGCGCACATTCACGCCGAAGGCCGAAAAGTCCAGAAACCACGGCTGGCCGTACAACCACAGCAGAATAAAACCGCCCGAGGCGACAAACGGGATGGTCAAAAACACGAGCGATGTGACCGCCGCATCTTTGAACTGAAGATACAAGATCAGAAAGATCACCAGTAGGGCCACCGGAACCACCAATAATAATTTTTTCTGGGCGCGGGCGTGGTTTTCGTACGCGCCGATAAAGGTGTACGAAATCCCGACCGGCAGTTGCAGTGAGCCCGCGGCGCTTTTCTGGGTGAGGACATCGCGCGCCTGCTGCACCGCGTCCACTTCGGCCACGTTCGGCTTCTTGTCAAACAGGACATAGCCAACCAGAAACGAGTCTTCGCTCTTAATCATCTCTGGGCCGCGGGTATACTTGATGGTTGCCAGCTGCGCCAGCGGCACTTGCGCGCCCGTGGGTGTCGGCACGATGATGCGGTGCAGGGCTTCAATACTGTCGCGCAATTCGCGTTGATAGCGCACCCGCACCACATAGCGCTCGCGGCCCTCGACGGTGGTGGTCACGTGCATGCCGCCAATCGCCGTTTCGATGACGTCTTGCAGAGCGCGCACCGTGACGCCATAGCGTGCAATGGCCGCCCGATCAATTGCGATCTCCAAATAGGGTTTGCCAATGATGCGATCGGCGATGACCGTGGCGGGCTCGATCATCGGCACCTCGCGCAGGGCTTGCTCAATCGCCATGCCGGCTTGCTGGATGGTCTCCAGGTCGCGGCCTTTGATTTTGACCCCCATCGGCGCGCGAATGCCGGTTTGCAGCATCACAATGCGGGCGGCAATGGGCTGCAACTTGGGTGCCGAGGTTGTGCCCGGCACGGCCGCGACGCGGGTGATTTCGTCCCAAATGTCGTCGGGCTTGGTAATGCCGGCCCAGGCCGCGCGCCCGGGATTCAGCGCCGGCTCCAGCGCCGGACGCCAGCGCCGAAACGGCTTGCCGTAGCGCTGCGGGATTAGCTGCTGGTTGACATCGCGCGCAAAACGGCCCGGCACCGTGTATGGCAATCCATCCGGCGCAGCCACCGGCGTGCCATCCGCAGTGCGCACCAGATCGTTGGTGGCCGGATCAAACGCGAAGGTCAAGCGCGCGCCATTGCGGTCACTAAGATACTCCGCATTGTAATTGATCACGGTTTCAATCATCGAGATGGGCGCGGGATCGAGCGCGGAATCGGCACGGCCAAGTTTGCCGACCACGGTGTCAATCTCCGGCAAGGCCCGAATCGCCATGTCTTGCTTCCGCAAAATGTCGTGGGCTTCGCTAATCGACGCGTGCGCCATCGTGGTGGGCATGAACAAGAACGAGCCCTCGTCGAGCGGCGGCATGAACTCCCTCCCCAGCCCCGGAAACGCATGCGCGACACGCACCAACGGCGGCCACATGCGCAGGCCGTGCGGCAGCCAGCCAAACACGCCGTCAAAGCCGAGCCAACTCAGCATGCCGCATACCAGCACCAACACGGGCATCAGCAAGAGTGTCTTCTTATGGCCCAAACACCAGCGCAAGACTTTTTCGTACGCCACTTGGCGCAGCATATACAGCGACGTCAGCCCGGCGATCAGCACGCCGCCGAAGACCACATTGCGCGTCAGCCCTTTGTCCGGCCCCAGCGGCAGCCAACGCGCGCACAATATCACGCCCACGATCGCGGCCAGCAGCCATGAGACATAGCGGGCCGCACGTTCTGCAGCGTGGTCCGACAACGAGGGCCGCAGCGCCAGCCATGCGCCCCACAGCGCGGCCGCAATGCCCAGCCACCACAGCGTCGTGAACAGACCCAGCACGCCGGCCAGACACAATAACACTGCCAGCACCCGTCGGCTGGTCGTCGGCGCACGCTTCGTGCCGGCCAGCAGCAGGTGCGCGGCGGCTGGAATGATGGTGATGGCCACAATCACCGAGCCCAGCAAGGCAAAGGTCTTGGTGAACGCCAGCGGCCTGAACAATTTGCCCTCGGGGCCTTCCATCGCGAAGACCGGCAGGAAGCCGACGATGGTGGTTGCAATCGCGGTCAGCACGGCGCTGCCGACTTCGCTGGCGGCACGATACACCACTTCCAGCCGGTTTTCCGCCGGATCGGCGATGTCCAAATGCCGCAGAATATTCTCGCACATGATAATGCCCATGTCCACCAGCGTCCCAATGGCAATCGCAATGCCCGAGAGCGACACGATGTTGGCATCCACCCCGAACACTTTCATGGCGATAAATGCCGCCAACACTGCCAGCGGCATCACGCTCGAAATCAGCAGCGAACTGCCGACATGCATGACCATGATGAGCACGACGATCGTGGTCACCAATATTTGTTCAAACAAGGCGGTGTTGAGCGTGCCGAGCGTTTCATAGATCAAACCCGAACGGTCATAGAACGGCACGATGGTCACCCGGCTGATGCTGCCATCCGGCAGTGTGCGCACCGGCAGCGCCGCGGCCGTTTCCTCGATTTTCTTCTTGACATTCTTGATGACCGCCAGCGGATTGGCGCCGTGCCGCGCCACCACGACACCACCGACCGCTTCCGCGCCTTCTTTGTCCAGCACGCCGGTCCGCAGCGCGGGGCCCAGCGCCACCGTCGCCACATTCTTGACATACAGCGGAACATTGTTATTGACCGTGACCACCGCCTCTTCCACGTCGTGCAATGTTTTCACGAAGCCGAGTCCGCGAATCAGATATTCAACATTGTTGATCACCACGACGCCCGCGCCCACATCGCTGTTGGCATTCTGGACTGCGCGCGTCACGTCCTCGAGCGCGATGTTGGCCGCGCGCATCGCATTCGGATTGACGTCCACATCGTATTCCTTGACAAAGCCGCCGATCGCCGCGACCTCGCTGACCCCTTCCGCCGCCAGCAGCGACGGGCGCACGTACCAATCCTGCAGTGTGCGCAACTCGTCCGGATCCCAGCCGCCGGCCGGCGCGCCGTTCGTCGTACGGCCTTCGAGCGTGTACCAGAAGATCTGGCCGAGGGCCGTGGCATCCGGGCCGAGCGCGGGCTTCACGCCGTCGGGCAGCAGCGATGCCGGCAAGCTGTTCAGTTTTTCAAGAATGCGGGAGCGGCTGTCATAGAAATCGGCGCGCTCATTGAAAATAATGTAAATGCTGGAAAACCCAAACATCGAAAGGGAGCGAATCGTCTTCACCTGCGGCAGGCCCATCAGCGCGGCCGACAGCGGATACGTGATTTGATTCTCAATGTCACGCGGCGAGCGCCCGGCCCATTCCGTGAACACGATCTGCTGGTTCTCGCCGATGTCGGGAATCGCGTCAACCGGCACCGGGTCGCGATGCAGCCAGGTAATGTCCCAATCAAACGGCGCCACCACCACGCCCCAGCCGATAAACAGCACCATAACCAGGAACACCACCAGCTTGTTTTCCAGGCAGAAACGAATCACGCGGTCAATCAGCGTCACGCGCGGTGTGCCCTGCAAGGGGTGGTGCGGTTCAATCTGCATGTGGGGTTGACCACCAACAGCGTTACGGATTAAGCGTGTCCTCTATGTCGCCGCAGTGCAGCATGGCCGCGCCAAAATAGGGATTCATGACTTGCTCCTCGGCTTGCAGCCAATCGGCGCCGCGGCCGTCAAACGCCATCGGGCAATGCACGCGGTACAGCGTGACAGGCGGCCGCACCGCGTAGGTTGTTAGCATGCCAATCAACGCGCGCGACACTTCATCAAATTGTTGACGCGCGGCCATGAGCGTCGCGGCCTTGGCCAACGCCGCAAGCGACAGCTTCAGTCGTGTGCAATCAGCAGTAATTGTCGTTTGCACCGCCGGCGCTTCGCCGGTCACGTTCACCGCCACAACACGCTGTAAAAAGTGTTGCGCGTGGTTGTGCGCATTAGTGAGATCGTCCTGTGCCAGCGCGCGTTGGACGGCCAAGTAGGCTTCGATAAAGGTGCGCATGTGCGTCTGCAGCGCCGGCGAAACCCGAAGTGCTTGTTGAAGCGGCTGTGGCGCGACTGACGGCGCGCGTGCGGGATTCATCGCGCTTGGTTTCGCGAGAATTTGGGCGGTGCTGTCGATTTTGAAGGTGCCGTTGACCACGACCCGTTCGCCTTCGTCCAGGCCGGCGTGGACAAGGTAATATTCTCCCGCGCGCGGGCCCAGCGTAATGGTTCGGCCTTCAAACGTGCCGGGCGCGTTCGGCACGGCCACATAGACCACTGACCGTACCCCGGTCAAGATCGGCGCTGAGGCGGGAATGACCAAGGAGGGTTGTGCAGCGGCCTCGTCTACTGCGGCATAGCCGAGTGATTCGACCGGTACCAAGGCCATGCCACACACGTCACACTTCCCAGGCGCGCGCTTGATCACCTCGGGATGCATCGAACAGACCCAGGCGCCCTTGAGCACCGGGTCCATCGCATGCTCGCCCGCGGCAATGCGCGAGCGCACAATGGCATTCGCCAAGAAGCCGGGTTTGAGGTTGCCGTCGGGATTCGGTACATTGACCCGCACAGCGACGGTGCGCGTCATGGTGTTCAACACCGGCGAAATAAACGTGACCATGCCGGTGAAGGTCAGTCCCGGCTGCGCATCCACCGTAAACGTCACCGGCTGGCCATAGCGCAGCCAGGGCAAGTCTGATTCGTAGGCATCCAGGATCAGCCAGACATTGGCCAGATCGGCGATGGTGTAGATCGAAAACCCGGTTTCGATGTACATGCCTTCCACGCCTTGTTTTTCGATCACCGTGCCGCGCAACGGCGAGTACACATCCGCATACAATTGCGGTTGGCCGGTGCGTTCGAGCGTCTGCACCTGTTGTTCGGTGAGGCCGGAGAGCAGCAGGCGCTCGCGCCCAGGGGCGTTGGTGCTCGCGTCTGATTGCCGCGCGATGAGATACTCCGCCTGCATCACATATAATTCCTGACTGTACAACTGCGCCAGATGATCACCTTTGTTGATGTGGACGCCGGTGTAGTCAACATAGAGCCGGTCAATTCTGCCGCCGACCCGCGCCGTGATGTGCGCCAGGCGTGATTCATCTGCAGCAATCTTACCCACCAGCGGAATACTGACCGGCACCAGCTTGCGCTCAACCGGCGCGGTCCGCACTTCCGCGAGTTGCAGCGCGTTGGAGGACAGCGTCACCTGGCGTGATGCGCCTTGCTCCGTGCCGCCGCTGCTGACCGGAATCAAGTCCATGCCGCAGATCGGACACTGCCCCGGCTTGGGCTGCCGAATCTGCGGATGCATTGCGCACGTCCAGGTCGTCGCGTGGTCTGCGTGTGTTGCTGAAGCAGGCGGGGCGGACTTATTACAGCTAGTCAGCAACGGCACTAAACTGAACAACATTGCACCTGCCAGCGCCGCATGCATTCTCATGGTCGAACCCCGTTTCCGGTTGATGTTCGCAAAACGTTCTGTGCTAGTATACTCTTTAATTCAATGGCTGGCACCATCTTCAGCAAAAAAAGGCCACGCCGGACGGCGGCGGCCTTCAATTCCGACTGCCGTCACGGTGGCCTTTTTGTGCCGGGATGCTGCGTCAACACAAGCCCGACCGAAGTTGCCCAAGACCGAGCGCGTTTCCATGAAGAATATCCTGCAACAGCCTCACGGCGTGCATTCTTGTTGCGGTTCCGCGGGCGCGTTCTTAATGCCGCCACTCGGCCCCACCGGGCAATGCACTTTTGCATCCGGCGGGGCGTTCGGTGCGATCGTCGCCGCTGCCGCAGACGGTGCGGTCTTTAGTTCCTGCTGCGCTTTTGCAAGATACTTCTCGGGGGCGGCAAGAAACTCTTTCGCGCAGGCCGGACAACACAAATGCACTTTGGTGCCGTTGTAGACGACCACGGAGGTCTTGTCCACCGCGCCGCCACGGATCGGGCAGACGCTGTTGCCGAGGTCAACCAGCACGCCCTTGTTGGGCAACTGCGCGAGATATTTTTGCGGTTCCTTGTTAAACGGCGCGACGCAGCTCGCGCAACACACTTCGTAGCGCACGCCGTTGTACACGACGAAATTGGCGTTGCCTTTCTTGGTTGTTTTGATGGCATTCCCCATCACCGGGCAGATGGTATTGTTGAAACGGACCGGTGCTTGTACGGCCGCAACGGCGGCCACTACCCACAGGAGCGCGAGACTACAGAGGATTGTTTTCATTGCGGTGCCTTGGTTATGTGTTATTCTGGTTACAGTATACCATATTACCGCGCGCGCGTCAAGCGGCCGCGTGTGCGCTTCGATTTTGGGGGCACCGGCATCCGACGGGGTCTGGTCGGCGTACTCCGGCGCGGCCGCGCCGGATCGTCACCGCGCTACTTCTCGTCGTGGTGCGCGTAGCAGGAGGAAGCGTCGAGCAGTTCCGACAGCTCGCGGTAGCGCTTGAGCAGACCCGCGGCCGCCGGCTTGAACACCACGTAGTCGTCATTGAGTTTGCGCACGTAGAATGGCTTGAGTTTAACCATGAGGGCTTCGCGTTCCTTGAACAGGTCATCACAGCTTGTGCCTAAGGCACACACAGCACACTCGTTGGTCGAACCGTCCGTCGCGCTGAGTTTGCGGCGGAACATGTCCACTTCAACGACGATGCCGTCTTGTGCTTCCAGCGGTTTGACTTTGACGTAGTTGCGCAGGTTCTTGAACGGGCCATACTGCTTGACGACGGCCTCAATGCCATCCAGATCGTTTTGCGACGGCACCGTGCCGCTGAGTGACAGCGTGTTGCCGTTGCTGCGCAATTGCACGCGCAGGTCCGCAACATCGACCCCAATAGCTTTCATGGCACCCATCATCTGCGTCTCAAGTTGCGCGTACGCGTATTGCCGGATTTTATATTCAACGGTCGAACGCGAGGCGGCGGTGCAGGTGGCCGCGACGCAGACGCACACAAAAACAACCAAGCACACGAAGCGTTGCATAGATTCTCCCAGCATAAGGTTAGCAGTAGTCAACCCCCTATTATAGCAAAATGCAGCCCCGGGCCACAATATGACGATGTGCGCGGGCCAGTGCCCACATTTGCTTTCGCGGATGTGCTGTGCTATACTAATAAGAGCGTTTGCGATGTTCGCGCTTATGAACCCGCGCTTGGAGAAATGTATGAACTGTTTTCGCACCAGCGTTCAGGCCATGGCCTTGTGCGCCCTGCTGGCCTGTGTCGGTGCACAGGCCGCGACGGAACAATGGACGTACAGCGGCCTGACCGGCATTTTCCAGATTGTGGCGGATGGCGTCGGCGGCTGCGCCATGACGCGCATCATCGGCGGCTTTGACGATTCCTGCGATGTCGTCTGGTTGAACAAGAAAGGCGAGTTGCTCTACCAGGACGGCATCAGCAATGTGCTGCGCGGCGGCATCCTGGTCTGCACCCCGAAGAATCTGGTGTACGCTGATGTGCGCGCGACAAACATGGTTGTGCATGTGGCGGCAAACGGAACCGCCACCACCCTGCCTGCCGCAGCGCATACGCTGAACCGGCCACCCTTGCCGTATCCCATCTATTGGCACCTGATGGCAGACAGCAAGGGCTTCTTTGCCATTCGCACGGATACCAACACATTGGCTGCCACCTTGGTACGCTATTCCAACAAATGATGCACACGGAGAACGCAATGAGCAGAATCCTCTTCACAACAGGCATGCTGCTGGGAGCACTTTTCAGTGTCATGCATGTCAACGCCGCCACGCAACGCTGGAGCTATGATGATGCGCCGACAATTGTGAGCGTCATGGCCGACGGCAGCGGCGGCTGCAGCTACGTGCGGCGGGAGACAAACCTGTTCGGATCAATTATCTGGCTTGACAAAAAAGGCACGCTCGTCTATCGCGCCGATTTCACCACCAACCTTCCCGCCACGATTGTACGTTGCACCAAGAAGCAACTGATATACGCGACGTATCAAGACAGCTGGCGCTTTGTGCAGGTGGCGCGCGATGGCACCGCCACGCCGATCACTGCCGGCAACAACACGCTCACGGTGCCGTTTCTCGCAGAGGAGATTCCAGCCAGTTTCACCACTGATCGCAAAGGCTTCTTCGGTTTGCTAGTGAAGATTCCGGGCAGCAGAGTGACGCTGATCCGCTTCGACTATAAGTGATAACACACGAACACGAGCATCTCCATGACCACCCGCGTTACAGTCTATTGTGCAATACTCCTGATTGGTTGTGGCTGTCTGACGGCCGGAGCGCTGACGGAGCAGTGGCGCTATGTGGCCCGCGCCGCGGTGCAGCAGATCGTCGCCGACGGCAAGGGCGGCTGTGTCATCGCTGACCGCGACGCCAGCAATTTCGCCGGTGTGGTGTGGCTGAATCAGAAAGGCGCGGTGCAGTACACCGCGGGCGTGGTTACCGGCTCACCCTTCGCGACGATTGTTAATGGCTGCAGCGCCAGCCAGCTATTGTACACGGGCACGCCGGGCTTCCCCATGATGGCCCAGGTTGACAAGAAAGGCGTCGCCAAGCCGGTTGTTGCCTTCGGCGGTTACTTGCTGGGCATGCCCATGATGATGCCGTTTGGCCCCAGCCGGCTGGACGACAAGAAGGGCTTCTTTGTCGTCAATGTCAACACCAACACGGACGTCAATACCGTCGTGCGCTACTTGTTCAAGTAAGGTAGCCAGACCGGCCACGGCACACAAACACCAATGCTGCACCCGCAGGGGCGCAGCATTGGTTGGCTAGTGGCAGATCAGGCGGGTTCAGTCAAACTTGAAGTGTTCGTAAGGAATATCCGTCGGCGCGGGCACTTTGCCCTGCAACAGATTGGTCAGCACAAACCAGATAATTTCCGCATCCGGCGGGCAGCCGGGAATACAGTAATCAACTTTGACGACCTGCGGCACCGGCAGCACTTTCGGCAATAGCTTGGGCAGGTCCGGCCCGTTCGGTATTTTGCCGTTGACGGTCGAGACCGTATGCAGAAAGGCCTCATCCAGGCATTCCTGGACCGTGAACATGTTGCGCATCGCCGGCAGATTGCCGAACACGGCGCAATCGCCGAGGGCAATCAGAAACTTGGCGCGCGCACGGAATAGTTTGAGGGTGTGCACGTTCTCCTCATTGCAGACCGCGCCCTCGATCAAGGCGATCTCCACTTCGGGCGGCACCTTGATGTCGGTGATGGGGGTGGCGGTGAACTCGACCAGCTTGGCGAGTTCGAGGATGCGCTCGTCAATATCGAGGAGCGACATGTGGCAGCCGGCGCAGCCGCCCAGCCAACAACTGGCGAGTTTTGGTTTTGCAGGTGTGGTCGTCATGAGTATACGGGCGTAAGAGAAAGATGAAACCGGATGTTATTTGGCACGTTTGGTGCGCGGCTTTTTTTCAGCGGGGGCCGGTGCGGGTGGTGCAACGGCTGGTTTTGCCGGCGCGCTGACCGCAGGTGGCGTGGGCACTACGGCGGCTGGTTTCGCCGGCGCGGTGTGTGGCGTCGGCGCATACATGATCGGGGTCTTGTCATACATGCGGTCGCCATAACGCACGCTGTAGGCCAGTTCGCGCTTGCACAGTGAGCCGGTCGGACAGACTTGCACGGCGGCATCGGCGTCGGTGATGGCGGTCTCGCCGAGTTTGCCCTCGATGTTGACGGTGATGTCGGAATCAATGCCGCGGCCACGCACGGCGAACAAACCGGTCTTGTCCACTTCGTTGCTGGCGCGCACGCAGCGGCCGCACAGAATGCAGCGATTGGGATCATGCAGGATCTCGGGATGACTGGCATCCACTTGTTTGTGCGGCCAGAGGAACGGATAGCGCACGGAATCCATGCCAAGGCGATAGGCCAGCGCCTGCAGTTCACAATTGCCGCTTTTTTCGCAGTAGGGGCATTGATGATTGCGCTCGCTGAAAATCAGTTCGAGATTCATCCGGCGCATGCGCTGAATGTCAGGCGTGCTGGTGTGCACGACCATGTCGTCCTGCACCGGCGTGGTGCAGGCCGAGTTGAAGTTCTGCCGGCCGGTGCCTTCGATCTCGACAACGCACATCCGGCACGCACCCGGATTGCTGAGCAGCGGATGATGGCACAGCGTCGGAATGTAGAGCTCGGCCCGTTTGGCGGCATCAAGAATCGTGTCGCCTTCGTAGGCTGAGACGCGTTGGCCGTCAATCGTCAAAAGAATTGCCTTCATGCCAGGTAGGGGTGTGCGGTAAATAAATCCATAACCATTGTGCCGTTGTATTTCGGATTAGCTTCACGCCATTGTGCGTGCAGCGCCGGCTGCCACTGTGAGCGAGCATTTGTCGCAATGCAGGCAATGGCGCGCTTCTTCCATGACCTGGTCGCGGCTGTAGCCGCGCTCGACTTCGTTAAACGTACCGGCCCGCTCTTCGACCGGCAGCACATACTGTTCGAAGTCCTTGCGGATTTCGATGTAATCGTGCTCCGCGTAGGTGGTCATCGGCACCAAGCTCTCGCGCCGCTTCCAGAGGATGCCGTCGCCGCCCAGATAGCGATCAACGGACGCGGCCACGCGCTGGCCGTCGCCAATCGCATCGGCCGCCATGGCCGGGCCGGTGCTGTCATCGCCGGCGGCGAAAATGCCGGGCACATTCGTCATGCGCGTGCGTTCGTCCACCAGGAAGGTGCGGTATTTCGGATCCACCAGGATGTTTTTCTCGACTTCGGCAAAGTGCGTCTCCGGCTCCTGGCCCAGCGCCGGAATGATCATGTCCACCGGCACCTCGAACTCCGATCCGGCAATGATCGCCGTCTTGCGTCGGCCGGTGTCGTCATAGGCCCCCAGCCGCATGCGCGCGCATTGCAGCGCCGTCACATGGCCGTCCACGCCCCGCGCTTCGAGCGGCGTCACCAAGAAGGTGAATTTGATGCCCTCGTTGATCGCCTCTTCGATTTCTTCTTTGAGGGCCGGCATGTCTTCTTTCAAACGGCGATACAGGACCTGTACCTCCTTGGCGCCCATCCGCAACGCCGTGCGCGCCGCATCCATGGCCGTGTTGCCGCCACCGACCACCACCACCCGCTTGCCTTTGACCATCACCGGGAAGCCGATGTTCACTTCGCGCAGGAAGTCCATCCCGCCGACCACGCCCGCCAGATGCTCGCCCGGCACGCCCAGCTTGTAACTGATGTGCGCGCCAATGGCCAGGCAGGCCACCTTGTAGCCCAGCTCGCGCAGGTGCTCCAAGGTGATGTTCTTGCCGACCTTGACGCCGTACACGATCCGCACGCCCATGTCGGTGATCATTTTCACTTCCTGGTCGATCACTTCGCGCGGCAGACGGTAGCCCGGTATGCCGAAACGGAGCGTCCCGCCGGGATACGGCATGGATTCAAAGATCACTACTTCGTAGCCTTTCTTCGCCAGGAAATAGGCAATCGTCAAGCCGGCCGGGCCGGTGCCGATAATCGCCACTTTGTCCTTGGTATGCTTGATCCGTTCAATCGGCAGTTCCTTCTCATAGATCGAGATGTAGCGCTTGATCGCGCGAATGTTGATCGTCCGATCGGTCTGGCCGCGCCGGCATTTCTCCATGCACGGATGGTGGCAGACGCGCCCGCAGATGGCCGGCAACGGGTTGCGCTCGCGATGCAGCATGAGCGCGTCAACAAACCGGCCTTCGGCCACCAACTGCACATAACCGGCCGCGTCCACATTGCACGGGCAGGCGTTTTCGCACGGCGCGGTGAACAGTGCCTGGCAGACGCCCGCTTTGCAGCGCTTGTCAACAATGTGCTCTTCATATTCCTTGCGGAAAAACCGCAGGGTCGACAGCACCGGATTCGGCGCCGACTGGCCCAGGCCGCACAAGCTCATGCGCTTCATCATGTCGCCCAGTTCTTGCAGGCGCTCCAAATCCTCAAGCTGGCCGTCGCCCTTGACGATCCGCTCGATGACATCATACAACTGCTTGGTGCCGACCCGGCAGGGCGGGCATTTGCCGCACGACTCACTGACGCAGAAATCCATGAAGAACTTCGCGATATCCACCATGCAGGTGTCTTCGTCCATGATCACCAGGCCACCTGAGCCCATGATCGAGCCGATCTCCTTGAGCGTGTCGTATTCCATCGCGATATCGAGATACTCGCGCGGGATGCAACCGCCGGACGGGCCGCCGGTCTGCGCGGCTTTGAACTGCTTGCCGTCCGGAATGCCGCCGCCAATGTCGAACACAATCTCGCGCAAGGTCGTGCCCATCGGCACTTCCACGATGCCGGTGTTGCGCACGCGCCCAGCCAAGGCAAACACTTTGGTGCCCTTGCTGCGCTCGGTGCCGATCGCCGCGAACCACGCTGCGCCATGCCGGATGATCGGGCAAATATTGGCAAAGGTTTCGACATTGTTGATCAGGGTCGGCATGCCCCACAGGCCTTTGACCGCCGGGAACGGCGGCTTGGGCGAGGGCTGGCCGCGCATGCCTTCAATCGAGTGCAGCAGGGCCGTCTCTTCACCGCACACAAACGCGCCGGCGCCAATCCGCAGCTCAATGTCAAATGAAAACGTGCTCCCGAAAATGTTCGCGCCCAGCAAGCCATAGGCGCGCGCCTGCGCCACACCGCGCTCGATCATCGCAATCGCAATCGGATATTCCGCGCGGCAATAAATAATGCCATGCGTGGCGCCGACGGCATAGCCGGCAATCGCCATCGCTTCCAGCACGCGATGCGGATCGCCTTCCAATACATTGCGGTCCATGAACGCGCCCGGATCGCCTTCGTCGGCGTTGCACACCACGAATTTGCGCGCGCCCTCGGCGCTGGCCACAAAATCCCATTTTACGCCGGTCGGAAATCCGCCGCCGCCGCGCCCGCGCAAGCCGCTGTGCTTCACCTCTTGAATCACATCCTGCGGCTTCATTTCGGTCAGCACCTTCGCCAAGGCGGTGTAGCCGTCGCGCGCAATGTATTCGTCAATCTCCGCGGGGTTGATGATGCCGGCGTTCTCCATCACAATCCGCAATTCCTGCCCTTTGAAGAAATTGGTCTTGCGCATGGTACTGATGACATCCTGGCCGTCGAGCGACTCGTCCATCAGGCGGCGCAGCGGCCGGCCTTTCAGGAAATGCTCCTCGACAATCTCCGGCACGTCGCGCACCTGCACTTTCGCGTACAACACCTCGTCCGGATAAATAATCATCACCGGCGCGTTCTTGCAGTAGCCGACGCATTCCGTCGTGACAATCCGCACTTCGTCATCCAGGCCGAACTCGACCAGGCGCGAACGCAACGCGGATTCGACCGCCAGCGCGCCTTTCTTTTCGCAGGCCGCGCCGGCACAAATCAGAACTCGTAATCGGGCTGTTGCCATAACGTCTTTACTCGCTCAAGAATAAACGTGAAAAATAATCCCTACCTGCTGGTACACAACACTCATGCGCCCGGTGTGTTGCCGATGTCGCCCGGCACCTGCACGCGATGCGACTGCAAAATCTGGCCCTTGGCAATATGGGTCTCGAGCAACGCGCGAATCATATCCGGTTTGAGATTGCCGTAAATCACTTTGTCGGCGCCGTGATAGATGGCGCACATCGGCTCGATGTCGTCCAAGCCGAAACTGCCGGATTGGGTCACCAGCACATTCAGTCCCAAGGCCTGCACTTCCTCAATCAACTTTTTGAGTATCTCGCGGGCGCCATACAAAATACCGCTGGTGCCCATGCTGACCACGATTTTCCATGCCGGCGCATTGGTCTGCTGCGTGCGCTGGTTCAGCGTCGCCGCCGCTTTTTCGCGGATCTTGCGTAGTTCGTCGAGTGTCATGAACGTGTTGGTAATCGTTATCGGTTAGCTGCATGTCCTACTGTAACTGTTCGAGCTCCTTGCGGAACCAAGCCGTCATCTCGGCCGTCTGCCAGAGAGCGCCGGCATCGGCGCCCAACGCCGCGTGCACCGGCCGGGTGTCAAACACCTGGCACCGCGCGCCGCGCCGCCGCGCAAAGTGAAACTGCACCGCCGGATTCGCGCAGACCAGCACCAGCAGTGTCTCGGCCAAAGCCCCCACCGGCGGCTGGTCAAGATTGTCCAGCGGATAGCTGCCGGTCACCACCGTGCCGCACTGCACGCGCGACTTAATCCGGAAACTGCCTTGGCACGCTTCCACCAATTGCCGGAAAAATGGCAGGCCCAAGCCTATTTTCTTCCGCCGCGCCGCCTTGGTCGTCATGAACGGATCCAGTGCGCGCCGCACCGTCTCGGGTGTCATGCCGCAGCCGTTGTCGGCTACCGTAATCGTCAGCCGCTTGTCGCCCGCATCTTCAACCAGCCAGATTTTGACACAGGTCGCGCCGGCGGCCAGCGAATTCTGCGCCAAATCCAAAACAAACAGCGCCAGCTCGTACATGGAGCGCGGCGTTACGCGGACTCGCGCTGCGCCTCTTCCGCCAATTGCCGATACTCGTTGATCACCGCCCGCACCTTGGCCGGCGAGATCAAACGATCGTACACTTTCTCGTTGACCATCAGCGCCGGTGCCAGGCCGCACGCGCCGATGCAGCGCACCGCCTCGACGCTGAACATGCGGTCCTCGCTGACTTCGCCCAAGCCCACGCCCAGTTCACTCTTTAATTGGTCCACAATCATCTGCCCGCCGCGAATGTAGCAGGCCGTGCCCAGGCAGACTTTGAATTGAAACTCGCCTTTCGGCTGGAGATGGAACAAATGATAGAAGGTCGCGACGCCGTACACTTCACTGACCGGCCGCCCGAGTTTGTCGGCGACATAGGTCAGCACATCGTTCGGCAGAAATCCAAAAATCTTCTGCGCGCGGTGCAGCGTTTGAATGATCGGGCCGGGAAGATCCTTGTTCTCGGCGATGACAGCATCCAGATCCTTAAACTGTTCTGCGCATTCCTTGCACTTCATAAATTCGTCCAGCCAAAAAAACGTTACGCGCGCAGGCGCGGCTCTTTGCTTGCCAATTCTACACAATGCCGCGCACGTTTGTCAACCGCCCCGCCGCCCCGACCAAAAAATGCCGCTTCCGGCAGAACTGGGGTCCCGGGCTCAAGGGGAAGATGCAGCGGAATATCCAATAACCAATCCCGCCTTTGGTGGGACTCCGAGCAGCAAGGAATGACCAATGATGATCCCGCCGACGGCGGGATTCCAAGCAGAGTTCTGCGCAGATACTTCGCACTTGGATATTGAGTGTTCCATATTGGATATTCATCAGGGGGCAGGTCGGCGAATGCTGCTGGTAGCAAGATGCCGCGCCGGTATGGTGCGACCGTGCACATGAGTATACCAACACGGCGAGTGCAGTGGCCCTCGTCTGTCCTTTCCTTCCCGGCCCTGAAACGACCCTGTGTTCTGGTCGCGCGCGCGACCACACTCGAAACGCATGCACACGCACGCGCAACGACTGCAGCGCGGCGCCGGAACCGGTGCTTTCGCATGCGGATTGCGCGCGATGGGCAGTTTCACTATAATTTTGACCATGATCATCAAGGATGAGCCACAGCACGATACTGCGGCATGCGGCGCGCCAGCTGCGGCGCGCACATGGATTGCACGCCTGTGGGCGCCGGCCGCCGTCGTCGTCTGGCTGGCACTGGTGGGCATCGCCTACTGCGGCGTGACACAGTACTTGTGGCGCAGGACGGCACAGATGAATGCGTTGGCGCGCTTGGTCGAGCGGGCCCAAACCACCACGTTTTTTCTGGAATACACCTTGCATGTCAACGGCTATCGCGATATTCAAGAGCTGCGCGCGGCGCGGCGGCCGGCCGACACGCGCCCGCTGTTTGCGGCCGTGGACCGCAGCACGGTGTACGCCCTGATCATGGATTTGCGCGGTGTGATTGTCGTGCACATGAATGATCCGGCGCAAGAGGGCACGCACATGGACGTGCCGGCGTTTGCGCAAGCCGGCACAAATTGGACACCGCAACTGGGCGAGCTGCGCGTGCTACTGGGCGGCATCCCGCGCCACGTGATTGATATCTGCATGCCCTTGCGGATCGGCGGCGTGGTGCAAGGCATTATGCGGGTGGGCTATCTCGCGCCGCCGCTGACGCAGCCGGGCATGCGCCGGCAGATGCTGGCGGGGATCGTGGCCTTGGGCGTTACCGCGTTGGGCTGCGGCTTGGGCGCGGCCTGGCATCTGCGGCGCCACGCGCGCGTGCACCAGCAGGCGTTGCAGCAGCAGCGTGCGGCGGTTGAACGTGAGCTGGCGTTGGTGGGCGCGGGCATTGTCCACGAAGTGAAGAATGCGCTCAACGGCATGCGCATGAACGCCGACCTGCTGCAGGAAGCCGTGGCATCCTTGCCGGATGCGCAACGCGAGAAGGCCGGAAAAAAACTCGCGCGGATTCAACTCGAAGCCGCCCGCACCGGCGAGCTGCTGAGCGAATTCCTATCGTACACCAAACCGCCCGCGTTTGTGCCGGCGCCCATGAATCTGGTGGCATTGCTGGATGACTGCGCGCTGTATTTCGAGCCGCAATGCCGCGCGCGTGGCATCACGCTGCAGTGCCAGTGCGCCCCGGCCTTGGCGGCTCTCGCGGCGGATGCAGGTCTGCTGCGGCAAGCCGTGACAAATCTGGTGTGGAACGCGCTGCAGGCCGTGCCCGATCACGGCGCCATCCGCATCCACGTCACGCTTCAGGACGCGGACGTGTGCATCCGGGTGGCCGACACGGGCGGCGGGATGACGCCGGACGTGGCGCGCCAAGCCTTCACCGCATTTTTCTCGACCAAACCCCACGGCGCCGGCCTTGGTTTGGCGATTGTGCAACGCGTGGCGCGCTGCCATGGCGGGGAGGTCAGCTTGGACAATCGGCCGGGCGACGGCTGCACCTTCACGATTCATTTTCCCTGGCATGGCGTATGAATATTTGTATTTTAGTGATTGAGGATGACGCGACCGGGCGCGAGACGCTGGCGGAAGCATTGAGCGAGCGCGGCTATGGCGTGCGCACCGCCGCGGATGGCGCAGCCGGGCTGGCGATCATGGACACCGAGCACGTTGATTTGGTCATCACCGATCTGATGCTGCCGGGCGTGGACGGCATGCAGGTGCTCGAGCGGGCCGTGCCACACTGTCCGGTGATTCTGGTCACCGCCTACGGCACGGTGGACACGGCCGTGCAGGCGATGAAACGCGGTGCGTTTGATTTTGTGACCAAGCCGGTGCACCTGCCGCATGTCTACGCGCTGGTCGAGCGCGCCTTGCAGGTGCGCGCCCTGACGGCCGAAAACGAGCAGTTGCGCACGCGCGTCGCCGCCGACTATGCCTTTGACCAGATGATCGGCCGCACCGCCGCCATGCACAATGTGTTTCAACAAATCCGCCAGGTCGCGTCGACCGACACAACCGTCTGCATTCTCGGCGAAAGCGGCACCGGCAAAGAGCTGATTGCCAATGCGATTCATCAACACAGCCGGCGGGCCGCCAAGCCGTTCATCAAAGTGAACTGCGCGTCCATCTCGGAGAGCTTGTTGGAAAGCGAATTGTTCGGCCATGAAAAAGGCTCGTTCACCGGCGCGATCAAGCAGCGCAAAGGACGCTTTGAACTGGCCGATGGCGGCACGTTGTTGATGGACGAGATTGCCGAGATGAGCCCGGCCTTGCAGGCCAAATTGCTGCGCGTCTTGCAGGAGCAGACCTTCGAGCGCGTCGGCGGCACCGCAACGATCACGGTGGATGTACGCGTGCTGGTGGCGACCAATGCGGACTTGCGTGAGCGCATCAAAGCCGGCGTATTTCGCGAAGATTTGTTTTACCGTGTGAGTGTCTTTCCGATCCAGGTGCCGCCCTTGCGCGCGCGGCGCGACGACATCCCGCTGCTGGCGGATTTTTTCCTGCGACAGCGCGCGGCGGCGATGGGCAAAGTGCTGGGCGGCATCACGCCGGCCGCGCTGGCGGCGCTCACGCGCTATGACTGGCCCGGCAATGTGCGCCAGCTCGAGAACGCGCTCGAACGCGCCTGCGTCATGGCGCCAGCTGGCCAGAGTATTGACTGCGCCCAGTTGCCGCCGGAGGTGCTGCAGCCGGTTGCGGCGGAAGCAATAGGACTTATACGACCTAGGGGACCTATGATGGCTGAACCAGCCATGCCGGTGACCGCCGCCGCGCCGGCCGCGCCGCGCTTGCCGGTCGCCACCATGGACGAGCTCGAGAAAATGGCGATCGAGCAGGCCTTGCTGCGCTGCAACGGCAATCGCTCGAAGGCCGCGCGCGCCCTCAAGATCGGCGCGAAAACCCTCTACCGCAAGATTGAGAAATACGGCATTGCCCTGTGACCGCATGAGCAACTACTTTGTGCAGACCATGGATCCGATCATTGTCCAGCTTGGCCCGCTGGCGATTCGCTGGTATGGCGTCATGTATATTATTGGTTTTGTCATCGGCTACTGGATTCTGCGGCGGCGGCAGCGCATGGGCTTGCTGGACTTGCCGAATGACATGGCGGTGCAGGACATGCTGTTCTACAGCTTCCTCGGCGCGCTCGTCGGCGGACGGCTGGGGCATTGCCTGTTGTACCATCCGCTCGAGTATCTGTACAAGCCGTGGGAAATCCTGCAAGTTTGGCAGGGCGGCATGTCCAGCCACGGCGGGTTCATTGGTGTCATGGTTGCCTTGGTGTTGCTGGCCCGCAAGCTGCACGTCCCCTTCCTGCATTTGCTGGACAACGGGGCGCTGGCCGTGACGCCCGGCATGTTTTTCGGGCGGATCGGCAATTTCATCAACAGTGAAATGTGCGGCACGCCCACGTCAAAGCCGTGGGCTGTGGTGTTCCCCGCCTTCGATGCTGTGCCGCGCCATCCGGTGCAACTCTACCAGGCGTTGACGGAAGGCGCGCTGCTGTTTGCCCTCGTCTGGCTGGTCGGCCGCAAGCGGCGTGTGGATGGGTTGATGAGCGGCATTTTTGGCATTGGCTATGCCGTCGTCAGGTTCCTTACCGAGTATTATCGCGAAGGCTCGCTCGAACTGGCCGGGCCGGCTTGGTCGCATTTGACGCAAGGCCAGTTTCTCAGTTTGTTCATCTTGCTGACGGGCATGGCGGTGCTGGCCCACGCCGGCTGGACTGCGCGCACGGCGCGCTAACGCGTGCAAGCTGCAGCCTGAAACCTGATGAATATCCAATATCGAACACTCAATATCCAAGTGCGAAGTATCTGCGCAGAACTCTGCTTGGAATCCAGCCGTCGGCGGGATCATCATTGGTCATTCCTTGCTGCTCAGAGTCCTGCCACAGGCGGGATTGGTTATTGGATATTCCGCTGCATCTTCCCCCTGAAACCTGAAACCTGAAACCTGAAACCTATATAGTAGTATGATCACTGCCCCCGCCATACCTGATTGGGAGAACCCGGCCGTGCTGCAGCGCAACCGGCTTGCACCGCGCGCGGATTTCGTGCCGTATCCTGATGCCGCCCGCGCGCGAGCAGGCGACCAGGCCACCTCACCATGGTGCCTGCTGCTGAACGGCGTCTGGAAATTCGCCTATGCCGCCGCACCGGCCGCCGCGCCCGCGAAGTTTCATCAGCCGGCGTTTGACGACAGCGCCTGGGACGACCTGCCCGTGCCGTCCTGCTGGCAATGCCACGGCTATGGTCGGCCGCATTATACGAATGTCATCTATCCGTTTCCGGTGGATCCGCCGCACGTGCCGACCGAGAATCCAACCGGCGCGTATCGGCGCGTGTTCCGCGTACCGGCCGGCTGGCGTGGATTACAGCTGCACTTACGTTTCGAGGGCGTGGATTCCGCCTTCCACGTCTGGCTCAACGGCCGGGAAATCGGCTTCAGCAAAGGCAGTCGCATGCCGGCCGAATTTGATATCACCAACGCGGTGCAAGACGGCGACAACGTTCTGGCCGTGCGGGTTTATCAATGGTGCGACGGCAGTTATCTTGAAGACCAGGACATGTGGTGGTTGAGCGGTATTTTCCGGGATGTGCGGCTGCTGGCCATGCCGCCGACGCGGATCGCGGACATTGCCGTGCAGACGCGGCTGGATGCACGCCAGCGTGATGCAGAGCTGCAAGTGCAGGTCACGCTCGAAACGAGCCGCGCCCGCGCGCAAGACTGTCGCCTGCGCGCACAGCTGCTGGATGACACGGGCCGGAACGTGCTGCCACGGGCCGTGCGCGGCAGCGTGCGCGTGGCTGGCCGGGGCCGCGCTGAACTAACGTTGGCCACCACGGTGCATGCGCCGCAGTTGTGGTCAGCGGAAGCACCCCACTTGTATCCCTTGCTGCTCGAGCTGCTTGACGCCACCGGCGCGGTGCGCGAAGCCGTGCTGCTCAAAATTGGGTTTCGCAGCGTGACCGTGCGCAATGCGTGCCTGTGTGTCAATGGCGCGCCGGTCAAGTTGAAAGGCGTCAATCGCCACGAACATCATCCGCGCCTGGGCCGGGCCGTGCCGCTCGACGCCATGCGCGAGGACATCCTCTTGATGAAGCGCCACAACATCAATGCGGTGCGCACCTCGCATTATCCGGATGATCCGCGCTTTTATGATTTGTGCGACGAGTACGGCATCTATGTCGTAGATGAAGCGGACCTTGAAACGCACGGCTTTGAGTTGACTGGCGACCTTAATCAGCTCAGCAAGGATCCGGCCTGGCAAGCGGCCTTTGTCGACCGCGCCGTGCGCCTGGTCGCCCGCGACAAAAATCATCCCTGCGTGATCATGTGGTCGCTTGGCAACGAGAGCGGCTATGGTCCCAATCACGCAGCGATGGCCGACGCCATCCGCGCGCTGGACACCACCCGGCTGTTGCATTACGAGCAGGATCGCGCTGCGCAGGTCTGCGATGTGGTCAGCCAAATGTACACGCATGTGGACAAGGTCATCGAGTATGGCGCGCAGCGGGACGCGACCAAACCGTTTTTCTTATGTGAATATGCGCACGCGATGGGCAACGGGCCGGGCGGTTTGAAAGAGTATTGGGACGCGATCTATGCATCGCCGCGCCTGGCGGGCGGCTGCGTCTGGGAATGGCTCGATCACGGGCTGTGCGCAACGACGCCGGATGGGCGCGCCTATTACGCGTATGGCGGCGATTTTGGCGATACGCCCAACGATGGCAGTTTTGTGCTCGACGGCCTGCTGTTCCCCGACCGCACGCCGTCACCCGGCTTGATCGAATACAAAAAAGTGCTTGAGCCGGTGCTGGTCGAGCCGCTCGATCTTGCCCACGGCACGCTGCGCGTCACCAATCGCTATGATGTTTCGTCGCTGGCGCATCTGCAGCCCGTCTGGCATATCAGCGCCAATGGCGTCGTGCTGCAATCTGGCACGCTGCCGCCGCTGGCCATCGCCGCGCGCCGCGGCAAGACCGTGCGACTCCCCTATTCATTGCCGGCCGCACAGCCCGCCACCGAGTATTGGCTGACCCTCCAATTTCTGCAGGCAACACCGACGCGCTGGTGCGCGGCGGGCCATGAAATCGCGTGGGCGCAGTTCCTCCTGCCGTGCGCCGCGCGGACTGCGCCGGTGGCGCCGCCAGCACCCGCATCACTGCGCTACACGCAGGACGGCACGACGGCGACCGTGCGCGGCTTGGATTTCAGCATTGTGTTCGACACCATGCGCGGTCGCATCACAAGCTGGCGCGCGCATGGCGTCGAGCTCATGCACGCCGGGCCACGTCTGAATATCTGGCGCGCGCTGACCGACAACGACACCGGCTCTGGTTCGCCGCTCGGCGCCGAATGGCGCAAGTATCATCTGGACAAACTACAGCATCGCGTGGACGCCTGCGATATCGCGGCGCTCGATGCCCAAACCCTGCGCGTCACAGTGCGCACCCATGTGGCGCCGCCGGTCTACAGCATCGCCCTGCTCTGCACCTACACTTACACCATCGCCGGCAACGGCACGATTTTGCTGGAGGTGGATGTTGCGCCGCGCGGCGCATGGCCGGAGGCGTTGCCGCGCCTCGGCGTGCAACTGCACATGCCGCGCGCGTTCGCGCACGTGGCATGGTATGGGCGCGGCCCGGGTGAATCATATCCGGACACCTGCCAGGCCCAACGCATCGGCGTCTATGAGAAAGCGTTGGACGAGCTGTGGACCCGCTACATTATGCCGCAGGAAAACGGCAATCGCAGCGACGTGCGCTGGGTCACGTTCACCAATGCCGGCGGCATGGGCCTGCGCGTGGCCGGCCAGCCCACGCTCAATTTCAGCGCGCACCGTTTCACGCCCGAAGACTTTGATCGCGCGCGCCACATGCACGAATTGGCGCCGCGCGACGAGATCATCGTCAATCTGGATCACCGCCAGCACGGCATTGGCAGCGGTGCGTGCGGGCCGACGACCTGGTCGCAGTATTGGTTGCGGACCGCGCCGACGCGCTTCAGCCTCCGGCTCTCGCCGCAAGTGTAGGAACGGCGCCCCACCGAGCTTGCCTCGGTGGACGCAGAGATTGGAAACAACAGCGGTGGGCTCTTTTCTCTCAATCTGATTCACCCACGATCCCGTCAGCGGCGGGATCGTGGGGGTCTCTGCATGCAAAGAACGTTAGGAGCCGCCTCCGTGCGGCGCATGCAGCGTGTGCAGCAGAATCGCGACGCGGAGGTCGCTCCCATCCCGCCAGTGGCGGGACTGACCCAAGGCCAGCAGCAGCAGGCCGACAGACGCGGCAAGAAGGACAAGTGACGAGAAGGTCTGAACCAAAACATCCGTGCATCGCCGGAACCCGCCGCGCGCGGCGGCTTTACAAATTGCGCGCCACGTGCTACAATTTCACCAATGATGGAGTAGCACGATGCGACACCTGCAAGCATTCATAGCCGAGTTTGACGCGCTGCTGGCGCGCCGCCGCGCCGAGATGACGACGCCGGACGTGCGCGCCACGGTGGCCGAAATCATTGCGCAGGTGCGTGTCGACGGCGATGCCGCGCTGTGCGCGCTGACCGAGCGCTTCGATGGGTGTGCCTTGACCCCCGCCCACCTGCGCGTCGCGCCGACGGATGCCACGGCAACGATCGAGCCCGCGCTGCAACGCGCCATCGCACAGGCCAGTGCAAACATCCGCTTTTTCCATGAACAGCAATTACGACCGGAATGGTCGGCGCTGAATCCCGACGGCGGCCGCGTCGGTGAAATGTTCCGCCCGGTCGAGCGCGCCGGCGTGTACGTGCCAGGCGGCACCGCGCCGTTGATCTCGACCGTGCTGATGACCGTCATCCCCGCGCAGGTTGCCGGTGTCACGCGCATTTGTGTGGCCACGCCGCCGGGCCGCGACGGGCGCGTCAATCCCGGCATTCTGGCCGCCTGCCAGGCCTGCGGCATCACCGAGATTTATCGAGTCGGCGGCGCGCAGGCCATTGCCGCGCTGGCGTTCGGCACCGCGACCATTCCGCGCGTGGATGTCATCGCCGGGCCGGGCAACAAATATGTGACCGAGGCCAAGCGCCAGGTCTTTGGCCATGTCGGCGTGGACTTGCTGGCCGGCCCGAGCGAAAGCATGATCATCATTGACAACACTGCCAACCCCGCCTGGGTTGCCGCTGATATTCTCTCGCAGGCCGAGCATCTCGACAGCGCGACCTACATTGTCTCCGTACCGGAAATGATTATGGATCAGGTCGAGGCGCACCTGTACGCCCTGCTCAGCGAGCGCGGCGCAACGAGTACCTTAAAAAAAGCGGTGGCTGAACGCATGGTCTGCATTCACGTGCAATCGCTGGATGCGGCGGCCGATGTGGCCAATTTGATCGCGCCCGAGCATCTGCAAATCGTCACCGAAGACAATTCGCGCGTGCTGGCCCGCTTGCGCAATGCCGGCGCGGTGTTTCTCGGGCCGCATGCGCCCGTGCCGCTCGGCGATTTTGTCGCCGGCCCCAGCCATGTGCTGCCGACCGGCTGCGCGGCGCGCTTTTCGAGCGGACTCTCGACCGACGTGTTTCGCAAACGCATCAGCGTGATGGAGTGCGATGCCGCCGCCTTTACGCGCATGGCCGACGCCATTGTCGCATTCGGCACCGCCGAGCAGTTGCCCGGCCACGCCCACACCGCCACCATTCGTTGCCCATGAAGCTGAGATTGTATTATGAGACGGACCCGATCCTGCGCCAGAAGGCCGCGCCGGTTGAGAAAGTCACCAACAAAATCCGCCGCTTGGTCGAGGACATGTTCGAGACCCTGTACGCCGCCAAGGGCATCGGCCTGGCGGCCAATCAAGTGGGCATCCTGTCCCGCGTGATTATCCTCGATCTGCGCAAGCGCGGCGTCAAGCCGATGGCCTTGATCAATCCGGAAGTCGTCGCGCGCGCGGGCGAGCTCGAAAACGAGGAGGGCTGCTTGAGCTGCCCGGGCTTGTATGCCAAGGTAAAGCGCGCGGCGTGCGTGACGGTGCATGCCCTGGATATTACCGGCGACGAGGTCGCGGTCGAAGCTACGGCTCTGCACGCCGCCGCCTTGCAGCATGAAATAGATCACCTTGACGGCATTCTCTTTCTCGACCGGCTCGAACCCACCGAGCGCGTGCACCTTGAGCAATTGCGCGCCGCGCACCACCCCTTCTGACGGCATGACCAGTCCATCGCACATTCTCTTGCGCAACTGCACGGCGGTCGCCACCATGAATGACGCGCGTGCTGTGCTGCGCGATGTGGATGTGCTGGTTGCCGGGCCGCGGATTGCGGCGATCGGCGCGGGGCTGAACGCCGATGGCGCCGAGTGCATCGACTGCCGCGGCAAAGTCGTCCTGCCCGGCTTGGTCAACACCCATCATCATTTGTATCAAGTGCTGACCCGCAACCTGCCTGCGGCGCAAAATGCCAAGCTGTTTGACTGGCTGGTCTATCATTACGAGATCTGGCGCGGCATCACGCCCGAGGCTGTCTATGCCGCAGCGCGTTGCGGCCTGGCCGAATTGCTCTTGACCGGCTGCACGACCTCGGCCGACCATCATTATCTGTTTCCGCGCGGCGCAAGCACTTATTTGATTGACGAAGAAATCCGCGCGGCACACGAACTCGGCATCCGCTTTCATCCCACCCGCGGCAGCATGACCCGCGGCCGCACGCTCGGCGGCCTGCCGCCCGATGACGTCGTGCAAACGCCCGAGGAAATCCTGCGCGATTCGCTGCGCGTCATCGAACAGTATCACGACCCGGCCCCGCTGTCCATGTGCCGCCTGGCACTGGCGCCGTGCTCGCCGTTCAGTGTCACGCCCGAAATCATGCGCGCAACGGCCGAACTGGCGCGCGAGAAAGGCGTGCAGTTGCACACCCATTTGTGCGAGACACTCGATGAAGAGCAATATTGCCTGGACACCTGCGGCATGCGGCCACTCGAATACATGGACTCGGTCGGCTGGCTCGGCGACGATGTCTGGTACGCCCACGGCATTTATTTCAACGACGCCGAGATTGCGCAACTGGGCCACACACACACGGGCATCGCTCATTGTCCGACCTCGAATCTGCGCCTGGGCTCGGGCATTGCGCCGGTGCGCGCGCTGTTGCAGGCCGGCGCACCAGTCGGCATTGCCGTTGACGGCAGCGCCAGCAATGACGGTTCTAATATGCTGCTCGAGGTGCGCATGGCCATGCTGGTGCAGCGCATCAAAGCCGGGGTTGACGCAATGCCCGCCCTGGATGCGTTATGGCTGGCGACGCGCGGCGGCGCGGCCGTGCTTGGGCGCGATGACATCGGCACGCTCGCGCCGGGCATGGCTGCCGATCTGGCCGTGTTTGACATCAGCGGCCTGGCCTACGCCGGCGCGCACAGCGACCCGGTTGCCGCCGTCCTCTTCTGCGGCATTGACCAGCGTGCCTGGATGACGATGGTCAACGGCGTGGTCGTCGTGCGTGACAAGCAACTGGTGCATGCCGACGCGGATGCCATTGCCGCCGCGGCCAATGCCGCCGCGGCACAATTGTTACTGCGCAGCGCCTAAATTATTTAACAAAGAGGTTAAAGAGATGCATAGAGTAACAAGAGCTGCTACATCAATATGAGTCCTGCGTCTCTTTTGCCCTCTTGCCCTCTTTGTGGAATTTTGGACTGGTATAACCACTGAAGTATGAGGTTGCATGTCCCACATCACTGAATTTCTCACACCGACGAGCGTGGCCGAGGCGCTGCGGCTCTTGCGCGCGCAACCCGGACGTGCGCCGCTGGCGGGCGGCACGTTTCTCACCGCGCACCTGCCGAAAAAAGTCACCGGCTTGGTGGACTTGTCCGGCCTCGGGCTTGACTATATCAAGCGCCGCGACGGCGCCGTCGCGCTCGGCGCGATGACGACCATCAGCGCCATGGCGTGTGCCACCGCGCTCGGCCCGCTGGCCACCTTGTGCCGCGATTGCGCCACTCAGCCGTTGCGCAACACCATCACCGTCGGCGGCAATGTCATGCAGCCGCTGCGCTGGAGCGACCTGCCCCTGCTGCTGACGGTCCTGCGCGCAGCTTTTGTCGTCCGCGCCACACGCCAAACAACGTTGACGGCCGACGACTTCTTCCGTCAACTGCCGGCCAAAACGGTCGGCCCCACCGGATTGCTGACGGAGGTCGTGGTGCCGAACGTGCGCACCGTACGGCTGGCGCGCAAGAAAATCGTGCGGGCGCATGATGACATTCCGGCCTTGCACGTCGCCGTCGCCTTGCGGCTCGAACGCCGCCGCGCACGCGATGTGCGCATCGCGTTTGTGGCGCAGAAACCGTTGCCCACCCGCGTGCCGGCCGCGGAAGCGTTGCTGGAAGGCGTGGTGCCAACCGCCGCGTTGATCGCCGCCGCCGCCACCGCCGCGCGCGCCGCCGGCGAGGCTCTGTCCGACTTTCGCTTCTCCGGCGAGTACCTCAATGAAATGCTGGGTGTGCACGTGCGCCGCTTGCTGACGGACTGTGTCAACACCGCGGCTTAGCCATGACAAATGACCAATGACCAATGAGAATTGACCAATGACAAATACATTTTCCTCCATGAATCTTCTTGTGGCCACGTGCCTCTGCGTGGTCTTCACGGGCTGTTCCAGCACCAGCGTTGAGAAGGTCGGTGCCGGCGTGGCGCTACCGCTCGCAGCCGTGGGCGACACCCTGGTCCTGCCCGTGCAAGGCTTGGGCCGCTCGTCCGCGGCGCTGATGCGCGCCGGCGACCGGCACAGCGAAAAAGTGGCCGAAGAAGACATCGGCAATGACGTGACTGCGCAGGCGGATCAATGGTCATCCATTGTCTATTACGCGCCGGGCGTGGCGCTCTGGCCGTTCTACAAGATAGCACCCAATGAGTTGTACCCGATGACCAAGGGCTGCTCTGCGGTCTTGGACTATGATCCCGCCGCAACCAACGCCGCGGCGGCCGCGGCGCGCGACCGCGTCCCGGAGGACACCTTTGAAGAGTGGTGAACTCCTGCCCGCCGTCCCCGGCGGCGAATTCATCCTCTACCAGACCGAGGACGGGCGCACGCGCATTCAGTGCCGGTTTGAGAACGAGACGGTCTGGCTGACGCAAAAGCTGATGGCAGAGCTGTTCCAGAAGGATGTGCGCACGATCAACGAACACATCCAGAACGTGTTTGCCGAGGGGGAATTGTCGCCGGAGTCAGTTATCCGGAAATTCCGGATAACTGCCGCCGACGGCAAGATCTACGAGACCCAGCACTACAACCTTGATGTCATCATTTCCGTGGGCTACCGCGTGAAATCGCCGCGCGGCACGCAGTTCCGCATCTGGGCCACGCAACGGCTGCGTGAATACATCGTCAAGGGCTTCACGATGGACGATGAGCGGCTCAAGAATCCGCCGGGCAAAGGGCAGAAGGATTATTTCGACGAGCTGCTCGAGCGCATCCGCGACATCCGCGCCAGTGAGCGCCGCATGTATCTGCGCGTCCGCGACATCCTCGCCCTTGCCACCGACTACGACCCGAAGGACGAGCAGGTCCAGACCGTCTTCCAAATCATGCAGAACAAACTCCATTTCGCCGTCACCGGCAAGACTGCGTCCGAACTCATCGCCGCACGCGCCGATGCCAACCAGCCCAACATGGGCCTCACCTCATGGAAGTCCGGTGCCGTCCGCAAAGGCGATGTCACCGTCGCCAAAAACTATCTGCGCGAAGGCGAAATCACCGAACTCAACCGCATTGTCGTCATGTTCCTTGACTTTGCCGAGGACCAGGCCCGCCGCCGCAAGCAGGTCTTCCTCCGCGACTGGCAGGCCAAACTCGATGAATTCTTGCGCTTCAACGAGCGCAAGATCCTGCCCGCCGCCGGCAACATCTCGCGCGAGGAAGCAGAGTGTCAGGCGTATGAGCACTACGCTCGATTTGAGGAACGTCGGCGCCACGCCGCCGAAGACGCGGGACAAGCCGAAGCGCTCAAGGTGCTCGAACAAGCCGCCAAGCAGATCGAACAACGCAAAACCGTTCCCGGCAAGCGAAAGAAAGAAGCCAAGGCATAAAGCTCCCCGCCTGCCCGAACGACAAATCCACTGGCCTGTCTGCGCCAAGTTGAGCGCGGCAGGCAGGCGGTACATGCCGCGGCGACGCGCCAAAGCAGCGGGCGCCGCCTGCGGCTGAGGCCTTGGCGTGTGATGGCACGCCGCCGTGTTTCCCGTACCGTTGGTTGCGCGGGCATTCGACGTGCAACACGCACAACGGGGCGCCAACCCATTTCGGAATTATAAATTCGTTGGTTACCAACGAATTTCCCCGCCCGGCACCCGTGCCTGCCCGCGCCGTGCCGGGCCCCTTGACACATTGTGAAATATATTGTATAATGATGCATGATGTTTCATTTTATTTCAATGGCGGAAACGCGATGATCGGGGCGCAGCGCCAGCAGCAGATCTTGGATGCACTCGGCCGCCACGCCTTCCTCGGCAGCGCGGCGTTGGCACGCAGCCTGGCTGTCAGCCGCGTGACGATCTATCGCGATCTGGAAGAGCTGGCCGCGCTGGGCCTGGTGCGGCGCGTGCGCGGCGGCATTGCCCGGATTGACGCCGCCGGCGTGCCGGCCCGCGCCGGCTTTCATGAGCGCCAGCGTGTCCTGACCGCCGAAAAAGACCGCATCGGCCGTGCCGCCGCGCGCCTCGTCCACGACGGCGACACGATCATCATGGACGGCGGCACGACCACCAACAGCATGACCCCCTATCTGGTCGGCAAACAGGTCAAGGTCGTGACCAATTCGCTGACCGTCGCCGATTACTTGAATGATCACTCGCCGATCGAGGTGATCGTGACCGGCGGCTATCTGTACCGCGCCTCAAAGGTGCTGCTGGGCCCGCCGGCGTTGCAGACCTTGCGGCAGGTGAACGCGGCCACCAGTTTTGTCAGTGCCGGCGGCGTGACGCTCGAAGGCATCGGCCACTCGGACAGCCTGGTGGTCGAGACCGAGAAATTGATGATTGCGCGCGGGCGCGACGTCGTGCTGCTGATCGACCACAGCAAGTTCATGGGCGGGGCGACGATGAAAGTCTGCCCGTGGACGCGGATCGGCACGGTCATCACCGACCAGCCCGTGCCGCCCAAGTTCGCCGCGTTTTTCACGCGTCATCACCTTCGCGTCATCCTCGCGCGCTGACTGCCCAAATGTTGCGCATGACTGAAAACCGAAAACCGAAAACTGAAAACTACTAACTATCACCGATAACCGATCAACATGCAGTACCTATCCGACTCCCGCCCTGAATTCACCGCCGGCACGATCACGCTGCCGAGCATTCCGAAATTCCAGTTTGCCTCCGACGCAGCCAGGGAACTGCGCGGCGGGCGCTTGACCAAAGCCGACGCCGTGCAGATGCTCGAAGCCATGCTGACCATCCGCGCCTTCGAAGAGATGATCTACGAGCTGCGCTCGGGCGGCTACAAGGCGCTGGCCAACTACGAGTATCGCGGGCCGACCCATTTGTCGATCGGCATGGAGGCCAGTGCCACTGGCGCCTGTGCTGCGTTGCAGCCGAGTGACTATATCACCAGCACCCACCGCGGCCACGGCGATGGCATCGCCAAAGGCTACTTCGCGTTGATCGCGATGAGCGACGAACAATTGCGCGCGCGGGTGCCTGACAGCAAGGCGGCCAGCCGCGCGGCGTTGCTCGAGGACGCGCTCGAAATGCACGTCATGCGCACGATCGCCGAACTATTCGGCAAGGAAGCCGGCTATTGCCGCGGGCGCGGCGGTGGGATGCACATTGCTGATTTCAGCGTCGGGCATCTGGGCGCCAACGCGATTGTCGGTGGCGGCGTGCCGATCGCCACCGGCGCGGGCTTTGCCGCGCGCTACCTGCAGAACGGTAATGTCGTCTGCGCCTTCGCCGGCGACGGCGCCTACGCCAATGGCGCGCCGCTCGAAGCGCTCAACATGGCCTGCATGGAGCAATTCACCAATCCGGCCCTGACGCGCACGCCGTTTGGCGTGCCGGTCATTTTTTGCATTCAAAACAATTTGTACGGCATGACCCACCGCACGGTCGGCGAAGTGATGGGCGTGGATTATCTGGCGCGACGCGGGGCGGGCTTCAAGAACGACGCGATGCAGGCCGAGGTCGTCAACGGCATGGATGTGCTGGCGGTGCGCGAGGCGTTGCAGCGCGCGGCGCGCGAATGCCGCGATGGCCGCGGGCCAATCCTGCGCGAGTTGATCACCTATCGTTATTATGGCCATTCGCTGAGCGACCCGCGCAATGAGTATCGCACCAAGGACGAGGAGACGGCCTGGAAGACGGTTGACCCGCTGACCAGCTTCCCGGCGCAACTGGTCGCGGCAAAGATTTTGACACAGGACGATCTCGCCGCCCTGCGCGACAAAGTCTGGCAACGCAACGAGCGCGCCGCGGTGCGCGCCGCCGCCGCGCCCGACCCGGAGGTCAAGGATGTGATCAAATATGTCTTCAACGGCACGAGTGAAGAACAGGTGCCGGCGGCTTGTGCCAATGTGGCCACGCTCCTGCCGGTTGAAAAGCCGAAGCGCGACAAGCAGGGTTTGTTGAACTATCGCGACGCGCTGAAAGAGGCGTTGCTCGAGGAAATGGCGCGCGACAGCCGCGTGATTTTCTATGGCGAAGACGTGGCCGACTACGGCGGCGCGTTCAAGTTGAGCAAAGGCCTGCTCGAAATGTTCGGGCGCAATCGCGTCTTCAACACCTCGATCTCGGAGACCGCGATTTGCGGCACGGCCGTCGGCGCGGCCATGGCCGGCTTGCGCCCGGTGGTCGAGCTGATGTACATGGACTTCGCGCTGATGGCTTCAGACCAGATCGCCAACCAGGCCGGCAAGTGGCATTACATGTCGGGCGCGAGCACGACCGTGCCGCTGGTCATTCGCGCATCGGTCGGCGGCGGCAAGGGCTACGGCGGGCAGCATTCGCAGAGTTTGGAATCCATGTTCTGCCATATTCCGGGCATGGTCGTGGTGTATCCGTCCACGCCGCACGATGCGAAGGGACTTCTGAAAGCCGCGATCCGCTCGAATGATCCGGTCATGTTCGTCGAGTCGCAATTATTGTATGGCGTCAAAGGGCCGGTGCCGGAAGACGAGTATCTGATCCGGCTGGGCGAGGCCGAGGTGAAGCGCGCCGGCACGGATGCGACCATTGTCGGCTGGGGCCCGGCGATGCCGGAGTTGCTCGAGGCGGCCGCACTCATGCAGCGCGATCATGGCGTCAGTGTCGAGGTGATTGACATCCGCACGCTGGTGCCGCTCGACCTGCCGACGATCGTGCGCTCGGTGCAAAAGACCGGCAAGTGCCTGGTCTGCGCGCAGGCGATCAATATCGGCAGCTACACGGCCGACATCGCCCAGCGCGTGCAGGAAGAGGCGTTTGACTATCTTGACGCGCCGGTGCTGCGACTGGGCGCCAGGGACGGGATTGCGCCGCAGGCGTTCAATCTCGAAGAAGTGTTTCTGCCGCATACCGGCGACATGGTGGCGCTACTGCGGCGCTTGTGCAGTGTATGATTGCGGTGCTGCGCGGCGCACGCTATGCGCCGGTACGCCGTGCGCTTGACGCACATGCTTGAATGTGGTATACTATGCAGTACTTAATGTAGTACTAATAATAGTATCGTAAAGGAAGAAGATGAACACGATAGCGGCCCAGGAAATCAAACGCAGAGGTTTGGCGGCGGTGGACAGCATGATCAGCCACGGCCCGGTGTTGGTCATTAAACATAACCGGCCCGCGTATGTCATCATGCGCGAGCAACAGTACTATCAGTGCTTGGGCGAGGCGGACGCCGCCTATGAACAGCGCGTGAGCGAGTCGCTGGCCGACCTGCGCGCGGGCCGGGTGCGCACCTTCGCCACAGCCCAGACCTTGATGAAGGCCATCAAGAAGCGGCGGAGCGCCCGCTAATGTATACGTTGCGGGCCACGACCCGGTTCCAAAAGACAGCCGCAAGGTTTTTTGCGCATCACCCGGATCTCGAAGCGCGCTTTGTGCTGGTGGCCGAGTTGCTGCGCCAAGATCCGTTCCATCCCGCGCTGAAGTTGCATCCACTCAAGGGCACGCACGCAGGTCTGCACTCCGTGCGCCTCACCTACAGTTATCGCGTGACGCTAGTGCTTGTCGTCACGCAGAAGACCGTCACGCTCATTGACATTGGCAGTCACAACGACGTCTATTGACATCGCACAGGAGTTCGCGTCATGGCTTTTGAAGTGATCATGCCCAAGTTTGGGCAACAAACGGAAACCTCGGACATCATCCGCTGGCTGAAGCGCGAGGGCGAGACCGTCGCGAAAGGCGATGTGCTGCTCGAGATTCAAACCGACAAGTCGGCGATGGATGTCGAATCCATGTTCGACGGCACCTTGCTGAAAATCTACGCGAGCGAAGGTGAGACGGTGCCGGTTATGAGCGTGATTGGCTACATCGGTGTACCGGGCGAGGCCGTGCCGGCGCGGCCGGCAGCACCGGTGGCTGCGCCTGCGGCGCCCATGCCCGCGGCGCCCCGTCCGACTGGTCAGACAAGTCCGACGAGTCAGACCAATCTGACGGATGCTCCGCCGCCGGTGCCAGCCAAGGTTGGTGTCACGCCGCGCGCACGGGCCTTGGCGCGTGAGGCGCTGATTGACGTCACACGCGCCAAAGGCAGCGGCCCGCATGGCCGCATCATGGAGCGCGACGTGCGCGCCTACCTGGCCGAGAAACATCACGCCGCGCTGAAAATCAACCCGGCGGCGGCCGCCATGCTGCGTGAGCACAAGCTGGATGTGCTGGATGTCGCGCAGCAGGCTGACGGCGAGCGCATCACCTGCGCCGATGTCGAGCGCGCGCTGGCCGAACGGCCCAAGCCGATGAGCGCCATCCGCAAAATCATCGCGCGGCGCATGACCGAAAGCATCCTAACCATGCCGCATTTTTTCGTGACCGTCAGCATCGACATGACTGACCTGCTCGAATTCCGCAAGATGGCCCGGCGCGAGCACGGCCTGAAGGCCTCGGTCGGCGACTTCATCATGAAGGCCTGTGCGCTGACCTTGCGCGCGATGCCGGTGGTCAACAGTGCTTGTGTCGGTGATACGGTCATCACACGCCAGCGGGTCAACATCGGCATGGCGGTCGCCTTGGATGACGGGCTGATCGTGCCGGTCGTGCGCCATGCCGACACCCTCAGCTTGAGCGAACTGGCCGAGCGCACCAAGGACCTGTCCGAGCGCACCCGCACCGGCAAACTGTTGCCCGATGAATTCCAGGGCGGGACGTTCACGATCTCGAACATGGGCATGCTCGGCGTGGAGCATTTCACGGCGATCATCAATCCGGGTGAAGGCGCCATTCTGGCGGTCGGCGCGGCAGTTGAGACACCGGTCGTGCAGCGAGGCCAAGTGGTCGTGCGCACGCTGATGAAAATGACGCTGTCGTCCGATCACCGCATCATTGACGGGGCGGTGGCCGCGCAGTTCTTGAAAAAATTGAAGGAGCGGCTCGAGGATGCCACGCAATGGCAAGGCGAAAAATGAATGCGCGCGACAAGCAGGATGAAAATGAATGCGCCGCGCATTCATTTTGTACAAAATGGTTTGCCCGGCAAACCATTTTTCTCGGCACAAGGATAACACATGATCCTGGTAGATGACCGCGAGCGCCGCGGCGGCGTCTGCGAGGCCTTGGCCGCGCTGGGCGTGCCGCACGAGGTGGCGCATCTTGAGGTTGGCGATTACATTGTCAATGATGAAATCTATATTGAGCGAAAGAGTGTGCCGGACTTTTTGGAGAGCATGCAGGATCTGCGGCTCTTTGACCAAGTGGCGCGTCTACGCGCCGACCAACGGCGCGCGCTGCTGATTGTCGAGGGCGTGCGCCTGCCGGGCGGCCCCAGCGTGCGCGGCGTCTTGTGCTCATTGGCGGCGCAATGGTGTCTGCCGGTCTTGCGCAGCGTGGATGTGGCCGGCACTGCGTGGCTGCTCGCACACATGCACCAGGATCCCGCGCAGTGCATGGCACCGTATCACCGCTATGACTACCGCGCCAAGCGGCATATCAGCTCGATGGAAGAACGCATGCTGCTGCAGCTCCAGAACGTCGGGCCGGATATTGCGCGGCGCCTGTTGGCCCGCTGCGGTTCCCTGCATGCCGTGCTGAGTGCTGGCAAGAAAGACTTGATGTCAGTGCAAGGTGTCGGCGAATTCATTGCCGGGCAGATTATGCTCTTGCGCCATGCAGGAGAAAAATGAATGCGCCGCGCATTCATTTTGTACAAAATGGTTTGCCCGGCAAACCATTTTTCTCACAAGGATATAACCTAAGATGGAGACGATATGGATGCCTTTGATGTGCTGGTGATCGGCGCGGGGCCGGGCGGCTATGTCGCGGCGATCCGAGCCGCGCAGCGCGGCGCGAAGGTGGCCGTGGTCGAGCGCGAGTTTGTGGGCGGCACCTGCCTGAATTGGGGCTGCATTCCGAGCAAGACGCTGATCGCCTCGGCCGAGGCGCTGCATGTGCTGCAGCACGCGAGCGAGTTTGGCTTGGCGGCCGAGAAGGTTAGTGTGGACTGGAAAGCCGTCACGGCGCGGCGTGATGCGGTCGTGAAGAAACTGCGCCAGGGTATCGCCATGCTGTTGAAATCAAACGGCGTGACTGTGCTAGAAGGCACCGCGCGGCTGAAGACGCGGCACGACGTGGCGATCACGACCAAAGACGGCGAGACAACTGTCAGCGGCAAGGCGCTCATTGTCGCCACCGGCTCGGAATGCGCGCGGCCGAAAATGTTTCCGTTTGACGACGCGCGCGTGCATGACAGCCGCTCGTTCTTTGCCGTGGTGACGAAGCTGCCGGCCAGTCTGGTGATTGTCGGCGGCGGCGTGATCGGCTGCGAATTCGCCAGCATGCTGAACGCGTTCGGCGTTACGGTCACGGTGGTCGAGCTACTCGACCGGTTGCTGCCGATGGAAGATGTGGCGATTTCGAAGGCGCTGACGAAATCCTTTGAAAAAGCCGGTATCACGGTCAAGACCGGCGTGAAGGTTGACAATGTCCAGGTGACCGCCAAGGGTGTCACCTGCGACGTGGCGGGCACCGCGCTGGCGGCGGAAATGATGCTGGTCGCGGTTGGCCGGGCGAATAATGTACCGGATATTGGTCTCGAGGCGGTCGGCGTCAAGATCGAGAAAAATGTGGTCGTGGTCGACGAGCGCATGCAGACCAGCGTGGCGGGCATCTTTGCCATCGGTGACATCACCGGCAAGGCGCAACTGGCGCATGTGGCCAGCGCGCAGGCACTGGTCGCGGCCGACAATGCCACCGGGCGGCGCGCGCAGATGGACTATCGCAGCGTGCCCAACTGCATCTTCACCATGCCGGAGATTGGCACCGTCGGCCTGAGCGAGGCCGCCGCCACGCAAGCCGGGCACGAACTGAAGATCGGCCTGTTCCCCTATCAAGCGCTGGGCAAGGCGCTGGCGCTCAACCAGACCGAGGGCTTCTTCCGCATCCTGGCCGACGCCAAGACCGACGCGATCCTCGGCGTGCAAATCTTCGGCGCGCATGCGACCGACTTGATCGCCGAGGCCGGTTTGGCGATCCGGCTCGAATGCACCAGCGCCGAACTGGCCAGGACGATCCACGCCCACCCGACGTTGGCCGAGGGCTTGATGGAAGCGGCGCATGCCGTGCACGGCGAATGCATTCACGCGCCGGCGCGCAAACGCTGAGCTGACGCATCCCCGCGAGTTGACTTGAGGGGATATAAATGGTATAATTGTTATACCACAATGGAATTCGAATACGACACCAACAAGAGTCGGATCAACCAGCAGAAGCACGGCATCGACTTCACTGAAGCGCAGTTGCTGTGGAGTGATGCCGACCTGCTGGAGATTCCGGCCAGAACAGAGGACGAGCCGCGCATGCTGGTGATCGGCCGCATTGGCGAACAGCACTGGTCGGCGGTGATAACCATGCGGCGTGACCGTATCCGGATCGTATCCGTGCGGCGCGCACGCAAAGAAGAACGGGACTTGTATGAAAGCTAAAGAATTTGAGCGGGCCTTTGATCGCGGTCAGGATATCACACAGTATCTTGACTTGGCGCGCGCCGCACGCACCAATCAGCAGCCCCGGCGGGTCAATGTTGATTTCCCGGCGTGGATAATCCACGCGCTGGATGAGGAAGCGGGGCGCATGGGCGTGTCACGGCAGTCCATCATCAAGGTCTGGATTTCCGAGTGCTTAAAATCAAAGAGCGCATAGCGCGTAAGAAATCACAAATTGCACATTGTAATTCGTAAATTGTAAATCACTATGTCCATTCCCACCACCATGCCCGCCTGGCGCCTGTTCGGCGCCGGCATGGACAAATTCGGCGACCACGGCAAGACCAGTAGCGTGCCCGTGCCACAGCCCAACGACGATCAACTGCTGATGCACGTCGAGGCGATCGGCCTGTGCTTTTCGGACGTGAAACTGATCAAGGCCGGCGAGCAGCACCCGCGCGTGATCGTGCCCGACCTGGCCAAGCAGCCGCTGATCCCCGGCCACGAGGCGGTCTTGCGCGTGGTCAAGGTCGGCAAGAATCTGTGCGCTGCGTTTGCCATTGGCCAGCGCTTCATTATTCAAGCCGATGTTTATGTGCACGGCCAAAATCGCGCCTATGGGTATGCGATTGATGGCGGCATGGCACAGTACAGTTTGATGACCGACCCGATCCTGCGTGGTGACGCGGGCTGCTATCTGCTGCCGATTTCCGAGAAGCTGTCGGCGGCCGAGGCGGCCTTGATCGAGCCGTGGACTTGCGTCATCGCCGCGTATCGCATTCCGCTGCGCAGCACTATGCTGGCTGGCGGCGTGCTGAAAGTCATCGGTGACGGGCGGCCTGCGCAACTCACATTCGGCGCGGCGCTCGGGCCGGGCCACACGCCGGCGCGCATTATCGGTGTGAATCTGCATAAGAACCTGGCCGACGAATTGCAGCGCCTGGCGCGGCACCACGGCAGCGCGTTTGAGACATGCGCCACCAGCGATGAGATGGCGGATGACCTGATCATCACCGGACAGCACGACAACGCGGTGCTCGAGCAGCTTGTCACGCGCTTGAACAAAGGCGCCGTCTGTTGCCTGGTCGGCGACCACTATCGCGGCCGGCGCATTACGCTCGACATCGGGCGGATTCATTATCAAGCCTGGCGCTTTGTCGGCACGCCCGCTGGTGATGTCGGCGCGGCCTACGCGCGCAATGTGCGCTGCACGCTGCAGCCGGGCGGCACGGTTTGGTTCCCGGGCGGCGCGGGCGCGATGGGCCAGATGCACGTGCAATTGGCGCTGGAGCAGGAGCAGCCGCCGCGCAAGATTATCGTGACCGATGTGGACGACACGCGCCTGGCGAAACTGGCCGTGCGCCTGCAGCGCAAGGCGGCGGCAAAGGAAATTGAGTTTGTCACTCTCAATCCGAAAAACTGCGCGAGCCCGGCCGCGTTTGACGAGCAACTGCGCGCACAGGCGCCGGCCGGCTTTGATGACATTGTCATGCTGGTGCCAGTGCCGGCCGTGATCGGCGACAGCGCGCGATTCCTCGGCCCGAATGGACTGATGAACATTTTCGCCGGCGTGCCGGCCGGCAGCGGCGCGACGGTCGACTTGGGCGGCATCGTCGAGCGCGGCCATCGTTATGTCGGCTCGAGTGGCTCAAGCATTGACGACTTGAAGTACACCCTGGCGATGACCGAGGCCCGCACGCTCGAGCCGGCCTACGCGCTGGCGGCAGTCGGCGGGATGAATGCGCTGAAGGACGGCATCGAGGGCGTCATGACGGCGCGCTATCCGGGCAAGACGGTGATTTATCCGCACGCGCTGGACATGCCGTTGACGCCGGTCGATGAGCTTGAGACGATCTGCCCAGGCGCCGGCAAGCTGCTTGAGCACGGCGAGATTCTGACCAAGAAGGCCGAAGACAAGCTGCGCGCGCGCTGGGAGCGCTGAGATTGGACGGCTGACGGTTGACACTTGTTGCCGCAGATGGGACTTCAAGTGGCATGAGACGGTTGCCGTGCGTTCAGCAATGCGTGGTAGTGCGCGCCATGCTCGGTCAGCCGGCTCACATGCTTGACGCACGAAAGTAGCAGTGGCGGCGCGCCTGGTCCGTCAATAGCCAATACGTCCATCCGCTATCGGCCGGCGCGCTGTAGTACTCCCTGAGCGGGCCCCAGTCTTTGACTGATGGCCAGGCGAAAGTTGCGCCCATCGTGCGCGTTGTGTTGGTGTAATACAGAATTATGTCGCAAGAGGCATCGGGCTGTGTCGCATCAAGCTCTGATTCATCATAGGCACGCGTTGCCAGGAGCTGTGAAAACTGCGCGGGGTCAATTTCAAAGTACATGAGACTAT
>Ga0268284_1000084_pt1 | contig 84728 bp, 68 predicted proteins | sample saktaG_14_FD_190137 | JGI IMG/M metagenome (GOLD analysis project Ga0268284, IMG submission 190137) | Saline water microbial communities from Sakinaw Lake, British Columbia, Canada - sak_2013_06_06_40m | ecosystem: Environmental > Aquatic > Non-marine Saline and Alkaline > Saline ...
CTCAAGGATATTGTTATCCAAAGCACAATTATTCACAGGCCGGTTTTCTTATGAATACCATTCGTATCCATGAAGATGGCCGGACTCAACAATATATGCAAGAATCGTTTACATTTCAAATATGGTTTCTCGCTATTTCGCGTAGTTTGCAAATTCAACAAGGAGGAAAGTATGAGAACGAAGACTCTCATTATGCTCGCCGTTATCGTTGTTGGTATGGCTTTCATTGCCTGTCCGACATTTGCGGCGGACAAGCCCAACATTGTCGTCATCTGGGGGGACGACATAGGCCAGTCCGATATCAGCGCCTACTCGCACGGTCTGATGGGCTTCAAGACGCCGAACATCGACCGTGTTGCCAAGGAAGGCATGATGTTCACCGACATCTATGCTGAGCAGAGCTGCACCGCCGGCCGGTCGTCGTTCATCACCGGGCAGTCCGGCTTGCGCACGGGCATGACCAAGGTTGGTTTGCCGGGCTCTCCTTTGGGGTTGCAAAAGGAAGACCCGACCATAGCCGAACTGCTCAAACCGCTCGGCTATGCCACCGGCCAGTTCGGCAAGAATCATCTGGGTGATCGCAACGAGTTCCTGCCCACCGTGCATGGTTTTGACGAGTTCTACGGCAACCTGTACCACCTGAACGCTGAAGAAGAGCCGGAACTGCCGGACTATCCAAAAGCCCCGGGGTTTCGGGAGAAGTTCGGTCCCCGCGGCGTGATGGACTGCAAGGCCAGCGCCACGGACGACCCGACCGTGGACCCGCGCTTCGGAAAGGTCGGCAAGCAGATCATCAAAGACACCGGCCCCCTGACCAAGGAGCGGATGGTGACGATCGACGACGACATCGCCAACCGGGCCGTGGACTTCATTCAGAGGCAGAACAAGGCCGGCAAGCCAGCCTTTGTCTGGGTGAACTTCACCCATATGCATTTCCGCACCCACACTAAGCCGGAGAGCATCGGCCAGTCGGGGCGGTGGCAGAGCCCATACCACGACACCATGATCGACCACGACAAGAATGTCGGCCAGATCCTCAAGGCACTGGACGATCTTGGAATCGCGAACAATACCTTTGTCATGTACAGCACCGACAACGGCCCGCACATGAACTCCTGGCCGGACGGCGCAATGACACCGTTCCGCAACGAAAAGAACTCGAACTGGGAAGGGGCCTACCGGGTACCTGCCATGGTCAGATGGCCGGGCAAGATCAAGCCGGACACTGTGTCCAACGAGATGGTCTCCCACCTCGACTGGCTGCCAACCCTTCTGGCCGTTGCCGGCGACACCGCAGTTAAAGATAAATTGTTCAAGGGCTACAAGGTCGGCGACATGACCTACAAGGTCCATTTGGATGGCGACAACCTCATTCCGTTCCTGACCGGGCAAGCCGGTAAGAGCCCGCGGGATTCGTTCTTCTACGTCAACGACGACCAGCAACTGACCGGTCTGCGCTATGACAACTGGAAGTTCGTGTTCATGGAGCAGCGAGCCCCTGGAACAATGCGCGTCTGGTCGGAGCCGTTCGTAACCCTGCGGATTCCGAAGATCTTCAATCTCCGGACCGATCCGTATGAGCGTGCGGACATCACGTCCAACACTTACTATGACTGGCTTTTGGATCACGCCTTCCTGTTCGTACCTGCGCAGGACTACGTCGGCCAGTTCCTGATGACGTTCAAGGACTTTCCACAGCGACAGAAGGCAGCCAGCTTCAACATGGATGAAGTTTTCGCGAAGCTGAAGGAAAGCGGCGGGTCGAAGTAAGGTCTGTCCATTCTGATGCTAACCATCTGCGGCCGACCGTATACTGCGGTTGGCCGCAGTATTGGAACGGAGTATTAGGTGAAATCTTATCGCACTTATTTTAGATTAAGCCTTTTAGCGGCGTTGACTCTGTGTGTATTGCTGCAGGTAGTTGTGGGGGCATACGCCCAGAACGACCCGCTTCCTTTACCAAGCTGCGCTTCAGACTAACTTCGATGTCTTATTTGTCAGGAGCAAGTACGGGAAATAATCCCCGCAGCGGACCCACAGCACAGCGTCGCTTCAGCCCCCTGCGTATGCTTGTTTTGCATTTCAGGCCCCGCAGGGTGGCGGAAAAGACACTGGATTTTAAGCTGACCTGGGGTTTAGGCGGCATGGCAGTCGTTCTGGTTGCTCTACAGCTTTTCACCGGTATTCTGCTGAAATTTGTCTACGAGCCGGTTCCCGCCCAAGCTTACGCGTCATTGGTGCGCCTTCAGGAAGACTATCTTTTCGGGCAATTGGTCCGCAGCATCCATTTCTGGAGCGCCAATCTTCTGGTCGTTGTGGTCTGCCTGCATGGGCTGCGGGTTTTTTTTACCGGTGGGTTTCACCCCCCCCGCCGACTGAACTGGGTTATAGGGCTCGGCCTTTTGCTTCTCGTTCTGGCATCTAATCTAACCGGATACCTGCTCCCCTGGGATCAGCTGGCTTACTGGGCCACCATCATCTGCGTCAGCATGCTGGAATATATTCCCGTCATCGGCAGCCGGCTTCAGCAAGTCGTTCTGGGCGGCCCTCAGATCGGGCCTGCCACCTTGCGCATTTTTTTTGCTATGCACACCGCCGTCCTCCCGGCTCTGATCGTCATTTTGATGGCGTTTCATTTCTGGCGGGTTCGAAAAGCAGGCGGATTGGTGATTCCTCGCTTCCCTGGCGAGAAACCGGATGATCAACCGGTCATGATCCTGACCCACCCGAACCTCCTTCTGCGGGAGGCTGCCCTGGCAGTGACGACCCTCGCCGGCGTGCTGGTCCTGTCGCTGATATTCGACGCGCCCCTGGGGCAGCCGGCCAACCCAGGCCTCAGCCCCAACCCGACCAAAGCCCCCTGGTACTTTGCAGGCATTCAGGAATTGCTCATGCACTTCCACCCGAACTATGCCCTGTTGATCGCCGCCACCCTGATTTTTGGTGTCTTTTATCTGCCTTACCTCAATTACCAAGAGACTCCCTCAGGCGTCTGGTTTGCGTCAATCAAAGGCCGTCGGACTGCACGCACCGCAGCCATTGCCACTGCAGTCGCCACGCCGCTGGTGGTCATCCTGAATGAATACGCGGTCGATTATTCGGCGATACAGCCCGGTTTTCCCCTTGCTATCAACCATGGGGTCATCTCGACGATTCTCTTCATTGCGGTAGTGGCCGGATTGTACACGCTGATGGCAAGGAGATTTCAGTCCTCGCGCCTTGAGTCCGTCCAGGCTGTTTTTGTTTTCCTGACTGTGGGATGGGTGATATTGACCGTAACCTGTGTGATCTTCCGGGGAGAAGGGATGAAATTGCGGTGGCCGTTTTGAGAACAGCCTTGGGAAAATTCAAATGAAACCATCCAAGCTGAAAACAATCAAAGGGAAAATCCCTCGGGAGACGCAACCTGAAGTTTCCCGCCGTAGCTTTATGAGTACCCTGTGGGTAGCCATGGGGTTTGCCGTGCTGGCGGAATTCTTTTGGCTTGCCTTTTCATTTCTGCGGCCCACCAGATCCGGCAGCGCAGAAAGCCAGGCAAATACCGTCATCCACGCAGGGGTCGTGGCGTCCTTCGAGCCCGGTACGGTTACCGCTTTTCAAAGGGGGGAATTTTATCTCGTGCGGCTGGATGACGGGGGGTTCCTGGCACTTTCGTGCAAGTGCACCCATCTGGGTTGTACCCTCCCCTGGGTTGAAAAAGAGAAGAAATTTTTATGTCCATGCCATGCATCGGCCTTCGACATCACCGGCAACGTGGTCAACTCACCGGCCACCCGCAGCCTGGATATTTTCCCGGTGGCTATTGAGAACAATATAGTCAGGGTGGAAACAAGAAGAAGAATCAAGAGAAGCTGTTTCGATCCAAAGCAGGTGGTGTATCCGCCAAAAGTTTAAATCGGATTTCGATATTTCGATATTTGAAGTTAGGATTTTAATATTTATGTTCCGCTGGAAACTCATTGGGATTATCGCCACCTTAGTGATTTTATTCTCCATACCCCTTTCGGTCATCAAACACCATTACCGCATAGGGCATCCTTGGCCTGTTGCCTCTGCCTATTTTATCGGTAGCGAGAAATGCCGGACCTGCCACCAGCCGGAATATGAACTTTGGAAAGGCTCCAATCACTATCATGCCATGGAGGTCGCTTCCGATGCCAGCGTGCGTGGAGATTTCAACAATGCCACCATTGAGCACTTCGGCTTCGTCTCCCGGTTCTACCGGCAGGGCGGCAAGTTCTTCATCCATACCCAGGGTCCGGGCGGCGTTATGGGGGATTTTGAGATTACCTACACTTTCGGATGGACCCCGCTCCAGCAGTACCTGATTCCGTTTCCCGGCGGGCGATTGCAGTGCCTGCCCATCGCTTGGGATGTGAAGGCCGGACGATGGTATCAGCTAAACCCCGACCAGCCGGTGTCCCCAAAAGACTGGCTGTATTGGACCAACGCGGCTCAGAACTGGAACGGGATGTGCGCCGCATGCCATTCCACCAACCTCAAGAAGAATTACAATGTCCAGACAGACACGTATCAGACCACCTGGTCGGACATCAGTGTCGGATGCGAAGCCTGCCACGGCCCTGGATCACGGCATGTGAAGTGGGCCGAGCTTCCGGACATGGCCCGCCCGCCCGTTGAAAACTTCGACCTACCGGTCCGCACAACCAGGATGAAGTCTCGCGAGCTGGTAGAGCTATGTGCACCCTGCCATTCCCGCCGCACGAGCCTGGGGGATTACACCCATACCGAGGTGGATCTTCTGGATACCATGTTGCCAACGCTGCTCAACCGTGACCTATACTTCCCCGACGGACAGATCCTGGCAGAGGACTATGTCTACGGCTCCTTTACACAAAGCAAGATGTACGCAAGGGATGTGCGCTGCAGCGACTGCCACAACGTTCACAGCATGAAACTTGTGAAGGATGGCAACAACCTGTGCCTTCAGTGCCACCGGGCAAGTGATTACGACTCCTCCCAGCATCATTTCCATAAGAAAAAGGTGGAAAAGGGTGACCCCATCAAGTCTGCAGAAGGCCGGGTGCTGTTTGAAGTCGGAACGGGGGCCGAGTGCGTCCAATGTCACATGCCAGGCCGCTATTACATGGGGGTCCATTACCGTCTGGATCACAGCATCCGCAAACCCAGGCCGGATCTCGGAGTCAAGCTCGGCGTACCGGACGCGTGCACCCGCTGCCACGTCGATAAAACCAGGCGCTGGTCCGACGAAACCATCACCAAGTGGTATGGACCTGGACGCCGCCTCCATTATGGAGAGATCATCCAGTCCGGACGCAACCACCAGCCGGGAGCCGCTGCAGACTTGATCCACCTGGCCGGAGATCCGCTTTACCCGGTAATCGTTCGCGCAACCGCACTGGAGCTGCTGGAGTCCTACCCGGGGAATGACAGCAATGCCGCACTGGAGCGGGCGCTTATGGACAGCGAGGCGCTGATCCGCCGTACGGCCGCAACCAATTTGCAGAATGCCGACCCGAAACGTTATGTCCGGCTGCTGGCGCCGCTGATCTATGACCCGGTCAAGGCCGTGCGGATTGAAGCTGCATCCAAGCTGGTTGGGCAACCAAGCCTGCTGCTCACGGGCGACCAACACCGCATGTTTGACCGGACCCTCAAGGAGTATATCGCTGCCATGGAATATTCCGGGGATTTTGCTTTCGGCCGATACAACCTCGGTAACCTTTATGCTGCCATTGGTGAGTCACAAAAGGCCATAGACAGTTTTAGTGCTGCCATCAAGATTGATGACATGTCCTACCCAGCCAAGGTAAATCTGGCGATGCTGTATACCCAGATGGGCCGGAATACCGAAGCCGAACCGCTGCTGGCCGAGGTTGTCAGGGTCTATCCGGAGCTTTATGATGTTCAGTATTCGCTTGGGCTGCTGCTGGCCGAGGAAAAAAAATACACCGAGGCCGAATCGCACCTTGAGTTGGCGGCCCGCGGTCTCCCAGATGCATCACGGGTGCACTACAACCTCGGGTTGCTCTATGACTACCTGGGCAAATCCCGGCAGGCCGAAGCGGCCCTGCGCCTGGCTGTTGAGCTTGAACCGGGCAACATGGACTATCTCCATGCCCTGGCCCTGCAATGTCTCAAACGGGGAGATTTTACCGATGCCGGCAAGATAGCAGATCATATGGTCGCCCTGCACCCCGAGGATCGAAGAGGATTTGAACTGAAGGCTTTTGTCCGACAGAATTCAAAATAAGATCTGAATTCAAAATCTGATTGAGATAGAGCCATTCCGACATAGGTATTATGAATTCGAGTCGGTTTTTTACGTTGATATCCTAATTTTTATTATGAATGATCTTACGAAAAAGATAACTCCGTAAAACAGGTATGGCATATCACCTCCTCAGTCATGTGATCAGTGATCATACTTTCTGGCATATTCAGCATCGTTATACAACCCTTCTCCAAATCGATCTTTTCCGAAATTTCGAATCAGCAACTGCCCTTTTTCGGAAGCCACGAAATCAACGAACTGAGAAGCGGCAGACTGTCCGGCAGTGGCGCCTTCCGGTTGGCAAAGCGCATGATAGGTGTTGATCATGACAGGATCACCCCGAAACAATATCTTCAAGTGTTTTAAATCTTTATTCGCCTCAATCCAGGTACTGCTGTCGGTCATGAAATATCCGCCCAGGCTATCCGCGTCTGTATGTGTCCATCGTTACTCAGCCATATCGACGATGTTGTGAATAAAGAGTTGTAGCCTTGTAACGTAATCATTATGCTATGTCAATAATGACATAACCATGAGGCAGAATGGACACAAAAAACAAAAACAAGTTCCTGTCTCTCGATTTTTGGTGATTGACAGTATCACATCAAGCTGATAATACATTTTTTCGCTATGTCATAATTGGCATAGCGTAGTGGCATCCCTTTTGCCAAAGGGCCGGCATTCCGACTCAAACATCATGTCCGGCGATATCAACCGGGTGTGGCTAATGCGTCAGTGACAGGTTTTGGGAACAAGGAACACCTGATATCAACAAATGTTAAAGTGACATGTTTGAATTATTTGAGTGAGGAGAAATAGTGAGCTATGAATATGATTCGACTGAAAATTGACAACCAGAAAGTAACCACTCCCAAAGGTCTTACAATTCTGGCTGCGGCTAAAAATGCCGGCATAACGATTCCAACCCTCTGCTATCATGAGCGATTGAATCCCATCGGATCTTGCCGTCTGTGCGTTGTTGAAGTGGACGGGCTATCTGAACCCGTGACAGCCTGTACAACACCGGCTGAGGACGGTATGCTTGTTACAACCCAGTCGAATCTGCTCTATCGTCTGCGCCAGGAGGCTTTGAAGCTGATTTTGGCCAACCATCCACTGGATTGCCCGGTTTGCGACAAAGCCGGCGCTTGCATGCTTCAGGATCTAACATTTGAATACAAGATAACAAGCATCGATTGTCCAGCGCCCAAGCGAAATTTTATTCCCTCTTATCAGACAACCTTTATCAAGCACTGGCCGGAGCGATGTATTGTATGCCTGCGTTGCGTCAATGCGTGCAAGGAAGTCCAGTGCATCGGCGCCATTGATGTCAACAATACGGAAGACGGTCCTCAGCTTACCTTTAACCGGGACAAATGCGTTTCCTGCGGCGAGTGCGTGCAGGTTTGCCCCGTGGGCGGCATGCTCGAGAAGAAATCCGCATTGCGCTGGCGATCGTGGGAAACGACACAGGTACGCACCACCTGTCCCTATTGCGGGGTCGGATGTCAGCAACTGCTGCATGTCAAGAACGGCAGGATTGTCCAGGTGACCGGCGTAGAAGACGCTGAACCGAATAAAGGTCGACTGTGTGTCAAAGGCAGATACGGATTTGATTTCATTTATTCTGAAGACCGCCTGAAAACACCGCTGATCAAGGAAAACGGCCAGTTCCGGGAAGCATCTTGGGATGAGGCCCTGGATCTGGTAACCCATAAATTTACGGAAATCATCTCCAAACACGGCCCGGATGCGATTGCCGGCGTCAGTTGCGCCCGAAGCATCAATGAAGACTCCTATAACATGCAAAAACTTTTCCGCGCAGTGATCGGCACCAACAATATCGATCACTGCGCACGTACCTGACACGCGCCCACTGTCGCCGGACTGGCGACATCATTTGGATCAGGCGCAATGACCAATTCTTTCGGCGAATTTGCCAAAGCCAAAATGTTTATGGTGATCGGCTCCAACATGACCGAGGCCCATCCGGTCGCTTCCACATTTTTGAAAAATGCGGTGCAGAACGGCGCCCAGCTCATTCTGGTGGACCCCAGAAGACAAAAACTGGCGGATTTTGCCCAGGTTCATGCCCAGATCAAGGTGGGAAGCGATATTGCATTTTTAAACAGCCTCATGCATGTTCTGATTGCTGAAGACATTCATGATCAGAAATTCGTGAATTCCTGCACCATCGGATTCAAGGAGCTGAAGGAAAAAGTCCAGGCCTATCCGCCCGAGGAAGCTTCAAAAATCTGCGGTGTCAGCCCGGACATGATTCGAGACATCGCTCGGAGGCTGGCTGCGACCAAACCCTGCATGCTCTGCTATACGCTGGGAATCACCGAGCATACCTGCGGCAGAAACAACGTGGTATCTACGGCCAACCTACAGATGCTGCTTGGAAACATGGGCGTGGAATGCGGCGGTGTGAACCCCCTTCGGGGCCAGAACAACGTTCAGGGCGCCTGCGACATGGGGGCACTGCCCAACGTGTTTCCCGGATATCAGAAGGTGATCGATCCGGCTGCGCGGGCCAAATTTGAAAAAGCCTGGAATGTTGATCATCTGCCGGATAAAAACGGCCTGATGATTCCCCAGATGATGGACGGCCTGGTCACCGGCGCCGTAAAAGGGTTTTACATATTTGGCGAAAACCTGGCCAATACCGAACCGGATATTAAAAAAGTCGAGCACGAGTTGGCAAGCGCGGAATTTATCGTGTGCCAGGATATTTTTCAGACCGAGACCACCCGATTTGCCGATGTAATCCTTCCGGCTGCTGCCTGGAGCGAAAACGACGGCACATTTTCGAGCAGCGAGCGCCGGGTCAGCCGGGTCAGGGCCGCCAGCCCCCCCCCGGGGGATGCCAAGCCCAATTGGTGGATATTCAAGCAGATCGCCAAACGCATGGGGCACGATTGGCCGTCCGGAAGCGCCCGTGAGATCTGGGACAACGAAGTTTCCCAGCTCGCCCCGTCTCTTGCCGGCATCAAATATTCACGGCTTGAAGGCGATGGTCTTCAGTGGCCCTGTACGCATGATCAGCATTCCGGAACCTGTTTTCTACATAAGGACGGGGAGTTCAGTTGCGGCCTGGGCCAGTTTGTCCCCGTTGACTGGACCCCGCCCGCGGAAGTTGCGGATGCCGAGTTCCCGTTCGTGCTGTCCACCGGCAGGAGGCTGTACCATTACCATACCCGGACGCAAACCGGCCGCTGCAAAGGGTTAAACGATCTTTTAAGCGAGGAAACGGCCGATATATCCATGGAGGACGCCAACGCGCTGCACATCGAACCCGATGAGAAAATCCGAGTGAAATCCCGCCGCGGTGAAGTGACCGTAAAAGCTAGAATCACCCCGGAAGTGCCAAAAGGCATGGTCTGGATGGCATTTCATTTCCGGGAGGCCTGCGCCAACTGGCTGACCAATCCTGCCTTTGATCCGATCACCCTGACCGCCGAGTACAAAGCCTGTGCGGTAACCATCGAAAAGATCGGGAATTGATGACTTTATAAAAAATTCATCTGCCTCGTTGGGCTGCATCCTCTGCCATTGCGGCGTTCCGCTTGACATCTGGATCGGGTGGAACGCCGGTTCAAAGCCATCCGGACTTGCTGTATTTGTTTGCAAGATACAGAGCAATTCCGGACAAAATGGTCAGGGATATCACCATCACGTTGGCTTTTGACCAATCTCCGCTGCCTGCGCTGGTGTAGATCGCCAGCGGCATGGTATTGGTTTTGCCGGGAATGTTTCCAGCAATCATCAGCGTTGCGCCGAATTCGCCCAGTGCGCGGGCAAAAGACAGGATGACGCCGGCCAGAATCCCTTTTCTGGCCAGTGGCAGGACAATATACACCGCGGTCTGAAATTCGGAAAGCCCCAGAGCAAAAGATGCCTGGACCATATTCTTGTCCACGGATTCAATGGCGGCTCTGGCGGTTTTGATCAGCAGGGGAATTGCCACGACAAATGCGGCCAATGCCGCAGCATACCAGGTAAACATGATGCTCCATCCGGTCAACTGATAGATAAGCTTTCCGATATATCCGCTGCGGCCGAAGAGAATAATCAGATAATAGCCGGTAACCGTGGGCGGCAGAACCAGCGGCAGCGTCAGGATCATGTCGATAACTTCCCTGCCCCTGAAGCTTTTTCTGGCCAGAAGATAGGAAACGGGAATGCCGCAGAACACCATCAGTATCGTGGCAGTCACCGCCACCTGAAGGGAAAGCCGGAGTGAAAACAAGGTTGAACTGTCCATGGGAGTGTGCCTATTGGGCGCTTTCAAACCCGTATTTCTTAAGGATATTCATCCCCTCATCCGATTTCAGCATTGTGATGAAAGCCTTTGCCATCGCCTCTTTTCTTGAGCTTTTCACCATCGCAACCGGATAAACAATGGGGCTATGGCTTCCTGAAGGCGCTGTTGCCACAATTTTAATCTTGTTGGCCTGAACCGCGGCATCCGTTGCGTACACCATACCGGCATCCACTTCGTTTTTAGTCACATAGTCCAGAACCTGCCGGACATTTTCCGCAAGGACCAGTTTCTTGCTGATACCTTCCCATATTTTGAAATGCGTGAATACCTCCTGGGCGTATTTCCCAGCGGGGACGGTTTGCGGATTGCCGATCGAAATCATTTTGACTTCAGGTTTCAGCAGGTCCTCGAATCCCTTGATTTCAAGGGTTGAAGATGCGGATTGAATCAGAACAACCGTATTTTTCACAAAATTGAACCGTGTAGCGCCATCAATCAGTCCCTTCGTATCAATCTGGTCCATATCTTTCTGAGCCGCGGAAGCAAAAACATCGACCGGCGCTCCGCCCTCGATCTGTTTGACCAGATCTCCGGATGCGCCAAAATTGAAAATGATTTTCGTCCCTGCATTTTGGGATTCAAATAGCTTTCCGATTTCCTCAAACGCATTCTTTAAACTGATGGCCGCGGAGACCGTGATCTCCTTTGAAGGTTGCGCGTTGACACTTCCTGCGGCAGCCAGAACCATCAGGCATCCCGCAGCCCATAACAACGATTTTTTAAACATTTTTTCTCCTTTCATGTTATAATGAAATTTAAGGCACACCCATATTGAATGTCGTCTAAAAACATATTTTGACATTTATAAAACTAGATTGTAAGTTTTGCAACCATGAATTTGTCATTTGCGAGGCGCAATGGATGCTTTCACCAGAATGAAAACAAACTTCCTCGATCTGATCGAGGAGAATCAGCTTGAGGCGGTTCCAATCCAGGTGCGTGTTCATGACCTGACGCCGGAAGAGGCCATCGGAAATCCCGAAGACCGTGATTACCCGCTGGTCAAGGGCCGAGAGCGGTTATTGGAGGCGGAAATCCTGGGCAGCCGGGGGCAGGCGTTTACGGACACTCCCGGCAATTTTTCCGGTACATTGAAATCGGTGGCCCTCCTGAAATTGACCGATAACCGGAGCCGGGCGGTTTTCATCGCCAGCCTGAACGCCTTGATGCGCCATTTGGGGCTGGTAGAGAAGACCATTCATTGTAAAGATACATCCCCACCGCTTTGCGCATTGGATCTGGTCAAGCACATCCAGGAGAATTTTGGAAGTTCACGGGTTGCCATGATCGGCTTTCAGCCGCGCATGGCGCAAGCATTGGCCAAGACTTTCGCCCTGCGGGTCATGGATATGGACCAGGATAACATCGGACAAACGAAATTCGGTGTTCTGATCGAGGGACCGGATCAGACGCAAAAGAACATCGCGTGGTGCGACCTTGCGCTTGTGACCGGAAGCACGGTCACCAACGGAACCATTGATGAACTGCTGAGCAGCAAACCTACCCTTTTCTTCGGGGTCACCATCGCCGGACCAGCCGTTTTGCTGGGCTTGAACCGATATTGTCCTTGCGGCTCTTGAAACGCTTGGATTCAAGTCGCTTGTGAAGTTAAAGGCAAAGATTGCGCTGGCGGCCATTAAGAACGATGAGACCATTTCTGAGCTGGCCGCCCGGTTAAAGGTAGAACGCGATTTTTTATCCAAAAAGTTCAATCTGTAATCCTGAAACAGCGAAAGCAGGTTTGCATAACATTTTTTTCCTGCAAAAACATCCTGCGGACAAGACGCAGATGTTTTTGCAGGGTGATGAGGACTGGAGCGAGATGGCAATGAAAGGAGGAAAAAGCTGATGTTCAGAAGAGTGATTATTCTACCAATCTTTGTAGCCGGAATATTGATAGCTGCTTTGTCACAGGCATCAAGCACAATTATAGAAACCAAGCACCTCATCGTAAGCGATGCCACCGGCAAATTATCGAACGATCACCTGAAAAGCCTGGCCGATCAAGCGCAAGCAATGTTGGAGCGTATCCTTGCATTTTGGTCTACCGATTCCGGAACAAACCGATTAGGAAAGATACGAGTCGTTTTTGATGAACCACGCAGGGATGTCTATTCTAGTGTCTTTTACTGGGGAAAAAAGGATGGTGAACGTGTACGCATCGTTCAGGTCTTCAGTTCTGAAGGATCGCCGCAAATGATGGCGCACAAGCTTACGAGTGCGGTATTTCCACAAAAGGATAAATTGATTCGCAACATGATGGGTATTCTTTCAGAGGCGCAAGTCGGGAATCCGTTAACCTTTCCTATGTGTGGATTCAGCAGTGATGACTGGGTATTGACTCTCCTTAAGACGAAATCATACATCCCCCTCAACGAATTAGGACCGGATCATGAGTCATGGGGTATGAAAGACGCCGGTGACGGTAAACTTTCGATTCTTGATAAAACCAAACAACACAAGGCGTACGCCGAAACAGGGGCTTTTGGCAACTATTTGTTTAACACCTATGGAATCAATAAGATAAAGAGGCTACAACTACTCTCCCAGGAGAAGGATAGACCATGGAAAGACGCGTTCGGGATCAGCTTACAAGAACTTGAGGTTAATTGGCTCAACGCGCTGAGGGAGAATGAAAAAACCAGCGAGAAGAATGTTTCGATCCTATCGAAGTTGATTGAAAAAAACCCGGGAACAGCCTGTGCTGAGGCGCAGCAGATAGTAACGGGCAAACGATAGCCAGATAAAATAAGATTCTGTCCCCCATGTACCCGGATCATACCTGAATTTGGATATGGTCAAGTATATCGAAATCTTCCGGCTTTCTATCTGCTGTTGACTTCACCGATGAGTTTTCCCGTGCTGGAAGCATCGTAGCCCGGAAGAGAGGACAATTCCTTGCGCATCGCATGGGTTTGCAATACATCCAGAAGAATTTTCACCGCTGCAAGATCCAGCAGGTCGTAGGGGATGACAAGATCGCAGCGAACCGCCTGGATGGGAACAAAATCAAGTCCATGGGTGACAGCCACGGCCCGCAGTCCCAGAGCGGCATCCGCCAGCCTGTATGCAACCATCTGCGCCCCCTGGCTGTGGCTTGCGACCAGGTGGTCGTAGCCTTTCACGGCATCCGTGGGCACACCGGCGCGCGCCAGGCAATCATCCAGCAATACGCGAAGGGCGGCTCCAGGTTCCCGGTTGACCAGCCGGGTATCGCCTTTCGCCAGATCACTTGCAGAGCGAATATTGAGCGGATTTCCCGGCGCCACCATCAGTCCTTCTTCAAACATTGAAAAAGCAAAGAGCATGACTTTTGTCCCAGGGAGCATTTTTTCCACAAGCGAAATGTTGGATTCCGAGGCATCCGAATTATGCAAGTGGGTTCCCGCCACATGTGCCTGGCCTGCAGCCAGGGCTTTTACCGCGGCATGGCTTGAGGCAAAACGGCAATGAACCCGGATATCGCCCGCGTGGCGGGAAACATGCGAACTCAGCAGGGAAAATGCCGGATCGCAGCCCAACAGCAAGATGTTTTTTTTCAGGGATTCCTCTGACTGAAGCAGTTGAACCGATCCGCCGTCTTTGCAAAGCATGCCGTCGGCGGCCTGAAATGCATCGCCATGCAGCCACTTGCCGTCCATGGGATAGGCAATGAGGCGATTGCGAATACGGACAACGGAAACCCTGGCATCCGTATAACCCGACTTTTCAGCCAGTGTGACGGGTTGCCCGGTTTCCGGCACATCCAGTATGAAAAGATCTTCGACCCTGCAAACCAGCTCCCTTGCCAATCGAAGCGCAATGAGGGTGTTGGGCATATAACGACCTGATTCCATGTCGTAAATGGCCTGTCGTTTGATGCCCACCCGCTCCGCCAGTTCACTCTGAGACAGTTTCCTGCGAACACGGGCCGACTTCAGATTGCAAATCACCCGGTCCTTGGCATCTTCCATGGCGGACCTCCTTATTCCAAGTGGCATTCAAGCGCTACCGGTGTTGGCCGCTTCGTCGGCTCCTCAACGTACTAAAACAGTATGCTTGCGCCGCCGCCTCCCGCCTCGGTATCATCTTGAATGCAACATGGAATTACCGTGTCATATTGAAAATCATTTCATTGCATTTTGTTACGATTCTCCCTGGTTCGTCAAGGTATATTTGCGTCCGCAACTGATAAAATGCGGGGTTCCGCCGCCTTCCAGAATGGCGCGTCGCGCTCCGGATATATCAATGATCCTTGTTGCCGCAACGGCATGGACACCGCGCCTGAACGCCGGGTCCGGCAGCCAGCCGGCCGATGGACCGACCACGCCGATAAACCGCGCTGCCTTTGCGGATGCGATGACCTCATCAAAATCGCCCACGGCCGCGGATGATCCTGTAATGATCAGCACGTCCACATCCGCCAGATCCGCGATATTCCTGCTGATGATATAGCCGTTATTTTGAAATCCCGGGTACAATGCCGGATTGTTATCTACGATTGTCAGGGAAGATGCATGTGCCAGCAGAAATGGAACAAATGGGCCGATATTTCCCACCATGCCGACTTTGAGCCGCAGATCGCCAAAGGGCAGTAGATTCAAGAAATCCGTTTCTGAAAATCGGTAATGATCAGGCTCGTGATTCATGATCATCTGTGAAACCGCATTGACGGCTGCAATCCCCACGCTTTTTTCTAAAGGATGCGGGGACAGCATCAGATCCGTCAATCCGAGAATATGTTTTTTGGCCAGTGTTCCGGCCCTGGGATAATGCGCGCAGGATTCGATGTCGGATCGGGGGGTGAAACAAACGCCCATGGTTCCGTTGTCCAGTTCAACAAATGTATATCCAAGCGATATCGCCACCATGCGAACTCCGGGAAGGCCTTCAAGGGACTCGGAACGTTTTTGGACTTCTTCAACGATTTCTTCACTCAATGTGGGCATTTCAACCTCCAGATGGCATCATTTTCGGGATAAATCGTAATTATATTATAGCTACAATGTGATTACGATAACGTATATAGCGAAACAAATTCGTTATGTCAATAATGACATAACATATTCTGCAATTCACGGTGAACGGAAAACGGAAGAAGTATCTCGTTATTTAAAAAATGTTCAGAAAAATGGAATGGTCAGGGGATAATGCAGTTTAAAACGATATCCGGAGGCCCGCAGCTCCAGGCAGTTGTGGATTTTTTTCAGAATACATTGGGAAAAAAGACATTCATCCTTCGATGCGGTTCCAGGGAAGACTGGACAGGGGCTTGAAGCCCTGCTGCTGGGCCAGGATGTCCAGGTGGACCATGCACACGGCGGCAGTATCGAGGTGAGGCGTGGCAACCCGTTCCCGCAGGTCCACGCATGGCAGATAAAGCCCGCATTTGCGGCAGATATCCACCCGCTCTGACGGTTGGTCCGGTGTTGTCAGGTAAATCCGAAGGTCCGCGTCAATATTGTCACAGACCGGGCAGATGTGGCGGTTGATGCGCCAGTTATGGCCGCACAGTCCGCAGTGCAGGAATTTCTGGCCACCGGAGTCCGTTAAAAATTCTCCGGCATCTCCTGAAGGTTTGGCCAGAAAACTGACCGAGGGCAGGGCGCCGCAGATCGGGCAATTTCCTTTTGACCAGGGCACATCTTTTATTGCCTCCCAAATTTTTGGGGCAAATGACCCCAGTGCCGCTGAAAGCACCGTGCTCATGACAAAGGCAAGGGCGTCTGCGGATACACCGATGGATTGGGCTGCGGATTCATAGTGTTTGAAGCTGCCGTCCAGATATTCCTCGGCCAGGCAAACGAGCGACAAACCGCCCTTTCGGTAGGCGACCGTGACGGCCTCGATATCACCGGCAAGGGCGGGAAATGCTTCCCGTATGGCGGGCAGCATCCATCCAAAAGCCATTTCAATGGGTTCTTGCCAGGACGCAAGCGGCAGGGTTGTAAGGACCGGAATGCCTGAGGAAAGACGATCATGAGCGCCTTGCAGATCACCCGGCCGAACATGGGTGCTTAAATGGGCGATACATTGCGCCTTATGGAAAAACAGATCAACAAAAGGCCGGATCATGTCAGTCAGGGCAGGCCTCACGGCCAGGGTGTCTTCGGCCGTCCTATGGATGGCCTGGTGAATCGAATTTTCAGCAACGTCAGGATTTTGCATGGTGTAGATGGTCCGTATCGTAATGAAAAGGCCTCCCGGCCAGTCATCGCCGGGAGGCCTATGTGTGAATAAGTCAGTTAACCGCCATCAGCCCAATAACACCCTGCTGGCGGATTGTTTGACCGGCGCAAAGAGTTGTGCCAGAAACATCTTTCGATCTATCCCGGAATCGTTCTGAGCCACGGAATACTTATGGTATTTTTTGGGCTCATCTGTCAGCAGGTAGATCACGTTGACAATATCCGGATCAGCCAGCATGGCCTTGGGGAAGGTCTTTTTAACTTCCTCCAGGCGGGCCTTGGCCAGATTCTGCATCTCCTGCTGTTCACCAAAGTTCATGGCGCCGGTGGGGCAGGCCTTCACACAGGCAGGCAGCAAGCCATGAGATATGCGATCATAGCACATGGTGCATTTTGAAATACGGCCGGTTTTGGGGTTTCTCCGGGGAATGTTATAGGGACAGGCTTCCCGGATCTCCTCAAAATCCTTCTGGCTGATCTTGCTGGTCTTTTCGGTATAAATCACGGCGCCGGTTAGGCGATCATGTATCATGGCGCCCTCCACCAAAGCGCCCCCGACTGAAATACAGGGCGGGTCCTGGCAATGGCGGCACTGGTCCGCGAAAAACACCCACCGGACGGTTTCACCGTCCAGGTATTCGCTGAACCGGACCAGCTTGTAGTTGTTGGGATTCAAATCCGGCGGATTCTGATGAGATCCCTGCTGCTTGGTCTGGTTGGCAGGCAGTTCGTTCCATTCCTTGCAGGCGATCTGACATCCCCTGCAGGCGGTGCATCGCGATGTATCGATGAAAAAGGATTTTGGCATGGCGTTCACTCCTTATATGTGGCGGGCGAAACAAGCCCGCCTGTTTTTTGGCATCAGGCGATTTCCGTGAGCTTGCCCGCCTTTTGCACATTGACCATGCAGGCTTTCAGCTCGTAGATCGTCGTGTTGGGGTCAGCCACCGAAGGCGTGAGACGATTGGTGGAATCGCCGCACTTTGGGGTGGTCCAGCCGAAGCAAAACGGCATGCCGATCAAATGAACGGTCTTGCCCTGGACAGTGAAAGGCCGGATGCGAACGGTGACCATGGCGATGGCTTCGACCTTGCCCCGGATGCTTTCCACGATCACCCCGTCACCGTTTGCAATGCCCTTTTCCTTGGCCAGTTCATGGCTCATTTCCACATAGAGCTGAGGCTCTGCCTCCAGCAGATTGGGAACATTGCGGGTTTCCCCGCCGCCGCACCAATGCTCGGTAAGGCTGTATGTGGTCAGCACGATGGGATAAGCCGGGTCTCCGGGTTTGGCCAGCTTGTCCAGCTCGCCGGAAACGAACTTGTAATTCGGACTGCTGAGCTGGGTCGAAAACGGGTGGGAGGTGACGGGTGTTTCCACGGGCTCGTAATGCTCGGGGAATGGCCCGTCGAGGCGGCCCGGGCCAAACAGGGCCCCGAAACCATGGGTCTGCATGATGAAGGGGTATTTGCCTTTTTCATCGGCCATGGGCGGCCAGGGGCCGTCCGGCACATCCCCGACCCATTTGCCGTTTTCCCAGGCGATCAGGGCTTTGTCAGGATTCCAGGGTTTGCCGGTTGGGTCAACAGAAGCGCGGTTGTAAATGATGCGTCGGTTGACCGGCCAGCACCAGGCCCAGTTGGGAAACAGGCCGATTTTTTCCTGCATCGGGGTCTGTTTAGGATCCCGGCGCTTGGTCTTGTTGCCGTCTTCTTCGGTGAAGCTTCCTGTATACACCCAGCAGAGGCTCGATGTAGACCCGTCCGCTGCCAGAGCGCCAAAAGTCGGAACGAGCTGGCCTTTCTTGTATTCCTTGTCACCGAACTTGGTGTCGGCCAGGAAAAAGCCGTTGATCCGTTTGGTCCAGTCTTCGGCAACGTAGGTCTTTGGCCAGTCCTGGTAGGTGATGGCTTCAGGCAAAATTCCGCCCTGCTTGAGATATTTGTTGCGAATGGCGTTTACCAGCCCCACGAGCATAAAGCCAAAGGTTTTGGCCTGGCCTGCGGGCTCGATGGCCTTGTGGTGCCAGAGCACCCAGCGGCCGCTGTTGCTTATCGTGCCTTCTTTTTCGATGCGATGGGCCGATGGCAGGAGAAAATACTCGGTTTTGACTTTTTTGGGATCGACCCCCGGCCGGTGCCAGTTGTCCGTGGTCTCGGAGTGATGCAGTTCGGAGACCACCACCCAGTCCAGCCCGTCCATGGCAGCCCTGGCCTTGTGGGTGTTGGCCAGAGAGTTCATCGGGTTGAGGCCGAAAATAAAACCCCCGCGCATCTTGCCCTGCAGCATGCGGTCAAAGAGGAACATGTAGGAATAATCCACACCTTTTGCGGCCTTGGGAAGCAGGCCGTAGCAAAAATCGTTGTCCGCGGTGGCCTTTTCCCCGTACCAGCCCTTGAGAAGGCTGGTAAGATATTTGGGCTTGTTCTGCCACCAGTTGGCGCTTTTGGGATCCTTGCTGGCCGGGGTGTTGGCTTTGTTGTAGTCGGCCAGGGTCTGCCACTCATCGATGGGAACGCCCAGGTAACCGGGAATAATGTGATAGAGCAGGGCGTGGTCTGTGGAACCCTGGACATTGGGTTCTCCGCGAAGGGCGTTGACGCCGCCGCCGGGAATACCCATATTGCCCAGCAGCAACTGGACCATACACGCCGAGCGGATGTTCTGAACGCCGACGGTGTGCTGGGTCCAGCCCAGGGCATACATCACCGTGCCGGCTTTGGTGCCCACGCCCGTTGCGCTGTATGCCTCGTAGACTTTCAGAAGGTTTTCCGGCGATACACCGGTAATGCTGGAGACGTCTTCCAGGGTGTAGCGCGAATAGTGATTTTTCAGGAGCTGAAACACGCAGCGCGGGTCTTGCAGGCTCTTGTCTTTTTTGGGAATGCCGGCCTCGTCCATATCAAAGGACCAGGATTTGGTGTCGTACTTGCGGGTCTGGGCGTCAAAACCGCTGAACAGTCCATCCGAGAAGGCAAAATCCTTGTTCACGATGAAGGCGGCATTGGTATATTCGACGACATAATCCTTGAAGTATTTTTCTTTCTCGATAATGTATTTGATCATTCCGCCCAGAAAGGCGATGTCGGTTCCCGAGCGAAGGGGTACGTGAAAGTTGGACCGGGCCGAGGTCCGGGAAAATTTGGGGTCTACGTGGATGACAACGGCGCCTTTTTCCTTGGCGCGCAGGACCCACTTGAAGGAGATGGGATGGTGCTCGGCAGCATTGCTGCCCATGATGAGAAACGCATCTGCGTTTTTAAGATCGATCCAGTGATTTGTCATTGCCCCGCGTCCGAACGACTCTCCCAGAGCCGCAACCGTGGGACTATGTCAGGTACGGGCCTGGTGATCGATGTGGACGATACCAAGGCCCCGGGCCATCTGATGGGCGACTGCGCATTCCTCGTTGTCGGCATGCGATGTGCCGATGAAAAACATCGAATCCAGCCGGTTGACCGTCTGGCCTTTGTCGTTTTGAAGGATGAGATCCTTGTCTCGGACCTTCTTGACACGGGTGGCGATCTGCTCCAATGTCCATTCCCAGGATTTTTCCTCCCATTTGCTGCTGCCGGGTGCCCGGTACATGGGTTTTTTCAGGCGGTGCTCGTTGCGGGTCATGGTGAGCATGGACGCGCCCTTGGCGCAAAGTGCTCCTTCGTTGATGGGATACTCGGGATCTCCTTCCGTACTGATCAGTTTGCCTTCCTTGACGTGGGCAATGATATGGCAGCTCACGGAACAAAACGGGCAGATGGTGACGACCTCACGGGCGCCCGCGATTTTGAGGGTGGCGGTATATGCCTGAACAGGCTTGATATCGACACCCAGTTGCAGCAGAGACAGGCCCAAAACACCCGTCCCGGTGACTTTCAAGAAGTCTCGCCGGTTGTAATCCATGCTGGCCTCCTTTTAATTGAATATGGGAAAATGATGCTGGCTGGTTTATCAATGATTATGGCAAGATAGTGAGTACTGATTCCAAATGAAATGTTTAATATCAACTGGATCAAAAACCAAAGGCGAAAGGCAACACTTGTTTGAATCATTCGGCCCAACCGAAAATTAATGAAACTCCAAATGCGTTTGCCCAGCTTGATGTCTTTTTCCTCCTTTCATAAATCGATGTATGATGATAAATTCTATTGACGTCTTCTTTCATTTAACTTATCAAGCGCGTTAAGTCAATAATGACATAGTGAAAAAATAGGAAACAATCATGTCGAATCAAATTCCTTTGCCTGGTCATACCCCGACTGTCGGCGAATACACTTTTGAAGAATTTTTACACGCTGTGGAATCTTTTCACGGGTATACGGCCCCGGGTGTTGTGATCGGCGGCATCATGGTGGATTTTGCCATGCAGCAACTGCCGGAAGGCATTCTGTTTGATGCCATCAGTGAAACGACATATTGCCTTCCGGACGCCATCCAGCTGCTGACCCCCTGCACGACGGGAAACGGCTGGCTCCGGGTCTTCAATCTCGGGCGCTATGCCCTCAGTCTCTATGACAAGTACCAGGGAAATGGTTTTCGGGTATTTGTAGATTCTCAGAAAATCCAGGCTTTTTCTGAAATTCACACCTGGTTTTTCAAGCTCAAGCCCAAAAAAGAACAGGACGATGCGCTTTTGATGCAGCAGATCCGCGAAGCCGGTTCGTCAATTTACAGTATTAAGCCGGTAATGATTCAGCCGCAGTATCTGAAAAAACGGCACAAGGACCGGATTATGTCCTGTCCGCTCTGCAGCGAAGCCTATCCTCTGGACCACGGGCGTATCTGCCGCGCATGTCAGGGCCAGTCGCCGTATCTGATGTCAGCCGAGGCTCCGTCCATGCCCCGGCTTCATGCCGCGCCGATAGAGGATTCAATCGGCCGGAAGATCCTCCATGATCTGACGGAAATCGTTCCGGGCGAAAGCAAAGGCCCGGTGTTTAAAAAGGGGCAGATCATCGGGGCAGGCGATCTTTGTCAATTGCACCGGATGGGAAAACAGCATGTGTATGTGGATGATGGTAAAGGCCCGGGGGAAGGGTGGGTGCACGAAAACGAGGTAGCTCTGGCTTTTGCGGGAAAAATGGCCGGAACTGGCGTGAGATATGAAGAACCGCCCCGGGAGGGCAAAATTAATTTCAAGGCGGCCGACGACGGACTCCTGGTGGTGAACAATCACCAGTTGGAAATATTTAACATGATTCCCGGGGTGATGTGCGCCACCCGAAAAGGCTATTCGGTGCTTCGGGAAGGCCAGGATTTTGCCGGAACCCGTGCGATTCCCTTGTTTCTATCAAGAACCGAATTTGAAAAAGCCATGCAGGTTCTGCAAGAAGGGCCTGTCTTTCAGATCATGCCGATTCAAAAGGCAAAGGTCGGCATCCTGGTGACCGGTACGGAAGTGTTTCGGGGTCTGGTTCAGGATCGCTTCATTCCCATTATCCGCGGCAAAACCTGTTCGTTTCCGAAATGTCCATTCGGCAAGTAACCAAAACCGGATATATTTTGATTGCAGCTCCGGAAACAGAAAAAGCATTGGAGGACCACCTACCCGTGGAGTGAGAAGAAGACCTGCTGACAGTGCTTTCCCCGCAAAATCTGAGAAGCCGGTGACAGTCGGTCGGATCTGCATTATATTTCTTGAGAAAACGGCAAACTTATGGTTCCATTGTTCCGGGAACAGAAAATTCGTTCCTGACTTTGAACCGTTACCCTCATTTGATCACATAAGGAAATCGTCATGAGTGCTCCTTCATCAACGTTTGATATCCGCCCACTGGGCAATGAAAGTACAGCCTTCAAGGTGCTGGGAGCCATCGGTTTTTCGCACCTTCTGAACGATATGATTCAGTCCCTGCTTCCGGCAATTTATCCCCTGCTGAAAAGCTCGTTTTCCCTCAGCTTCACACAGATCGGTCTGATCACATTGACTTTTCAGATTACTGCGTCCTTGCTGCAACCGATGGTCGGGCTTTACACGGATCATCATCCGCAGCCCTATTCATTGGCCATAGGCATGGGATGCACACTGGCAGGGCTTATCATTCTTGCATTTGCGCCCAGTTACGCAATACTGCTGATCGCCGCCGCAATGGTTGGTACGGGCTCATCCGTTTTTCATCCGGAGTCTTCCCGGGTTGCGCGAATGGCCTCCGGCGGCCGTTATGGACTGGCCCAGTCGATTTTCCAGGTGGGTGGAAATGCAGGCAGTGCAACGGGTCCGCTACTGGCGGCCTTAATCGTCATTCCGCAAGGCCGGCACAGTATCGCCTGGTTTTCACTGGCTGCGCTTCTCGCCATGCTGGTGCTGTGGCAGGTCGGCGGCTGGTACAAACGCCATCAATCGCAGGTGAAGCGGCCAGGCAAGTCTCTGCTCTCTCAGGGGGCGCTTCCGGCCCGTATGGTGACAAGGTCGATGCTGGTTCTGCTTACTCTGATTTTTTCGAAATTTTTTTACCTGGCAAGTATCAACAGCTATTATATATTTTATCTGATCAAAAAATTTCATCTTTCGGTGCAATCCGCCCAGCTTCACCTTTTCGTATTTTTATCCGCCGTGGCTATCGGAACCATCCTCGGCGGGCATATCGGCGATCGGATCGGCCGCAAGCGCGTGATCTGGGCATCCATACTGGGCGTTGCACCCTTTACACTGATGTTGCCTTACGCAAGTCTGGCATGGACCGGACCTTTGACATTCATCATCGGCCTGATTCTGGCCTCGGCTTTCCCCGCGATTCTGGTTTTCGCACAGGAACTTTTGCCGGGGAAGGTGGGGATGGTCGCCGGTCTGTTTTTCGGGCTTGCATTCGGCATGGCCGGCATTGGCGCTGCGGTGCTGGGAAAACTGGCTGATATGCAGGGTATCGAATATGTCTATCGAGTCTGCGCATTTCTGCCGCTGTTCGGATTGCTGACGGTTTTTCTGCCCGACATCGGCAGGTCGTCCTGTGAGAAGTGTACCCCGGTCATCGTGCCACAGGCGGCGATGGAACAAACCGATCCCTGACCGGCTGAATGCATGGCGGGGTCCAGGCGGTGGTAATTCCCAGGGATTTAAGGTAACGGATGCCGTCTGCAACATGCCGGCCCACGGTATCCACGCTATGGGAATCATCCCCCGGAGCTACGGGGATAGCCATCTTGCGAACTTTTTCCATAATGGGGCGGCAGATATAAGGCTCACTGGCGCCTTTCATAAAGGCCCGGACATTTAAATCCAGCATCAGCCCCAGGGATTCAACCGCCTCCAGATTGCGGCAGATGCGCTTCCAGATGGCCGGCGTTTTCAGGCGGGAAAGGTAATCCGGATCAAAGATCCGGATCAGATCAAAATGCCCCACCACAGACGGCTTCAGGGTCAGAATCATGTCGTGCTGCAAATCGAAATAAGCTTCATACAGTGCCGCGATGCCGCCGCATGCCGTAGCGGCCATGCCGTATTCGGATGGATTCATGTCGATGGAGATATTCGCCACATGGTGAACCGATCCCACGACGTAATCCGGATGAAACCGGTCCCGAAGCTGGATGGCATAGTCAACGGCGCCCTGATACGCCTCGGTTTCCATGCCGACGAAAATCGTAAGCCGGTCCCGATAAGCTGACTGTAAGTTGCGGCAGTGCGTCATATACCGTGCAAAACGCGCCAGCATGGCGCTTGCGGTCATACCGGCCGCGTGTTCATCCGGATAGAGAAAACTGTCACGGGTCGGCGGCACGTGCTCGGTAATGCCAACCCAGGCAAAATTCTGGTCATGGTAGGCCTTGACGATATCATCCAGGGAATCCCGGGCATGCTGGCAATAATCGCCGCTATGGCCGCCATGGACCGACACGAGGGGGGGCAGGGCATTTTGATGTTGATTTTCATTGGTCATGTTATTTCATAGATAGTAAAATGTCTTCCGTCAAGAAAGAAAAAAAAAGGGGACAGATTTATTATTTATTTTGCCAAATGGAAAACATTTTGTTAAGGGTTGTGCATGCCAAGATCAACACGAATAGTTCTAATGGGTTATCCGCACCACATCATCCAGCGCGGCCGGTTAACCGGTAGTGCGCGATTCGTGGAAGGGATTGAGCAAAAAATCGAAAGACGGGTGGAGTTCAGAGGGCAGGGAAGGCCAAGAAAATCGAATAAATAAATCTGTCCCCTTTATTTTATATATATGCAATCTGTAAGGGCAATTGACAATTTGCATAAAACTCTGTTAGTCTGTTGCCATGATCCATCGAAATGTAAAAGAAACAATTGAAAACCTGCTGGGCGGATTTCCCATTGTTACCCTGACAGGACCGCGTCAGTCGGGCAAGACGACCCTTGCCGGGGCGGTTTTTGAAAATCATCCATATGCGTCCCTGGAAGAGCCAGATCTGCGGCAGGCCGCCAATGCAGACCCCCGTTCTTTTCTCGCACGGTTTCCCGATGGCGCAGTTCTGGATGAAGTGCAGCGGTGTCCTGAAATCTTGTCCTACCTTCAAACCCTGGTGGACAAGGATCGCCGAATGGGTCTGTTTATATTGACAGGGTCCCAGCAGTTCGGTCTGATGTCCGGCATTACGCAATCTCTCGCAGGAAGAACCGCTTTTGTGGAATTACTCCCTTTTTCCGTACCGGAATTGGTCCTTGCGGACAAGTTACCGATTGCCATTGATGCCATGATGTTGACCGGCTGCTATCCACCTATCTATGATCGCGGATTGGCGCCCGCAGCCTGGTACAGCGCTTATGTAGCGGCCTATGTGGAACGGGATGTCAGGCAAATGCTCAAAATTCAGGATCTGGAAACGTTCCAGCGTTTTGTAAGGCTATGTGCAGGCAGGACGGGACAGTTGCTGAATCTGTCTTCACTGGCAACCGAATGCGGCGTTACCCACAATACCGCAAAATCATGGATATCTGTTCTGGAAGCCAGTTATTTAGTCTTTCTCCTGCGCCCCCATCACGTCAGTTTTAACAAGCGACTGGTAAAAATGCCCAAGCTGTATTTCTATGATGTGGGCCTGGTATCTTGGCTTTTGGGTATCCGGACAACCGATCAAATGGTAACTCATCCGTTGCGGGGCAGCATTTTTGAGACCTTTATCATATCGGAGCTGATCAAATCAAAATTAAACCAAGGTGAAAAGCCGGCTTTTTCATTCTGGCGGGACAGCAACGGCAATGAGGTTGATCTCCTTGTTGAGCAGGGAACCCGGCTGATCCCGGTTGAGATCAAGTCGGGACGCACCCTGACACATGAAGCCTTTGCCGGACTTCATAAATGGTGCGCCATGGCCGGAGACAAAGCTGGCGCACCCGCGTTGATCTTCGCTGGAGATGAAGCCTATCAGCACAAAGGAATAAATGTACTGGGGTGGAGGGAGAGCGGGCATTTGCTTGAAAAGGATAATGGGGACAGATTTATTATGCCGAAACGACAACCAGGAGTCATTTCCTGATATTATGGGCGACCCTGCCTTAGCCGACGGGGGTAAGTACGTTCATTTCCAAAGTTTCCCGGCTTACTTGAGAGCTGACTGATGGGAAGTACCGAACATTGCCGCTATGTCTCCTGCTGTGATTTTTTGACTTTTATTGACGGCTTCCACGATTTTCTTCTGTATTTTTGCCAGTGCCACCTGCCCGTGGTGCTGGAAAGCTGATATTTGAAGATAAAATATCAATGATGAGCAACTCGATCCGATTCTTCACGGATTACCTGACGGACAACTGACTCATCGAGTGGCTTTTCGTTACGCCACGCCCAACAATTTTTTCGGCAGACCGGTGTATCCCGAGCCACAGGCATTTCTTCAGCGTCCGGCTGCAGAGGCGCTTTTGTCGGCTCTGTTCACAACCGGGGCTATGCGGTGGATGTCGGACTTCTCGACCTTCGGACGGGTCGCCAAACAGAAATGACGGGCGATTACGATGAAATGACCGAGCGTTCCTTGTCGCACATTGCTGAAGTCGTCTGGACAATCGGGGAACGGATTTGTAACTTGATAAAAAAGGAGGTTATTATGGCGGCTAAAAAAATTCTGATGCTTGTCGGCGATTTTGTGGAAGATTACGAAGTCATGGTGCCATTTCAGGCCTTACTGATGGTCGGGCACACGGTGCATGCCGTCTGTCCCGACAAGAAATCCGGTGATACGGTGCGGACTGCGATCCATGACTTCGAAGGGGATCAGACCTACAGTGAAAAACCCGGGCATAATTTTACACTGAATGCCAGTTTTGAGGATGTAAGGGCGGAAGCCTACGACGCGCTGGTGCTGCCGGGCGGCAGCCGTTATTTTGAAAGGAAGGAGCTGCTCGGCGTATCCAGCGGTCGGACCGGATATCGCGCAGTCAGGCGGAATTTATGCCGATGTGCCGATCGACAAGGGCCATGTGGATGGCAATCTGGTCACTGCTCCGGCATGGCCGGCCCATCCGGACTGGCTGTCAAAATTTTTGAAAGTTCTGGGGACTGAAATCAAGCTTTAAGGAGTTGGATGTTTTCGAAATGCCGTTTGTATTCATCCCGAAAGACCGACTCGGTTTTGAAAACCGAGTCGGTCTTTCTCTTGTAAACGGTCTATTGGAATTTTCCAAGTCCCTTGGTACGCGTAAGTTGGACGATGTGGGTTATGGTAACGGGGAGAAAATGAAGGGTTTTCTTTTTTGAGCGCGCATGTGTTGAAGGCCGGCAATGGCGGGTCTGTCCGGCGGGTGCTGTCCCGGACCGAAAGTCTGTGCCCGGCGTGTCTGAAAAAGATACCGGTCACCGACCGGAATCTAACCGCCGATATTCGGATTGATGAATTCGATGGAATCCCCTTCCCGGACAGTGGCTTCGGCGTATTTCCGGGGATAGACGAACCGGCCGTTATGCTCGACGATCAAATCTCCGTCGTATTCCTTAAAGTGATGGATCAGAAAAGAAAGGGTCGATGATCCGGGGACGGTTTCCTTGTGGCCGTTCACAGTGATTTCTATGGTATCATTCATTTCAGGGCCTTTTTTGATGGCTGCGTAAAAGTCCAATATCCGCGTTGCTGCCGCAAACCGGACAATCCGGATTTTTCTCCATTTCAATTTTCCGGAAAGTCATGTCCATGCCATTGAACACCAGCAAGTGATTCGTCAGCAGCCCGCCGATTCCCAGAATGAGCTTGATCGCTTCCAGGCTTTGGATGGAGGCGATCACGCCGGGAACGGGTCCGATTATGCCGATGGGTGTTTTCTGCCCGGAATCCCGTGAAAAGAAGCATTCCAGGCAGAGGGTCCGGCCGGGGATAAAAGTGCTCACCATCCCGGTAAACCCATCGACCCCTCCGTAAATGAAGGGAATGCCTTTCAGAATGGAGGCCCGATTCAGTACTTTTCGAGTTTTGAGATTGTCCGTGGCATCCAGAATGACCGTGCAGCCTGCCACCATATCCAGGACGGTTTCATTCGAAATGATTTCCTGAACGGGTTCGATATTGCAATCAGGATTGAGATTACTGAGTTTTTGCTGGGCGGACAGGGTCTTAGGCCTTCCGATATCGCTGGTTCCATGAAGGATCTGGCGATTCAGATTTCCGGATTCCACGCAATCCCTGTCTGCAATCCGGAGAGAGCCGATCCCGGCGGCGGCCATGTAATATGCTGAAACAGAGCCAAGCCCCCCGACGCCGGCAATCAAAACACGGGCCTGTTTCAGCTTGATCTGGCCTTGCGGACCGATTTCAGGCAGGATCAGCTGCCGGCCGTACCGGATGGTTTCCTCGGAAGATATGCTTTGAATGTCCATGAAAAGCGCCAGGGTGCGGATTCTCAAGCAGGCGCCTGGGAATCCGCACCCTGGTAATTTCCTTTAGCTTTTTTTGACTTTTTTTGCTTCCTGGATTGCCAGATAAACCCGTTCCGGCGTCAGCGGCAGTTCATGAATTCTGACGCCGATGGCGTCATATACCGCGTTCAGAATCGCGGGAATGGTGGGCATGATGGCGCCTTCGCCGACTTCCTTGGCGCCGAAAGGTCCATTGGGCTCATTGCTTTCCACGATAATGGTCTTGACCTGCGGCATATCGAGCATGGTGGGAATCTTGTACTCCGCCAGATCGGCGTTGATGACATGGCCTTTGTTGTCGAACTTGACTTCCTCGAACAAGGCCTCTCCCAGTCCCATCGAAACCGAACCTTCCATCTGGCCTTCAACGGAGGTGACATTGATGGCCCGGCCGCAGTCATGGGCGTCGGTGATCCGGTCCACCGTGATCTGGCCGGTTTCTTCATCCACCGTCACTTCGGCAATCTGGGCCGAACAGCCGTAAGCCGGGGAAGTCCCCACGGTCGCGCCCTTGTATTTGCCTCCCAGCTCCGGCGGCTTGTATTTGCCGGTACCGACAATGCTGCCTTTAGCCAGATAGGCCATGCGGGCGGCTTCCCTGAAAGTGAGCGGGCCCGCCTCGGGATTGTCGGTCCATCCGCGGTGCTCCTTGATGTAGCGTGTGCGAAGCCCGCTGAAATCGACATTGCCCTGCTTGAATTGGATCAGGCTGTTTTTAATGTCCATATCCGCAACCGGCACATCCAGCTCTTTCGAGAGCACTTCCAAAACTTGCCTGCGGGCATCTTCCGCAGCCTCCTTGACGGCATGACCGGTCATCAGCGTCTGCCTGCTGGAGTAGGCCCCCAGATCCACGCCGAAATCGGTGTCCCCGGACTCCAACCGGACATCTTCCAGGCGGATTCCCATCGCTTCGGCGGCAATCATGGCAAAAGTGGTGTCCGATCCCTGTCCGATTTCCGCGGATGCCGTATAGACCAGCGCGGTGCCTCCGTCTTCCGTTAGCTTGACAACCACGGTGCCGTGATAGGTGTCCGAGCGGTAGATCGGATATCCGGCTCCGGATACAAAAAATCCGCAGGCCATGCCGATTCCCTTGCTTTTGGGCAGTTTCCCTTTTTTGGCAGTCCATTCCGAGCCGTCCTTTACAGCTTCGATGCATTCTTTCATCCCAAGGCTGCTCATGTTCAGGTCATTGCAGGTAACGTCTCCGGCGACCATCATGTTTTTAAGCCTCAATTCGATCGGGCTCATTTTCAGTTCCTCGGCGATCATGTCGAGCTGCTGCTCCCAGCAGGCCCGGGCCGCCACCCCGCCATGTCCCCGCATGGCGCCGCAGGCGGGCTTGTTGTTGTAAATCCGGAATCCGTCGTATTTCATGTTGGGCAGTTTGTACGGGCCGCCCAGAAGCGAGCCGGCATAATAGACCGTGGCGATACCGAAACTGGAATAGGCGCCGCCGTCCAGATAACAGAGATGTTTGAGCGCCAGGATGGTTCCGTCTTTTTTCACGCCGGTGGTCATGGTATGGGTGAACTGATGCCTGGCCCGTCCGTACTGAAATACCTGCTCCCGGTTGTAGTTCATCTTGACCGGTTTTCCGGTTTTCATGGACAGCAGACAGGCCGAGAGTTCCAGGGGATTGGCCGATGCCTTGATGCCGAATCCCGCGCCCACATAAGGCTTGACCACCCGGACTTTCCCGACTGGAAGCTTCAGGACCATGGCCACGGTGCGCTGAACATAATGGGGAACCTGGGTGGAGCTGTACAGAGTGAGATTTCCGGCATGGTCATAGGACGCGATGCACCCCTGGGGTTCGATGAAGGCCGCATCCTGTCGCTTGTTCTTGAAAGTCGTGGTCTTGATCAGATCGCATTCGGCAAAGGCTGCATCGACATTTCCAAATTCCGAATGCACCTCGGCGCAGATATTTCCCGGATAGGTGTCATGCAGCACCGGTGCGCCCGCTGCCATGGCTTCTTCAATGGTGAATACGGCGGGCAGTTCCTCATATTCGACCCGGATCAGGGATACGGCTTCCAGTGCGGTCTCCAGGTCCACCGCGGCAACGGCTGCGATATCATCCCCGACATAGCGGACTTTTTCGTGACAAAAAAGCGTCTCATCGTATCGGGCAGGACTGACGCCGTATTTGACCAGGCCCGCCTCTGCCGCGGTAACGACCGATTTGACGCCGGGCAGATTTCTGGCCTTTGATGTGTCGATGCCGACAATTCTGGCATGCGCCAACGGGCTTTGCAGCAGTGCGCCGTAAAGCATTCCCGGCAGGGTCATGTCATCGATGAAAACAGCTTTTCCCGTGGCCTTGTCCGGGGTATCCACCCTGACGGCCCTGCTGTTAATGACGGTGTATTCGCTCATGTGATATCTCCATTTTATAAATTCGAAATTCGAATTTTCCGTGTACGGACTTTTCGTTCAGGCGCTAATTGGACTGTGGAACGGATTTGACGGCTTCAATGATTTTCTGATATCCGGTGCACCGGCAGAGATTTCCGGACAGAGCCCTTCGGATTTCGGTTTCACTAGGGTTGGGTTTTTGATCCAGAAGGGTCTTTGCGGAAAGAATCATCCCGGATGAACAAAATCCGCACTGGATGGCGCCTTTTTCAACGAAGGCTTCCTGGACCGGATGAAGTCCCTCCCCGGTTTCCAGGCCTTCAATGGTCTGGATGCTGCGGCCATCCGCCTGAAGTGCCAGGACCAGACAGGAATTGACTGCCTTGCCGTCCAGGATTACGGTGCAGGACCCGCAGTCTCCCATTTCGCATCCTTTTTTGGTTCCGGTCAGCCCCAGTTGATAACGGAGCAGATCGACCAGGGTCTGGTTGGGTTCCACAGCCACTTCGTAATGTTGATCGTTGATGGTCAGATGAATCAGTTTCTTCATGCGAGATCTCCCTTTATTGGCGTTGGGTGGCTTCGTGGAATGCAATGCCGAGCGTTCTTCGGGTCAATACCCCAACCATGTCTCTCTTGTAAGCGGCAGTTCCCCGGAAGTCATTGATGGGGGTGCTGTCAGAACTGGCGGCGGCTCCGGCTCTTGAAAAAAGCGCACTTTCCGGCTTTTGGCCGATCAGTATCTTTTCCGCGGAACGGGCCCGCAAGGGGATGGGGCCCACGCATCCCATCACGATCCGCGCGTTCCGGATGATTCCGTCCGGACCCAGTGAAATAAAGGCTGCCACGTTCACCAGATTGCAGTCCTGACCCTTTCGGACCCCGATGTTGATATAGCCGGCGCCGGAGCCGGGCAGCGGGGTCGGGACCTGGATTTCGGTGAGGATTTCATCGGGTTTTACGGCGGTGAAGCCAGGACCCAGGAAAAACTGGTCCAGGGACAGCGTTCTTTCGCCTGAAAGACTTCTCAGGACAACCTGCGCACCATAAGCCATCAGGGATGGGGGCAGATCGGCCGCGGGTCTAGCCGATCCCAGATTGCCGCCGATGGTTGCCAGGTTCCGGATCAAGGGGGTTCCCAGATTTTTCGCACCTTCGCCAAGCGCGCTTAAATGCTTTTGGATCGGATCCGATGTAATCAGTTCGGCTACCGTGAAACAGGCGCCGATCCGGATGCGGTCGCCGGATTGATCCAGATTCTTTAATTCCCCGATTCTTGAAATTGAAACCACCTGCTGCGGAGACAAAATTTTTTTCTTCATGTTGACCATCAGATCGGTTCCGCCGGCAATCAGTTTGGCCTTTGTGCCATATTCCGCCAGTATCTGGCAGGCCTCATTCAAGGTATTGGGCTCATGAAAATCAAATTTGGGTAAAATCATGATATTCTCCTAAGTTAAGTCGTCATTTTAAAAGCGCATTGGAATCAGCAGGGCAGGGGAGCGATTCACCGCCATGACCTGAGGCATGCCATTGATATCCTGAATGAGCGTTATCCCTCCATAATCCAGGTGAATCCGGAAAAGATGTGACAGCGGCATCTGCAGCACCTGGCAAAGCAGCATCCGGATGACGCCGGCATGGGTGACGATCAGCGTATTGCCGGCCGATTGCGCGGCGATATGCCGGATGAACGGAACCACCCGCTGCTGAAGGTCGGCAAAGCTCTCAGCCCCGGGCGGCCTAAAATGACCGATATTCTCCCCACGCGCCTGCCAGAGATCCGGACATTGCTCGCGAATTCGGGACATGGCCATTCCATCCCATTGGCCCAGATTGATCTCGCGCAGTTCCGGAGCCGACAGCACCTCAAGTCCGCGATTCCGGCAGACAATTGCTGCGGTTTCATAAGCCCTTTTCAGATCGCTGCACCACACCTGGGTAAACGCAACGTCCGTAAGCTGCCGGCCCTGCCACTCGGACTGTTTCCACCCATCGGGGCTGAGCGGCGGGTCAATCTGTCCGACAAACCGCTTTTCCACCGTGGCCTCGATAGCGCCATGCCGCATCAGATAAAGCAGGTTTTCTGAAGAAATCTTACGTGTTGTCATTGGCCAAAATGTCCATTTCAATGAACGAAATTGTTGATATAGCTATTTATCAGCTTTGTGATATATGTCAATATAAAATATTATATTGACATATCAAGTTATTTTGAATTAAACAGATTAATAGATGTTCACTATGCTGAACAATTGGAGCGATATGAAAAACAATGCATTGTCTGTCGGTTATCAGGCGCCGGCGGTCCAGCGGGCTTTCCAGTTGCTGAAAGTGGTTGCCGAATCGCCTGCGGAGCAGAATCTAAGCGATCTTGCCAGAAATCTGGGATGGAGCAAGAGCACCACCCATGGCCTGATTCGGTCGCTGTTAAGCGTGGGCGCGTTGGAGCAGGGCCCTCTGGGGAAAAAAATTGTTCTGGGTCCGGCCATTGTGGAGCTGGCGTTTCAAAGCTGGAATTATTTCTCGGTTGGCGACAAGGCAAGACCCATACTGGAAGCCCTGCGGGATCAGATCGGAGAAACCGTGTTTCTGGGGGTTTTGGGGCGATCCCGGGGAATCATCGTGGCGACTGCGGAATCCCAGAAATCACTTAAAATATCCGCTCCGCCCGGAACATCCATTTCCCTGCTGGCCGGGGCGTTGGGAAAAGTATATCTGGCTTCCCTTTCTGAGGATCAGGCCTCTCAGTTCATTCAGGAGCGGGAGTTGCCCAAATACACAGAAAAAACCATTACGGACAAAAGCGATTATATTGCCGAAATCAACCAGGTCCGTCAGAATAAATATGCTGTCGATGATGAGGAATATCTTCCGGGAGTCAGGGCCATTGCCATCGGTGTCGGAAATCGCCGGGGGCTGCCGCTGGCCCTGTGGGTGGTTGGTTTTGCGGGTGCAATGGAAAAGGCCGTGCTACCGGATTTCATTCATCATATTCAAAAATCAGCCCATCATTTACAAAAAATAATGGATTTTAAAGGGGAGTCGTCATGAGATCGATACCGGTTCAGGATGCGTTGGGAATGCTGTTATGTCATGATATCACCAGCATTGTGCCAGGTAAATTCAAGGGAAGGGCGTTTAGGAAAGGGCATGTCATTCAGGCCCGGGATGTTTCCGCCCTTCTGGATATGGGCAAGGAACATGTTTTTGTGATGGATCCGGGTCCTGGCGACGTTCACGAAGATGACGCCGCCATCCGGATCGCCCGGGCCGCGGCCGGTCCGGGAATTGATCTGAGCGAAACTTCCGAAGGCCGCGTCAACCTGCTGGCCGGGGCTTCTGGTCTTTTGAAGGTTAACACCAAAGCGCTGTTTCGCATAAATAGTATTGAAGAAATCGTGTTTGCCACCCTGCACACCCATCAGGCTGTTGCCGCCAAATGCCCGGTGGCCGGAACGCGGATCATTCCACTGGTGACCCGCGAAGAAAAAGTAATGGCTGTCGAATCCATCTGCCTTCAGGAGTATCCGGTTGTCGAGATCAAACCTTTCAGATCGTTTCAGATCGGCATCGTCACCACGGGAAGCGAGGTGTTTCATGGGCGGATTACGGATCAATTCGGTCCGGTACTGCGCGATAAATTTGCCGAACTGGGCAGTGTGGTTATGGATCAGGTCCTGGTTTCAGATGATGTCGTTATGACTGCCGGTGCCATTCAGTCATTTATCGGCCGCGGCGCCGGGTTGGTTGCAGTCACCGGCGGCATGTCCGTTGATCCGGATGACCAGACTCCGGCAGCCATCCGTGCCACCGGGGCGCGGGTGGTCAGCTATGGCGCTCCGGCATTCCCCGGAGCCATGTTCATGCTGGCCTACCTGGGCGATGTGCCGATTATCGGGCTGCCCGGATGCGTGATGTATTTCAGGGCCAGTATTTTTGATTTGATCGTTCCCCGGATTCTTGCCGGAGAAACGATTCAGCGGGAAGATATCATTGCTCTGGGGCATGGCGGGTTTTGCGAGAGTTGCCCAACCTGTCATTATCCCCGGTGCGGTTTTGGTAAAGGTTGATGGAGAACCGAAAGGAGGGTGAATCATGAGAAAATGGATCAGCGCCGTTCATGAAATGCTGAGCCGGAAACAGCCGCTGGTCATGGCCCTGATTTTGAGTCAGGAAGGATCCACGCCCAGATCCGCCGGAACGCGGATGATGATCGGTGCCGACGGCGCTGTTGTCGGCACCATCGGCGGGGGACGGATCGAAGCCATTGTCATGGACACTGCCCGAGAAATGCTGGGCAAACCGGGCTCCGTTGTTCGATCCTTTGATTTGACATCTGAAATCGCCGATGCCATGGACATGATCTGCGGCGGGAAGCTGGAGATTTTAATTAGCTCAATCGCCCCGGATGAAGCCAACCGGCTGTTCTTTTCAAGCCTGCTTCAGATGCTGGATCAGCGGCAAAAAGGGATATTGGTTACGGAATTGACAGCATCCGGTTCCGCCGTTCTTCGGGTCAGGCGTTCCGTTCTGCTTCAGGACGGTGAGATCATCGGTAATTCGGATTTCAAAACAGAAATCGATTCCATCCCCAAAAAGCTGCGCGCTCCTGTTCTGATCCAATCCGGCGACAGGCGGCTTTTTATCGAACCGGTACTGGCGTCAGGGACTCTTTATCTTTTCGGCGCTGGCCATGTCAGCCTTCAAACAGCAATCCTTGCCAAAAGGGTGGGATTTGAGATCGTGATTCTGGATGACCGGATGGAATTTGCCAATACCGGCCGGTTTCCGGATGCGGATGCGGTGCGGGTCCTGGCTTCATTCGAACAGGCCCTTGAGGGGCTTGAAATTCATGCGGACAGTTATCTCGTCATTTTGACACGTGGTCATCTTCACGATAAAACCGTTCTGCAACAGGCCCTTAAAACGCCGGCAGGCTATATCGGCATGATCGGGTCCCGAAAAAAACGGGACGCCATATACCGGGTTCTGGAAAAAGAAGGGTATACCAACGAAGATTTTGAAAAAGTGCATTGCCCCATCGGCTTTTCCATCGGCGCTCAGACGCCCGAAGAAATCGCCGTCAGCATTGTGGCGGAACTGATTCACGCCCGCTCTCTGAAATGATATGGAAAAACCAGCCCTTGCAGCGATCATTCTTTCGGCGGGTCTGTCTTCCAGACTCAAGGATTTCAAGCCGCTCCTGCATTTGGGGGGAGTGCCGCTTCTGGAGCGCGTCATAACGCTTTACCGGTCTGCGGACGTCCCGGATATCCGGGTAGTGACGGGTTATCGGGCTGAAGAGGTGATGGCCCTTGCCAGGCGTTGTGGCGCCAGGCCGGTTTTCAACCCCGATTTTGCTCAGGGTATGTTTTCATCGGTCATTGCCGGCATTTCAGATCTTTTGCCGGATTGCGACGGTTTTTTTATTCATCCGGTGGATATTCCCCTGGTCAGGTGCCGGACCCTGATCGATCTGCAAAATGCGTTCAAGCTGAGGAAAGCCGGCGTTTATTACCCAACATTTCTGGAAACCCGCGGACATCCTCCCCTGATTTCCGGAATTCATGCCAAATCTCTGAAAAATTGGACGGGGCAGGGCGGCCTTCGGGAATTTCTGAACGGACATGAAGCCAATGCGATGAATGTGCCCGTGGTTGATCAGTATATTCTCAGGGATATCGATACGCCGGAGGATCATGCATGGGCACAGGGCTGCATGGCGCATCTCGACATTCCTTCCGATGCCGAATGCCGGGCGCTCATGATCCGGCAGGCTGTTTCACAAAACATCGTGAACCATTGCCGGGCAGTGGCGGACTTGGCCAGGCACATGGCAACGGCCCTGATTGCTTCCGGCTGTAAACTGGACATTGAACAGGTGGTCTCCGCGGCGATGGTTCACGATCTGGCCAGGGGCTGTCCCCGCCATGCAGCTGAAGGGGCCCGCATTCTTCGGGAGATGGGGTTTTTCCGCATAGCCGATATTGTTGAGGAACACATGGACTATCCGGTTATAAAAGAATCGCCGGTTTCGGAAGCCGAGGTGGTTTTTCTGGCAGACAAATGGATTCAGGAGGACCGCAGAATCAGCATGGACAAGCGTTTTAAGGCAAAATTGCGGAAATATGGCGCCGATTCCGGGGCCTGTCAGGGGATTCTGAGCTGCCGGGAGAATGCCCTTGAATCGCAAAAGCGTGTTGAGGCCCTGATGGGTTGCCCCATTCTTGACCTGTAATGGTTTTCAGGGATTCTGTAGATTTTTCTTGTTTCATTCACCCGGATTGATTTATTAAACAACAAACTCTTGAAGCACAATGAAGTGCGATTCTCTCCTTATTACCGGAATTAAACAGACTGCCATGACACAAAGTAAAGAAGGCCCATTTTTTATCCGCTCCAAAATCTGGTTTGAAGACGGTTCGGGAGAGGTGATCTTTGGCCTGGGGCGCCTGAAAATGCTGGAAGCCATTGAGCGCAACGGCTCGATACAGGCGGCTGCCAAAGAGCTGAAAATGAGCTACCGGGCTTTATGGGGAAGAATAACGGCCACGGAAAAACGGATGGGCCGGCAGATTCTGACCCGGAACATTGGCGGGGCCGCCGGCGGAGGCTCTCAACTGACTCCTTTTGCAAAAATTCTGTTGGAGAATTTCCGGGACATTCACCGGCGCATCGCCCTGGAATCGGACCGGCTGTTTCAGGAGGAAATCCTTTCCAAAATCACTCAAACAGACGGATGACTGACGCGCGACCCTCATAGGCGGTATCTGATTCCAATTCGCCTTCAAAATGAGATTCCGGGAAATGCTGTGTCAAGCCTTGAAGCTGGAAATCGATCCCCATATCCGGCCATTTTTTAATGATCACCGGTGTTTGTTATTGACAGGACACGCCTGGAGTTAAGAAACAGCCTTGACTGTGGATGTGTCTTGCAGCATCTCCCCGATTTATGTTATGTAAAATATAATGATGTCTCAGGATTACAGGAAAAGCCAACCATTATAATCCCCCGTGTCCTCTCGGCGAAGGGGGAAATTCAATGAAAGGAAAAACCCATGTCAGTACCTCCGGTAAAGATTTATTCGCTCAGCACCTGCAGCCATTGCAAATCCACCAAAAAAATGCTTGCCGACTGCACCATCCAATATGATTTTGTGGACGTGGATATGCTTCAAGGCGAGGAAAGGGCCGCAATTCTGGAAGATGTCAAGAAATTCAACCCCAAATGTTCGTTTCCGACCATCATCATCGGAAATACCGTGATCGTCGGATTCAAGGAAAAAGAAATCAAGGAGGCGCTGGGTCTGGCATGAATTCCGAACAACTCTATGAAATACTGAAAAAGGCTCAGGAGCCAAAGGGATATTATTTCAGCGATGACACCGAAAGGGTGGCGGATCTGATGCAGGCATTACTGGCCAACAAGGATCGGTACGGGTACATGGTCTGCCCCTGCCGCCTGTCTTCGGGAAACAGGGAAAAGGACAGGGACATCATCTGTCCCTGCATTTATCGTACCGAGGATGTGGCGGAATTCGGGAGCTGCTACTGCAACCTTTATGTGTCCAGGGAATGGAAAGAGGGCAAAATTCCCCGTGAATATGTCCCCGAACGCAGACCCGTGGAAAAGATGTTTTGAAGAAGGGCCAGGTCTCAACTTTTTATGATAGGTACTTTCTTTGCCATGCCGTGAAAATATCCCGGTCCGCAAAGGAATAGAAATAGCCCGAATGACAGATTGGCGGGGCCTGCGAGAAACGGGCCCCGCATCACAATGGACGCTGGATTAACCGGACGGGTATCCGCTGTTCCAAATTAACCCACCCCCACGTACATTCCCCTTATCACTGCTTGCCCGTTTGACTTCTCCTTTATTTAATACCCCCAATCGTCATACATAAAATAGCTATCAGAAAGACATTTCATTCAGGACTTCTTTAAAAAGCGCTGCTTTTGACATTTATCAAACCCGACAAGCATGGACGAAAATCGATGTGTTAAAAATTATTATATTACGTAATTTCACTATGTATTAATAAATATAATTTATTTCTTGACATGTGAAAATCAATTATTTATTAAGATGGAAAACATAATAATTATTTATGCGGAGGTCTTTTATGCGTAACACACGAAAAATGTTTGGAACGGTAACAGGAGTTGCCGTTTGCATGCTGCTGGCTTCAGCCGGCGTTGCGCTGCCTGGGAGTCCGGATTCTCCAGGCGCACCGGGCGTCACCAGTTCATATACCCTGGAAGACATTTACAGTCGTCTGAGCAGTGGGACGGCCGGAAGTCCGGGTGCTTTCACCGAACCTGCGGCCGGGCCGACATCCGGCACGATGCATACGATCGATGACATCATGGATAAAGCGCCGCTGGCGGATGATGCCAACGGGGCATCCACCGGCGAGGTGCTGCCGGGGAAAACATTCTGGGCAGTGACATCCAACGGATGGGGACCTCGAACCGGAACCCTTGCCACGCAGACTGTCAGCGATGCGACGGTCAGCCAGACGGCGGGCTATTATGATGCATTCAATCTTTCCACCATAGATGCGGACCTGACAGTCGGCAATATCCATGCCGGCGTCAATGTTTTTGGAGTGTCCGGCAAGTCCACGGTAGTGGACACGGCCGGCGGAACAGCGGCGGCCGGTGATATGCTTTCAGGCAAGACCGCCTATGTGAATGGGAACCGGGTCACGGGGAGTGTGGCAGCGGGTGAGAATATCACAGGCACCAACGGTTCCAAGACCATAACAATTCCAAATGGGTTGTATTCAGGATCAACAACGGCCACGGCCGGTGATACGAATCTGGTTGCCGGCAACATCAAATCAGGGGTGAGCATCTTCGGGACAGCAGGGAATGTCGTGCAGGCGACAGGGAATGCCGGCTCTTGTGATGTGGTAGCCGGAAAGGTGTTTTCAACTAAATGGTCATCAGGACTGACAGGGACAATGTTGAACCGCGGAAACGGCCGTACGATCACGCCGGGGACTGTGGATCAGATACTGGCAAACGGTTATTGGGAGAGCGACAATACGGTGATCGGTGATACGAAACTGGTTGCCGGCAACATCAAATCTGGGGTGAGTATTTTCGGGATTAAGGGAAATCTGGCAGGTGGCGTTTCCTACAAGTGCAAGGGGAACTCAAGTCCCCTCGGGCGATGGTGTGATAATGGCGATGGAACTGTAACGGATACCTCAACCGCACTGGTATGGTTGAGGTATGCCGACTGGGGTGGCTCATCTAACTGGTCAAGTGCATTTGCCCGTGCAGCGCTTTGCGCACAGGGTGATACGTCAACCGGCTTATCTGATGGTTCAGGTTATGGTGACTGGCGCCTGCCGACACTGGCGGAGCTGAAAGCTATTACAAGCGGAATTGAGTATATTAGTTCGAGTTCAATGTATAAATTCACAGGTGTCCAGCCGGAATACTACTTGACGGCCACTACATATCTCGACAATACGGACTATGAGTTTAACGTGTCCCTGAAGAGTGGCACCTTTAACACCGGGAATAAGACGGGGACGTCGCACCGCGTGTGGCCCGTCCGAAACTGAGGGGTTCCCGATTTATCCTTAATTATTTAAATAGAGGTCTTTTATGCGTATAACACTTAGAATATCTCGAATTGTAACAGGAATCGCCGTTTGCATGCTGCTGGCTTCAGCCGGCATTTTGCCGGCCGGAAGTCCGGATTCTCCAGGCACACCGGGCGTCACCAGTTCATATACCCTGGAAGACATTTACAACCGTCTGAGCAGTGGGACGGCCGGAAGTCCGGGTACTTTCACCGAACCTGCGGCCGGGCCGACATCCGGCACGATGCATACGCTCAATGACATTGTGGATAAAGCGCCGCTGGCGGATGATGCCAACGGGGCATCCGCCGGTGAGGTGCTGCAAGGGAAAACATTCTGGGCAGTGACATCCAACGGATGGGGACCGCGAACCGGAACCCTTGCCACGCAGACGGTCAGTGATGCGACGGTCAGCCAGCCGGCGGGCATTTACAGCGTCTTTAATCTGTCCGCCGTAGATACGGACCTGGCAGCCGGCAATATCAAGTCCGGAGCGACGATCTTCGGTGTGTCCGGCAAGTCCACGGTAGTGGACACGGCCGGTGGAACAGCGGCGGCCGGAGATGTGCTTTCAGGCAAGACTGCCTATGTGAATGGGAACCGGGTCACGGGGAGTGTGGCAGCGGGTGAGAATGTCACAGGCGCCAACGGTTCCAAAACCATAACAATTCCAAATGGGTTGTATTCGGGATCAACAACGGCCACGGCCGGTGATACGAATCTGGTTGCCGGCAACATCAAATCAGGGGTGAGCATCTTCGGGACAGCAGGGAATGTCGTGCAGGCGACAGGGGATGCAAACCCTTCGGATGTATATCCCGGAATGACGTTTTCAAATAGCAGCTCATCAGGACTGACAGGGACAATGGTGAATAACGGCAAAGGCCGTACGATCACGCCGGGGACTGCGAATCAGATAGTGGCGGCAGGTTATTGGGAGATCTACAATACAGTGAAAGGTGATACGAAACTGGTTGCCGACAACATCAAATCAGGGGTGAGTATTTTCGGGGTTACGGGGAATCTGGTAGGCGGCATTTCATCCGCGTGCCTGGGAAGCTCAAGTCCCAAGGGGCGATGGTGTGACAATGGCGATGGGACTGTAACGGATACCTCAACTGGACTGGTATGGCTGCAGAAAGCCGACTGGGGTGCATTATCTATCTGGTCAGATGCATTTACCCGTTCAGCGCTTTGTGCACAAACTGATACGTCAACCGGCTTATCTGATGGTTCAATTTATGGTGATTGGCGCCTGCCGACAGCGGATGAGCTTTGGTGTGTTTTTGTATGTGGATATGAGACTGTTGATATGAATTCAATGTATAAATTTACAGGTCTCCAGGAGGGTTGCTACTGGACGGGCACAATGGATGGATACTATAACGGCATCAGAGAAGCCATTGCAATCGGTCTAGAAGCAAACCCATATTCCGTTAACCTCAGAGGCTATGATCCGTCGTCGAAGTTCCGCGTATGGCCAGTCCGTAATGCACAATAATGATAATCTGACTCTTTGATGATCAGGATGCTTTGATAGGGCAGGCTGAATGCTGCGAAACAAAATGAACGTCACAAAGGAGAATTGGCATATGTGCTCCAAATTCACCAAACAGTTCATCGCCACAGTGTGGTTCCTGGTTGTTATAATGGGTGTCCTGCACACACCCCTTGCAGTATGGGCCGCCGACATTGACGGCACGGACAAATGGGCCTGGAGCAGCCATGCCGGCTGGAATAATTTCAAGCCCACCCACGGCGGCGTCAGCGTATACGCCGACCACCTGGAGGGCTATGCCTGGGCTGAAAACATCGGCTGGATCAGGCTGGGCGCATACACTGGAGGCGGTGACCACACCTACACAAACACCGGCAACGCCGATTATGGCGTGAACCGCAACCCCGCCACCGGCAGGCTTTCGGGATTCGGCTGGGCAACGAACGCCGGATGGATCAATTTCAGCCCCACCGATGGCGGCGTGTTCATCGATCCGTCCACCGGCGATTTCAGCGGCTGTGCCTGGGCTGAAAATATCGGCTGGATCAAGCTGAAAGGAACGGCTGCCGATGCGGCCACCTATAAGGTAGGGCTGTCCGAGAGCACCCTGACGGTAACTAATGGCACGGGCAGCGGCAGTTACCTGCCCGGCACGGTGGTCAATATCGCGGCCAACGTACCTGCCGCCGGTCAGGTATTCGACAAATGGACCGGAGATACAGCAAATATCGCCAATATCAACCTGTCCGACACGACCCTTGTCATGCCGTTTGCAGACACAACCGTTGTGGCCACTTACAAAGCCCAGGGTTCGGATTCGACCCGATACACGCTGACCGTAATCAATGGCACGGGAAGCGGCAGTTACCTGCCCGGCACGGTGGTTACCATCTCCGCCAATGCTCCCGAAGCCGACTATGTCTTCGACAAGTGGACCGGAGCTACGGCCAATATCGCCAACATCAACCTGCCCGACACGACCCTTGTCATGCCGTTTGCAGATACAACCGTTGTGGCCACCTACAAAGCCCGGGATTCGGATTCGACCCGATACACGCTGACCGTAATCAATGGTACGGGCAGCGGCAGTTACCTGCCCGGCACGGTGGTCACCATCTCCGCCAACGCACCCGAAGCCGACTATGCCTTCGACAAGTGGGTCGGCCAGACCGAAACGGTGAAAGATATCAACAGCGCAACCACCACCGTGAATATGCCGTTTCATGAAGTAACGGTCAAGGCTGAGTACATCTATCAATATAAACCGGTGCCGCCCGGGGTCGGCGATCTGCAGATGACCATCAATCCGTTTCCGATGGGCTGGACCCTGGCGCGTTGGCGACTGGACGGCGGAAACTGGTTCTCGCAGGGCACCTTCAGTGTCAGTCTAACGCCCGGCGTTCACACGGTAGCCTTTGAATCCGTGCCGGGCTGGATTACGCCGCAACCCTTGAATGTGGATATCACCGAAGGTCAAACCACTCCTGTCACGGCGGTCTATCTGCCCGAACCCTCTGCCCCTGAACCCATCACCCCGGTTTGGCTGAACGCCAATCCGGATGTGGATCTTTCATCAAAAATCCGGCAGGGCCAGATCCTTGTCCCCACGTTGCCCCTGCTGGATTTGGGTTCAGGTCCAATCCTTTCGGTTCGGAATCTGATTGAAGAATTGCTGGGGGTCGGCGGTGATCAGGCTGCAGGTGCTTCACAACCGATGTTTACACTGGATACGGATGCGCAAACCGGTTTGATCACCGTTCAGGGAAAGGCTATGGCCCCATATGTGATCTACGCCCAGCTCAGCGCCCTGCAGAGTACGGCATTGGAAGATCAAATCGTCTTTAACGCGGATGGCAACCTGCTTCTGGTTCGCCGGAACCTGGCAATGCTTCTGGTCTGGGCCGGAGGAGACTGCGAGGGGCTGCTCCGTTCCCTGGCCGGATATCAGTTGTTCGCATTCATGGAGACCCACAGCGGGCTGATAGCGGTTACAACCGGAGGGGGTCTGGAGCACTACCTGCTTCGCTTCGGTTACGCGCTGAGCCAGGGGGCCACTGCCCAGCCCACACTGGTATACGATGAAACGGACAATGCCCTGTATCTGGCCAACCCTAACGGTCGGCAGCGATTGACCCCCTTTGCCCATCACATTGATGATCTGCGCACCTGGCTGGCGCAACTCGGCTGGAGCGTGAGCATCGATCCAATCAGCGGACATTTTCTGGTCGCCGGCAGTGACGGGATACTGCTCTGGCAGGGGATTCTGGATCTGTTGGTGAGCGTGGATCAAACCGCGGTCGATTTCAGCGTGGAATCCGCCGGGGATGTGAACGGCGATGGGCTGGGGGATGTCCGGCTGCGCGGGGCTGGGTATGCACAGGTGATCTTCAGCCAACCGCTGGACTAAATCAACCTTTTCCCTTCAGGCATTTTCCGATGCCGAAGAAAACAAAAAATATCAGGGAGGCCAGGGTGACGATGGTGGCTCCGGATGCCAGATCCGCATAATAGGAGATGCACAGGCCGCCTGTGGTTGCGGCCAGTGCGACGGCGATGGCAACTGCGAACATGGGGCCGTATCGATCGGTAATCTGGGCGGCGGCCGCACCCGGAATGACCAGAAGGGCGGACACCAGAACGATTCCGACCACTTTCATGCTGATGACCACGGTCAGGGCCAGGATCGTCAGGAAAAAATGATCCAGGAACATGACCGGAATCCCGCTGACGTGGGCCACTTCACTGTCGAAGGCTACAAACAGCAGTTCCTTGAAGAACAGCCGGATGGAGGCCAGAACCAGGCTTCCGAGAACGGCGATGATGAGAATATCCTGGCGGGTAATGGCCAGAATGTTTCCGAAGAGATACCCGAAAAGGTCCACATTGTAAGTGCTGGACAATCCGATAAAAATAACCCCCAGGGCCATGGCCAGGGAAAAAAAGATGCCGATGGCGGTGTCGGCGCTGAGCCGCTGCCGGTTCCCCACAATGCCGATGGCATTGGCAACGAAAACTGCAAAAACAATCGCCGAAATGGTGGGGGATACGCCGATCAGGGCGCCCAGCGCCACGCCGCCGAATGCGGAATGGGCGACTCCCACGCCGATAAAGGAAAAGCGGCGAAGCACCACGAAACAGGAAACCACGGCCAGCACGATACCGAGCAGAATTCCGGCTGCCAGCGCATTTTGCATGAAACCAAGGTGCAGCCACTCAGTCATCGTCGATATGTCTCATCTTGCAGGATACGCATTGGGCGTCGTGAACCATGACCTTGAGATTTCTTCCGAAAACCTTCTGGTGAATATCGGAATCCAGCTCCGAATCCGTATCGCCGTGATAGTGAATTTCGCGGTTCAGGCAGGCCACGCGGTCGGCATGGGACGTGACCACGCCGATATCGTGGGATACCATGATCACGGATATCCTCTGGGGGCTGTCTCTTAACCCGGCCAGAAGCTCATAGAAATCCTCCTGCCCGACGCTGTCCACGCCCGTGGAGGGTTCATCCAGAACCAGAAGCCTGGGGCCGGATACCAGCGCCCTGGCTATCTGAACCCGCTGCTGCTGGCCGCCGGACAGGACTCCATAGGGCTTGTTGGCATGTTCGGCCATGCCAACCTGTTCCAGTTTTTCCAGAGCTGCCTGTTTGTGTCTGTTCAGTAGCCGGGAAATGAGCCCCATCTGCTGGTATAAGCCCATGATGACCACATCCAGAGCGGTTACCGGAAAAGAGCGTTCCGCACGGGATATCTGCGGCAGATACCCGACGTTCAACCGGCTCTCTTTGCCGGGTTTACGGCCAAACAACAGCACCGAGCCTTTTTCCGGCTTGATCAGCCCGAGAACGACTTTCAGCAGTGTGGATTTGCCGCCGCCATTGGGGCCGACAATGCCCAGAATTTCCCCTTCGTAGCATCTCATGTAAATGGATTTCAGTACATATTTACCGTCGAATCTGACCCAGACATCCTCGATGTCCACCAGGATACCGGGTTCGGGATTTGTCTCCAGCCGGCCTGCTTTCATTGCATGGCCTCCTTCATGATCTGCAAATTATATGTCATCAACCCGATATAGGTATTTCGCCCGGGAAGGGTTTCGCCTCCCAGCGGATCCAGGATCAGCACCTTCACGCCGGCTTCCCTGGCGATCACGTCCGCAACTCTGGGGCTGAACTGGGGTTCTGCAAAGACTGCGCGAATCTGATATGCCTTGATTCCGGAGACAATGTCGGCGATTTCCCGGGGCGTTGGATTTCTCCCGGGGGTTTTCTCGATCACGCCGGCAAGGGTCAGGCCGTAACGGGCTGCAAAATAATCCCAGGACGGGTGAAATGAAATGACCTGTCTGATCTTGAACTGATTCACGGCTACCGCAATATCGCGGTCCAGCGCGTCCAACTGGTCAAGATAGGTTTTGGTCCTGTTTTCATAATCAGAAGCATGAACCGGATCCGCAATTGAAAACGCCTCCAGTATCCGGGTTACCATGGTTATGGCCAGGTGAGGATCGAGCCAGATATGGGGATTGCCGGAATCGTGTGAATGGGCATGTCCGGTATGTGCGGACTTGTTTGAAGCATGGGGCGTCTCTTTGACGGATTCATCATGGTGCGGGTCCGCGGACCGGATCAGCGTCATGCCATCGGACAATACGACCGGCTTCAGTTTCCGGCCCGAAGACTGAACCAGTTGATCCGCCCAGAATTCCAGACCCGCGCCGATCATCAAAAAGACTTTGGCCGAAGCAAATGCCTTGACCAGGCTGGGCTTCATCTCAAACGTGTGAGGGCTGGCGCCTGCGGGCACAACGGTGGTGATCTCGATATCATTTCCCCCGACCTGCCGGGCCATATCGGCGACCGGAAAGATGCTGGCGACGACCTGAAGCTTTTCCCCGTAAGAAAGGGAAGGAATGCCCAGAAAGACAGCGAAAAGCATCCAAATATAAAATCGATTTTTTATCATGTAATGTTCCTGTCTCCTGTCTTTGGCCTTAAATATATTTCCGCATTTGCCTGGCCGGCCTGCATGATCCGCCGGAATGCGGTTTCGGGTTCTGCACGAAGCGCATCGGAACAGGTAATGGGTGGGGTTTGTCATCATGGCATGACTCCATATTCTTTCAGCTTTTTATGAAGGGTTTTTCGCGTAATTCCCAGTTTTCGGGATGCCAGACTTTTGTTGCCGTCCGCAGAGGCCAGTGCGCTCAGAATCGTGGCTTTTTCAACGGCGTTGAGCGGCAGGGTTTCGGTGAATGCCGAAGGATTAACGAAAGCAGGGGATGACGGGGCAGGGGAGACCGGCAGCATGGGAAGCTCCTGGTCGTCCAGATATTCGCTTCGGGACAGAACAATCCCTCTTTCTACGGCGTTCATCAGCTCCCGGACGTTTCCCGGCCAGTCGTGCCGGATCAGATGATCCATCGTCTGCGGGGTGAAGCCCTTGATGGATTTATGGTTCAGGGCTGAGAATTTCTCCAGAAAATGCTGGGCCAACAGCGGAATGTCCTCTTTCCGCTCGCGCAGGGGGGGCAGATTCAGGTTCACGACATTCAGCCGGTAGTATAAATCCTCCCGGAAACGTCCCGTTGCGATCAGCGCCAGAAGATCCTTGTTGGTGGCGACAATCAGACGGACATCCACGGCGACCACCTGCTCGCCGCCGACCCGGGTGAGTTCCCTTTCCTGAAGCACGCGAAGCAGTTTGACCTGCATCATCAGGGACATTTCACTGACTTCGTCCAGAAAGAGGCTGCCACCGCTGGCCTGCAGGAATTTGCCTTCTTTTCGGCGGTCCGCACCGGTGAAAGCCCCTTTTTCATGGCCGAAAAGCTCTGATTCCAGCAGGGTTTCGGTAATGGCCGCGCAGTTGATTTTGATGAAAGGGCCGGATTTTCGATGGCTGTTGAAATGAATGGCGCCTGCAATCAGTTCTTTTCCGGTTCCGGACTCACCATGAATCAGAATGGTTGCCTCGGATGGCGCGACCTGGGCGACCGTTTCCAGCAGCCTTTCCATCTTCTGGCCTCGTCCGATGATCTGTCTCCGGTCAAAACGCTGGTCCAGGCGTTGTCTGAGCATGCGGTTTTCTTCCCGGAGCAGGATGTGTTCCATGGCCCGTTCGATGGTAATTCTCAGTGTGTCAAAATCAAGGGGTTTGGTCAGATAATCATAAGCGCCGGCTTTCAGGGCCGAAACCGCGGATTCAATGGAGGAATAGGCGGTCATGATAATCACCGGTATGGCGGGGTTGATTGCCTTGATGCGGCCCAGGGCCTCAATGCCGGAGACTTTGAGCATGCGCACATCCATCAGGATCAGGTCAAAAGGCCGTTCCTGAACAATTGCGATGGCAACGGCTCCGTCGTCGGCTTCAACGATTTGATATCCCCACCCGCCGATCAACGTGCGCAGCATGGTCCGGTGTGCGGTATCATCATCCACAACAAGGATTGAACAGGATTGCGTTTTCATGGGTGAGCGTTCTCAATTGGAAGCCGGATCGTGACCGTGGTGCCTTTTCCCGCCTGGCTTTCAACCTTGATGTCGCCGTCGTGAGCCTCCACAATATTATGGACAATGGCGAGCCCCAGACCGGTTCCAGAGGCTCTGGTGGTAAAGTAGAGGTCGAAAATCTGCGAAAGATCGGTCTCGGAAATACCCGACCCGTTGTCCGAAATTTGAAGGATCAGCCGATCCTGATCAAGCGTTGCGCTGATCACGATCCTGCCGCCGCTGGCCATGGCTTCCACGGAATTCAGCAGCAGATTCAGCAGTACCTGGCTCATCTGGTCCGGATCCATGGGAATCAGCGGAAGCCCCGGTTGAATATTCGTTTCGATGTCAATTTGACGGTCAGTTGACTGCTGCACCATCAGCTTCAGCGTTTTGTGAATGACGTCTGAAATTGAAATCGGCTGTTTGGTGATGGTTACGGGCTTGGCAAATGCCAGGAGCTGGCTGACCACACGGTTCAACCGGTCCACTTCCTGAATCATGATCGATGAAACCTCCTGGTCCTGGGGAATGTGTGAATACCGCTCCCTGAAATAGGTGGCAAATCCTTTGATTGAACTTAACGGGTTGCGGATTTCATGCGCGACACCCGCTGCAAGGCTTCCGATGGACGCCAACCGCTGGGATCTGGCCAGCGCTTTCTGAAGGGCCTGGACCTCGCTCAGGTCCTTGAACAAGAGGACATATCCGAGAAATTTGCCGGTTTCATCCTGGAGTCTTGCAGCGCTGACTTGAAGGGGAAGGCGCGCTTTCTTCGCGGTGTGGCAGACGATTTCCCTCTCTACCGCCCGGGTTTCGATATCCGGATGTGAAATCAGCTCCAGAAACATCTGGGGCAGAACATCAGAGGCCATTTTCCCGGATGCGTGGACCGCAGACAGGTTCAGTACCCGGTCCGCAACCTGATTAAAGGATGTGACGACCAGAGAAGTGTCCAGGGCAATCAATCCGATGGGCATATTTTCAACCAGGGTATCGGAAAAAGCTTTGATTCTGGACAGCGATGCCCGGGTCATGCGGAAATTCTGCGCCAAAAACAGCATCATTACGCCGGAAAAACCGATGAAAAGCAGAATGATTCCCATGACCACCGTATGCATCGCATCGGCATGCCTGGCCTCTTCAATGGAATCCATATCCAGGCCGATAAAAATAATTCGGGAGATGCTCGGTCCATCTGTCGGAAGCAGCATCACAGGCGGCAGTGGGGGAGGAGGAGTGTCCCCTTTCATGCGACCCCGGTTGAAGCCGCCCGGAAGGCGGGTTGGGGTAAATCTGCGATAGAATTCAAAAGTCTTTTTTCCATGATTCTCGGGAAGGATTCGCCAGAAGCTTTCCGATGAGCTTGAAATAGCCGCCAGGTTCAGATCCTTTCCATGCGTGTTGCCGATCTGTTCCGGATCACTGCTGGCCATAATCAAGCCGCTGTCATCTGTGACAATCAGATGGACGATATCCGGCTGCCGGGCAGTTTCCATAAGCAGTTTCTGAAGCTGAAATCCGTCCCATCGCCCTGCCATTCCGGTTCGGGTTCCGGCCTCAAATGACCGGATCAGGGCAGCGGCTTTTTCTTTCAGCAGCCTTTCGGAGTTCTCCTTCTGCCGGTTGATGTTTTCAATCGTCATGAAAGAGAAAATGGGCACCAGAACCAGCACGGCGCCGATCAATACCCAGGGCGGAATGCCAGCCCAGAAACGGTTTGTTAAAAGATTGCCGGATTTCAACGGTTTATGCGTAAAAAGCACTCAGATCTCCAGCTCCCTTGCGGATGACCTCGGGTGTATCGCTGATCAACGATATCACACTTGAAGGATTTCCCGAAACGGGACCTGCATCAATGACCAGGTCCAGCCGGGTTCCGAAATGCTCATGAATCAGAGACGGATGGTCAAAGACAGAGCCGTCCGGATCTGTTGCGCTGGTCGAGATAATGGGATTGCCCAGAGATTTTACCAGGGCAATACAGATGGGATGATCCGGCACGCGTATGCCGGCGGTTTTGCGTTTGGTCAACATGATTTTCGGAACCAGTTTTGATCCTTCCAGGATAAAGGTATAGGGACCGGGAAGATGGCGTTTCATGGTTTTGTACCCGTAATTGGTCACTTTGGCGTAGTCGCTGATATCTTTAAGATCCGAGCAGATAAAACTGAAGGGTTTGGACGAATCCCGCTGCTTGATCTGATAGATTCTCTGAATGGCTTTTTTATTCATGATATCGCATCCGATGCCGTAAAATGTATCTGTCGGATAGGCAATGATACCCCCGTCTTTCAGAATGTCCACAACTTTGGCGATCAGTCGCGGCTGCGGAGTTATGGGATTGATATTGATCAGCATGATTCCCATCCGGTAAAAGGTTGCTTGGAACGCAGAGAAAACGATGGACAGACCCCCATTAAACCATCCAAATTTAATTATATTACTATACCCAAGTTCAAATAACAACGGAATATGTATTGGCATAAAGACAGAGCGGATTGCCCGGAAACTGACATGAAGGAAGGCATCGCGCCGGCTCAAAAAAATGAAAACTATTTAATGGTTTCCTGAAGGGCGCTTTTAGGGTCATTCTTGACTTTGGGCAGCTTTTATGAGCATTATGCGGAAGAATCAGAAGTCAAGCGAGCGGAATCAACAGATGTTTTACTTTAACTTTTTCGATAGAAATCTTTAGGAATGATTATGACACAATTTCAAACAGTATATGTTTTTCCCGCCATTCCCGAACCATTACTGTTTTTAGAACAATTATCCAGAAACCTCTGGTGGAGCTGGCAGCGGGATGCAGTTGAACTGTTTCGCCGCATCGATCCCCGGCTCTGGCGTGAGTCCAATGGTAACCCCCTTTATTTTTCAACCATGATTCCTCAGGATCGCCTTTACGAACTTTCTCAGGATGAAAGCTTTCTGGCCCATCAAAAACGTGTCAAGGCGCGTTTTGAATCCATGCTTCAGGCACCCATGAATTCGTCTTCTTCTGTTATTGGAGACCGGGGAACGGTTGCCTATTTTTCAATGGAATTCGGCATTCATGAAAGTCTTCCGCTGTTCGCCGGAGGATTGGGTGTTCTGGCCGGAGACCATTTGAAATCCGCATCGGACATGCGGGTGCCGCTGACCGGGGTCGGCCTTTACTACCGGCAGGGGTATTTCCATCAACATCTGGATTATGACGGCTATCAGCAGGAGACCTATCCCAGAACCAATATGTATTCCATCCCCCTTGAAAACGCTCTGGATCCGCAAGGAAATGAAGTGCGCATTTCGGTTGCCGGCCCTGACGGAGAAATTCATGCAAAGGTGTGGAAGCTCAATATCGGCAGAATTCCGCTTTATCTTCTGGATGCCAATATTCGGGACAATCCTCCGGAAATAAGAGATATTACATCGAGTCTTTATACCGGAGACCAGAAAAAACGCCTGGCTCAGGAAATTCTTCTGGGAATTGGGGGAATGCGGGCATTGACCGAATTGGGAATATTTCCGACAGTGTGCCACATGAATGAAGGTCACTGTGCTTTTGCCAGTCTGGAGCGCCTGGCCTTGTTCATGTCCAAATTGAATATCGATATTAAAACCGCACTGGAAATTGTTCCCCGGACTACCGTTTTTACCACCCATACGCCGGTTGCGGCGGGTCATGACGAATTTCCGCCGTTTTTGATAAAGCCATATCTCATTCCCTTTCAGGAAACACTCCAGACACCTGCAGAAGAAATGCTTTCCTGGGGACAACCCATTGCGGCCACTTCCGATCAGCCGTTTTCCATGTTTTGTCTGGGCCAGCGCATGTCCCAGTATTGCAATGGCGTGAGCAAACTGCATGGAGAAGTCGCCCGGCGCATGTGGATGCATATCTGGCCAGGGGTTTCGGAAAGCGAGATTCCGATTACCCATGTCACAAACGGTGTTCATATCCCTACCTGGATATCCCATGAGAACGCCCTCCTTTTTGAACGATATATCGGTCCCGACTGGCACATGGATATCAGGCATGCGGAAAACCTCAAGCGTTTCGATCAGATTTACGACGAAGAGCTATGGCGGGCCCATGACATGAACCGCTCCAGGCTCATCCGAACCTGCCGTGAGATGATGATTATGCAGTATCAGCGCCGCCACGCGCCCATGGCCAAAATGAAAGATGCCGAATCGGTGCTGGACCAGGATGTTTTGACCATTGCTTTTGCCAGGCGGTTTGCCTCTTACAAACGTGCCTATCTGATCCTTCAGGAGCCGGAGCGTTTTGAAGCCATTCTGAATTCTGAAACCCATCCGGTGCAGTTTATTTTTTCCGGAAAGGCCCATCCCCGGGATACTGAAGGCAAGGACCTGATCAAACGCCTGATTGAATTTTCCCGGAGACCCAGCGTCCGGCACCGAATCGTGTTTCTGGAAGATTATGATATCCATATTGCCCGGCATCTGGTTCAGGGAGCGGATGTCTGGCTCAATACGCCGCGGAGGCCGTTTGAAGCCTGCGGCACATCCGGCATCAAGGCGGCCATTAACGGAGTGCTCAACGTCAGCATCATGGATGGATGGTGGGACGAGGGGTATTCCGATGACTGCGGCTGGCGGATTGGAAACAGCATCGATTATACGGACCCCGGTTATCAGGATCTGATGGACAGCCGGTCGCTTTATAATGTTCTGGAAAATGAAGTGATTCCCTGTTTTTACGAAAGAAGCAAGGGCGGCATTCCGATCAAGTGGATCCGGATGATGAAGGCTTCCATGAAAATGGCCATGCGACAGTTCAGCAGCCAGCGGATGGTTGGCGATTATCAGGAGAAATTTTACCACCCGGGAGCCTATCGGTCTCAGGAGTTGTTGTACAATCAGGCCGGTGAGGCCAGGCAACTGGCAGACCAGCATCTCCGGTTGATGCAGCACTGGAAAGAAATCCATCTCATGCCGCCGGTTGTCGTGGATCCTAAAAAATTTTATCGGATCGGAGATGCCTTCAGCGTCACGGTGGCGGTTCATCTGGGTATGCTCAGCCCCTCTGAAGTGGATATAGAGCTGTGTCTGGGAACCCCCAAAACGGTCGACGCGCTTGAAGATATTCAGACAGAAACCATGACCGTCAGCGAGGATATTGGATACAGTCATTACCAGTATTCCTGCACCACCATCTGTAGAGTCTCCGGACAGTTTGCCTTTACGGCAAGGGTGACGCCGCGCGGAGATAACTGGATTAAATATACCCCTGGGCTGATTACCTGGGCGTAAAGAAATAAGGCCGAAGACCGTTGTATCTGCCTGTTTTCACAAAAAGGAATTTTTATGACATTACCCCGAAACCCCCGCATTCTTATCGTAACGCCTGAGGTCACCTATCTGCCCAACCGCATGGGCAGTCTTGCCAGCTACCTGACGGCCAAGGCAGGAGGTCTTGCAGATGTATCGGCCGCGCTGGTGAATGCGCTTTTTGACCAGGGTGCCGATGTCCATATTGCCATGCCCGATTATCGGGCGATTTTCAGCGGGCAGATGGCGCCTTTTCTGTCCAAGGAACTTCAGGCCATTCAGAACAAAATGCCGGGCGAGCGGATTCATCTGGCGGAAGACCGGGCGTTTTTTTACAAAAACCGGGTCTATTCGGATTACTGGATGGAAAATATCAAAATGGCGTTGGCTTTTCAGCGGGAAGTCATCAATAACATCGTTCCCAGGGTTCAGCCCGATCTGATTCACTGCAACGACTGGATGACCGGATTGATTCCCGCCATGTCCAGGAGAATGGGAATTCCCTGCCTGTTTACCATTCACAACATTCATACCATGAAAACCTATCTGTGGCAGATTGAAGACCGGGGGATTGACGCCGCCTATTTCTGGCAACATCTGTATTATGATCGCATGGCGATCGAATATGAAGAAAGCCGGGATTCCAACGCCGTGGATTTTCTGACCAGCGGCATTTTTGCAGCCCATTTTGTCAATACCGTGAGCCACACTTTTTTAATGGAAGTCGTTGAAGGCCGGCATGGTTTTGTCGAAAAATCGGTCCAGCAGGAGCTGGCCAACAAATGGTACGCCGGATGTGCTGCGGGGATATTGAATGCCCCGGATCCGGCTTTTAACCCCTTGCATGATAAATATCTGACCGCAACCTTCGGCCTGGATGACCATACTGCAGGGAAAAAACTGAACAAATTGGCCCTTCAAAAACTTCTGGGATTAATCCAGGATGAGAATGCGCCGGTGTTTTTCTGGCCATCCCGGTTGGACAGCATTCAAAAAGGGTCGCAGCTTCTGGCGGATATTCTGTATTCGGTCATTTCCCGTTACTGGCAGAGCAATCTGCAGATCGTTTTCGTGGCAAACGGCGAATACCAGCAGCATTTCAAGGACATCGCCCATTACCACGGCATTCAGAACCGGATTGCTGTCTGCGATTTCAGTGAAGATCTCGAACACCTCGCATATGGGGCTTCGAATTTCATTTTGATGCCGTCGCTGTTTGAACCCTGCGGACTGCCGCAGATGATTGCCCCGATCTATGGCTCTCTGCCGATTGTCCATGACACCGGAGGGATTCATGATACAATCTGCCATCTGGATGTGTCAAAGCATACCGGAAACGGTTTTTTGTTTAAACATCACAATGCCGCCGGTCTTTCCTGGGCCATCGATCAGGCCATGGCTTTTTATCAGCTTCCAGAGAAAAGCAAGAAGTCCGAGATTCGACGCATCATGAAAGAGAGCATCGCCCGTTTCAACCATTCAGTAACCGCCCGGCAGTATATTGATCTGTATGAAAAAATGCTGCAGCGACCGCTGATCAATTAGTGTCTGAACGTTAGGCCCTTCGGAAAAAACCCGAAATCCGAATTATGAATAAATGGAGAATGGACAGATGACTGAATTTATTTATCAGGAGATGTTTCCCCTGGGACCCGATACAACGGAATATCGCAGGTTAACATCCGATTTTGTTTCAGAGGCTTCCTTCGAAGGCCATGCCTTTGTGAAGATTGTTCCCGAGGGCCTGACCCTGCTGGCAGAGCAGGCTTTCAAAGACGTTTCCCACCTCCTGAGAAGATCTCATCTTCTGCAGTTGGTCAAGATATTGAACGACCCCCAAAGCGCCTCCAATGACCGCTATGTCGCCCTTGAAATGCTGAAAAACGCGGTGATCTCCGCTGAAGGTGAATATCCCATGTGCCAGGATACGGGAACCGCCGTGGTCATGGGCAAAAAAGGCCAGAATATCTGGACCGGATTTTCGGATGAAGAAGCCCTTTCCCGGGGCGTTTTCAATGCCTATACCCAGTGCAATCTCCGGTATTCCCAGAATGCGCCGTTGACCCTTTACGGGGAAAAAAATACCGGCTGCAACTTGCCGGCTCAAATTGATATTTTTGCAACCCAGGGGGATGTTTACAAATTTCTTTTTATTGCCAAAGGCGGCGGGTCCGCCAATAAAACCTATCTCTTTCAGGAAACAAAAGCCGTGCTGGCGCCGGACAAGCTTCCGGAATATTTAAAGGCCAAAATGAAAAGCCTGGGAACTGCGGCCTGCCCGCCGTATCACCTGGCCTTTGTGATCGGCGGCACCTCGGCGGAAGCCAATCTTAAAACCGTGAAACTGGCTTCTGCCGGTTATCTGGATACGCTTCCGGAGCAGGGAAACGCCCTGGGTCATGCCTTCAGGGACAAAGAGCTGGAAGCCATTCTGTATCAGATGTCGCGGGATCTGGGGTTGGGCGCCCAGTTCGGTGGCGTCGCCTTCTGTCATGATGTCCGCGTGATCCGCATGCCCCGGCATGGAGCATCCTGCCCCATCGGCATGGGCGTCAGTTGCAGCGCGGACCGCAATATCAAGGCCAGAATCAATCGTGACGGCATTTTTCTGGAAAGGCTTGAAACCAATCCCGCCCAGTTTCTGCCGGAACCCTCGGATGAAGCGGATGACGCCGTACGCATCGATCTGAACCGGCCCATGAAGGAAATCCGGGAAACCCTTGCCAAGTACCCCGTTTCCACCCGGCTGCTGCTGACCGGAGACATTGTCGTGGGCAGGGACATTGCTCATGCCAAGCTCAAGGAACGCCTTGATCAGGGCGGGGACCTGCCCGAATATTTCAAGAATCACATCGTGTATTATGCCGGACCTGCCAAAACCCCCAAAGGCCGAGCGTCGGGCTCCTTCGGCCCGACTACCGCGGGCCGCATGGATCCCTACGTTCCCCTGTTTCAGGCCAGAGGGGGTTCCATGATCATGCTGGCCAAGGGAAACCGCACCCAGCAGGTCACGGATTCCTGTAAAAAATATGGCGGATTCTATCTGGGATCCATCGGCGGACCCGCGGCCCGACTGGGCAGAGACTGCATTACCCGCATCGAAACTCTCGAGTATGCAGAACTGGGAATGGAGGCCATTTTCAAGATTACGGTCAAGGATTTCCCCGCGTTTATCATCGTGGATGACAAGGGAAACGATTTCTTTTCCAGCCTGATGCAGTAGTGAAATCGTGAGGGTCTGAGAGTGGAACCATTTCACGTTCTCACGCCCATATGGTATATTATCACAGTAAAAGGAGGCATTTTGAAGACCGATATCATTATTCTTAATGAGCCACGGTATATCGGCAGCCGCTGCCGGCAGCGTGTTTTCCTATGACTGAAATGCAGACGACCAACCGCCTGATTCACGAAAAAAGTCCCTATCTGCTGCAGCATGCTCGCAATCCGGTGGACTGGTATCCCTGGAGCGATGCGGCCTTTTCCCGCGCCAGGGCGGAAGACAAGCCCGTTTTTCTGTCCGTGGGGTATGCCACCTGCCACTGGTGCCACGTGATGGAAAAAGAATCTTTTGAAAATCCGGAGGCAGCCAAAGCCCTGAATGACGCTTTCGTCTGCATCAAGGTGGACAGGGAAGAGCGCCCGGATATTGATGCGGTCTATATGGCGGCCTGCCATTTGATTGCGGGCCGCGGGGGCTGGCCCCTGACAGCCCTGCTAACGCCGGATAAAAATCCGTTTTTTGCCGCAACCTATCTGCCCCTTCACAGCCGGTTCGGCCAGCCCGGCGTCCTGGATCTTTGCGCGCAGATCTCGATTCTGTGGCAATCCAAGAGGCAGAAGATTCTGGATGCAGTATCGGAGATCAACGGGCACCTTTTACGGTCTTTTGGATACAAATCGTCCCGCACGCTGGATGCCTCCCCCCTGGATGCCGCTCAGGCCGAGATTGTCCGGCGGTTCGATGTGCAGTTCGGGGGCTTTGAACCTGCGCCAAAATTTCCGTCCCCACACCGGCTGCTGTTTTTGCTTCAACAGTATGAGCAGAACCATGACGCCGGAATCCTTAAAATGGTTGAAGCAACGCTTTCGAACATGCGGACCGGTGGTATTTGGGATCATGTCGGCTTCGGATTTCACCGGTATTCAACGGATAAGCAGTGGCTTCTGCCGCATTTTGAAAAAATGCTCTATGACCAGGCCCTGCTGGCCCTTGCTTTTCTGGAAACGTATCGCATCACCCAAAAAGTCTTTTATGCGAAAACCGCCGAGGATATTTTCGCTTATGTGCTTCGGGATATGACTTCGGAAGCGGGGGCTTTTTTCACGGCGGAAGATGCGGACAGCGAAGGAGAAGAGGGCCGCTTTTATGTCTGGTCTTTTGATGAATTCCGTCAACTTCTGGCGACTTTTTCCGGCCACTGGGAAGCGCTTCTGAATGTCAGGGCCGAAGGCAATTTTCACGATGAGGCAACCGGTCAAAAATCCGGCCTGAATATTCTCCACACGGAACTGCCCCTGTCCGAATGGGCAATGCGCATCCATGTTGCGGAAGCGGACCTGCTGATAGAATGGGAGGAAATCCGCAGCCGGCTTTTTGCGGTCCGCAGCCGGCGGATTCATCCCCTGAAAGACGATAAAATCCTGACGGACTGGAACGGGCTGATGGTCGCGGCACTGGCAACCGGCGGGCGGATATTGGAAAACTCCCGGTATGTTCAGGCCGCCGTCAAGGCTGCTGATTTTATTCTGACAAACTTGCGCGACCGCGATGGCCGGTTGCTTCACCGCTACCGGGAAGGGCAGGCGGGGATATCGGCCTATGCGGATGATTATGCATGGATGATTTTCGGGCTTCTGTCTCTGGCCCAGACAGATGGGGATTCCCGGTGGCTGACGGAGGCCATCCGCTTACAGGATATTTTGGAGGCGGACTACGGAGACCGGGAGCAGGGTGGATATTTCATGAACCTCGACCCAAACGACCTGCCCGTTCGGCCCAAAGAACTTTATGACGGCGCCATGCCGTCCGCCAATTCCGTTTCGATAGTCAATCTTGCTCGCTTGCATGATCTCACGGCGGATCAGCAGTGGATGGACCAGGCGATCCATCTGGCCAGGTCTTTTTTTGATACGGTGAAAACCCAGCCGTCCGCCCATACTTTTTTTCTGACCGGACTTTCTGCGGTTCTCCGCAAAGGGGATGTATTCAGATGATACCGTCAATGTATCGCGTGGGGTCCGGTATGCCGGCTTCGATAAATCCTTTCTGACGTAAAAGGCAACTGTCGCACTGGCCGCATGCCAGACCTTCGGAGGAAGGATCGTAGCAGCTATGGGTGATGGCGTAGTCCACGCCCAACTCGGTGCCTTTTGCGATGATCTGGGCTTTGTTAAGATGAAGCAGCGGGGTGCGGATATGAACCCGGGTTTTGCCTTCCACCCCGATTTTGGTGGCCAGATTGGCCATGTGCTCAAAAGACGCGATGAATTCCGGCCGGCAGTCCGGATAACCGCTGAAATCAACGGCATTGACGCCGATAAAAATGTTCGAAGACTGTAAAACCTCTGCCCAGGCCAGGGCATAGGACAAAAAAATGGTGTTTCGGGCCGGAACATACGTTATGGGGATTTCGGATGTCATGGTTTTCAGATTTCTGGATTTGGGCACGTCCAGATTGTCTGTGAGGGCTGAGCCGCCGATGGCATGAAGATCAATACTGATGACCAGATGCCTGGCGACCTGAAACCTTTCGGCGATTCTTTTGGCAGCCTTCAGTTCATAGACATGCCGCTGCCCGTAATCAAAACTGAGGCTGTATATCTCGAATCCCTCACTTCGGGCAATGGCGATCACCGTGGTGGAATCCAGGCCGCCGCTTGAAAGAACCACGGCCTTTTCAGGGGTAGTCATATCATTCCTTTGATAAATCGGATGCCATCTAACATCATACGCCCCTTTCCGTATCCGGCCAGATCAGTTTGTGAAGCTGAAGGTGAAGTCTGACGCCAAGGCCATCCTTCAGAATCCATGTTGATAGAAGTCTTGGTGACAAGGATCCGAAAGCCGGAGAAAACAGCACGCTGGATCTGGGAAAATCAGGCGGAATCCGTTTCACGGCATTCAGGGCATAGGCGTAGTCGGCCTGAGTTCCGATAATGAATTTGATCTGATCATTGGGTCCGATACGCCATAGATTGTCCGGATCATTGTGCGTGTGCATCCGGCTTGATGGACATTTGACGTCCATGATCCGGATGCAGCGGCCGTCCGTCCGGGAAATATCGAGGCTTCCGTTGGTTTCCATTAAAACCGTTCGGCCATGATCCAGAATCCGCTTGATCAGCTCCGGGGTTTCCTGCTGAAACAACGGCTCACCGCCGGTAATTTCAACCAGGGCTGCGGCTGGATGGAATTCAACCTGTTCAAGGATTTCGGGTATCGTCATGTCCATGCCTTCGTGATAAGCATACCGGGTATCGCAATAGGCGCACCGCAGATTGCATCCTGTCAGGCGGATGAATACACAGGGGAGTCCAGCATACAGGGATTCTCCCTGTATGCTGTAAAATATTTCATTGATTCTGAGTGACATAAAAAACCATATCGACGCAACCCTTGACGGCGTATTCGCACGGCATTCCGGCTTCTGACTTCAGTATGATGATATATATCAGTCAGATGGTCATAAGTAAAGATGAAAGGTGACGTATGAAAACCATTGGAATCCTGAAAAACACGGTTCAGGACTACGCCTGGGGGTCGCTGACGGCTATTCCGGAACTTCTGGGGCAGCCCGCCACGGCCCGCCCCCAGGCTGAGCTGTGGATGGGGGCGCATCCCAAAGCCCCGTCGCAGGCTTACCATGATGGAAAATGGGAGTCGCTGCTTCAGGCGATTGAAGCGCATCCGGCGGATGTGCTGGGAAAGGAGGCTGCGGAGAAATTTGGCGGAAAGCTTCCTTATCTCTTTAAGGTGCTGGCTGCTGTAAAACCGCTTTCCATTCAGGCCCATCCGAATTTGCAGCAGGCAAGAGAAGGCTTTGCGCGGGAGAATCGGATGGGTATTTCCCTGATGTCATCCAATCGAAATTATAAGGACGACAACCACAAACCCGAATGCATCTGCGCCTTGACCCGGTTTTGGGGAATGAACGGCTTTCGCAGAATCCCGGAGATCATCATATATTTGGACAGTCTTTGCAAGGATGTGCTTGAAGATGAGATTGCCCTTCTAAAAAGCCGGCCGAATTCGCAAGGGCTGAAACGCCTGTTTCAATCCCTGCTGACGATGCCGCCGGAAAAGAAAACGGCTGCCATTAATTCAGCTGTTTCTCATGCCGGATCTTCAAGTGTGCCAAGAGATCATTTGGCCGATCCGGTGTTTCAGTGGATACATCGGCTGCATGCAGAATATCCAAAGGATCTTGGTGTGCTGTTTCCGGCGCTCTTGAACCTGTTCTGTCTGGAGCCCGGGCAGGCCATTTACCTGGCTTCCGGAGAACCCCATGCGTATTTCGAGGGGGTTGGCATCGAATTGATGGCCAATTCGGATAATGTGCTGCGCGGGGGGCTGACCCAAAAGCACCTGGATGTTCCGGAACTGTTGAATATCCTGAATTTTCAGGAACATTCGCCGACCGTGATTTTGCCCCGGAAGTGCAGCGAGGTGGAGTGGGTTTATGACACACCGGCCGAGGAGTTCAGACTTTCCGCGTTATCCGTTTTTTCGAAATTATCCTGGATCAGCCCTGCAAAACGATCCGCAGAGATTTTGTTATGCACGCAGGGGCAGCTTGTCCTGGACAGCGGTCCAGGCGATGACCCGATTCACCTTTTCAAGGGGGTATCCGTCGTGATTCCCGCATCGATTGAAAAATATCATCTGTATGGCAACGGGGTGTGCTATAAAGCATCGGTTCCGGGCCCTGCGGGCTTTATGCTTGACACGCGATCGACGGAATCGTAAAAGACAAGCAAAAAGATAATTCATGACCGTTTATTGGAGATGATACATGATGAAAGGCATCGTGCTTGCCGGTGGTTCAGGTACCCGGCTGTATCCCATCACACGGGTGGTCAGCAAACAACTGCTTCCGGTTTATGACAAACCCATGATTTACTACCCCCTGTCGGTGCTGATGCTGGCAGGTATTCGGGAAATTCTGCTGATTTCGACGCCGGAGGATCTGCCACAATTCAAACGGCTTCTGGGAGACGGCTCCCAGATAGGAATTTCCTTGACCTATGCGGAGCAGCCCAAACCCGAAGGACTGGCCCAGGCATTTATCATTGGCAAATCCTTTATTGGAAGTGATCCGGTATGCCTGATTCTGGGAGATAATATTTTTTACGGTCACAATCTTTCGGAAATTTTGAAACAGGCCATAAAACTGACCCATGGCGGGCTGATATTCGGTTATCTGGTTAAAGATCCGGAGCGTTACGGCGTGGTTGAATTTGATGATAACGGTACCGTGATCGGCATTGAGGAAAAACCGAAGAAACCCAAATCCGATTACGCGGTTCCAGGACTTTATATTTACGATAATGATGTGGTGCGAATTGCCGAAAACCTGAAGCCTTCGGCAAGGGGTGAGCTGGAAATCACGGATGTCAATCTGGTGTATCTCCGCCGGGGCGATCTCAGGGTAGAGCTGTTGGGAAGAGGGTTCGCCTGGCTCGACACCGGAACCCACGAGGCGCTTCAGCAGGCGGCAAGCTATGTTCAAGCCATTCAGGACCGACAGGGGCTTAAAATCTCCTGTATCGAGGAAATCGCCTATCGTTTGGGATATATTTCCCGTGAACAGGTCAAAAAACTGGCATCGGATATGATGAAAAACGGTTATGGAGAGTATCTGATGGCAATGATCAGTGAAGCCCCCTGATCGTTGGTCTGCTTCTCCCATAATAGCCGGAATTTGTCCAAGGACGTTGCATCGTGATCGAATGGACACGAAGGATTTATGGCACTGCAGCAACTGGATTACAACAGCGCAATTACAATTGCCGAAGGTATCTACTGGGTCGGATTTTATGATGTCCAGTCCGGGCTTCACTGCAATCCCTATCTGATTGTCGATGGCAACGAGGCGGTGGTCATTGACGGCGGAAGCCGTCCGGATTTTCCAACGGTCATGATGAAAATCCTGGAAACCGGCATACCTGCATCATCCATCATCGCACTGATTTATCAGCATTATGATCCGGATCTGTGCGGAAGCGTCACCCATTTTGAAGATATCGTTGACCGATCCGATCTTAAAATTATTTCGCATAAAGAAAACAATATGTTTATCCGACATTATGCGATATCTTCCCGGCTGATTTCCCACGATGCCATAAACAGCGAATTTCTGTTTTCTTCCGGCCGGAAACTCCAGTTCATCGATACGCCTTATTCGCATTCCGCAGGCAGTTTTGTTACGTTCGATACCCAAACCCGCGTGCTGTTTACCAGCGACATTTACGGAAGCTACGGAGCCAGGTGGGACCTGTTTTTGTCGCTGAATCCGGAATGCCATGAATGCACCGACACGACGCACTGTGTCCGGGGGGAAGCTTACTGCCCGATTCCCGACATTCTCAGATTCCATCAGCAGATCATGACCTCTGAAAAAGCCCTGCGCTACGCCCTTCAGGCTATTGGCAGGGTTTCTGCAGCAATGATTGCACCACAGCATGGCAGTGTTCTGTCCGATCCCCGGGATATCGAGACGGTCACCCGTCGCCTGATGTCGCTGAAGGGAGTGGGAATCGACCGGATATTATGACTTTTTCACATATGGTATCTTCCCTCTTAAAGGACAACCGGAGGCCGGGCTCTGATTCGGCGCGTTGTATCCAGGAAATACTGGATTGCCGGGCGACCCTGAGGGACAATCGGCTTCGCAACCGCTTTTTAAAGGAACTGCTCACCAAGTATTCCCATGCCCAGCGTAAACTCACTGCATTGAATCGTCAACTCTCAGAGCGTCAGGAGCGGCTGGATGATGATCTGCAGGCAGCCGCGGGCATTCAGAAAAGTCTTCTTCCCCTGAACCCTCCCCGGATTTTGGGTCTGGATATATCATGGCGGTTTGTTCCCTCGGAGTCGATCGGCGGGGATGTGTTCAATATATTTTTGCTGGATGAGCACCATCTGGGTATTTATGTGCTGGATGTCAGCGGCCACGGAGTTCAGGCGGCACTGGTGACGGTATCGGTGTCTCAGATGCTGCTTCCTCATACCGGACTTGTGGTGCGGAAAAACCCGGCATCAGCTTCCGGTAGTGATATTACCTGCCCCCGGGAAGTCATGGAACTTCTGGACAGAGAATACCCTCTGGAGCGATTTGACAAGTTTTTTTCCATGATTTATATCGTACTGGATGTGCGGGATGGCAGTTTCGCCATCTGTAATGCAGGACACATGCCGGCGCTGGTGTTTCGCCGCGATGGCAGGATGGAAAAGCTCAAAAGAGGAGGGACCGTCATTGGTCTTGGCGGTATCGTTCCGTTTGAACAACAGAACGAAATGTTGTATAAGGGAGACAGGCTCCTGCTGTATACGGACGGAGTTACGGATTTTATGAATTCACGGCAGGAGCTGTTCGGCAAGGACCGGTTCATCCGGATTGCAGGCTCTCTTCAGAACATGCCCCTGGAAGAAATGGTAAACGGAATTTATGAAGCCATGATGGCATTTGGTGACGGATTTCCGATTCAGGATGATATCAGCATTCTGGGAATTGCCAGGTAGCCGAACAGTCAGTTCGGGGGCCCTAACCACCATAATAATTTCATTTGGGAGGTCATATGAAAACCGGTTGTTATACTGCCTTGATAACCCCCTTTAACGGAGAAAGGGTCAACATTGAAGGGATTCAAAAGCTGGTCACCTATCAGATCCAAAGCGGCATTACCGGCGTTCTGGCTGTTGGCACGACAGGGGAAAGCCCTGCCCTGAGCTGGGAAGAGCATCATCAGGTAACACAGTTGATCGCATCCGCTTCAAAAGGAAAATGTCTTTGTGTCGCAGGCACCGGCAGCAACAATACCCGGGAAGCCCTTGAAGCCTCCCGGCATGCCGTAAGTCTGGGCGTGGACGCCCTGCTGTTGGTGGATCCCTATTACAACGGCCCAAGCTCTCTTGAAATTCGAAAGGAATATGTGGAGCCCGTGGCCGCGGCTTTTCCCGATACCCAGGTGATTCCTTATGTGATTCCCGGTCGAACGGGAACTCAGCTTCTGCCGGAAGACCTGGCCATCGTGTCCAAAACCCACCCCAACGTGGCTACCGTCAAAGAAGCCACCGGAAATCTGGACAACATGCGGCAGACCCGCAAATTATGCGGGCCGGACTATAGCATTCTATCCGGTGACGATGCCTTGACTTATGACATGATGACGGATTCCGGAATTCTGGCCGGCGGCGTGATATCCGTGGTGTCCAATGTGGTTCCGGCCGCAATGACAACAATGGTTCGCCTGCTGGTTCAGAAAAACAATTCTGAAGCCCGGAAGCTCAAAGAAGCACTTGATCCCTTGTTTGATCTGGTGACCGTCAAAACCCTTGAGACAACGCCCTATGGCGAGGTGGTTTTCCGGGCCAGAAATCCTTTGGCCATCAAGACATTGATGGCGATTCTGGGAATGCCTTCCGGTGGATGCCGCCGTCCCTTGGGAAAAATGACACAAAAAGGTCTGGAAAAAATCCTGAGCGCTGCAAGAACCGTTCAGAAATCAAATCCCGAGCTGTTGAAGCCCGTGGCCGATTTTTTTGGAGTCAATATCGAAGAGCGCCTGAATATGCCGGCTTACTGGAAAGGCCTGGCCTATGACAATTATTGACCGCATGGATTTCCGTAAAATTTCGATATGGATGTTAAGCTGTGCGGCTTTGGCAATCGCCGGTTGTTCGTCTCAGGTGCCTGAAGCATCGAATACGAAACCGGCTCAGCGCAATCCGGCAAATGCTGTAAAACGTCCGGTTCCGGTGCTTGCCGCCCAGGCGGTTCAAAAGGACTTCCCGCTTGAAATCCGGGCCATCGGAAATGTGGAATCCTATGCCACGGTTGCCATCAAGGCCAGAGTCACTGGAGAGCTTCAGAAAATTCATTTCAAGGAAGGGCAGGAGGTTACAAAAGGCGATCTGCTGTTTACCATTGATCCCCGTCCGCTTGAAGCGGCGCTTCGCGAAGCCAGAGCCCGGCTTGAAAAAGACAAGGCCCTGACGGAAAAGGCCGAAGCGGATAACCGGCGCTACGAAAATCTGGTTCAAGGCGGATTTATCAGCCGGGAACAATACGATCAAATCCGGTCCAATCTCAGTTCCCTCCAGGCGACAGTGGTGGGGGATGAGGCTGTGGTTGAAAACGCCAAGCTTCAACTTGGTTATACCTCCATTTATTCCCCGATATCCGGCCGGACCGGAACGATATTGATTGATCAGGGGAACATGATCAAGGCCAATGATGACAACAAAAGCCTGGTTGTCATTGAACAGGTTCAGCCGATTTATGTGAGTTTTTCCGTGCCGGAGGCGAATTTGTCACAAATCATGGAACGCATGAAAGGCCAGGATCTGATAGTGAACGCCATGTCCGATGGATCAACGTCCGGACCTGAAAAAGGCAGACTGTCATTTGTGGACAATTCAGTGGATTCCAAAACCGGGACAATCCGCCTGAAAGGCACATTTGATAACACGGCAAGGCGATTGTGGCCCGGTCAGTTTGTCAACATCGCACTGACTCTCGGCCGGCTTCAAAATGTGGTGACGGTCCCGTCACAGGCTGTTCAGACCGGCGAAAGCGGTCTTTTTGTGTTTGTTATTACGGCGGAAAATACGGTTCAATTCAAACCGGTCAAAACCGGAAAATCTTACGGTGGTGAAACGATTATTGAAAGCGGTGTCCTGGCTGGAGAGCGGGTTGTGACAGACGGTCATCTGCGTCTGATCCCCGGCGCATCTGTCGAGATTACATCGGATTTGATACCTGAAACCAATCCATCTCAAGCCGTCAGCCAAGAGACCGGATCGTGAATATCGCCAGGCTCTTTATCGGAAGGCCCGTCATGACCACCCTGGTCATGGCCGGCCTGCTTGTTTTCGGGGTGATGGCTTATCGGATACTGCCGGTCAGTGATCTGCCGAATGTGGATTTTCCCACGATTCAGGTGACCGCCAGGCTGCCCGGAGCCAATCCCGACAACATGGCGGCCAGCGTCGCCACGCCATTGGAGCGGGAGTTCTCAACCATCGCCGGTATTGACTCCATGTCCTCATCCAGCACCCTGGGCATTACACGGATCACGATTCAGTTCAGTCTGGACAGAAGCATCGATGCCGCAGCCCAGGACGTTCAATCCGCCATCGCCAAGGCCGCCCGCAAACTGCCGCCGGATATGCCGACGCCGCCAACCTACCAGAAGGTGAACCCTGCGGATGCGCCGGTTTTTTATCTGGCGCTGTCCTCTCCCACACTGCCACTGTCCGCGGTGAATGAATATGCGGACACCATGATTGCCCAGAGAATATCCATGCTGAGCGGCGTGGCCCAGGTTTCGATTTACGGCGCCAAAAAATATGCGGTGCGGGTGCAGCTCGATCCCAAAGCCATGGCTTCCCGGGAAATCGGCATTGATGAAGTGGAAAAGGCCATTGTACAGGGCAATGTGAATCTGCCGACCGGCACGCTCTACGGTGAACATCAGGCCTTTAATATCCAGGCCAATGGACAGCTCATGGATGCCAAAAGCTTCAGGCCGCTGATTGTGTCCTGGAGAAACGGCTCCCCCGTCAGGCTTGATGAAATCGGTACGGTCATTGACAGCGTTGAAAGCGACAAAACTCTCACCTGGCGAAACAATATTCGTTCGATTGTGCTGGCCATTCAGCGCCAGCCCGGAACCAACACGGTCGCGGTGGTCAACGAAATCCGAAATCTGCTTCCCGTATTCGAAAAACAGCTTCCTGCAGCGGTTCAACTTTCGGTCATGATCGACCGTTCCGAATCCATCCGCGATTCGGTTAATGATGTCAAGTTTACGCTCACGCTCACCATTGGACTGGTCATCCTGGTTATTTTCTTTTTTCTGCGGAGCCTGTCCGCCACCCTCATTCCCAGTATGGCCCTTCCCATGTCGATTATCGTGACCTTTGCAGCCATGTATCTGATGGGGTTCAGCGTGGACAATCTGTCGCTGATGGCGCTGACCCTTGCGGTCGGATTTGTGGTGGATGACGCCATCGTGATGCTGGAAAATATTGTCCGGCATCTGGAAATGGGCAAGGGCGTCCTTCAGGCAGCGCTGGACGGGTCCAGCGAAATCAGCTTTACCATCGTTTCCATGACCATATCCCTTGCTGCGGTATTTATTCCGGTGCTGTTTATGGGCGGGATTGTCGGCAGACTATTCCGGGAATTTTCTCTGGTCATTACCGTCGCCATTCTGTTGTCCGGATTCGTATCGCTGAGCCTCACCCCCATGCTGTGCAGCCTTTTTTTAAGACCCAAGAAGGAAGTGCATCACGGCCGGGTTTATATGGTTACGGAATCCTTTTTCAACGGCATGCTCTGGTTATACGAAAAAACCCTCAAGGGTGCGCTCCGGTTTCACTGGCTGACGTTTCTGATTTCGGTGGTTGTTCTGATTGCGACCGTATATTTGTTCGGTATCAGTCCCAAGGGGTTTTTGCCCAGTGAGGATATCGGCCAGATCATGGGATTTACCGAGGCTTCCCAGGATATCTCGTTTGAGTCAATGGTACGTCATCAGTCCGCTCTGCACGAAATTCTGGCGGCGGAGCCGGCCATTGAAACCTATATGTCTTCCGTGGGTGCGGGAGGGCCCAATGCGGCCGGCAATTCCGGAAGATTTTTCATGCGCCTTAAACCCAGGAATGAACGAAAGGAAAGCGCGGATGAGCTGATTCAAAAACTCCGTCCCAAACTGGCAAAAGTGCCGGGAATTCAGGTTTTTTTAATGAATCCGCCTGCCATCAGCATCGGCGGAAGGGCCACCAAGGGTTTGTATCAATATACGTTGCAAGGGCCGGATACGGCCGAGCTGTATCGCCATGCGGTGATCCTTGAAAAAAAGATGAAAGAAATGGCCGGTATTCAGGATGTGAACAGTGATCTTCAGATGAACAACCCGGAAATACGCGTGGATATTAACCGGGACAAGGCATCCGCCCTGGGAATTACGGCCAATCAAATCGAAAACGCCCTTCAAAACGCATATGGATCCAACCAGGTGTCCACCATTTACGCACCGACCGACAGCTATCAGGTGATTATGGAACTGCTTCCCCGGTACCAGAGAGAGCCGTCCGCGCTTTCCCTGCTGTACATCCGGTCTGCCGGCGGGAATCTGGTGCCGCTGGATACGGTGGCAACGCTGACCTCGGGCGTGGGACCGCTTTCGGTCAACCATTCCGGACAGTTTCCGTCTGTCACCATTTCATTCAATCTCAAACCCGGGGTTTCTTTGGGAGATGCGGTTTCCGAAGTCGAAGCGTTTACGCGCCCCCTGCTTCCGGCAACGATCAGCGGCAACTTTCAGGGAACAGCCCAGGCTTTTCAGGCATCTTTCAAGGGAATGGTGGGGCTGCTGATTATGGCCATCCTGGTCATCTACATTGTTCTGGGGATTCTGTATGAAAGCTTCATTCATCCGCTGACCATTTTATCCGGACTGCCTTCTGCAGGGTTCGGCGCGCTCCTGACCCTTTATATTTTTAAGGTTGATCTCAGTCTGTATGCATTTGTCGGGATCATCATGCTGATCGGGATCGTGAAGAAAAACGCCATTATGATGATTGACTTTGCGCTGGAGGCGGAGCGGAAGGAAAATAAAAGTCCCCCGGATGCGATTGTTGAAGGATGTCTGGTCCGATTCAGGCCAATCATGATGACCACCATGGCCGCCATCATGGGCACGCTGCCCATTGCGATCGGTTTTGGGGCCGGAGCCGAATCCCGGCGGCCGCTCGGGCTTGCCGTGGTCGGCGGGCTGGTCTTTTCACAACTCCTGACCCTTTACATCACTCCAGTTTATTACATTTATTTGGATACGCTGAAGAACAAGATTCAATCCTTTTTTCCAGGCCGCGTCCGTGAAGCGGTGTAGGGATTCTGGCCGCATATTTCAGCAATGACCTCGGCCAGTTTATGCCGGGTGTCCATGAATCGCTTGTCCTTGAAGCCCTTTTTCCAGGTCAGGCTGGAAAGATCATCGGAAACCACCAGAATTGCGGAAAACTCAACACCCAGAAATGCCGATACCGTAAACAGGGCGGATAGCTCCATTTCAACCGCAAGGGCTCCTTTGTCCCGAAAATGCGCCACTTTATCAGGCGTTTCACGGAAAATGGCATCCGTTGTCCAGATGGCGCCTTCATGAAAGGGCAGGGCGCTTGATTGCAGGGCTGATTTAATGCCGCAGGTCAGGGCATCTGAAGGGCTCGAACTTGTAACGGGCTTTGAGGAATACGCTTGAGAGGTGCCTTCGTCACTCCAGGCCAGGCTGGGAACGAGAATATCGCCGATTGAAACGGTTGCGGAAATGGTGCCGCACCATCCCAGAAAGATGACCTGTTTGGCGCCCCATGCCGCCAGGGTTTCCAGAATCATCACGGCATAAGGCGCGCCCATGAACGGGCCTGAAAGAAAGACCCCGTCATCCCGGATATGGAGCTGGCTCATGTAAAGGGATCTGCGGTGCCGGTTTTCCAGCTGCAGCGCGGCGCTTAAAGCGGGCAGGTCGGTCCGGGTTGCTCCCAACACCCCCAGCGGACCGATCCGGGGGGTGTTGGGCGTGACAATGGGCTGGACAATGCCTGTCATTATTCCGGATTGACTCTCGACGCCATGTCCGCCTTAATCTCATCAATCATCTCATAAAGCCACATCACATCTTCCATGGTCAGACGTCCGGCCTTGACCGGCGTTCGCTGACCGCCTTCTTTTTTGTTTAGAATGCGGGGCCCGATCTGGAGCTTGGGCTGCCCTTTGTCATATTGATTGATTGAAATAACCAGGCCGGTTTCTTCACATTTCCAGGCCTTCAGAACTTTGTCTTTATCAGGATCAAACGCCATCTAAACTTCCTCCATCTAAATCACAATAAAAAATAAAATTCAAAATTCGAATCATCCGGAAATTTTGGTAAAATCCGCAATGGCATCAAACAAGGAGCCGATCCGCTCCAGAAGTGTCAGTCTGTTTTTTCGAATGTCCGGGTCATCTGCCATGACCAGAACCGCCGCAAAAAAAGCATCCACGGGGTCTCGGAGGGAAGCCATGACCCGCAGAGCCCGGGCAAAATCCCCCTGGCTAAGATGGCGGCTCACCCTTTTTTTAACCGTCTGATAGGCATCGTACAGGGCGGATTCGCAGGGATCCCGAAACAGGGAGGCATTGATCCTGGGCAAAAATTGGTCAGTAGATCCTTCGGCCGCTTTTCTGACAATGTTGGCCACCCGTTTGAAGGCAATGGCAAGCGGTTCAAAGTCCGGCGCTGTCTTGAAATCTTCCAGGGCACGGACCCGATTCCAGATATTGGGAATGTGATCTGATGAAGCGCTGAGAACCGCGGCAATGCTGTCTTTGGCAAAGCCCTGTTCCGCCATTAAAAAAGACATGCGGCTCTGGAAAAACGCCTGAACCGAAACCGCAGTATTCCGGATGTGGCCGGCATCAAACTGATCATAGATTTTCAGGCTGGTTTCAAGGATTTTGGCTAGCGAAAACGAAAAATTCCGCTCCAGCATGATCTGAATCACGCCGATTGACTGCCTGCGGAGGGCATAAGGATCGGATGCGCCGGTTGGGGAAAGGCCGACACTGAAACATCCGCACAGACTGTCCACTTTATCGGCGATGCTCAGAATCGAGCCAATAAGTGTTTCGGGAAGCTGGCCTCCGGATGATGTCGGACGGTAATGTTCCTCAATGCCAATGGACACGGCTTCGGGCTCTCCGGATTTTTGCGCATACACTTTTCCCATTGTTCCCTGGAGTTTGGGGAACTCAATCACCATCTGGGTGACCAGGTCGGCCTTGGACAGCAGCGCGCAGCGGGAAAGCATCTGAATGTCCCCGGCATCCAACCCGGCTTCAGAGCCAATGAATTCAGCCAGTTTCTGCACCCGAAGGGTTTTATCATAGACCGTTCCCAGCTTTGCCTGAAAAAGAACCCCTTTCAATCTGTCCACGCAGGCATCCAGCGGTGTCTCAAGATCAGCCCGGTAAAAAAACTGGGCGTCGCTTAGCCTGGCCCTTAAGACGCGTTCATGCCCTTTGGCCACGATATCCATGTCTTTGGCATGGGTGTTGTTGACCGCGATGAAACAGGGCATAAGTTTGTCATTTCGATCCATGACGGCAAAGTATTTTTGATGCTCCCGCATGGAGGTGATCAGCACTTTGTCCGGAAGTTCCAGAAAGGCGGGATCGAATTTTCCGGCCACGGCAATCGGGTATTCCACAAGATTGGTTACGATATCGGCAAGTTCATTGTCCGGAAATACTTTTCCGCCCAGGCGTTTAGCGATTTTTGATACTTCCTTGTTCACCATTTTTTTTCGTTCAGCCATATCTACCAGGACACGGGCATTTCGCATCGCATCGCAATACTCAGAGGGTTCGGCAATCTTGATTCTGCCGGGGTCCATGAACCGATGGCCCAGAACAAACCGGTTGCTGGAAATGTTGCCCAGTTTGAAAGCAACGACCTTGCTGCCGTATAACGCAAGGATGGTATGAATTGGCCTGGTAAACTGAATCCGCAGATCCGCCCACTTCATGATTTTTGGAAAAGGCGTTGCCAGAATCAGATCCGGCAGCAGGGTTTTCAGGATCGCGATGGTGGCCTGACCCCGATCGATAACCGAGGCGCAAAGATATTGTCCCTTGGGTGTTTCTTTTACAGTCAGTTGATCCACCGACAGATGAACTTTTTCAGCAAATTTTTCAGCAGCCACGGTTGGCTTGCCACTCTCTGTAAACCCCACTTTGACAGGCGGGCCCAGAACTTCCATTTCCAGTGACGCCTGTTTGGGCGCCACGGCCTGGATTTCTACAGCCAGCCGTTTGGGAGTGCCATAAGTCAGGGCCTTGCCATGTGAAATGCGGGCGTCATCCAGCTTTTGAGTCAACGCGGATGACAAAAAGGACAGGGCAGGCTCGATGTAGCCGGCTGGAATTTCTTCGCATCCGATTTCAAGTAAAATAGTATCCATTTTTACCTCGTTATCATTTATTCAGAAGGGGGAAGTCCATAGCTTCCCGCTGTTTCAGATAGGCTTCCGCGCAAGACCTGGCAAGGTTCCGGATGCGTGTGATATAGCCGGTCCGCTCAGTGACGCTGATTGCACCTCTGGCATCCAGAAGATTGAAGGTGTGTGAGCATTTGAGGCAGTATTCATAGGAAGGAAGGACCAGGGACTGATCGATGATCCGTCTGGATTCGGCCTCATACTGGTTGAACAGAGAAAAAAGCATATCGACATCCGCGGCTTCAAAATTGTAGGTGGACTGTTCCACTTCCTGTTGATGATGAACCTGCCCGTAGGTCACTTCATGGTTCCATTTCAGGTCATATACATTGTCAACGCCCTGAAGGTACATGGCAAGCCGCTCCAGCCCGTATGTCAGTTCAACGGATATGGGATGGAGTTCAATGCTTCCGGCGAGCTGAAAATACGTGAACTGGGTCACTTCCATGCCGTCCAGCCAGACTTCCCATCCCAGTCCGGATGCGCCCAGCGTGGGGGATTCCCAGTCATCTTCAACAAAACGGATATCATGGGCCAGAGGGTCGATGCCCAGCGCCTTCAGACTTTGAAGATACAGATCCTGAACGTCGAGCGGGGAAGGTTTCAGCAGGACCTGGAACTGATAATAGTGCTGGAGCCGGTTGGGATTGTCTCCGTACCGGCCATCCGTCGGCCGTCTGGAAGGCTGGACATAAGCGACATTCCATGGCTCCGGCCCAAGGGCCTTTAGCAATGTAAAATGATGAAAGGTTCCGGCCCCGACCTGAAGATCGTAAGGTTGTACCAGAACACATCCTTTTGCGCCCCAGAATTTCTGCAAAGACAATATCACATCCTGAAAGTTCATTGTTATCCTCATGTTATAATCAAAGAAATGAAAGCAAACTCCTTGTCGACATATCAATCCGATCAATTTATCAATCTATATGCATCGACCAACTTTTTCAACAGGATATCTTCACCATTCTGCCAAAAATCTATTAAGGTTATTCAACAATCAATCCATCCGAATCGATCTGAACATCCAGCAGACGCGCCTCGGGATTTTGTGACAGACATTTCTCCCAGGTGTTTCGAAGCGGATCAATGGCGCTGATTTCCCCGATGGCCCAGATGCATCCCCCGCCGCCGGCCCCGGTGAACCGGCCGCCACAGCCCCGTTTCCGTGCAGCCTGAATGAGTTTTGCGCCCATATCATCCAGAACATCCGGAGTCATGCTCCGGCGGATGGCGGTTTCCAGATTCATGATGTTTCCGGCCTTCTGGTACTGACGGTCGCGCAGGGCTTCGGAAAACTGCTGGGTGTGGTTGGCGATGGTTACCCATTCTTTTCGGGTGGCGCCCTGAATAAACTGATCCACCCATTTGCGGTTGATCTGTCTGGACTCGTGCGGAATGCCGCAATAGGCCACCAGAATGTGCCGAGAAAAATCATCATGAAAGGGTTTGCCGAACAGGACTTTTCTTCGGAATCCGCCGGCATTCAGGGCATTTTCCCAGTACCAGGCGTTGACCCCACCGTAGGCGGCGGCCAGCTGGTCCTGAAACCCGCAAGGGACTCCGGCCACGCTTTCTTCAATGGCATGCGCCAGCAGAACAATCTGTTTGCGGGTCAGTGCCTTTTGACCGGTTTTTTCAAGTAGCCTGGACAGCGCTGCAACCAGTGCAACGGCCGCTGCCGAAGATCCGCCCAGTGCACTGCGAGGCGGTGAGGTGGAGTCGATATCGATATGGATGCCGCCGACGCCAAAATACGCGGCTATGGCAAACATCAGGCCCAGGGGATGGTTATAAGGCGCTTCATCTTCAGGAAACGAAACGCTTTCAAAGCCGGTGGAGCTCACTTTTACCTGCCCCTGAAGATAGGGGTGAATCCGGACCCGCGTTCTCAGGTTGATTGCGGCATTGACCGTGCAGGGAGACAGGCGCCTCAGCGGCAAATGGAACGTCTTGATATCGAGTGTTCCTCCCATGTCAATACGGCAGGGAACGGATGCTTCGATCGGAGCGGATTCCAGAATATGGTGATAGATTTCCGACATGAGTTTACCTCATTCCCTGTTCATTCCTGAACTGCCGAAGTACAGAAAGGCTTTTGGGTTCTTTTCCGAGATGATAGGGAACGAATGCTTCCAGAAAGCCAAGGCTTTCCTGGATGGACTGCGCAGAAAACCGGGCTCTGGCGATTTTATTCCAATCCCCGCAGCCCATCCATTGCAACTGTTTGATCGTTCCCATGGACAGATAGAGCATAGGAGAAACAGCGGAATTGCATGAAGAGCAAATCAGGCCGCCTTGGGCGAAATGGATTCCGATCCGGCATCCATTCAAACTGTCCATTGCGGTATGGCACTGGCAGCAGGTACTGAAATTGGGAGTAAAACCAGAAATGATCATCAACGTCATTTGAAACACGATGCTCAGTAAATCATCCGGCAGATCGCTCCGATCCAATCTGTCCAGTACCTGGTAAAGCAGGTCAAATGTCCGGGGCTGTGCAACGTCCTGTTCCATCCAGTTGTTGATGATCTCCACAAAATAACTGGCATACGCTGTTTTTTTGAAATCCGAACGAATTTGACAAAACGGATTCTTTATTGTTGACTCCTGAAGTACCGCCAGGCGTCCCCGGCCGGTTGAGCAAACCAGTTCGAAAGATGAAAACAAATCCAGCGCACCGCAAAATCGTTTCCGGCTTTTTCTCGCGGATTTGGCGATCAGGGAGATTTTCCCGCGGGTCAGGGAAAAAAACGTCAGAATCAGGTCATTATCGCCAAAATCAACCCGCCTGAGCAAAATAGCAGGTGTGGTAAAACAGATCGTCATAGTTTACCAACCCGTCCGGACAGCGGTAGCCGTCGCCTTCGGGCTTCTATTGTGTGATTTTAATGAGGGATCGGGATCGCAGTTCTTCCAGCCATTTCGAAAACTTCTGATCCACGATATCCTTATACAGCTTGTTTTCGATTTCGGAAGAGGCGTTTTCAAGCGATTTGCTGGCGGTCTTAATCCTGTCCAGAAGGCGGAAAATCTGATATCCATAATCGGTTTCGATGACTCCGGTATATTGACCTGGCTTCAAATCCTTCAACGCCTCACGAATCTTAATATCGAGGGAAGACGGGGAAAACGTCCCCAGTTCACCTCCCTGAACCCTGGCAGTAATATCGGAAAAAGTCTGAATCACTTCTTCTATGGATTTACCCGCTTTGAGTGCCTGAAGAATGTCTGCCATTTTCTGCTGCGTTTGCATGCGACTGGAAGGGTCCGGGCTTTCCGGATATCTGATCATGACGTTTGCGAGGCGATATTTTTCTTCAAACCCATAGAGATCAGGATGTGAATCGTAATAGGCCTTGATGTCATCCTTGGTAATGACGACCTTGGATTTGATTTCCCGGTTAACCAGACTGGATCTTAAAATATGCTCTTTTGTCCGTTTGCGATATTCCTCATAGGTTACGCCCTCTTTGGCAAGCGCTTGCCGAAGGGCTTCGTCTGTCAGGGAATTGGCTTTCTTGATTCGCTCAATAGCCATGTCCACTTCTTTATCCGAAGCCGTGATTTTATATCGGGCGATTTCCTGTTCGGTTAATTTCTGATCGATCATTTGATTGAGGACATCCTCCCGAACCTTGAAAACCATCTGTCGTTCCTTGTCCGGCGGATATCCCATGGAATTGATTTTCTCCAGGTAGGGTTTAACCTGGATGTTGAGTTCTTCCAGAGAAATCAAATCGTTGTTAACCACTGCCACAATCCGGTCGACCAGTTCAGCCCCGAAGGCTGAATTTGCGGGACACCAGGCAGCCTGTATCGCCCAGGCAGCGGTTGCCATCAGCAGGGGGATCTGTCGCTTCATAAATCGGATAATGATATTTCGGGTCATGGTTGCTTGACTGCTCCTTTATTTGTTGCACTGTCAGGAATTGTTAACACGCTGACCGATCTCTTTCAAGATGTTTTTGGTTTCCGACAGCAGACCGCTGAAATGACGCCTGGCCAGATTCACTTTCAAAACATGGTCAGGGGTGAATTCAAATCGGCCTTTTTCAGACACGATCATATCCACAATGCCAAAAGGATTTTTCTGGTGCGCCTCGGAGAATCGCAGGTGAAGCTGCTGGCCGCAAAGATCCAGACGCTTGACCCCCGCAGCCATGCACAGCACTTTGAGCATCATTTTCAGCAAAAGGTTGGCGGCCTCATCCGGCAGCGGTCCGAAACGATCGATCATCTCTTTTTTATAATCCGATATTTCCGCCACGCTGGTCATTTTTGCCAGCCGCCGGTACGCCACGAGCCGCTGATCGATATCTATGATGTAGGTTTCCGGGATGTAGGCGCTCATGGTAATTTGAATATCGGGTTCAAGGCTTTCCAGAATCGATTCACCCTTTATCTCGGACATGGCTTCTTCCATCAGCTTCAAAAACATGTCGTAGCCGACGGCGGCGATGTGACCCGACTGGGAGGCGCCCAGAATCGTTCCGCCGCCGCGGATTTTCAGATCGCTCATGGCGATCTGAAAACCGGATCCCAGATCGCTGTGTTCCATGAGTACCTTCAGCCGCTTGAGGGCGTCCGGGTTCAGCGTATGCTCGGCCGGGATAAACAGGTAAGCAAACGCCTGTTCATCCGACCGGCCCACACGTCCGCGAAGTTGATAGATCTGGGCCAGTCCGAATCTGTCGGCCCGATTGACCAGCATGGTGTTGGCGGAAGGAATATCCAGGCCGGATTCAATAATGGTGGTGCAGACCAGCATATCCAGTTCTTTTTTCGTGAATCGCAGCATGACGGCTTCCAGTTCATCAGAACTCATGCGGCCGTGCGCCACATCCAGCCTGACTTCAGGGACCAGTTTTTTAAGATGATCGGAAATCGACCAGATGGTGTGAATGTTGTTGTGCACAAAATAGATCTGGCCGTTTCGCTCCAGCTCTTTACGAATGGCTTCGGTGACGACGGTGTCGTCATATTCCGAAATAAAGGTTGCGATCGGCTGGCGATGCTCCGGAGGGGTGGAGATGATGCTGATGTCCCGAACTCCCATCATGGACATGTGAAGGGTCCTAGGGATCGGGGTGGCTGTCAGGGCCAGCACATCCACATTATGTCTGAATTTTTTCAGTTTTTCCTTGTGTTTGACGCCAAAGCGTTGTTCTTCATCCAGGATTATCAGCCCTATATCCTTGAAACCGACATCCTTCTGAAGCAGGCGATGGGTTCCGATCACAATATCCACGGCCCCGGACTTGAGGTCTTCAATAATGCTTTTCTGCTCCCTGGCGCTTCGGAACCGGCTTAAACAGGCAACGCGAACCGGATATCGCTTGAATCGCGCGGAAAACGTTTCAAAATGCTGTTCCGCCAGCACGGTGGTGGGGACCAGAAGCGCAACCTGTTTGCTGTTGTTGACCGCCAGAAAGGATGCCCGAAGGGCAACTTCGGTTTTGCCGTATCCCACATCTCCACAAACGAGCCTGTCCATCGGGGCAGGGGACTGCATGTCCTGAAGCACATCTTCAATGGCCTGCAACTGATCCGGAGTTTCCTCATAGGAAAAGCTGGCTTCAAAATCTTGAAAATAGCTGTCTATACCCTGGAATGAAATACCCGGGGCCACTTTTCGGCTGGCATAGAGTTTGAGAAGCTCGCCGGCGATTTTTTCGACAGACTGCTTGACCTGTTTTTTGACCCGGTCCCAGGATTTCCCCCCCATTTTATCCAGAACCGGCGCAACCCCTTCCACGCCCAGGTATTTCTGAACCATGTTCATGCGAACCACCGGAAGATAAAGTTTGTCAGCATCCCGGTAAGTGATGAGCAGAAAATCATTGGTGGCGCCGTCCACAACCAGCTTCATCAGCCCCTCGTACTGGCCGATGCCGTGATCACTGTGAACCACCAGATCTCCTCTTTTCAGCTCGCCGAAAATGAGTTGCTCAGTGTGTATTTTTGCGGTGGGAAGGCGCTTCCGATGATGTTTTCGTCCGAATATCTCGTCTTCGGAAATCATGGCAAGGGATTCATCCGGCCATACAAAACCGGATGAAATGTGCCCGATGCAGGCATATACCCGGCCTTTGCCCCGGGACAGATCCGGAATGCCGTCTGCAAGCTTCAGATGAATCCCGTAAGGTTGCAGCAGGGCATTGAGCCGATCGGCCTGAGATCGGGTGCTGCAGACAATCAGGACCGTGTATCTTTGTTCTTTTCTTTCATTGATCCACGTCGCCAGCGGCAGCAGAAGCAGTTCGGCGTCGCGCTGCGCGGCCAGCTTTTCCTGAATATCCGTATTGTCCTCAACTGAAAACGCGACAGTCTGAAACGGCTGAGGCATGTTGCCCGGAAAAGTCAAAGACAATTGTCTGAGGATCAGCGGATAGCGCTCCAGAATCGAATGAAAGACGGCGCCCCATGTTTCATGCAAAATTTCGGGCTCAACGCACAGGGCCGCACTCTTCCGCGACATCATGTATTGCCGGACGTTTTTTTCATGAAAAGCCTGTGCGGATTTTTCCAGCTCGGCCGGTTCCACCAACACGAACAAGGCGTCTTGAGGCGCATAATCCAGGAGATTGTCCATCCTGGGGTAGAACAACGGGGTCAGGAATTCAATTCCCGGAAAAACGCCTTCTTTCTTGATGCGGTCAACCAGATCCCTGACAGTTGTGACCGGCAGCTCCAGAGCCGATGCCTGTTCCCGGATCCGGTTGATGACCGGTTCGATGGATTCCATTTTGATAATGGCCTCCCGCGCGGGAATGATGATGGCCTCGGAAATGTTTCCGATCGTACGCTGGCTGGATGCGGAAAAAAACCGGATGGATTCGACGCATTCACCAAACAGCTCGATACGAAGAGGATCTGCATACAGTGGAGAAAAAACATCCAGGATTCCCCCCCGGATGCAGTAATCTCCGGGCTCTTCCACAATCATCGTTCGGACATAGCCGCCGGAAACCAATTTCTCCACCAGGCGATCCAGGCTGATCTCTTCATTTTCCATCAAAAGCTCTGAAAAATTGCAGAGCTCCTTTCTGGGAATGAGTTTTTGAAGAAGTCCTTCAATGGGTGCGATGATGATGGGAGGGGAAGTGGCATAAATAAGTTGATACAGGGCGGCAATCCGTTTGGTGGAAGCCTCGCTGTGGCTGAACAGCGATTTATACGCTCCGGCGGCAGATCCTGGAAAAAAACTGACGGGCAGCGGCGCTGAGCCAGCATAAAAAAACATATCATCCATCAGTTGCTGGGCTTCTTTGACGGATGGCGTTACGAGAATCATCGGAAGGGGGCGGTTTTGATATAGGGCCGTACATAAATAAGCCTGCTGGGATGCGGAAATTCCTGAGCATTCAATGCATTGATTCCTATAGGGAATTGAATCAATCAGGGAATGGAGTATATTTTTTTCTTGATTTTGAAGCATAAACACAGTATCCAATCCAGGTAAACACGATCGATTGCCGGGCCGGCCGGCGTAGCTCAGTTGGTAGAGCAGCTGATTCGTAATCAGCAGGTCCGCGGTTCGAGTCCGCGCGCCGGCTCCAAGTAACTCAATAAGTTACAGCGAAAAATGATTTCCGTTTTATTTCGTTCTGCCTAAAAATTTCATTTTGTCCCTCATCTGTCCCACATTATTTTTTTACGGTATCTTTATCATTTTGCCGGTATCTTTATCAGCACAATAATTTTCAGTCAATCCTCAAACAAAAAAGCCGCTTAACAAAAGTTTCCATTTACTTGACCAGGGCAGATACGGGGGGGTAATCAATGGGATACAAAGCGATTCAACACATTACAGCAAGTGCTGGCGTGGTGGTTTGGCTGGTGCTGGGTGCAGCCGCACCGGCATGGGCTCAACCATGTGGGACCATTTGCAGCAGGTATGAGCAGGGTCACTGCGTTGAGTACACGCACTCCCCTTGCACGAGCCCATCCGCCCCTTCCCGTAAATATGGCGCTATTGCCTATAGCCGCAGCAGCGGGACATATGGTTACTCTCATGACCTTGGCGACGAGGCATCTGCCAAGAAAACCGCCCTGAAGTACTGTGCGCAAAATGCCAAGGATTGCGAGACCATCGTCTGGTTCTACAACAATTGCGCTGCAGTAGCTGCCGACGGCAACACCGTGTCCTGGGGGCTTGATGCGAACGCGAGCCGCGCAGCGACAAAGGCCGTGGACCAGTGCACCAAAGAGGGTGGTAAAAAGTGCGCAGTAAAAGTTTCGCATTGCTCCCGCTGAGTACGCGTCGAAGGTCAAGAAGATCCGCACCATAAATGATATGGATAATTCCAAAAACCCGGCTCCATGATTGTTATCCCATTCTTGAGTTTTGGGTGGTCCGGAAATATTAACAATACCGAATGAATCCTTGAATATGCCGGACTCAAAAATATATGCAAGTAAGTGTAAACCGGCTCGTACTTTAAACATAGGTTGGCGCTATGCCTGAAATACAAACATACGAAGAGCTTGAGCAACGGGTTCTGGAATTAGAGAAAGCCGATTCCAGGCACAAGCAGACAGAACATGCACTGCGGGAGAGTGAGAATTTTCTTGGCAGTATCTTCCGTGCCGCTCCTACCGGGATCGGCGTTGTGAGCAACCGAATATTGATGACTGTTAACCGATAGGCTCTGCGAAATGACAGGATACAGCCGTGATGAGATGATCGGCCAGAGCGCCAGGATGCTGTACCCCAGCGATGCCGAATTTGAATATGTGGGTACCGAAAAATATCGTCAGATCCGTCAACGTGGAACCGGCATGGTAGAAACGCTCTGGCAGTGTAAAGATGGCCGCGTTTTAGACGTACTGATGAGCTCTACCCCCATCAATCCAATGGATCTGGCTGCGGGTGTGACATTTACTGCCCTTGATATCACCGATCGCAAACGTACAGAAAAGATACTGCTGGAGAGTGAAGCAAACTACCGGCTGTTGGTTGGAACCCAGACGGATATGGTAGTGAAGGTGGATCTTGATGACCGCTTTTTGTATGTCAGCCCGTCATATTGCAAAACATTTGGCAAAACAGAGAAAGAGCTGCTGGGTCAACAGTTCATACCTCTTGTTCACGAAGAGGACAGGGAACCGACGGCAAAGGCAATGGAAGCGATGTTTGAGCTTCCCCACTCAGCTTACTTGCAACAGCGTACATTAACAAAAGATGGCTGGCGGTGGCTTGCATGGGCGGATACGGCTGTGCTCGACGAAGAAGGACATGTAACGGAAATTATCGGGGTAGGACGTGATATCCCCCAGAAAAAGCAGATGGAGATTTCATTAATTCAAGCATTGCAAGAATGGCAGAACACCTTTGACGCCGCCAATAGCGTGATCTGGATTCTTGATAAAAACCAGAAAGTGCTGCGTTCCAACAAGGCGGCGGAGAAGTATTTTCAACTGGAACAGGATCAGATGATCGGCAGATGCTGTTGGGAGATCGTTCATGGCACACAACAACCGATTCCGGAGTGCCCTTGCATGGCAGCAAGGCTGAGCTTGACGCATGAAACCATGGATTTGCAGATTGGCCAGAAGTGGTTCGAAATTACCGTGGACCCAATCCTGGACTCGGCAGGGCAGTTTTCCGGCGCTGTCCACATTATCAGTGACATCACCGAGCGAAAACAGTCGGAAGCCGAAATTCGGGAGAGCGAAGAGCGTTTTCGGGCCATCTTCGAACGATCCACTGTGGGCAAGTCTTTGACAGCGCCGGATGGAAAACCCTTGCGGGTTAACAAGGCATTTGCCGATATGCTGGGCTATCCGGTCGAGGAGCTCCAGCTGCTCGATTTGGCGCAAATCACCCATCCGGACGACATGGCAAAAAGTCTGGAAATTATCCGCGCCCTTATGTCGGGCGAGCAGTCTGACTATCGGCTGGAAAAACGGTACATCCACAAAAGCGGCAGAATCGTCTGGGCGGAAGTCAGCACCACGCTGTTCCGCAATGAACAGGGAGCACCGCTTCACATGATAACCAGCATCGTGGATGTCACCGAGCGAAAACGGACTGAGGAGGCGCTTCGAAAGAGCGAACAGAAATATCGCATGGTGGCGGACTTCACCTATGACTGGGAGTACTGGATGAGTCCTGACCAGCGTTTCCTTTATTGCTCCCCGTCATGTGAGCGAGTAACGGGGTACCGGGCTGATGAATTTGAAAAAGACCCCGGGCTGTTGAAGCGCATCATCCATCCGGATGACCGTGAGCAATTCGACTGTCATTTAACCGGCGAAGGCGGTTCAGATCAAATGTCGCACTCGCAAGAGTTCCGCATCTTCTCCCGCTCCGGTGAAATGCGCTGGATCGTTCACATCTGCATCAGCGTGCACGGCCGCGAAGGGGAGTACCTGGGCCAGCGGGCCAGCAATCGCGACATCACAGTGCGCGTACGGACCAATGAAGAGAGGGCCAAGCTTGAATCCCAGCTCCAGCAAGCGCAAAAAATGGAAGCCATCGGCACCCTGGCCGGCGGCATTGCCCATGACTTCAACAACATTCTTTCCGCTGTCATCGGCTACACGGAATTGGCGCAAATGAAGCTTGAAGCCGATTCCAGAATTCAGAACGATCTTAAGGGGGTGCTTGCTGCCAGCGTCCGCGCCAAAGACCTGGTGAATCAGATTCTTTCGTTCAGCCGCCAGACACAGAAAGAGCAAACGCCTGTCCAGATGCGGCTAATCGTAAAAGAAGCCTTGAAACTGATAAGATCTTCCCTGCCCGTCACCATTGACATCCGTCAAGACATCCAGAGCCAGTCTTTAGTCCTGAGCGATCCGACCCGGCTTCATCAGATTGTTATGAATCTTTGCACCAATGCCGCGCATGCCATGCGGAAAAAAGGCGGTATTTTAGAAGTCATCCTGACCGATGTCGAGCTGAATGCCGACTTTTGTTCAACTCGGGCGGAGATTCAGCCGGGCGCTTACCAGAAGCTGACGGTCAGCGATACCGGCCACGGCATCACTGCCGATGTCATGAACCAGATCTTTGATCCGTTTTTCACCACCAAGCCTAAAAACGAAGGCACCGGCCTGGGCCTGTCGGTCGTTCACGGCATTGTAAAGGATTCAGGGGGTACGATCACGGTCAACAGCGAGCCGGATAGAGGAACCACTTTTCATCTTTATCTTCCGGTTATTAAAAGCAGTGCCGAGGAAAGCCCCGAAGAACATACAATTCTGGCTACCGGAACCGAACGGATCCTTGTGGTGGATGATGAAAAGGTCCTTACCGACATACTCAATAAAAATCTTTCGTCCCTGGGGTATACTGTTGAAGCCAGAACTAACAGCCTTGAGGCATTGGCGCTTTTCAAGGCGATGCCCGACCAATTTGATCTGGTCATTACCGATATGACCATGCCGCAGTTGACCGGCGTTAAGTTGGCCCAGGAGTTGATGAAGATCCGCCCGGACCTGCCGGTGATCCTATGCACCGGTTTCAGCGAAAACATCACCAAGAAAAAAGCCAAGGCGATGGGAATCAAGGCCTTTCTGCTGAAGCCGTTGCTCAAAAAAGAAATGGCCCATAAGATCCGGAAGGTGCTGGATGAGGCCAATGATGCAAAGATGGCTGAGAAGTCCATTTTGCTTTTGACTTAAAATTGCTGGAAAGCCTATAGGACTGACAGTCTTTCAATT
>Ga0268284_1000085_pt1 | contig 84520 bp, 68 predicted proteins | sample saktaG_14_FD_190137 | JGI IMG/M metagenome (GOLD analysis project Ga0268284, IMG submission 190137) | Saline water microbial communities from Sakinaw Lake, British Columbia, Canada - sak_2013_06_06_40m | ecosystem: Environmental > Aquatic > Non-marine Saline and Alkaline > Saline ...
TTATCCCTCCTTGCTCGGAGGATTTTACCATGATATTTAACTTATGGGTGGTACATTTTCGATTCCCATTTTTGGTACATTTTTGCATTCCCAGTGACAGCAGTGTTTTTCGGTTGCCATCCCGGTTGACGGCTTTTAAAAAGGCTTTCTCTGCATCGGCAATGGCTGATAGATCGTAATGGCTGATGCAGCCAAGAGCCCGTTTGAGCGCCAGCGGTTCCGGATTCATGCCGTGGTAGGCAATGATTGCGTTCAGCCGGTCGATTTTGGGTTGATTGACGTTGTCATGATTTCGCATGGCTTTATGATCGGCTATTCTTTGGCGTTCCGTTTCTTTTTGTTTGTGCGATACCGGACATTGCATATTCTGAACCGGTGTGACGGTCTGTTCGTGAAGGGGTTGTTTATTGCGCATATGCACATAAACCTGAATGAGGGCTTCCAACACCCCTTTTGCCAGTGAATCAGGCGATGAGGCATACAGACGAATTTCTCCCAGAACACGCTTCATCTGGCTGAATGCACCTTCATCGGTTCCATTTCCTTTGGGATTGGAAGGTCCCACCGCAACTGCTTCAATACCATGTTCATCAAGATATTTGCTGACCTTTTCACTCAGATTGGCGCTGCCATGATCGAAAATGACACCCAGCGGATTCCCCCATTTCAATTGATGCTGCTTGATGGCGCCAATGACGGCATTTGCCGTTTCGCTGGCATCGATGCTAAAACCTGTGTGACAGAACGTGCCCACATCAACCGCCAGCTCCACATTGAATTTTGCGGCATGAGCATTGATCCACACTACAAACTCGCTGCCATCAAGACTCAGCAGTCCGCCGGGAATCCGCTGTTTGAGACTTTGATAGAATTGGGGCCGTTTTTTCCGCGTTCGCGCTTTCCAGAGATTGTTGGCAATCAGTATCTGTTCAACAGTTTTCCGGCTTAAATCCAGATTCAACTCCTGCCGAAGTGTTTTTAAAAAGCTTTTCAGTCGCAACCGTTTCTTTGAGGCTTTGGCGGCTTCTACCACCTGACGCACCACCTCTATGCTGACCTTGGTGGACTTGCTGCGGCGATCCTCTGTGACATACGGCTTCATGTTCTGATCAAAGCCCTGGTTCCAACCGGACAGTGTGCTTATCGGCAGCAACAGCAGCCAGGCAAGCTGTTGCAGAGAAATCCCCTCGTTTCTGAAAAAGATTACAGCTCTTTCTTTTTCCGGCTGCTCATAGTGCTTTTTTTTGAAGCCAGATAGGCGTCTATTCCATGAATCTCCCAAGCCAATTTACGCCCCCGATTCTCCAGACTGATCTGATCAAATTCCTTTTTCAGTCTGGCATATTCCGCCTGTATCTGAGCCAGTTCATTCTCAACAGGCTTTTTTTGTTCAGAAACATTTTGCGCATGCTTTTCAGCCCATTGATAACCGGTTTTCCGCGATATCCCCGCTGCCTGACAAATCTCGGTTATGTCAGCATTCGGGGCAAGCCCCTTCTCTCTGAATAATTGACGGGCTCGAATCATGATCGCCACTTCTTCTGCAGTCATTTCCACAGACATATTCGCCTCCTGTGATCGCTACCGCTTGACCCAACAGGTAAAACGTCAATCTTCCCCTTGAATCGACAACCAGGTTGATAATGCTTCGTTCGATACCAATCAAGCTTTTGGTTATATCAATGCCCCTTGCAACATCTCTTAGCACCTGATCGGACTTTCCATGAAACCAATCCGCAGGCGTCAAAAAACCTCCCAATCCCTGATGAGTCCTGTGATAGTTATAGTGATCAACCCATTGTTCTATCGCCGTTGATGCCTCTTGAACCGTCTGAAATTCTTTTCTTTCAATCAACTCAGACTTGACCCGGCGGTTTAATGCCTCAACTTTCCCAAGCGTTTGTGGATGATGGGGCCGTGCATGTGTATGCTCAATCCGCTCCAATTCGAGATACCGCTCAAATCGGTTGGCGCTTCGCCAAGAATAAAAAACAAACCCCCGGTCTGTCAATAATTCCTCAAGTTTTCCGTAACGCACCATGCCCCTTTGAACCACATCAATCACCGCATCAATGGAAGTCTCTTGCAATAAACTCCAACTCAAAATAAACCGCGAAAAATCATCAATCAGCAAAATCAGATACACCTGAAGCTTATGAATGAAAAACTGCAAAATATCCATCTGTCCAAGCTCCAAAGGACGGCTGGCTTCAAACCGGTTTGCCTTCTGGGCTGACTTTCTGCTGGAGGCCTTGTACCCGTTAGCTTCCATAATTCGGCGCACTGTTCGAATGGATACAGTCTCAGCCTGCCTGCGTAACTGGTTTCGAATCTGTCCCGGACCATATTCCGGATTGGACCGCCGGGTATCCAGGACCAACCGTTCCTGTTTTTCACTGATCTCTTTAATGCCCCTGCCATCACGCTTTGTTTCGCGGACTAAAAAGGCTTCCTTTCCAATTGCTTCTATCTCACGGCTCTAATCGTAAACCGTTGTGTAGTGCACCCCGGCTATCCGGGATGCTTCTTTAAAACCAATCTCTTTGGCATTCTCAACGATTGCAGCCTTCTGCTGCTGGTCAAACTGTTTCCCGCTCATAGCACTTTCTCCTTTCTTCTCTCTGGAGAAAATGTTACCTTTGCTCAAGCAGATTCTTATGAATTCTTACTATCAAATTCAACTAATCGGTTAGATTACGGAGAAAATCATGGAAAATTATAATTATCGAAAATTGGCTGCGCATCAGGTTTTTTGTGCTGATTTATCATAAATAAATGAATATTCTCATATCGCAACACAATCTGTCTATAAGGTTTTCATTTTATGAGTACTGAGATAGCGATACGTTTGGGATTTTTCCTCGGAATCTTTGTTCTGGTAGCCATTTGCGAAATTCTTGCGCCGCGTCGGGCCTTGACCACCTCCAAGGCAAGCCGATGGTTTGCAAACCTTGTGATTATCGGCCTCAACCCCCTCTCGGTGCGCCTGGTTTTCCCGGTCTTTCCCGCTGCAATGGCGCTTCTGGCAACCGAGCGTCAATGGGGGCTGCTCAACAACGTCGATCTGCCCTACTGGCTTGAAGTGGTCGTAGGCGTGGTCGCCATGGATTTCATCATCTATCTGCAGCATGTCCTCCACCATGCAATTCCAACCCTGTGGCGATTGCACATGGTTCACCACGCCGATCTTGATTATGACTTGACTACGGGCCTGCGCTTTCACCCCATAGAAATCGTTATTTCCATGGGAATCAAGCTCATGATGGTAGCAGCGACAGGGCCCCCTGTGCTGGCCGTACTCATTTTCGAAGTGGCCCTCAATGCCACCGCCATGTTCAACCACAGCAACATCCATATTCCCGTATCCGTAGACCGGGTGCTTCGTCTATTTGTTGTGACGCCTGACATGCACCGGGTGCATCATTCCGTGATCATCCGTGAGACGAACAGCAATTACGGCTTCAATCTACCCTGGTGGGACCGGCTTTTCGGAACATACAAAGATCAGCCGGCCATGGGGCACACGGATATGGTAATCGGACTCTCCCAATTCCGGAACCCGCGGAAGCTGTCCCTGCCCCGCCTGCTGATCCTGCCGTTCGTGGGCGATCCCGGCCGAGTTCCCATCAACCGGCATTGATGGAATGAGCGATAGCATCGACGCTGTGAGTTTCAAAAAGCAATTCAGCTGCCAGATGGCCATTTCTATGGATGCGGTCGTTGTCAAGAAAGATGAGACTATGAATTTGGCTTATTTTTCCGGTATTCTCCGATGGCGTTAGCCGCCAGTATAGCATGAAGAATTTTTTCCGGCGTTATCCTGCCCGCTTCGTGATGAATATATTCGCCTTGTGCACTGGCTTTTTCCGCGACGAACGTCAATCTGTTGAAGTCGAAATTTCGCAGACCGATGTCCGCCAGGGTGGTGGGCAGGCCTACTTCTTCGCAGAAGGAGAAAACGACGGCCGATTCTTCCGGCGGGGCATCGGTGAGTTGAAGTCCGGCCAAAACGCCAAAAGCCACTTTTTCGCCATGGTAATACGCATGTGTTTCTTCCAACGCAGTGAGCCCGTTGTGAATGGAATGGGCGCTCGCCAAGCCCCCGCTTTCAAAGCCGATTCCACTTAACAAAATATTCGCTTCCACAATGTGCTCCAGAGCCGGTGTGATGATATGCCGCTCGGCTGCGATCTTGGCGGTTGCGCCATATTGGAGCAATGTGTCATAACAGAGCTTGGCGAGGTTGAGCCCCGTCAGCGTGCTGAGTCCGCCGCACTCGTTTTCGGAATGTGTGTCGCTGCAGGATTTTGCTTCGAACCATGTCGCCAGTGCATCGCCCATGCCCGCCACCAGAAAACGGATAGGGGCCTTGGCGATAATTTCCGTGTCTACAAGAACGGCCGCCGGATTCGATTTTTGATAATACACCGATTCAAAAACGCCCTGCTCGGAATACAACACGGCACATCCGCTGCAGGGAGCATCGGTCGAGGCGATGGTGGGAACGACAAGGACAGGGATATTCGCGCGGTCGGCGGCGATCTTCGCTGTGTCTATTGTTTTTCCGCCGCCCATACCCACAAGGACATCCACGTTTTTCTCTCGGATGATTGCAGCCAGTCTTGACAGTTCTTTTTCACAACACTCTCCGGCGAATCGTTCGACGGGCAAAGAGTGAGCGTGCAGGTCCAGGCTGCTATCAGGAAGAATTTTATTGTGTGCCGTGGGCGAAGCAAGGATCAACCCCTGCCCGCCAAACAGCTTGATCAGGGACGGCAATTCGTTGAGAGCGCCAACGCCCTGAATATACTTTCCGGGAAACAATACTTTCTTCAACATGTGATTTCTTCTCCATACAATGCGTTGCACGGTGAGTCGTGTAGAGTAGCGGCATTATATAACTGCCCATAGGCCAAAGTAATTTCAACAAGGGATATCATCTAATCGCAGCTTCATTGGTTTTCCACACCCCTTGCTGATTTCCATTATGTCTTGAATGCGCTTGCATCGGATGCTCTTCCTGAATTTAAAAGTTGATTTGCGAACCCGTATTCAGTATTTAAGCCTTTACATGCTTTTATTATGGATTTTTCCCGCATACAAGTCAAAATAAACACTTTAAAACTTCTGTCAAAAAACCGGGCAGCCACTGAGGAGATGAACTATGCAAGCGCGTGCACCACTCATGATAGAACATCGTTTGATTGAAAAAATGTTAAGCGTGATACAGCGCTCATTGGAGCGTGTTGAACAAACGAAATCCATTGATCCTTTCTTTGTGGATACGGCCGTGGACTTTATTCGGGTATACGCCGATCGGACTCACCATGGGAAAGAAGAAGACATCATGTTCAGCGAACTCCGGGGAAAACACCTATCCAACGAAGATCGGCAACTGATGAACGAATTGATTGAAGATCACATTTTTTCCCGTAAAACTACAAAAGCTTTGGTGGAAGCTAACCTGAGTTACCGGAACGGAAACACGGCGGCACTGAGTGAAATAACGAATCATCTGAAAACACTGGTTGATTTCTATCCAAAACATATTAAGAAGGAAGATGATGTATTTTTCCCTGCTGCCCGGGCTTACTTCTCTGAAGAAGAGGATCACGCAATGCTTGCTGAGTTTTGGGAGTTTGATAGAAAAATGATTCATGAGAAGTACAAGGCTGTGGTTAAGGAGTTCGAAAATTGATCCGGACATTATTTCCCTCGACAATGGCCGGAGATAACATCATCACCAATCTGGTCGCCGTCTGCCCAGACGGGATCATCGGTGTGAATCAGCGTGGCACCGTGGTGATTTTCAATGCAAAAGCGGCAGCGTTGACTCAGCGCAAGCCCGAGGATGTCATCGGCAGTCTGGATATCGGCCAAATTTACGGGACTCGAGAACAGGCTCGCCGGATCAAAACAGCCCTCTATGCTGAAGACTACGGCGGTGTCGGCCGTCTTGAAGGGTTTGAAACCTCTATTGTGGATATAAACAACAAGGCCATCCCGATTCGCCTGTCGGCGGCGTTGATTATTGAAAGCGGCAACGAAATAGGAAGCGTCGGGTTTTTCCATGACCTGACAAATCAGAAGATCATGGAGGAAAAACTTCATAAACTTTCCATAACCGATGGACTGACCAACCTGTTCAATCAGCGGTATTTCCATTCCTGCCTTGCCGATGAAGTCGAACGGGTTCTACGCTATAACAGTCCGTTGAGCCTGATCAGTTTTGATCTGGATCGATTCAAGGATTGCAATGACCGGTTCGGGCACCTGGAGGGTGATAATGTCCTGCGGCGGATAGGGAATCTGCTCAATGTTACAACCCGCCGTACGGATAAGGGCTTTCGATATGGTGGGGACGAGTTCTTCGTCCTGCTGCCCGAGACCAATTTAGATCAGGCGATGATTACCGCCGAAAAGATCCGTCAGATGTTTAATGACAGTTGGCCGTATGATTCCAGCGGAACCGGTGCGCCTTGCCGGGTTACATTAAGCATGGGCGTGGTCCAGTGGAAAGATGAAACCTCGGGTGTGGCGCTGATGAAACGCGCCGACGTAGCCATGTATCGCGCCAAAAATCAGGGCGGCAACAGAATCGTTGCCGGTTGAACCATGGCAACTATTGGCTTCCAACCGGGTTGCCCCTGTAAAGATAAGTGAGGGGAATATAACCCTTGCATAGGTAATATCCCAGTTTAATGATTTGGGAACCGAATTCTGCCAGGCCATCGGTGGCCTTCCACCAGGAATCATGATCGTAATAAGGAAAGAATGGATAGGGGATAAAACGGACTCCCAGCGGATCACCGTGGATTTGATAAGCCAGCAGGCTCCGCCGGGTGTGAAAGCCCTGACAGAAAAGAGAGACGTTACGGATGCCGGCCCGATAAAGCCGGGACGTCACATCCCTGGCCTCCTCCAGTGTAATGGGATGTCCATCAATAAAAGCTACCCAAATCTGGTATTGATCTTTTTTCAGTCCCAAGTCTTCCAGTGCCTTTCCTACCAGATCCGGGTAAATGTCTTGAATGGCGAAAAGCCTTTCCTTTTGGGGATATCCGTGGAGCACGATGATGATTTGCCTGGCCCGTCCTTCCCGGATCAGCGACACTCCGGCTCTTATCATGCCGTCCTTGACTATCTGTCCCCCCTCCACCACCACCGTGTCGGCCATTTCAGCGCCCTGAGGGGCCAGATAACGGGCCAGTCCCATCAAGGCTGATGGAGCTGCAGCCAGCAACCCCAGGACCAGTAACCCTAGATATAATACAAGTCGATTCTTCTTCAACTCCCGCCCATCCTTATCTTGTCTTTCATTAACCCAGCATAGCAATCGATGGCCTTTCCCGCCAATGAAAAGAAGGCGGGCCCGGTCGTTCCCGCAATGAATTTTTGTTCAGAAAAAAAGGAGGGGCAATTACTCCGCCAGCAGAATCCGGCCCTCGCCTGGATAGACCATCCGGTCTTCCGGAGCTGTGGGCCGGGCAGGCTTTTTCCAGAGACCCGGTTGGGGTTCCGGGCCTTGGCGGGCTATTTCCGTGGGTTGGCTGTCTTTGTTGACCGGCTGGCTTCGGACATCGACTCCTTTGACCGGCGCGCTGAATTCGATGGGAATGTTGTTCGGATCAAAGGTGTAAATGGAGTGGATAAACCCATGGTCAATGACCTCGGATACCCAGATATCGGATGCCTCCAGCCTGTCTTTCAGCTCCCAGAGATCCGCATCGCTTTCCACTTCAAAAGCCACGTGATCAAAGGAATACGGGCCTCTGACCGGAACGCCGTGGTCCTTTAAAGCCGCCTTCTCCACACCTGGCCATTCGAAAAACGCGATCATGTCATGGCCGGTTATTTCGAAAAAATAGTGACGGTACCCCGGCCGTCCCAGGCCCGCCACCAGTCGCATTTCCAGCAGATCCCGCCAGAAGCGGATCGTTTCGTCCATATTGCCGGTGGCCATGGCCAGGTGATTGATGCCGGTAAATCGGATCATCCTAATTTCCCCGGATCATGATGAGCAGCATCTTGAACTGAACCTGTGCGAACAGGGCATGGGGGACATTGGCGGGCATGATCAGCATCTGCCCTTCTTTTACCGTCTGCACCTTGCCGCCGATGGTGATTTCCGCCTCGCCGTCCAGAATATGTACGACCGCATCATAAGGCGAGGTATGCTCGGAAAGCCCCTGCCCCTTGTCAAATGAAAACAGCGTGATGTTGCCGGAATCTTTTTTCAGAAGCGTCTTGCTCACAACCGAACCGATTGCGTAGGTGACATGTCCTTTCAAATCAAACGCAACACCTTTGCTTGCACCAGCGTCACTGGCCATGATAATTTCCTTTCCTGCAAGATAATGGATATTTATCTCGGATAAGCCGCCCCGGTTGTCAGATTGATGTCGAGGTTGTTGTCCGCCGGGAACAGATCATCCCAGAGGCTGATCATGCCGATGCCGATCAGTTTCAGGGCCGGGTCCGGCATCTGCAAGTATGAAAGCGCCGTCTGTATTGTGTCTGAATCCGGCTTCTCGTCGCCCACATAATTGGCTTCAAAGGCTTTTACGATATCCGGTGCATAAGCTTGGGCTTCGGCCGGATCCAGACCGAAGGTATCGACAAGAATTGTTTGGGCCAGTACAAGGAGCCCCTCTTCCAGGTATTGCTGCGCGTACTGGGGGAACGGAATGCCTCCGGTATCGTAATCGATCTGTGAGATGAGCCGGCTTTCAATCTGGAAAAGGGACAGGGTCTCATCGACGGTGACCAGCCGGTAGGGAACCGGATAAGTCACCAGAGATCCGGTTTCCACGTCGAACATGAACGATGGGTTTCTGCCGGGTTTAAATGTCCGTTTGACAACATCCTGTGCATGATAATGGCCGGTGAAGACCATCCGCATTCCGGCATTGGCGAAAAGTTTGGAAATACTTGCCCAGTCGTCCACGAGATACTCCCCAAACAGCAGGGGCTCCATGGTATAATGTGCCACAAGCCCATGGTGCATGATGCCGATGATCTGCTTGTTGGCAGCCCTGGCCCAGGCGATCTGACTGAGAATCCACTCCAGGGTTTCCTGGCTGAAACGGCCGCCGACGATGGGGGTATCCACGTTTTCACGATATCGGCAGGAGTCCATGGCCAGGACGCAGAGTCCGGTCACCGGCTCCACCAGATAGCTCAAAGAGTTCGGATCCCTGGCAATGGCCTGTCCGAAACCGAATTGGCCATAGATTTGCACGAAAACATCCGGACTGACTCCGGGCACGGGAGTGGTCGTAGCGCCGCTGTAAGAAACCGCATCCGGGTTGTTGATGTCGTGATTGCCCGGAACCACGTAGACCTGGATCCCGCTGTCTTCCAGATCTTTGAGATAGGCAGCGACTTTCGTGTGACCGGAAAGCTCGCCATCCTTGGTCATATCGCCCGGCACCAGCACAAACTGAATATTTTCCTGTTTCAATCCGCTGATGGCAGACTTCAGGATCGCCTCGCTCTCACGGAGCATCTTGCGATCGCCGTTCAGATAGGCTTCAAATGCTTCTCCCGTTGTTCCCAGGGAGCTGTCGTAAAAGTGGGCATCCGAGAACACGGCAAATCGGACGGTCTGGCCTGAACCGGCGGAAAGCGCCGAGGGCGCCGGGTGTGATACCGGAGTGTCGGCAGCCGCAGCAACAGGCACAAAGTGAAATACAGACAACAGCATCCAGGCCCATACAATTAAACAATTCTTTTTCATTTTGGTTTCTCCTTTCAGAAAAAAAGTACTACAGCCACTGCCGTTTTTGCAACAAAAAAGCATAGCGGGGCCAACAACCCTATTGATCCGGCCTGTTATGTCCGCGCACTTGAAACCTGACGGAGTCCAGAATCACGCCATCCGCATCGCAAAGCGCCAGTATATGATGGCCGGATGAGGGATTCCAGGCAGCAGATCCGGCCGCAGCCCGGAAAGGCTGCCCGTCCACCACCCAGCGGAGTCCTTTCGTCCGGCCATGGGCCGTAAAAAAAATCCGCTGCTGATTTTTCGGGATATCGGAATCAACCGCAAATACGGCGCCGGAAGGCGGATAGACAATTTGGGGCAAAAGGCCGATGGCTTTGATGGGCGCCTCTACCGGCTCGGTACCGCGAATAAACCACTCCGATCGCTCGGACCCCCTTGCAGAAAGCAACTGCACGCGGCTCTGGATGACACCGTCCGGAGGGCTGACGGGCGTCTTGTCGTTTTGCGGATGCAGCCGGTTCATGATCTCCAGCCACAACGGCGCGGCGCCGGTCAACCCGCTCACGTTCCACATGGGTTCTCCCGAAAAGTTGCCGACCCACACGCCGACCGTATATTGCCGTGAATACCCCACGCACCAGTTGTCCCGCATGTCCTTGCTGGTACCGGTTTTAACGGCCGTCCAGAAACGGGTGGCCAGCGCGTTTTCAAGGCCGAACGTCAGGCTGCGGGCCTCGCGGTCGGAGAGAATATCCGAGATGAGAAAGGCGGTTTCATTCGAAAATACCCGCTGCGAATCTTCATCCCGGTTCTCTTCCGGATCACGCAGATGCAGCCGGCTCCGGTTTCCGCCATTGGCCAGGGTCCGGTAAGCGCTGACGAGCTCCCACAGGGTAACGTCCGCCGAACCCAGCGCCAGGGAAGGGCCATAAAACGCTCCGGATTCGTTCAGCTTATCGATGCCAAGATCCCTCAGGGTCTGAATAAACGCCTCAACACCGATCATTTCCCCGGCCCGCACCGCCGGGATATTCAGGGACGATGCCAGCGCAACTCTGACGGTCACCTGTCCCCTGTGCACGTGGTCGTAATCACTGGGCTGGTAGATGCCACCCGAAACCGCCAGATCAAGCGGGCTGTCATCCAGAAGGGACGCCGGAGTCAGGATCCGCCGTTCAAAGGCAGCGCCGTAAAGAAAGGGCTTCAATGTCGATCCGGCCTGGCGTTTGGCGATAACACCATCCACAAATCGGGAGCGGGCAGGGTCCGAAGTGTGGCTCGCATAGGCAAGGACGTTTCCGGTCCGGTTCTCGACAACGAGAAGGGCGCCTTCGCCCACATGGCTCGTTTTAAGCGGAATCAGATGATGCGCCAGACGCTCCTCAAAAAACCGCTGCAGTCCGGCATCAAGCGTGCAGGAAACTGAGGCCTCTTTCCGGTCTTTCAGAAGTCTGCGGGCGACATGCGGCGCCGAATTCACAAGTCCCCGAACGGATCTGGGACCCAGAAGGGCCTGCGTGATTTTTTCCCGGATGCTCTCCTGCGGGGTTTGCCGGCCCATCGCCAGGTACAACTGTCCGGCCCGTTGAGTCACCTCGGCCGCGGATGCATTGGGCGCGCGGATAAGGGCCGCCAGAACCAACGACTCCGCTTCGTCCAGACCGTGGGGATATTTTCCGAAAAGGCCTCTGGAGGCCGCACTCACGCCCTGAAACTCGCCGGAATAATAGATCAGATTCAGATAAGCTTCCAGAATCTCATCCTTGCTCCAGACACGCTCGATATGCCGTGCAGCCTGAATCTGAAGCCACTTCTGCCGCAGCGACCGCCGCCCCTTGACCGCCTGAAGATCCCTGTCCAGAAAGGAGGCCAGTTGCATGCTGATGGTGCTTGCGCCTCTTAATTTCCCGGAGAAAAGACTTGAGATCGCAGCCGCACCCAGAGCCGCATAGTCCACGCCATGATGCGAAAAAAAGCGGCGGTCTTCGGCCCATACCACTGTCTGACGCAGCGCTGGTGAGATATCGGAAAGATTCGTCCAGCCAAGACGCCTGACGCTCGGATCATTTCTCATCTCATGCAACACCGCGCCGAAACGATCCAGGAGCATCATGTCCGATGCCTGAAAGCCGGCGCGCACCTGTTCATGGGTCGGCAAGGCTTCGGCGGCATTGCTCAGAAGCAGCCAGACTGACAACCCCATGCTCAGAATAAACCCGGGGGTGAAAAGCAATTTCATCTTCATGGCGCTAAGGCGCAATTTCCAGAACTGCATTTGGCGACTCTCCAAACATTTCCGGAGCATAAAGCGCTTCGACGCGTGTCGGCGGAAGCTGAAATGTTCCACTCTGATTCAGGCGCAGGGTGTATTCCATCGTCCAAGTGCCTTTGGGAGCATAATCGAAGTAGGCCCGAAACGCCGACAGGGACCGCTCCTCAAAGGCCGGCCGCACGCTTGCTTTCCGGTCCTCGCCCCGGGTCAACAGCCGCGAATCTCTTTCCAGGCCCGTCCCCAGAATGGCGGCGCCGGCAGGCACCGGGTCGGAAACCGCCACCCAGGCCATATCCGTTTGAGCCATAATCTCCAGACGCACACGCAGAATATCACCCCGGGTCCACCGGTCCGGAGCCTTTCGCTCCAGGGAAGTGATGGTCTTTTTGATCTCATAGCCGCTCGAGGCGGGTTCTTTGAGCGGAACCGCCGCCAGGCTTTGAAGTGATAACCACGGTTTGCCTGGCCCCTGATGAACCGCAGTCATGCGCGTCTTCTCAAATGGCCAGGATAGTGTCGCCGTTGACCCTTGCGGGAAAATCGCCCAATCAAAGCGATGGACCTGATCCGAAAACGCCACGATCGTTGCGCCGGAGACCGGCTCCGACTCGAACTGCTGCGAGAACTTCTCCATGGCCAGGATTCCCCAGGCATTGGCAGGGGTCAAATCCCATCGCCCCGCTTTCTGCCGTCCCAGTGCCCCGCGGACGAGCTTCGGGATGTCCGGCTCCCAGCCTTCCAGCCGCAGGGCAGTCAGAATAAGTCTGACGGCGTTGACGTCGTTTGACACCATGAGTTGCCAGAGCCGGTCCGAATCATCGGTGGAAAATCCCATGACCGTTCCCTGAAAAGACAGGCGGGACCGAAGAATCTGCTCGGCCTCCATTTGCATCTCTTTTCGCCTGGGCACCGGGTCCAGGCGGGTCAGGATGTTCACCCAGTCAATGACCGCAGAGGTGGGCCAGGCATTGGGCTCGACAGCAATGGATCCCAGGAGCCCGGCATCGGCCTTTCCGATTCTGCAAAGCGCTTCAATGGCCGACAATTTCCGCAAGGTCAGATCCGCCGAGGGGAGCGTTCCGTGGCGGACAATGCTCCCTTCCACGAATCTGCGGAGGCCCGTGACCGCCTGCCTATCAAATTCTTCCGGCAGTCCCCAGCCGGCCTCATGACTGATCGCAATCAGATAAGCGGTCAGAACCGGGTCGCCGCTTGCAGACACGGGAAAGTACTTGGCCAGCCCGTCCGAATCCATGTAGGCCGATATCTTAGCCATACAGCGATCCCACAGGGCTTTGTCCCGCAGCGCCACCGCCACTGAGACTTGTTGTTCCAGACACCCGTAAGGGTAATGTTTCATATAGCTGACCACAGCCGTCTGGCTGTCTCCGAGCCTTGACCGGACCCCGACAAGAATCCCGCCGCCGGAAAGCGCGCCCTGAGGCAAGGCAATCGGCACCGAAAAATCACCTTCCACCCGGGACAGGATTGCCTGAAACACGCGGATCGGCACAGCGGGAAGAACCTGCTGAACCAGTCGGATACGATCCGAGCCCTCATCCGCAGTCGCATCGATCTCCCAGGATACGCTTTCCACACCGGATGGCGCCGTCACGTCCCATCCTATTTCCCGGGCCTCTCCGGGCGAAAGGGCAGCCTGAAATGCGGGCAAGGCAACGCCGGCAGACCGGGCCGAAAGATTCACCGCCATAGTCAGCCGGGAAGCGTTTCGAACCGTCACCGCGGCCCGGTATGCGTCACCTTCCCGCACCAGGGGCGGCATGCCGGAGAAGATCGCCAGGTCCTGAGTGGATTGAATCGTAGCCGAACCGGTGCCGAACATTTCGGTGCCACCGGTTGCCACGGCTACAATGCGAAAGGCAGTGATGCTGTCGTTTAACGGCAACAGAATCTCGGCCTCGCCGCGATCGTTCAAGGGGATCCTGCCCTTCCACAAGAGCAGGGTGTCAAAGAGTTCACGGGTGGCCTGACGTCCGCCGGCGCCGCCCGATGGAAGCGCTTTCAGGCCGAAATGCCGCTTGCCCACGACCTGCATCTGGGCCGTTGCGGTCTGAACCGCACAGGCGCGCCGACCCATCATGGCCGGCAGAATGTTCCAGCTCGTATTTCCCATCAGCTCCAGCAAACCTTCATCCACAGCGGCAAGGGCGATTTCCGTGCCCGGCGTCGGTGCTTTTCCGTCTGCCGTCGTCACCTTGACGGAAACAGCGGCTTTTTCGCGGACGTTATAAGTCTTTCTGTCTGTTGTCACGGCAACTTTCAATTCATGGGCCTTCCATCCGACATTGATTTCCGCCATGCCGATTTTGAAGGCCGGCTTGCCCAGGTCGGCCATGGCCGTTGGCTGAACGCCGGAAGTGCGACCGCGCACCACAAGAACCGATACAAAGACATTGGGAGCGTAGTTTCCCAGAATGGGAACCTCGATGACCGGCTCGCGGCCCGAAAGCTTCTGGACACGGGTCTCCATCACGCCTTCCCGCTCAACGGAGATCAGCGCCGTTGCTTCCCGAAAAGGCATCCGCACCTGAAAACCGGCTGTCTCCCCCGGCTCAAAGCGTTTTTTAACCGGAATCAAATCTATCCGGTCATGATCCTCGCTCTCGAACCACCACTCTTTTTTCCCGGCAATCCAGATGCTGTGATGGCTGAACGTCCGGTTTCCGGCATCGTCCCGGCTTTCGGCAACCAGGATCACCTCGCCGGACACCGGAGACCTGCCCTCGCAGAGCAGAAAACCGCCCGGGTCCGTCTTCCCTTCGAAAAACGTGCCGATCCGTTTGATCTCGGTGCAGTGGTCATAGCTGTAAAAGCCTCCCACCAGCCGCTTCCGGTGCGAGATGACTTTTCTCTGAAAGAGCGTCACCTTGACCGGCGCTTCGGCCACCGGCTTTCCCGAAAGATCCACCACCGCCGTCCGGAACCTGAGGTTCTCCGTAGCCATGGCCCAGTTATCGGGCCGGATGCCGACCATACGTCCGGAGTTCCAGAGCGGTATTCGGCTGGAAACGGTCTGGATCTCGCCGTTCGGGTCGCTGAACTCCATTTCCGCCATCATCTCCCGGGGCCGATCCGATCGCGGAAGTTGGGGAATATGGGCGCGTGCAAATCCGTTCGCATCCAGAGCCAGGTCCTGGGTCAGAAGCTTCGACGGCCAATCCCCGGTCTGGCCTTCGACGGAATCCTCTGCATCCCCCTGCCTGTATATGCCTTCCCTGACGCCCCCGCTTCCAAAGACCATGTCATCAAAGCCTTCAAATGCAGAGAGCGCCTTGTCGCTGACCGTCGTCCGCAGTTTGACGGGCAGCAGACCGGCTCCGCCACCCGACAGGTACTGGACTCCCAGATCCACCATGGCCTCCGTGCAATTGACCAGGGGTTCGGCCTGCATCTGGATCATTCCCTTTAACAGTGGAACCCGAAACTCCTCGACACGGAACCGGCCCGAATCCAAGAAGTCGGCATATTCATCCCCATTGTCATTCGCGGTCATGCCTGCATCGGCGACTCCGGCATGCTGAACTTTTTCCGTCCCGCCGCCATGCCGGGTACCGAGGGTGACACTGTAACCGCCCAGCTTAGCCTCCCTGGGTATTTCCCAGGTGGTCTCCGCCACCCCCGTCTTATCCCAGGTCAGGGGAAAAGAATAGGTCTGACTGCTGCCGACATGACGGATAAAGACTGCGTCCGGCAGCTGTTTTTCATGCGGGATGGAAAATCCGCCCGAAGTGCGGCTGCGGATAACATGCTTCATGTGAAGGGTCTCGCCGGCCCGAAGCAGGGACCGATCGAATATGGTATGGGCGATGATGGAACCCAGTTCTCGCTCGCCAGGCAGATTGAAGCGCCAGAGCTCGATGCCCTCATTCCAGCTTGAATGGACAAAACTCATGTCGTCTCCGGTCCGGGCCGTAATGAACAGCCCCTGCCCCAGGCTGCGCAGGGCGCCCATCCGGGAATCGTCATACTCCGACGGCTCATACTGGCATTCAGGCATGTTGGCGGCATCGGGAAGCGCTTCGTCGATCCGGGCGATGCCGCTGTCATCGGTTCGGCCTTTCCAGAGGACATTGCCCTTGCAGTCCATCACGGCCACATCGGCGTTTTTTACGGGTTCGCCCCGATCCAGCGACGTTACCCATGCCAGGGATGACTCGCGCCCCTGCTTGAAGTGCACGGACATATTGGTGACCAGGACAGCCGCCGGCACGAACATGGGTTTGGGCGGATCCAGAAGCGCCTTTCCCAGAATCGCACTTTCAATCTCCACGACATAGAGACCCGGCTTTTTCAGCGGAATCCCCACCACCTCAAAAGCTCCGGCGCCCTGGGTTTTGGGCACGGTGAATTCCTGGGTTTTGTCTTCTCCATCAAACAACGACTTTCCCCTGGAGGCCGTGGCGACCTTTCTCAGCCAGGACTGGACATCTTCGGCTCTTTCCGGAGGGATATTCAAACGCCTTCCAGTCACCCTGACACTCAGGCCTGAATCCGCGTTTTCGATCTTCACCATCCGCGCCTTGATATCGGGCTCGATGTTTCGAAGGGTCAGGGGCAAGGCCGGATCAGCGTTCAGCTCGATGATTCCGAAACGGGCCGCAAACTTGGCCAGGGACGGATAGGCGCCGGTCCGGATCTTGAGGGGAAATCTGCCGGCGTTTGAAAGTCGCCTTCCGGCATCATCCTTGAGGCCTTCAGGAATTTCCAGCCGAAACTCGGCGTTTTCCGGAAACGGCCCTTTAAAACGGATCTGCCCCGAGGATTCTTTCAGCGACACGTTCTGAACGCTACCATCCGGCCCCTTCAGCACGACATCGCCGGATGCCTCCGGATCGAGGGAAGCATTAAAATCAAGGCTGAAAGGCAAAACCGGGATGCAGCCTGCCCGCGGGTTTTCCCGCTCGCAACGAAATTCGGCAAAAAAAGCCTCCCTGACCTTGAAATGGAGCACCTGATCCTTTTGCGTGGCTACGCCGGATGCGGATTTGACCCCCCTGCCCCAGACCAGGTTCACCTTGGTCTTCTCGGGAAATCGCTGGCGGCACTGCAAGAGCACAAACCGGTCGGGATCGGTCCCGGCATTCAGCAGCCAGGAATTGGCCTTTAAAATAGACTCCCGTTGCTCGCCCTTGATGATCTGGACATCCACCCGCTGACGCATACCAGCGATGGCAAACCCCACATTGGCCAGCATCGAAGTTTCACTTGCCGGAGCATTCAGGGTGAGGATAAACACTTGATCCTCGGTGATACGGCTATCGCCGTCAAAAGGTGTGGCCGCGACCACCGCCGGGCCACCCGTGGAAAAAGAAAACTTTCCTTCAGTGACTATTTCCTGTCCGTCCAGCGCCCTCAGGCCGGAAACCGGTTTGAAACTGCATCGAATTCCGCCGGGCAGATCGCGATCAAAATCATACACCCAGTTATGGGGATCGACCCATCGGCCCCGACCCGGTTCTTTACAGGAAATGGTGAAAGGATTCGGTCCGGCCCCTGGATCGCCGAAAGCCACCATGGCTGACGAAAACAACGCGTGCGCCTGACGGATCGTTTTTACGGTTCCCTGGGGAACAAAGCTCATAATGTGCGGCGCCTCCTGGGCCAACACCGCGCCATTCAGAAAAAACAGAACCAGTATCAGAAGCACACTCTTTCGTAGCATGACAATACCCTTTCTCCGCAGCGGGGAAAATGATTATGACGCCAAAAAGTACTGACTCAGCTAAGCCGTTTTTTACCTTGGTTGTCAACAGATATCAATCGCAATCGGGGGACACCTTCGGCAATCGGACAATCGGACAATCGGGCAATCGGGGGGCAATCGGGGGCAATCGGGGGACACCTTACTTAATTATTAATGGCAATCCAATCGGGGGACACCTTACTTAATTATTGACAAATAACAGAACATCTGTTTTGTTATTAACCATGGCACGGATAGCACGAGCAGTCGCGCCTGGAATCCCGCATCATGTAACTCAGCGCGGAAACAGGCGTCAGCAGACATTTTTCAACAATGAAGATTACCAAATCTATCTGGAATTGATGGCGCAATGGTGTATGACGTTTCAAGTCGAGGCTTGGGCTTATTGCCTGATGCCAAATCACGTCCACCTTATCGTAGTGCCTGAAACGAAGGATGGGTTGAACCTTGCCATTGGTGAAGCGCACAGACGATACTCACGGCGGATTAATTTCCGTGAAGGCTGGCGAGGACATTTATGGCAGGGAAGGTTTTCATCGTTTATACTGGATGAAAGATATCTGTTGGCATGTACGAGATATGTGGAATTAAATCCAGTCCGGGCAGGCTTGGTAGAAAAGTCTGAAGACTGGCCATGGAGTAGCGCCGGCCCTCACATGAACGGAAATGATGACATCCTGGTAAAGACAAAGCCATTATTGCAAATAGTCAACAAACCATGGGAAATGTTTTTGCTCTCTGATACTCAGGAGCAGGAAATCGCGTTATTGAGAAAACACGAAAGAACCGGACGGCCTTTGGGAGAGAATTCTTTTATTGAAAATCTGGAACTCCTTTTGGATAGAAAGCTCAAATCCCAAAAACCGGGCCCGAAAAAGAAAGATAAGTAAGGTGTCCCCAGAATTATACAGAATTATACAGAATTATACAGAATTACTACATGGCCGAAGTACAGGTCGCCGTCATGAGGAGCATCAAAACGACAAAACCCGTGAAAAACAGGCAAAGCCTGGAGGTATTAGAAATTGAGTTCATAACCCATCTTGAACAGACGCCCCATATCCCGATAGACGTAGCGGCTGGATGCGGTTTCGCTGAGATCCCCTGTAATTTGAACTTCCACATCAAAGATGTTGTCCACGCCTAAGGTGACATATCCTTTCCATGCCTTGATCTTGCCGTAGAAATTGAGCGCGGCGTAGCCATCCAGATTCCGCTCTCTGGCGGTGAGGATCTGACAGTTCAGATCCAGCACCAGCGGGTCGGTGGCGTAAGAAATGCCGATGCTGTTCTGAAGTTTGGGCCCGGATTGATACTCCAGCCCTTTTGTATCCTCGGCCGTTGGATCGGCCCAGTATCCGGCCGTGTAAAGATATATATTTTGGGGCCACACGATTTGATGCAGGAACGGGGTGAGCCCCAATTCCCATTCGATTCCTTTGGACTGATAGTCTCCGGCATTGAAATAGGTCTGGGGATAGCCCTTTGACGCGTCAATTTCAATCTTGTCCCGGTACGTCATATAAAAAGCGGCAAGGCGTAGGCGGAGCAAATTCATATCGTACTTGATGCCGGTTTCATAGGTCCAGCCCTCTTCGGGCTTTAGATCGGGATTTCCCACCAGAAAAGAACTCTCATAATACAGATTGTTGAAAGTCGGAGCCCGGAAGGCTTTTCCAGCGTTTGCGAACAGATGGACCTGTTCCGTGGCTTTGTAGTTCACGCCGAAGCTGGGAAGAAACCGGTCGTAATCCGCTGTACCGGATTCGCCGTCAATGTATTGCTCCCTGACCCCAACCGTGGCGGTCAGGCGGTCAAAAAGCATTTTTTTCATTTCCAGAAATACGGCATAGTCGCTTCGATGATGTTCTCCGTACTGGTTGGAATACTCCGCACCCCGGAAAATGGCGCTGGCTCCAGTCGTAAACCGCCAGTCCGAAAGGTTGAAACGGTAATCGCCTTCCATGCCTGCATTGAAGTTCCGGTTGTTGTCGTCCGGCCCCGTGGTTGTGTAAACAGTCCGCCGCATGATATCGTAATTTCCAAACATCTTGGTTTTCATATCACTGGTTTCATATCGAATATCGGCAAAATGCTTGGTCTGATCCTGATCGGTTCCCTCGAATGGTTTTTTTGCATCGTACACCTTTTGGAAACCAACCTGGTTATATGACCCGAGGTAATCAACGTATAGTTTTTCAAATGGATTGGCGTTCAGATTGACGGCATACTTGTCAGTCATATCCATATCATATCGATATCTACTTGTATAATTTCGGGATATTTCAGTTTGGGCCCCCAGGTGCTGATAGTTGAAACCGATGTTGACACCGGGACAGGATGCGGACACGCTGTGGTTGTTATAAGACTCATTGCCGAATATGACAGATCCTTTTGCGGACAGTTCCTCTCCGGGTTTCCGGGTGATGATGTTGATCACTCCGGACATCGCGTCCGCACCGTACAGGGTGGATGCCGCACCTTTCAGGATTTCGACCCGCTCGATCTGTTCCACGGGAATGGTGTTCAGGTCATAGGCATGTCCGGCTGCTCCCTGAACGGGAACACCGTTGATCAGCACCAGTTCCCCATCCTTGACCCCGCGAATGGACAGGCTGCTGTTCATCCCGCCTTGGCTGATTCCCAGGGGGCCAAACGCCTTGTATGCAAAACCACCGGTGCGTCGCAGCGCATCCACCAGGTTGTCGGCGCCGGTTTCTTTTAATTCCTCCGAAGTGACCACAGTCACAAACCGCGGACTTTCCTTCTCCTGAACCGGAAATCTCTCGGCGGTGACGGTGACGGTTTCAAGTTCGGGTATCGGCGCTCCATCATCGGCACTGGCAGAGGCATATCCCGCCAGAAAAAAGAAAACACCCAGCATTGCCTTTTGTATCCATGCGTTGCCAATCATATATGTGAACCTTTCTCTGTAGTTGTTATTCCGGTACATACACCATGGAGCCGTCCTTGAGCCGGTAAGCCATGCCCAGACGGGTTCCCTGGCCCTTGGCGGTTTGCCGGGTAACCTTGACTGCAGTGATTTATTTGCCCTCTTTGGTGAAATATCTACAGACTTTTCAACTCCACGCGTCAACCTTTCTTTAATTTTGACGGCCCTCAGAGCAAAAAAAATCCCCGGACCGAAAACAACTCGATCCGGGGATTGCCCTTCTGATCCATCGGAATGCGCCGGGCTCTGTCCGATAGCCTTTGGCGCCATGTTCAGGCAGGTTTTCTGGCTTCCGGATCATCCGGCCTGCAGCGCCTTCCCGATCCAGTCATCTGAATCAGTGACATTTTGCTGCGGTCGTCCCCGGTTACAGCGGCGGGCCCGTCCCCGATTCTCACGGGGTTCCCTATCTCTTTTCAGAGCACCTGAACGGTTGACGGCTTCGTAAAAAACCCGGGTGCTGCGTTGCGCTGCACCCGGACTCTTACGAATTCATCAAAAATGTGCGAGTACGGTCCGCAAATGGTCCAGCCACACCTCCACGATTTCCGGATAATCGGCCGTTCCCTTTAAAATGATTTCGCACGAGTAGCCGGCTCGGGTCAGGACGGATTTCCAGCTATCCGGTTCATCGCCCGCCATGTCGTTTTTGGCGTGATCACCTGCAACAGACATCAGCGGCACCAGATAGACTTTTTTGATTTTAAGCTGTTTCAGCTTGGGCAGCAGCGTTTCGATGGTTAAATTACCTTCCACGGTTCTGACAAACGCCCGGGAATCGATTTCCTGAAACACCTGATTCATGGCCAGATATATGGCATCCGCGGGGTGATGGCCGGTGCCATGTCCCATGAAAATAACCGCATCCTCGGATCTTCGGCCCGGGATGTTTTTCATCAGGGTTCCGGCTACGGTCTCCATGTCCTTGGCCGATGACAGCAGGGGCCGCGCCACCAGAATCTTCTCAAAACCGCCGGACATCTGAGCGAAGTGCTGAGCGTTCTGATAGAGTTCATGGAATTCCTCACCCGGAATCGTTTGCAGGGAAAGCACCGCCAGATGTGTGTAGCCATCGTTCATGAGCCTGGCCATCGCCATTTCCGGGGAATCCGTCAACTTGCCTTCCTTGGCGAGCTTGGCGCGGATTATTTTTGAGGTGAACGCCCAGCAGATTTCCACATCAGGGAACGCTTCCCGGGTTTGTTTTTCGATCTTGTCAAACACCTTCCGGGCTTCCGGGACGCTCGTGCCAAAAGCCACAAGCAGAATCGCCCTTTTCTCCGTTTTTTTCTCTCCGTGCGCAGCAAACCCGTTCAAGGAACAGCTAAGCAGCGAGATCATGACCAATAAAGACAGCATGTATTTGGTAAGTTTCATTTTTCTTCCTCCATTTTCTCTTCGGTTTGAAAGGCTTAGGCTGAAGACTGGAATTAAAATCGGAAAGTTGTTCCCGCCATCACCGAAATATCGGTTTCAGACGAGGTCAATTCGTATTTGACACCGAAGTCAATGTCGAAACTCTTTGAGATTGAATAGATGAGCCCTCCGAGAATAAAAGCGGGATCATTATCCGCACCCATTTCCCGGTTTTTCTCCACGCCGATGTTCCCGACAATTTTCAGGTTTTCAACAACATCATAAGTCGCAGCCAGGGACGCATGCCAGATGTTCGTTTCTTCATCCACCTTGTTTTCGTTCCCGATGTATCCGAGGTTCAGGTGAAACGCCCAGGGAGCGATTTCCTGCGATGCGATGAAAAACAGGCGATAACCGGTTTTTCCGGTGCCCAGTCCTTTTTCATCATCACCGGTCGCAAAGCTGACACCGGGCTTGAGTGCCAGGCCGAGTCCGTCTTTCTCGAAGAACCGCCATTTGACTTCAAAGACCGTGTCCGAGATGCCATTTTCATTATAGACAGTGCTTCCATCTTCCTTGGTGTTGCACCATTGATAGGGCAGGCTGAGGACTAAATCAACGGTGTCGACGATTCCATAGGTGAGCGTGGTTGCAACCTGTCCCCCTGTTGACTTGACAGATACACCAGAGACCGTTTCCTCTTCGCTGTCATACTGACCATTCAGTTCAAGCTGATAATTTCCCCTCCCCTGCGTGCCTGCATCGTCCGTAATCAGCGGATGCGCCGCCCAGGTTGCTGCAGGCGATACCAGCATGACAATAAACAGAAACTTACTGACAAATCTCATGAAAACCATTCCTTGATCCTCCTCCCCTAAGTTTGCCTGGTCAATACAGCTCTCGGGATCATTCATCCGGCCAACCTGAAAGGGAGTTTGCCGAGCTCCAGACGTCGCTCCGCTGCAAGGTACCGGGCGTGCATGCAGGAAACCTGGTGCATGCCGGCAGCAAGCATTCGCCACCAGGCATAGGACATCTCGTCTTCAGATGTGGTCAAACATAAGGACTGAACACCCAGCTCCCGCCTCAGGCCGGACATGTCCGGACATGGGGCGTCATTCAGTTCATTTTTCCCCTGCGTGATATAAAGAATCATTCCTTTCTTCATTGTTCTCTCCCTTTCCCGATTGCACTTCATTTGGATTGTTATACTGTTCAGGCTGAAGGGTTACGGACCTTCAAAACATGAAATCCCCGAACCGAAGCCATCTCGATCCGGGGATTTCCCATATTATCTTTTTTGGGCAAAAAAAATCCCGGACCGATTCATGATCGATCCGGGATGCCCTGTTTATCGCACGGAATCTAAATAGCCATTCCCTGTCCACGGGAAATGGGCTGATGATTGTATAGGCAGGTCTTCTGACTCCCGGTTCACCCTAATGGCAGCGCCTTCCCGATCCATGGATTGCAATCAGTGGCTTTCATGCTGCGGTCGTCCCCGGTTACAGCGGCGGGCCCGTCCCCGATTCTCACGAGGTTCCCTCTTTGGCTCTTTTTCTGAGCGCCTGTACGGTATCTAAAAAAACACAGGCAGCGGACAATGTCAAGATATAAATCACTATCGATGATGGCATGAATGATAGTGAAAATATAATAGATACGTCTTCATGACACGTGTTCCGAACTATTTTTCCAACCAGTTGGGCTGACGTTTTCCCAGAAACGCGGAAACGCCTTCTTTGGCATCATCCGTACTGCACAGACGGGCAAAGGCTTCGTTCATATAATCAAAGGCTTTGTGGTAGTCCATATCTTCCACTATATAGAAAGATTTTTTGGCGATCTGAACCGCAATGGGGCTTTTTTGAGCCAGTATCGCGGCCCAATCCCGCGTTTCCTGATCCAGATTCTCCTTGGCGCATATCTTGTTGATCAGACCCATTTCCAGAGCCCGGGACGCCGGAATCAGGTCGCCGTAAAGCAGAAGCTCCAGGGATCGTTTTCTGCCCACGGATCGCGATATCGGAACGACCGGCCCGACGCAGTTCAGCCCCACATTGATGGCGGTCAACCCCAATTTGGCGCTGTCGGCTGCAACCGCCAGGTCACAAGCGGCCACCAGCCCCGCGCCATTGGCTGCCGCAACCCCATGAACCTGTGCAATCACCGGTTTTTTCATTGTACTGATGGCGACCAGTGGCGATTCCATCAGTTCGATCCAGTTCCGGTATTCCTGGGTGGATTTGCCATACAGTTCATTGATATCGATGCCGGCGCAAAACGCCTTGCCGTTGCCTTTGATGATGACCACACGAACCCGCTTGTCCGCATCCATGTCCGCAAGCGCCTGACAGAGATCCGTTGCCATCTGGGTCGTAAAGGTATTGAGCTGCTCGGAGCGGTTGAGTGTAATGGTTCCCACATAATTATCGCCGATTTCCATGATTACTGTCTGATACGTCATTTGAGCTCCTTGTATTGTAATTGATGAAGAGTGATGGCTTCATAAAAAGTCCAATCTCTGCATTGCACTGCATTCAGATTTTTTGAAAAGCCGTCAAGGGTGATTAACTGCGTACTTTTATCACCGAACAGGGTGACGATCAAGCCTTGTGTTCTTGAGTTCTGGCAATTCGGCAATTCCAATAATTCAGGGGACACCTTACTTAATTATTGACAAAGAACTGAACATCTGTTTTTTTATTAACCATGGCACGGACAGCACGAGCAGTCGCGCCGGGAATCCCGCATCATGTAACTCAGCGCGGAAACAGGCGTCAGCAGACATTTTTCAACAATGAAGGTTACCAAATCTATCCTGAACCGGCAAATGGGTTAAACTTTCCGGGAACCAGGGTGACGCGCGGAAAATCGCCAAGAGGGCTTTGGTCAACCAGCAGGGTACAGCCGTATACTTTTTCCAGGGTCTCATACGTCAGAACATCGGCCGGCCGGCCCTGACTCATGATTTGACCGTCTTTTAAAAGCAGGAGACGATCGGCGTAAAGGGCAGCCAGGTTGACATCGTGGGAAACCATAACAATGGTGGCGCCGCGATCATTTTTAAGCGCTTCCATCAGGTCCATCAGCCGCGCCTGATAAGCCAGATCCAGTGAGGCGGTAGGTTCATCCAGCAGGATGATATCGGATGACTGGCACACGGCCCGCGCCACAAAGGCCCGCTGGCGTTCTCCGCCGCTGAGATGTTCAATCTTTCGGTCAGCCAGTTCCGCAACACCTGTGAATACCATCACCTGGCGGACGATCTTCAAATCGGATTCGGATTCCAATCCCAGCAGCCCCAGATGCGGAGCACGGCCCATCAGAACGGTTTCCGCCACGGTAAAGGGAAAGTCCGCCGGAGCTGTCTGCGGCACCAGAGCCACTTTCCGGGCCAGAGCCTTTCGACCGTAGCCCGACAAGGGGCGACCCATGATATCGATCCGTCCATGCTGGGGTTTTTCGATGCCGGCAATCGACTTGATCAGCGAGGTTTTGCCAGAACCGTTGGGCCCGATGATAACAAAAAATTCGCCGGGGTTCACCGTAAATGACACATCTTTCAGCACGGACACTTTGCCATAGGTCAGCGATATTTTTGCGACATCGATTGCCACTGTCATCGGTTTGACCTTTTGAGCAAAACGATGAAAAGCGGCGCTCCAATCAGCGCTGTAATCACACCTACCGGCATTTCCCCCTGCTGGGGCAGTGTTCGGGCCAGCAGATCACAAAACACCATATATGCGCCGCCGCCCAGAATGCAAGCCGGCACCAGAACCCGGTGATCCGGCCCCAGAACCATTCTGAGCAGATGGGGGATTACCAGCCCGACGAATCCGATCAGGCCGCAATGTGAGACCGTAGCGCTTACCATGAAGGAGGTTGCCACCAGTAAAGTCACCGTAATTGTTTTGAGTCGAAGGCCCATGCTCATGGCCATTTCACGACCCATGAGCAGCAGATTCATTGCATGGGAAAGGCAGAAAATCAGGATGAAGCCGGGAATCAGTATGGCGGACAGAATACCGACCTGCTTCAGATCGGTCATGGACATATCGCCCATCAGCCAGAAAATGATATTATGCAGCCGAGCATCCTGGGTAATGGAGAGCAGAAACATGATGACCGCTGAACAGAAGGCATTCACCATGACGCCGGCCAAAAGGAGTGAATCTTTTTTCAGGATGCTCTGTCCCGAAGAGATGATCATCACCAGTATCAGCGTGCACATGCTGCCGGCAAAGGCCATCACGGTCACACCCGGAAATCGGGAAAACCCCAGAATGATCCCGATGATGGCCCCGATGGCAGAGCCGCCGGAAATACCCAGAATATAGGGCTCTGCCAGCGGATTGCGCAGAAGGGCCTGGAAGACAAGGCCCCCCGCAGACAAGGCCGCACCCACCAGGGCAGCCAGCAGCACCCGCGGTAACCGGATATGCCAGACGATGGCCCGCAGCATGGGATCGGATGAATTGTGTCCCCTCAGGGTTTTGACGATGGCATCAAAACCGGCATGGGTCGATCCCAGGGACAGGCCCATGAGCAGGGCAGCAACCAGTGTAACCAGCAATATTGCCGAGACAACAGCCATGCGTAGAAGTAATTTGTTCGGCCTGGCCGTCACGGAGATTCCTTGGACAGTTCCGGATGGATCAGTTGAACCAGTTGCTCCAGCGCATCCACCTGACGCGGCGTGGGGCGATCAAAAATACCGGAGTCGACGATTGCGATTCGTCCGTTCCGAACGGCCGGAATCTGAGTCCACCCGGCCCACTCGGCCTTTATCTGATCAATAGACAGGCCCCGATGCATCGTGGTAACGATGAGCACATCCGGCGACAGCACCAGCACCTGCTCCCGGCTGAGCCGCGGATAAGACGAATAGCCGGCGCACAGGTTTGTTCCCCCTGCCATCTGGATCAGTTCGTGGATAAAAGTTCCTTTTCCCACGGAAACGATCGGAGAAATGCCGATCTGAAAAAAAACCCCGGGCCGTAGATCCGTCTTCATCACTCGTTCCCGCACCCGATCGATGCGTGATTTCATTCCAGCCACAATGATATGAGCACGGTCTGCAGCGTTCAGCAGATCACCGATTTGCAGTATCATGGTCATGATAGCTTCCAGATTCAGCGGATTCACGGCATAAACCGGAATATGCAAAAACGCCAGTCGGTCCGCCACTTCACGGGGATTTCCGTCCTTGACGGCAATGCAAATGTCCGGATTCAGAGAAACAATCTTTTCGATGTCCAGATGAACGAAGGAGCCCACCTGGGGCAATTGCTGGGCTTCCTGCGGAAAGTCACTGAATCGGGATACGCCCACCAGCCGCTGCTCCTGGCCCAGAGCAAAAACGATCTCGGTGATGCTCGGGGCCAGGGCCACCAGCCGGACCGGGTTATCGGGAACAAGAATCTGCCGCCCGATGCCGTCTGTAACCTGGCGGGCGGAGACATCTCCCGTGAGCATAACCCATCCGGCCAGTAGCAGCGCCACTGAGTATAGTAACATCGATTTGATTATTGACATGATGGCAAACCTCTCACTGCCTGCAATCTCCAAGACAGCTTATAACGCATTCATCAGAGTTAAGGAATACTTTTGCACATCGAAGATAAGCCTGTTGATCCGGATTTACTTCAAAATAAATATGACCACAGAACACCCAAGGCCCGCATTCATGCGGTACTAAAGCATTCGTGGCCATTAAATTATTTTGCCTAAGGGGTTTTGTGATCCACCAGATTCATCAGACTGATTCTGCCCCGGATAACCTTCTGCTCCCCGAAAATGCTGACCAGCCGTTACAGGCTGCCATCTTCTTCGGGCTCCACAACATCAACGGATTCCATCACAAGTTCTTCCCGGCAGGCGAACCGAAGCAATTTAGCCTTGCCCGTGCGTCCGCCATTACAGCCCATTTCAATCTGTCGTGCTCAGTACATGGGGTTTGATATCCAGAATCGGTGTGCCATCAAGCATGTCAATGCCCCTCACGTGAATTACTGAACCATCGACATTCAGAACACCCACAACCGAAAAACCGATGGGGTTGGGACGCCTGGGTGAACAGATACTGAATATGCCGAGTTCCTCCCCGCGATGGGGAGGCGTCTGGATAAGCATGTCGGGAGTAAATTTCGGACTTCTGTCAAAATAAAACAAAACGACAATCTTCTGGTCCGGTTTGATATCTCTCAACCCTTCCCGGTATCGGTCATCAATGACCAACCTTCCCTCTACGTCTGAAACCGTCCAGTGCCTGGGCACCTTCACAGCTTCGGTCCGCACAACGCCAATGGGTTCCATCACGATCATTTCTGAAATTCCTTTTCATGTGTCCCTGCGCTTTTTTCCGTCAGCACATTGAAATGACGGGACCCGGAATTCCGGACCCCGTCGATGACCCGGACCAGCAGCCCTACGGAAACGTCCTGATCGGCCCGGATGTTGACCGGCGTATCCACCGACCAATCCGGCTGCTGCCGGATCACTGCTGGAAGCGCTTCGATTTCGATGGCCTGGTCCTGAATAAAGACGAGTCCCTCGCGGGAAATGGCCACCATTATCCGGCTTCCGGCTTGAATTTCCGAGGTTTCGGATCTGGGCAGGCGGATTGTTATGGCCTGTTCCATGGCCATGTTAAAGGTCAGCATGAAAAACAGCAGCAGCAGAAACACGACATCGACCAGCGGTGCGATATCGATATGGCTGTGCCGTCTTTTTCTGCGTTCAATCTCCATACGTCCTCCGGCCCAATGCATAAGCGGCTGTTTCTTTTATGACCAGGGCGATTTCATCCAGCCGCTCTTCCAGAAAGTGACAGACCACGTGCGTGGGAATGGCCACAAACAGGCCGGCGGCCGTGGTGATCAGCGCCTCCCAGATGCCGCCGGCCAACATTCCCGGATTGACCTGGGTCTGGCTGACGGCAATGATCTGAAACGCCTTGATCATCCCGGTCACGGTGCCGGTCAGTCCCAGAAGTGGGGAAATGACGGCAATCAGCGACAGAAATCCCAGTCCTTTTTCCATTTCGCGAATCTGCCGGGTGCCGATGATCCCGATTTCCTTTTCATTTCTGCCGTCGTCGATGGCCTGCAGCACCGGAACCAGATAGTCGGGCTTTTTCATCAGAATCGTTTCGATTTCGCACGAGAGTTCCTTTAACACCCCCTGAAACTGCAGACTTTTTTTCAGCGCAATGGTCAGCGCCAGAACCGAACACAGCAAAATGGGCCACATGAGCGCCCCGCCCTTTAGAAACATATCCAGCATGATATGGATTGACTCCTTTTGTTATTCGTTTGAAAGTTGAAACCGTATTTTCAAAAGCGCCAGACATTTGACCGGCCTGCCGTTCTGAACCGCCGGGGCAAAGGTGGAGCGCTTGACCGCCTGAACTGCTTCTTCATCAAACCCAGTGCCCGCTCCGTTGACCACCTCAACGCCGGTCAGTTTTCCCGAAGCATCGATGGCAAGCCGGAGCAGTACCGATCCCTCCACGCCAAGGCGCTGCGCTGCCCGGGGATATTTGGGAACGGATCTTTGAACAAATTGCGGACCTCCCATGGCGCCAACCGACGACTCGACGGCAGGGTCATGACCCCCAACATTTCTTCCTCCGGTATGGGCGGATGAATCGTTGGATGGCGCTGATCCGGCAGATGCGCTTTCCGCAACCGGAGATGCCGCCTGGTCTTCTTCCGCCGTTTCCGGGGGTTTGTTTGAAGATGTATCGGAATCCGGCCGGATTTTAGGAGCGGATGCAGCCGGCACCGGTTTGGAAACGGGGACTGGTTTATTCCGGGGTGAGGGAGGTTCCCGTTTTGGCTGTTGGACCGGCGGGACAGGGTGTTCAGCCGATTTGGGCGCGGCAACCGGCTCAAGTATTTTTTCCAGCGGGATGCCTATTGTAGGAGACTCCATGACCAATAAGCGAATTTCTTCAGTATGAAGATCCGGCGCCGTCTTCGGCATGACCGGCAGACCAAATATCAGCCCGTGAAACGCAATTGATAACAATACACACTGCCAGGTTTTCACCGTAAGAATGTTCCTTCCCACACAATAAAAAAACCACGAAAAAGCATCTTCCCTGCGGAAGATCGCGCCTTCGTGGCCTTGTTTTTATGTAAAAATATCGCGTTACCACAACAGGTGCGAACACGATGGGCAAAGCGAAAAAATGGACAATGATCGGCTTCTGCCGTTATTAGATAAAGGTTTTAAATGAAGCGGAGTTGAACTGTCAAGCGTTATTTTTATGCCGGTGCTTTTGGAAAAAAAGCTTGACCTTTCCGGTGGAACTGGGTAAGGAATAGCACATTAAAAGCGGCAGAAGCCGTTTGACCGCGGAAATTCCGCAGTCTGAACTAATAGATACATTCTTTCGGTGAACCAGTTCCGTTTTTTTCTCGGAACCCCATTCACCGGATTATTTAATAAAGCCACGAAGGCGCTCTCTTCCCAAACGGGAAGGATGCTCCATCGTGGCTTTTTTTTTGGAGAAGATGGAAAGGATTTGTTTCGTTGTTTTTTAAAAAACATACCAAAGGTCAACTCATGGAAAACGTGTTAAACGCCATTACCCTGTCATACCAGAAGCAGATTCGCCGTCGGACGGTTGCGCTGGCCGCCGTTTTCGGCCTGACCCTGGTCGTAGGCATTTATGCCGTCACCCAGGGCGCCTATGACCTTTCGCCCCTGCAGGCCATCCGGGCGCTGTTCGGAAACGTCGGGGAAGGCGCGGCCGTTGTGGTCTGGAACATCCGCCTGCCGCGAATTATCGCCAGTCTTATCGTGGGCTGGGGCCTTTCCCTTTCCGGGCTGGGCATTCAGTCCCTGCTCAGAAACCCGCTCGGCTCTCCCTCCACCCTTGGCATCAGCCAGGGAGCGGCTTTCGGGGCGGCAGCAGCCATTGTTTTTTTGCATGCCGGAATTGTATCGGTCACCCTTTTTGCCTTTATGGGCGCCATGGGCGCCACAATGATCATTCTGATTCTGGCCCGCCTCAAACGCCTCTCGCCCGAAGCCATTATTCTGTCCGGTGTCGCCCTTTCCGCCTTGTTCGGCTCGGCGACCATCCTCATTCAGTATCTGGCCACGGACATCCAGCTGGCGGCCGTGGTTTTCTGGACATTCGGGGATGTGGCCCGCTCCGGTTGGCGGGAAATCGGCCTGTTGACCTTGGTCGTCAGCCTGCTATCGGTTTTCTTCATGATTCAGCGCTGGGATTTGAACGCCCTGGATTCGGGAGAAGAAGCCGCTCGGGGCCTGGGCGTGAACGTCGAGCGCCTGCGCCTGCAGGGCATGGTGGCGGCGGCGCTCATTGCGGCCCTTGCTACCGCATTTCACGGGGTGATCGCTTTCGTGGGGCTGATCGCGCCCCACATGGCCCGCCGACTGGTGGGCGCGGACCATTGCCTGCTGATCCCCTTTTCCGCAGTCCTGGGCGCCCTGCTGCTGCTTGCGGCCGATACGATCGGCCGGGTGCTGGTCGGATCGGGCGCGCTGCCGGTCGGCGTCATCACTTCCTTTCTGGGAGCGCCCATGTTTTTATACCTGCTTGTTCGAGGATATCGATAATGCTGACGGTTTCCGGCATACATTTTTCTTATAACAGCCATCCGGTTCTTTCGGAAATTGATTTTTCCCTGAAGCCGGGCCAGGTTCTCGGGGTCCTGGGGGTTAATGGCGCGGGCAAATCCACGCTGCTGAAATGCCTCAACCGTATTCTGCGGCCGCAGCAGGGCACGGTGCTTCTGGAAAAAGCCGATGTGCTGCAAATGGACCAGCGGGATGTCGCCAAGCGGATGGGATATGTCCCTCAGCGGCATTCAGACACCCGTCTCACCGTTTACGAAGCCGTCCTGCTGGGCAGAAAACCTCACATGGGCTGGACCGTCGGCCTGGCGGACTATGCGGTGGTTGAAACCCTTCTGCGGCAAATGGAACTGGCGCATCTTTCCCATCGGCCGGTATGCGATCTGAGCGGCGGAGAGGTGCAGCAGGTCATGATCGCCCGCGCCCTGGCCCAATCCCCGCGCGTGCTGCTTCTAGACGAGCCGACCAGCAACCTGGACATTAAAAACCAGCTGGAAGTCATGGGAATGATCCGCCGCGTGGTACGGGAACAGAGCCTGTCCGCCGTGGTATCCATTCACGATCTGAATCTGGCTGTCCGCTTTGCTGATGCGTTTCTGTTTATTAAGGATCATCGCGTTCATGCCCTGCACGACAGGAACGAGCTGACCGCTAGGACCATTCGGGAAGTTTACGGGGTGGATGTTACGCTCGTCAATGTGGGCGATCATATTCTGGTGGCGCCGAAATGAGTTGAGGAGGTTTTCATGAAAACATTTGTGAAATGTTATTTATGTCTGATCCTGATGCTTATGGCTGCGATTCCGGCATTCGCGAAAACCCTGACGATCACCGATACGACCGGGCGACAGGTGGAGATGCCGGTCAATCCGGAGCGAATCGTCTGCATCGGTCCCGGCGCGCTCCGATTGATCGTCTATCTGGAGGCCCAGAACCGGGTAGTCGGGGTCGAGGAGATGGAGAAAACAAATCCCGGAGGCCGCCCATACTGGCTGGCGCACCCGGAGCTGGCGAAATTGCCCCGCATCGGTCCGGGAGGACCGGCCGGTATCAACAAGAAACCGGATATGGAGGCGGTCCTGATGGCAAGACCGGACGTCATATTCATTACTTATATGGATCAGGCGCTGGCCGACGATGTTCAGAAGCTGATGCGTATCCCGGTGGTGGTGCTCTCCTATGGCGGATTCGCCACCTTTGATACGGTTTTCAATGATTCCCTGCGGATAGTCGGCCGGATTCTGAATCGCGAAAAGCGGGCCGAGGCCGTGATCAATTATATCAGCACCTTGCAGACAGATCTGTCGGATCGGGTGAAAGGAATCCCCGAATCACAAAAGCCGGCCGCCTATATTGGGGGAATTGGGATGCGGGGAAGCCATGGCATTGAAAGCAGCGAAAAGAACTTTATCCCGCTGGAATGGGCCGGCGCCCGCAATGTGGTCAAGCCATTCGCCGCATCCGAGGGAAGTCATGTGTTCATGGATCGGGAAGCCCTCCTGTCCGTAAATCCGGATGTGATCTTCATCGATGCCGGCGGTTTGGCCCTGGTCTCCGAAGATTATCGGAAAAAGCCGGAATTCTATAACGCGCTGAAAGCATTCCAAACCCGCCGGGTGGTGATACTGCATCCGTTCAATTTTTACACCACCAACATCGATACGGCCCTTACCGACACGTGGGCCGTCGGAAAAATCCTGTACCCGGACCGTTTCAAGGATATCGACCTGAAAAAGAAATCTGATGAAATCTATACGTTTTTCGTGGGCAGACCGGTTTACGAACAAATGAAACAGGCATACGGCGCCATCGGACAAACGGCGCCTTTTATAACTGCCAAGGCTGAAGAATTAAGATCAGAGCCTTTGAAATTCTGACAGACCGGATTTATGGTCCATTGAAAAGGAGGTTTTGATTTCAATTTCAAAAGGAGGTTTTAGATGCAAAAAAAGTTCTTGATAGCAATGGCTTTTATCGGTTTGCTGCTATCCCCAGCGGCATGGGCCGAGGAAAAGGAAACCGTTCTGGAGGAAATTGTGGTTACCGGGGAAAAACTGGTTACCCCGACGAAACAACCCAACGAAACCGTCTATACGGGAAGCGAAGTCACCCAAAAGGGAATGGAAATCCAGGGAAGCAAAGCCAATACCAGCGTCTATGAAGCCATCGACATTCTTCCCGGGATCAGCGTGGAGAGTCCGGATCCTTACGGCCTTTCCGCGGAAAACCGCAATGTCCGGATTCGAGGGGTCCGGGGATATCTTGGCGCCATGTCGCTCGAAGGCGTTCCCAATTGGGGCGGAAATCCCATAGGACCCCGTGAATACATTTATGACACGGAAAATCTGCAAAGCATTGCTGTGTATAAAGGAGCGGTTCCCGCCGACTTTGGCACGGGAATTGGTTCGCGGGGAGGAGCCATCGAGCTTAAACCGCGATGGCCGGATGACAAGTTCGGGTTCGATTTCGATATGGCTGCCGGCTCCTATCGATACGGCCGGTCTTTTTTCAGACTCGACTCGGGGAAATTGCCCGGCATCGACACCGGCCTTTCCCTTTCTTATTCTTTAACCGATGCGGACAAGTGGAAAGGCCCCGGCGACCTCGGGCCGAGAAACAACATCAATGTCATGCTGAAACAACCGGTCGGTGAAAAGGATCAAGTCAAGGTCTGGTTCAATTACAATGATGTCAGCCAGAATCTTTATATGCCGCTCACCTACTCCCAGACTCAGAACCTGAGCGGTAATTACAACGCAGATTACAACAGCAGTTTAACGGGAAACAAGAGCCAGGACATCAACTATTACAATTACAACCGGGGCAGTTATTTAAACAAGGATTTTCTTTCAATCATTCCGGTAACGCTCAATGACACGTTCAAGCTTTCTTTCAAACCTTATTATTCTTTGGAAAACACGGAGATATTGGGCGGCTCGACCGCCCAGGGAGGGCTGATTACCAAAAGAACCCGGGATATTGACCGATACGGGATGATATCCCAGGTCGAATCGAATTTTTCATTCGCCACCGCAGCGCTCGGCTACTGGGTGGAGTCAAATGACATGAAAATCATCACACAGAATTTCGATCCGGTTTCCTTTGCCAATAAAGGATACGGTATGTATACCGCAAACGACGGAAACGGCATTGTCCACAGTCCATATATTAAAATGGCCGGCAATATCTCTGATTTTGAATGGCAGGGCGGGCTCAAATATTTCTATTACAGTGACCCCGCCAGCCAGGGATATACATCCTCCGCTCCGGACTATAACCTGGTCCTGGCTCCCGATCTGTACAGAGAAGGCAAGGAATACTCCGAATGGCTTCCTACCGCCGGAATCGGCTACAACCTGTCAGATTTTATGCAGTTATATACCAGCTACGCCAGAAATCAGGTCCGGCCTTATTCATATGTTCCCATTATCACGCTATATAACCAGAACCGAAGCACCTTTCAGAAAGCAGGCGTGACCCTGAATGATCTCTTTAACGGGTATGACATGGAGATTTCCGACAATTACGAACTGGGCGCCCGGCTTCATAAAGACTGGTTTGACATAACGCCGGCCGTCTTTTATTCCAAACACAACCATCTGCTGACAACGGTCTATGATCCCAGGGTTAATCTGAGTTATCAGCAGAATATCGGGAAAGCCACCGGATGCGGATTTGAGCTTGAGACCAATATATACCTCAACAAGGATACCACTTTTTTTGTCAATCCCACGTACACCCTTCTGACCTATGACGAGGACCTGACCTATCAGGGAAAAGCCCTGAACGCCCAGGGCAATCAGGTGGTTGATGTCCCGACATGGCTGATAAAGGCCGGCCTGATCTACAAATATGATAATTTTGAAATTGTTCCGATGATCCGGTATCTGACTGACCGATACGGCGATGTCGAGCACAAGGAAAAAATTGGCGATTATCTTGTTACCGATTTAAATTTAAATTATAGTATGAAGAATTTATCTTTTACGAATGCCATGAAAATCTCTCTTCAGTTCCACAATCTTCTGAACAGGGAGTATGTATCCGTAATCAATGCAAGTGACGACAGCCGGGCGGGAAGCACGAGCTATTATGTCGGGGCTCCTTTCACGACGGTCCTTTCGCTATCCATGGATTTTTAATCCGGGGCAGCTCGACACCACATAACGATCGATGACGACAGCATCAAAGGAGATATTTACATGACGGCTCAGGAAATACTGAACAGCGAGGATTTTAAACAGTGCGAAGCCTTTCACGGCCATGTCTGTCCCGGCCTTTCCATTGGCTACCGGGCAGCCAAGGCCGGCATGTCATGGCTTGCCGAAAAACGGTCCGAAGACGAAGAAGTCGTGGCCATCGTCGAGACCGATGCCTGCTCGGCTGACGCCGTTCAGGTTCTGACCGGATGCACTTTTGGAAAAGGCAATTTTATTTTCAGGGATTACGGAAAAATGGCGTTGACGCTCCTCAGCCGGAATTCCGGCCGGGGCGTTCGTGTATGCCTGAAGCCCGGCGCGTTCAAGCCCAACGATGAGCATTCGTCGCTGCTTCAGAAAATCATGAAAGGAGATGCGACCGAGGCTGAAAGCCAGCGGTTTCAAACCCTGCATTTTCAGAAAACCTGCGAAGTTCTGGAAGCCCCGATCGATCAGCTCTTTGTCATTTCCGAGGCGGCGTCCGAGATTCCGCCCCGTGCACGAATGGAACCGTCCGCGCTTTGCGCCCGGTGCGGAGAGCCGACCATGCCCGCCAAGATGATAACTGCCGGCTCGGACATGATTTGCCGGGGATGTGCAGGGTAAAGTTACACGCGAAATATAACCGATCGTTGATGGCCCATAATCTGCATTTCCGCTGGTTCCCAGGCTCCGGCCCGGGAGCCGGCGGAAAAGGTGATCCCTTTAATCCAGTCCTTTGATCAGATCAGGGGTAACCTCATCAAAGCGAATCAGTTTTTTTCCGGCATGGTCCACCAGAAATTCCTTTGCCTCCGGTTCTTTTTCAAACGGGATGAGCTCTCTGCCCATGGGGCCGAAGACATTGCTTTCAACAACATAATAGGCTTTCCGGCCGTCGGTCGGGTTCATGCTGTAATAATCCGTCACATAGACAACGGCAATGTCGGACAGTTCTTTTGACGGATTGTATTTTTTAAGGTTGAAGTAATATTTGAACATGTCCTTTGCACCGTCAAAAAGTGCATAAGAGCCATCCCTGAAGATGACCTGGGCCAGAAAATCGGGATATTTTGCGACGAACATGCCGCAGACCGGACATTTATCCCCTTTTGCAGCCTTGACGGGCTTGGGCTCTTCAGCCAACGCCAGTGAACATGTCAGCAGAACGGCAATAAGGGTCATTCGAAAAACGTTCATGGTAACTCCAGAGTTTATTTGTATTCAGCAAGTGTTTCAAGAGCAGAGAACATCAGTATTTACTTCTTCATCATTTTTCTCTTTTCCCGTATCATTTTGGTATCGGCATACATGTCTTCAAAAGTCGCCTTCATGGCCTCATCAAATGTCGCAGGAGATCCGCCGTTTTCTGTAATAAATTTCTCTGCATCCGCTTTATTCTCAAATGCCCATTTGGCCTTTTTTGTCATGACCCCGGGCTTGTTTCCGCCGATGACCCAGAATGCTTTCTCGGCATCGATGAGTTTTTTGCTGTTGTAGTCTCCCACCTTCATGGAGCGGGGTGTTTTATCCATATTCACAACCAGATCAATCGCCAGGCAATGAATGCTGCAGGTTCCCAGCGACGTTCCATCATCATACTCCACGAACATGCGGCTGTGCGCAAACTTGGCCCGGTCCATACCGCAGTATTTGCAGGAAGGGTATTGTTGAATGTCCGCGTCACCGAAGGCGACGCCGCCGATTGACAATACGCATGCAATAAACAGAACAGACAGAATTTGCTTTTTCAATTTTACTCTCCTTAAGTTCAAGTTTTGAAACATGTATATTCAGCAGCCAAAGGCACTGAATCAGTACTGACCGAAACGGGTGTTGAAGTTGATGACCAAACTGGCAAAGAAGCCTTCCCCGAGCTGTGTCTGAGTGTACTGCTGACCCCCGGAATTCAGAAAGTCCTGGGAGTTGAGGTCTTCGTATACCGGAAGGCCGACAGACCCCCTCAGATTCAGATTGCCGCCGAACGCATTCAGGAAACGCCAGTCGAACACAAAGGCCAGATTGGCCCGGGTACCGCCCGTGTTGCCGATCTTGATGCTCCTGTCCTCATTTTCCATGGCTTTGGATGCATCCATTTCGACACCGAACATCCAATCGTAGTTAGGGGTGTAATGGACGGCCAGACCGCCCTGGATTTCGTCGCCGAACTTATAATCGCTGTTGTTTGTGGGGGACAACCGATAAACGGCCTGGCCATGAAACCAGAAAGATTCCCATTTCTGGGAATACAACAGCCCGCCGAGATAGGTGGGTGTGCCGGCTCCCTGCTGCATCCCCGGAGCGGTAGAAATCAGATCCTTATTGAGCGCGGCGTTGAATGCACGCGTGGAATCGAAATCCCCGGTGGGCACCGTGATGCCGGCAAGCAGCGTGAAAAACTTGTCGTAGAAAACGCTTCGCCACAGGTTATACCGCACCTCACCGGCAAGGTCCCCGATACCGTCATCTTTCGCATTTACGGTGCTTACCCGGGTTCCCTGCCGGACCAGGGTTTCCATGCTCCTTTCAAAATAGGGCAGATTCATCTGCAATGCCAGCTGGTCGGTGATTCCGTAATTCATGACCAGCGATTGGGTTTGAATCTCGATCTTTTTGGGCGCACGGGGCTGGGCCGGATTGTTATTGATGAACGATTCGGGATCCTGACCGTTGGTTCCGATCTTCACACTGTCCCGCAGGACGTAGCCATAGGCGATCCCCAGACCGAAAGACCCCTGACCGGGCGTCACCGCCTGACGGATCCGAAAAGGCTGGGTCTGTCCTCTCGGGGAGATGGTCTCCATGGCGCTGACAAAACTGAGCACAGCGCCCCCCTTGTCGGACGCAAACGCCTCGGCATCCTTGCGTTCTGCAAAGGCAATGTAGTTGGGCAGCATATCGGGAATCAACAGGCTGCCGATAGAGTACCACGCATCCTGAGCATCCACGTCGGTGCCTTTATTCCAATCCTTCACCCGGATCGAGCGGAAGGAATTGACGCCTTTTTCCTGAACAATGCGCAGCATGCACGCCGCACCACAGGTATGCTCCGTTTTACCGTCGTTGTGGACCAGTTCGCAGGCAGTGCGCTGATACTGATCGATCCACATCCCGCATACCTGACAGCTTTCCCGTTCCGCTTCGGTCCGTGCCGGAGCCGGAATCAGCAATAAAAGACAGAAAGCAATGACGCCGAACTTTCTGAAAACAGGCATTGAATTCTCCTTGTGATCATGAACACCGATAAAAATCGGCGACATTTTTTTTGAGGGACAGATTCAGACCCGATTATCCACGGCAATCAGGGGATACCGTAATGCGATGATCTGCAGGAATGCTTTACAAGGGGGAGAACGCGGATTTAGCGGGATGAGAAAGCCTGCCAATATTAAGCTGGTTGTTCTGCGGATCACCATCTTACGATAATTCGCTTTCAAAAGAAGTCATTATTTTTTTTCCGGAACTGCCGTGATATTGCTCATGTTGATCACAATTTCCTTTTTGCCGATCAGCCCCAGTTCCTGTCTGGCAATGGCCTCGATATAGACGGGATCGTTTTTTAACCGTTCTATTTCATGGTAGAGCTGCAGATTTTTCCGTTTGAGTTCGGCATGAGCACTCTTCAGGGCCTGGCGTTCAATTTTGATCAACTGGAGGCTGGAAATGCCTTTGTCTCCCACGATGATCGAAAAAAACAAAACGACAATTCCCATGACCGCAAGGACCATGGCAAGTTGTTGTCCGGCACCGGGGTGGTTATCCGAAGATTTCATGGTATTTTCTATGACACAGATCAGGGGGTTCCGTCAAGATTTCAAGCAGCAGTTTCCAGACACTTCGCAGATGGATCCGGATAAAATTCAGACAAACGCAGGCGGCATGCAGGAAGTTTTTGACTTTTATTTTTTTCAGACTATCATAACCGATGATGATATCAAGACGGAAAGGAAGATAAAGACGCCATGAACTGCATTGACGCCATTGAAGGGAGTTTCAAGTGTCTGATCAACCGGTTTCATCAGGCGTATCTGGATGAAAGCCTGGACGACACGATCTATGTCCGTAATATTCGATCCCTGATAGAAGGGCTTGATGATTTCATTCAACACAATAAAGAGCTGCAACTGATCGATCCCAAAATACTGAAAAACGTCATCTATGGCTATGCCAAAGATAAATGGCTGAAAAGCATTCGTGACCTGATCAGCAAAGAACACCCGCCGGCCGGAAAATCCATCGGCACGGAGTCGGATGAGTATTATCTGTATTATTTTGATTATATTTACCATCACGGCATGTATCCCCGGTAACCGTCAGCATCATCCAGCGAGGTGGCCATGCTTCCCGAAACCTTTAAAGCCCTGATTGTTCACTCGACTTCCCAAGCCCATCATGAACGGCGGATTGCCGTAAAATCGATTCGGGACCTTCCTGCAGGCGATGTGCTGATTCAGGTCCTGTACTCCTCCCTGAATTACAAGGATGCCCTTTCCGCAACCGGCAACAGGGGAGTTACCCGGACCTACCCCCACACCCCCGGCATTGATGCCGCAGGTCTCGTGGCGGAAAGCTCCCACTCCGCGTTTCGGCCCGGTGATCCGGTGCTGGTAACCGGATATGATCTGGGCATGAATACTTCCGGCGGATTCGGCCGGTATATTCGGGTTCCCGCTGGCTGGGTGGTCAAGCTGCCTGAAAATCTTTCCCTCAAGGAAAGCATGATTTACGGCACCGCCGGCTTTACGGCAGCCCTGTCGGTTCAGAAGATCATTGAACATGGCCTGACCCCCGATTCCGGAGATATCCTGGTTTCCGGCGCAACCGGCGGCGTCGGAAGCCTGGCCGTTTCCATTCTATCAAAAATCGGCTATCCGGTGACCGCCGCCACGGGAAAAACAGATCAGAATGATTTCCTGCGAAACCTTGGCGCCAGGGCGGTGATTTCCAGAGCCGACATCGTTGACAGCTCCGAACGGCCGCTGCTGAAGGCCAGGTGGGCCGGAGTCGTGGATACCGTCGGAGGCGCTATTCTGGCATCGGCGCTCAGGTCAACCCATCAGCGGGCAGCAATAACCTGCTGCGGAAACGTGGCTTCACCCGCTTTTGCCGCAACGGTTTATCCCTTTATCTTAAGGGGAATTACCCTGTACGGCATTGATTCCGCCAGCACCCCCATGCCCCTCAGGCAGAAAATCTGGCAGAAAATTGCCGGGGAATGGAAAATCAGCCATCTTGATCTTCTCCATACGGAAATCCCCCTTGAAGGTTTGGAGCCGGCCATTGAACGGATGTTGTCCGGAGGACAGCACGGCAGGGTGATCGTCAATCTGGCGAAAGCACCAGGGGAACGGGGATGCGTCAATTCCATTGACAAAGACCGCCTTCATTGACATAGTTCAGGATTAAAATACCTTGCAATAGAGGAAGGATTATGTTGACAGAATGGCTTCACGCAAACCCGATTGCCCACGGTGGACTTATTCTGCTGTTCGGACTTCTCCTGGGTTATGTCCTGTATCTGGTATTGATCAATATCGTCAGAGGCAGGGCATCTGCTTTTCCATCCATAGCCGGGTCTCCCGCACTTCAGCGCATCTGGTTGCCGCTGATTCTGACAACAATCGCCATCTTCGCCGACGATGCCATTGAACGGGCAGGTTTGAATGTTTTTTTCTGGTGGGACGAATTCCTCGCAATCTTGCAGTCGCTGCCGGTAATTGCCTGGACCTGGCAGTTGGTTGCAATCTGCCGATCCTACTTTTCCCGGCTGACCGATCAGCACACAGAGGAAACCAACGTCGTCCACTCCCTGGCCCTTGTCAGCAACCTGATCACCATACTGCTCATCGTCGGAGGCAGCTATGTCATGCTGCGGGTCTGGTCCCTTGATCTTACCCCGCTGCTGACTTCGGCAGGTCTGGTAACAGCGGTTGGCGCCCTGGCCGCCAGAGATGCGCTCTCTGATTTCTTCGGCGGGATTACCATCTTTCTGGACCGGCCCTATCACATCGGGGATTACGTTGTTTTGACCAGCGGGGAGCGCGGCGAGGTGGTGAATATCGGTATTCGCAGCACCCGGATACGCACCCGGGACGATGTACATATTTCCGTTCCCAATTCGGTGATGGTTGGCTCCAAGATCATGAATGAAACAAGCCTGCTTCCGCAGTACCGCATCAGGTGTCGCGTAGGTGTCGCCTACGACAGCGATCTGCCAGAGGTTGAGAATATTCTTCTGGATTCCCTGAAGGATAACCCATACGTTCTTAAGGATCCCGAACCAAGGGTGAGGTGTCGGAATTTCGGGGATTGGTCGGTGGAATTGGAACTTCTGGCCTGGATCAAGGACCCTCGCAACCGGGGGTTTGCCCTAGACCTGATCATTCGGGAGGTTCATCAGGCTTTTCGGCAGAAAAAGATCGATATCCCTTTTCCCCGGAAGGAAATAACGATCAGGAAGGATGAATAGGACAATCTTGATCGTCTTTCACATTCTCCGTATATTTTGCCAGTCGGCTGCGGGTTTCGAGCAATTCGGCAGTCATCCGCTCTTCGTTGAGCACTAAAGCCCTGATTTTTGAAAGGGTCATGGCTGTTGTCAGGAAAGAGATCAGCCTTATGAACATCTCCCAGTAGATAAGATAGGCGCGAGAATAGGGATGCTGCGTCATACGATCAGAAATATACCAGCAGACGGCAGAAGCTATGGCAATGCATATTCCGTCTGTGGTACCGCAATACCAGGCTGCAATTGCCACCGGAATAAAGTAGAAGATGAAAAAGCCGATCTCGTATCCCGTAATATTGTCGAGCCAGCCGATCAAAAGCAAGACAGCCAGACTCACGACTCTTATCGTTGAAAGATAATTTGCAAAGGCGGTGGGGTGCGTAAATCGCCATTGTGCGGCCGGATTTTTTATTTTGACGAGGAGGTTATTCATCCATTACTCCCATCCGCCGCCCAGCGCCTTATAGAGTGCGACGATATTGGCGGATACGGTGCGTGTGCTTTGGACCAGGGCATCTTCCGAGGTATACAGGGCGCGCTGGGCAAGGAGCACGTTCAAAAAATCTGTCTGCCCGTGCGTATAGAGCTCGGTTGCCAGAAATAACGCCTTCCGGTTGGCAGCCACGGCAGTTGAAAGAGCCTGGTAATGATCGCGTTCCTTGGCGGATGCGATCAGTGCGTTATCGACTTCCTGCAGCGCTGTCAGCACGGTTTGCCGATAGGAGATAAACGATTGCTCCTGCAATGCCTGGGTCAGTTCGATATTGGACAGGGTTTTACCGGTGTTGAAAATCTGCCAGTTGACCGAAGGGCCAAAGGACCAGAAACGATTGGTCCAGTTCAACCAGGAGTTGAAATCATTATTCTGATACCCCGCCGAACCGGAAAGGGTGAACTTCGGAAAGAGATCCGCCGTAGCCACGCCAATGCGGGCAGTCGCCGCGTGAATCCCGGCTTCGGCACTGCGGATGTCCGGACGCCGCCTGAGAAGTTCCGATGGAACGCCTGGGGGTACAGACGGCGGAGCAGCCGGAATGGGGGACGGGGCGGACAGCTCCGGCAGCAAAGCTCCCGGCTCCCGGGCAACGAGGATACTGAGGCTGTAAATGGCTTGCTGGACCGATGACTCCAGCACCGGAATCTGGGCGGCGGTATTCGCTGCCTGGGCATCCGCATTGACAGCATCCAGCGCACCGGTCAGGCCGGCCAGATATTTTTTGCGCGTCAACTCGGCGTTGTGCTGCTGGGCCTGAAGATTATTCCGGGCAATAAGGATCTGCTGCTGAAAACCGCGAAGATTGATATAATTGATTCCGGTTTCGGCCGCCAGCGTCACCAGAACGCCGTTCCGCCCCTCCACTGCTGCCAGAAGGTCGGCGTCCGCAGCTTCCACGCCGCGCCGGACACCACCGAAAATATCCAGTTCCCAGGCGGCGTCAAAGCCGATCTGGTACAGGTTGGAGATCAACCCATCGGATGCATTGGTATTACTTCCAAAACTCCCTCCCGGTGATGCGTAACTTCGCTGGAAAGAACCACCGGCATTGACCGCAGGCCCCAGCCCGGAAACCGAGATCCCTCTGGCAGCCCTGGCTTGCCGGATACGGGATTCCGCCAGCTTCAGATCAAGATTCGACGCAAAGGCTCTTTCCACCAGAGAAACAAGTACCGGATCATCGAACGCAGCCCACCAGCGGGCTATGTCCAGACCCGGTTGGGAAACCGGCTCCGGAACCGGGCTGGCCCAGGTATCCGGAACAGGGGTTTCAAGGGGCTGATAATCGGGGCCGACTGCGCAGCCGGCCGCTGTCATCAGACAAAACATCAGAACCAGATATGCATGAACCGGTATGGACAATCCGGCATGAACCTTACCTGTCATACAGACACTCCTTATCCTGACAGCGCTTTTAAACCATCCATTACTCATAACGCAAGGCCTCGATCGGGTCCAGGCGCGATGCCCGCCACGCCGGATAATATCCAAAGATGATGCCCACACCGGCGGAGACCAGGACCGCTGCGGCAATCGCGCCCGGTGAATTCTCAACCGGCCAGTGCAGAAACAACCGGACAAGATGTGATCCGCCGTGGCCCAGCAGAATGCCCGCCCCACCGCCAACCAGACACAGAACAACCGACTCCACCAGGAATTGCCTGAGAATATCTCGGGCTCTGGCGCCAACCGCCATTCGCAGTCCGATTTCACGGGTCCGCTCGGTAACAGACACCAGCATGATGTTCATGATCCCCACGCCACCGACCAGCAATGAAATCAGGGCCACGCACAGCAGCAGGTTGGTCATCAGCGTTGTGGTTGCCGTAAGGGTTTTGGTCATTTCGGTCATGTCACGGATGGTAAAATCGTCCACCTCTTCATTGCGAACCCGGTGCCTTTCGCGAAGCGTGGCGGTAATCTGCTGGATCGCCGCGGAAATCTCCGATGAGGAAACCGCGGCAGTCATGATATTGTCAATATTGGTGAACCGCACCGGCATGGGGTTGTCTGCGGCCTGGATGTCGGATCGCACCGGATAAAGGCTTTGCTGGCCACCGGGATAAAGCTTGCTGAGCGAGTTCACCGTAGTGGATGTATCGGAGGAGCTGCTGCTCTGGTTGGTCGTGGCCAGCGTGGAGCCGGCGACCCGATATTTGATGGTGGTCCACGGCGCCAGAAGGACGTCATCCTGGTCCGATCCCATCATGTTGGCACCTTTGGATGAAAGCACGCCGATCACCCGAAAGGAAACGTTCTTGATTCGGATTTCCTTGCCGATGGGGGACTCCCCCTGAAACAGCTCCCGGACCAGGGTTTGACCCAATACGCAGACCTTGTTGGCGTTCAGAACATCGCGGTCGCTGAAAACTTCCCCCTCCACCAGATCGGCCCAGTCACGCACTTCAAGAAAAGAAGGGGTCGTACCCATGATTGATGAGGGCACCCAGTTCCGGCTGCCGTAAACCACCTGGGTCCGCGCACGAACCACGGGAGCGGCGCTGGAAACAGAAGGACATTCCCGGACAATGGCTTCATAGTCCTGGGGCGTCAGTGTTGTGACGCTGCCGGAGCCGAAACTGACCCCTCCGCTGGCGGCCGTTCCAGGCAGGACCAGGATGGTGTTGGCGCCCATGCTGGCGATGGATTTTTTGATCGCCGAAGACGAGCCGTTGCCGATTTCCATCATGGCGATCACGGCGCCCACACCGATGACGATCCCCAGCGTGGTCAGCAAGGCCCGCATGGGATTACGCCGCAGGGCCACCAATGCAGTCCGAACGGTCCGATGGATTTTCATCTGTCACCGCCTTCGGCATCCGGCCGGGGAAAGGATGCGTCATCCACGATCACCCCGTCGCTGATACGGATGACCCGATTGGCGTATCCGGCGACAACCGGATCATGGGTGACCAGGATGATCGTAATGCCGTCTTCCTGATTCAGTTGCTGAAACATCCGAAGCACTTCGCCGCTGGTGTTCGAGTCCAGATTGCCGGTCGGTTCATCCGCAAAGAGCACCGGAGGCCGGTTTATCAGAGCCCTGGCGATCGCCACCCGCTGCTGCTGTCCTCCGGAAAGCTGGGAAGGCTCATGATCGAGTCTGTCCAGGAGACCCACGCGGCCGAGCATTTCCCGGCCCCTGCCGCGGGCCTCTTTATCGGAAATGGTGCTGGCCGAGTAGGACAGCGGCATAATGACATTCTCCAGCGCACTGGCCCGGGGAAGGAGGTTAAAGCTCTGGAATACAAAACCCATGCTGTGATTTCGCAAATTAGCCCGGTCGTCCGCGAAGAGCTGGCCGACTTCTTTTTCGTTCAACCAGTATTCCCCGGTTGAAGGCCGGTCCAGGCATCCCAGAATATTCATCAGCGTGCTTTTGCCAGAGCCGGACGACCCCATCAGGGCCACGAGCTCTCCGGTGCCTATCTGCAAAGATACGCCTTTCAGCACCGGCACCTGCATATCGCCGATATGATAGGTCTTGAATATTTGTTTCAGTTCAATGAGCGCCATAATCGGTTATCGTCCGCGGCCTTTTCCGAACTGCGGAATAAAGGGATTGGCGGTTCCGGCCGGACCGGCTCCCTGTGCCTGCAGTCCCAATACCACTTCAGCGCCTTCCTTGAGCCCCTCACCCTGAACCTCGGTCATGGTTCCGTCACTGAGCCCAGCCTTTATCCGCACAGGCTCCAGAAAATCTCCCCGACGAATCCAGAGCACTCCTGGTTTCTGGCTATCAGAAAGCGCTATTTCCGCCTTTGCGCCCGCTCTCTGCCCCGTTTCCCTGCCGGCCTTTGCGCCTGAGGCATCCAAAGACGGCTCGCGAAACTCCGGAGCCACCCGTTCCGCCGGCGGCGTCCACCGGAGCGCGGCATTCGGCACCATCAGGACACTATTGCGTCGGCTGAGCTCAAACTGAACATTGGCGGTCAGATACGGCAGCAGACGGCCGTTTGAATTGTCCGTTATGATTTCAACAGTATAAGTGATTACATTCTGTGTCATGGAAGCGTTCAGCCTGACTTTACCGACTTCTCCACGAAATGTTTCGCCCGGATATGCATCCACCGAGAAGTTGACCGGCAGACCGGGCTGGATCTTGCCGATGTCCGCCTCGTTGACAGCCACCCAGACCTGCATGCGCTTGAGGTCTTTGGCGATGAGAAACAGGCTCGGGGCATTCAGGCTGGACACAACCGTCTGCCCGATATTGACCCGGCGGTCGATGATGACGCCTTTGACCGGCGACTTGATCGTGCAGTAGCTCAGGTTTCGCTGAGAGCGCCTGAGCGCCGCTTCGGACTGGGCCACGGACGCCTGAGTCTGCAGGATCGCAGCCTTGCCCACGGCCAGGTTTGCCAGGGCTGTCTCATAAGCCGCCTGGTAAGCATCGTAACTGGTAACGGCCAGGGCCTCGGACGGACCGAGCTTCTGCGCCCGGTCCCAATCGCGCTGGGCCTGATAAAGTTTGGCCTTCAACTGTTCAAGATTGGCTCTGGCACTTTGAAGCGAAGCCTTGTTCACCTGAACGAGCGCTGCGGCCGCTGCGGCATCCGCCGCATACAGGGAATCATCGATCTGGGCCAGAATCATTCCCGCTTCAACTACAGATCCGTAATCAATGGTTTTTCCGGTCTTGTCCTGACCAAATTTTAAAATTTGTCCGGCGATCTGGGCGCCGACATCAATCACTTCCTCGGGTTCAACCGTACCGGTAGCGCTGATGGAAACCAGCAGATCTCCGCGGGTGGTTGCCGCAGTGCGATAAGAGATGGGCTGTCCATTGCTTTTTTGCAGATATAAAGCAATGGATGCGGCGATGAGTCCGAATATAATGACCGTAATCACGATTCTTTTAATCTTCATGGTTCAACTCGCTGCATGAGGTAAAACTGCGAATCCAGACAAATACGGTTTCCGTCTGTCAATTTTTCAGGGGTCATGGCGCGCCTGGTTTTCGATCTCACGGCGAATTTCACGAATGCCCGCCAGGCTGAAGCGCAGGATGTGATCCGCCAGCGCAGCCATATCCACATCCAGAAATGAATACCCGGTGGGTTTCTTTCCTTCAGGGGGTCTCTTTCGGCGCTGTTCCCGAATGATCAGATCAAAGCATTGGGCCCGGATGCTCATCTGGCAGAGCTGCACCTGCAGATCGGAGGCCTTTTCGCCCAGAAGCTCCCGCATCAGGACAAACAGGCCGTGCCGGATCGGTTCGATGGATTCCTGCATGACATCGGACAAAAGGCCCGTCTGGTTGACCAGCTCTTTGTACAGGATGTCGAATTCATAGCTTTGCGGGTCGGAAATTCGCTGCAGAATTGACTGAATTCTCCCGCGCAAACGCTCTTCGGGTGGAGCGTCCGGCGGTGCGTTTCCATCGGCCGGGTAAGTTTCCAGCGAGCGATGAAACGACCGGCGCCAGGCTTCAGCATACAGGGTTGCCTTATCCCGGAAATAGTAATTTACCGCGGCAATGTTTGCATTTGCCCGCTCGCAGATCTCGGCAAGTGTTGCTTCCCGGTATCCCTTTTCCGCAAACACCTCGCAGGCGCTTTTCAGGAGCCGGGCCTGCGTGTCGCGATCGGGTTTTTTCCCAGTTTTCATTGAGCGCTCCAGACAATAAAACGTATAATTAAAATAAACATTTTAATTATACGTTTATTATGACTTCTCGCCCATGTCAAGGAAAATAATCAAATCATCGATTTGTTCATGCATTCAAACAGATTGGCGGCTTTGAATCTTCGTCCAGAACTTCACGAACTTTTTCAACCAGAATTTGCACTGAAAAGGGTTTCTGCAGAAAATTAGTCCTTTTATCGAGCACCCCATGGTGGGCGATGATATTGGCCGTGTATCCGGATATAAAAATCACCTTGAGCTCTGGTTGGATCTCCTGCAGTCGTTGCCTCAGTTCCTGCCCGTTCATTTCAGGCATGATCACGTCCGTAATCAGCAGATGAATCCGGCCGGAATGGTTTTTTGCCAGCGCCAGCGCATCGTTTGGGTTATGAGTCGCCAAAACCGTATATCCGAAGCGCTCTAAAACAACTTTACCAATGTCCAGTATGGATTCATCGTCTTCCACAAATAAGACCGTCTCTGTTCCAACGCTGATTCTCTGTTTGGCGGCGTCCGGCTCAGTTTTTGTCTGAATATCCTCAGTCCGGGGCAGATAGATGCGAAATGTCGTTCCTTGTCCCGGTTCGCTGCTGACATAGATAAACCCGTCATTCTGCTTGACAATGCCATAAACCGTGGACAGCCCCAGTCCGGTACCTTTTCCAAGCTCCTTGGTGGTAAAAAAAGGTTCAAATATCAGATCGAGCATGTCTTTTTCGATGCCCATGCCGGAATCGCTGACCGCAAGCTGCACATATTCACCGGGAATAAATCCATTATGAGTTTCGCAGTGCGATTGATCCAGCCTGACGTTTTCCGTCTCAATGGTCACGGACCCGACTCCGGAAATGGCATCGCGGGCATTGACACATAAATTGACCAGAATCTGATCGATCTGGGACGGATCGATTTTGACCGGCCACAGATTCAGGGCAGGCTTCCAGGAAAAATCGATATCCTCTCCAATCAAACGGTGCAGCATCTTCAGCATGCCGGATATGGTTTCGTTCAGATCCAGAACAATCGGGCTGATGGTCTGTTTTCGGGCAAAGGCCAAGAGTTGGCGCGTGAGATCGGCCGATCGCCGGGCCACTTTCAGAATTTCGGAAAGTTTGCCATGCAGCGGATGCGTGGGATCGATCTCATCCAGGGCCATTTCGGCATTCCCCGTGATGGATTGAAGCATATTGTTGAAATCATGAGCCACCCCGCCTGCCAGTCGTCCCACGGACTCCATTTTCTGGGCCTGGTTCAACTGCGCCTGCAATTTTTCCTGTTCCACTTCGGCCTGTTTGAGTTCGGTGATATCGCGGATGCTCTCGATAGCGCCCACAATGCTGCCGGACTGATCGTGCAGGGGCGATGCCTTTGCAAAAATCCATGCACCCTTATTGTCGTATAGCGCGTTACAGAAAGCTTCCGCTATAAAACATTCCCCTTCACGAGTGATTTTGGGATACCGGGCCGCAACATCCCCCTGGTCCGTAAAAATCAAGTCCATCAACTGCGGCCTCGCCTCTCCATAAAACGGGATCGTATAAGCGTAATCGCCTTTGCCGATCATCTCGGCGGCTGGAACGCCCGTTATTTCCTCAATCGCCTTGTTCCAGATAATGACTCTCTTTTCCTTATCAATCGCCAGGGTGGCGTCCGGCAGAAAATTGACGATATCGGCCAGCCGCTTCCGGTTCTCCAGGAATTCCGTCTCCACCCGTTTGCGTTCGGTGATGTCGCGGACTGTGGAAATAATGACCTGCCGGCCTTCCAGATGCGCCAGACAGCTTCCGATCTCAACAGGAATCCGGCTTCCGTCTTTGTGGACATGCTCGCCCTCCCATATGGCATCTCCCTTTGCGTAAAGATATTCCATCATTTTAGGAACAATCGAAACCGATTCTGGCACCTCAATGTCAAAAGGCCGCATGGTCAGAAGTTCGTTTCGAGAATACCCGAGTCGCACACATGCCGGATCATTCACCTCTATGAATGTGCCTGGAATCCCGTTCTCCGGACCTTCATATACGAATACGGCTTCGTTGATACCGTTAAAAAGAATCCGCAACCGTTCCTCGCTGTTTCGCAGCAATTCCTCGTCCTTCTTTCGCTTAACGGCAACAGCCACCTGATCAGCAACAGAAACCATCACATCCATGTCGGTCTGATCATAGCACAACGGGTCATGATAGCTTTGAACCGCCATGACGCCTATAATTTCATCCCGTGTTTTCAGGGGTACACCCAGCCAGATTTCTGATGGTGTGCAGCCAGGTCTTATTAAACTGCTTTTGGATAGCTGGGTTAATCTTTCTGTTTTGGTCACAAATACAGGGCGTCCGGTTCGGATGACCTCCGCTGCTAATGATGCCGTCTTGCTGACTTCGATAAACGGTGGATAACTATCATCTACAGAATCAACTCGGTAAGGAAACGTTATGCTGTCATTCGTTTTATCATATAGCGCGATAAAAAAATTGGTTGTGTCAATGATAGGACTCAGGGCGAGGTGTATCGTTCGGAATAATTCGTCAAGACTGGACGTCATGTTGATTGCATCGGAAATTTTGAACAGTGAACGATTGATCTCTTCAAAACGCTTTCGACAAGCCGATTCATTCTCCAATAGGACGATTCGCTGTTCTAACTCTTCATACGTTGGTTTTTCAGCCATGATCATTTCCTTATCAGGCCTTTCAACTTGCCATATCAAGGAGTACGAGCGTCCCGCCCGCAAGCAGCGGGCGGGACGCCAAATCAGCATAACAATCAACCCCGTGCGGCCTGAAGCAAGCAGGGTTTCTGAAATGATGAAGCATGTTCTTTGAGTCACCTTACTTTCAACTCATCATCATTGCAATAAAAAATCACTTGAAAACAATACTTAGTTTATATGGAGGAACTGTTACGGATAAAACCTTATCGGTTCTTCGCTGTGTCAGGTGGGCAAGTTGAATTTTACAGCCATTTCTTTTTTCGGAAAAACCCCAGCATGGCAGCGATGACGGAGATCATCACCCCCCATACCAGCGCATAACCCCATCGCCATTTAAGCTCCGGCATGAACTCGAAATTCATGCCGTATACCCCGGCGATAAAGGTAATGGGGATAAATATCGTGGCAATGATGGTCAGCACCTTCATCACCTCATTCATGCGGTTGCTGACGCTGGAAAGATAAATCTCCAGAAGCCCGGAGGCCAGTTCCCGGTAGTTTTCCAGCGTGTCCACCACCTGAATGATGTGATCATACAGATCGCGGATGTAAAACTGGGTTGTCTGCCGGATCAGACCGGTTTCGCTTCGCTGCACGGCGCTGATGACTTCTCGAAGGGGCCATATCATTTTTTTCAGAAACAACAGCTCCCTGCGCAATCGGTGCATTCGCGGCAGGGTTTCCTGGGCATGATCGGTCAGAAGCTCGTCTTCCAGAACCTCGATGCGCTCACCCAACACTTCCAGCACGGAAAAATAATGATCCACCACGGTATCCATCAGGGCATAGAGCAGATAGTCGGGCCCCAGGCTGCGAATGCGGCCATGTGCGCTGCGCAGGCGGCTGCGTACCGGTCCGAAGATATCGCCATTGCCTTCCTGCAGGGAAATGACATAATTTTTCCCCAGGATAAAACTGATCTGCTCTGCGGTCGCGGCATCATCGTTGCCGGTTAAGGTGAACGCTTTTATCACGATGAAAAGACCGTCTTCCAGATCTTCCGTCTTGGGACGCTGGGCCGTATTGAGAATGTCCTCCAGAAAAAGATGATGAATGCCGTAACATTGGCCAAGGGATTCAATGATGTCCGGCCGGTGAAGGCCGCAGACATGAATCCAGGTGGTGGATGGCAGGTCCCGGTAAGAAAGACAGTCCTCGATGGTTGCGGCCTGTTTTTCCTCAAAGTGCGCCGCATCATAATTACTCACCGCCAGAACGACCGTATCGGTCTTCTGCTCACCGACAAAAATCAGGGAACCGGGGGGAAGCCCCAGTTTTTCCGAACGGTCACGCACAACTGCGGTTGTCATATCATTTCCTTGACAAACTATTAAAAAAATTCTCGTTGAGGCGCCCAGGCTCAAGATCGTTAGTTGATTTGTTTTTTATTAGATGATACGAAAGCAGCGGATTGTCAAGCGCAATAAACCAAGGATGACACGTATGCAAATTACAGAGCTTATCAATTCCCTCAAACTGGATCCACCGGCCTATGCCGCGGAATGGAAAAAAAAACATTCCGGCAAAGTCGTCGGCTATATGTGCTCTTACGCCCCGGAAGAAATCATCTGGGCTGCCGACGCATTGCCGTTCAGGCTGATGGGGACAAAAAACGCCGTTGAGCGGGCGGATGCACATCTGCAAGCCTATTGCTGCAGCCTGGTGAGGGGATCCCTGGAAGATGCCCTGACCGGCCGGCTCGATTTTCTGGACGGCATGGTTTTTCCGCATACCTGCGATTCCATCCAGCGGCTGTCCGACATCTGGCGCATCAACGTCAAAAACCGCTTTCACGCCGATATTGTTCTTCCCGTAAAACTGGACAGTGACAGCGCATCGGACTATCTGGTTGCGACTTTCCGGAAGCTGATCAAAGACCTTGAAAGCTGGCTTGGATGCCGTATCACAGAGGAGATGTTTCTGGAGGCGGCAGGCCTCTATAATGAAATCCGGTCCCATCTGAATACCCTTTATATGCTGAGGCAAGCCCATCCGGGGCTGATTGCCGGAAGCGATTTTCATGCCGTTGTGCAGGCATCCATGTGGATGGACCGGCTTGCGTTCTACAAGATCCTGTCCCGCATCGTTGACTGTCTGAAAGAACAGGCGCCGACCGCATCTTTTCCGGGAAAACGCATCGTTCTTTCGGGAGGCGTCTGCAATGTGCCGGATATCTACCCCATCATCGAAGCCGCCGGAGCCGTTGTTGTGGGAGAAGACGTCTGCACCGGGGACCGGTTTTTCCAGGGAAATATCCCGATGCAAGGGGATATGGTCGAAAACATCGCCAGGCGATATATCGATCGCATCGTCTGCCCTGCCAAACATCACGGGCTGTTCAGCCGGGGCCATCACCTGATCCAGAAAGTCAAGGAAACACGGGCGGACGGGATCGTTTTTCTGTTCCTCAAATTCTGCGATCCCCACAGCTTCGACTATCCCTATTTAAAAGAAATGATCGAGCAGGCAGGAATTCCGAGCATGCTTTATGAAATCGAAGACCGGAATTTATCCGAAGGCCAGTTCAAAACCCGCTGCGAAGCATTTATCGAAATGCTGTAGGGATCAGACGCCCTGCCCTTTCAAGGTTATGGCGTTAATTGCCTTTTTCACCGGCATCGGTATTCAGCCGATGGAGATGGAAGGCGTCTTCTTCCAAGGTCCGGCGACAGAGATCGACCAGGTGGTCATGGTGGGTAAAGAGAAATATCTGGGTTCGCCGGGCCAGGGCGGCCAGTTGCGGGAGAATGGCAGCAGCCCGGTCGTCATCGAATGTGATCAATAAATCATCCAGAATCAGGGGCATCGGCTCATGCTTTTCGAGATACCGATCGAGGGCAGCCAGTCGCAGCGCCAGGTAAAGCTGGTCCCGGGAGCCGTCGCTCATCCCTGCAATCGGAACCGAAGTCTGATCCGGGCGCAGCCCCACCAGGACGGGAACATCGTCCGCATTGAACTGCGCGCCCAGGCCTGTGAACGCGCCCCGGGTGATGCACTGAAAAACCCGGCCCGATTTTTCCAGTAAGGGACCCTGGTTTTCCTTCCGGAACCGCTCGATCTGGGTTTGCAGAAAATGCACCGCCAGACGCAGGCGCACAAAACGGAAGGCATCCTGCTTCAATCTCGCCGCGATGGATTCTGCCTGCTGGCGATAGTTCGCGGCGGCATCTCCGGCAGATTCAAGCACCTGCTTCCTGCCTTTGAGCTCCGACAAGGTATCGCGAATTGCCTGGAGCGCTGTTTCCTTGTCATTTTTCTGGCGCTGAAGCATGCCCTTTCTCCGGGCAAGCGCCTCGATATCTTCCGCCCGGATGCGGGCCAGGAAATCATCCACAGATTGGTTACGCGCCAGACCGCTCAGCGTATCTCGGAAGGTAGCGATCCGGCACCGGGCCTGATCCCGCAGCTCCAGATTCGCGAGCAGCGGTTCCAGTGCTTCAACGGTTTGAAGTTTTGCCAGGCGGGTCAGCGCTTCCATCACCTGAACCGCCTGGGCGAAGGATTCCTGAATGCCTGCCAGGTCATTTTTTGCCTCATCGATCTGCCCCGCCAGCTGGCTGTAAAGGGTTTGAGCTTCTCGGCCCTTGGAGAGCGCATCCCAAAGCCTGGAGACCTGGGCCTCGGTCGTATCGCCCTCGATTCCAAGTGCGTTGCAGCGATCGTTCACAGCCTGTTCGTATTGCCGGACCGCCTGGGCCGTTTTCTGCAACCGGGTGGTCAATTTTTTCCAGATATCGTATTTTGAAAGGATTTCAGATCGTTCCTGCAAGAGAGCCAGACCGGCATTGGGAGAAATATCTTCCGGCAGCCCAATCGCCTGACACTGCAACTTCCATTTGTCCGATGCCGCATCGCCCGCCTGGCTGACCCGCGCGCTGTTCTGATGGAAAGTCTCCAACTGATTTCTGAGCGCCTGCAGTTGTTCGCTGATCTCTATTCGCCGGCCTGCTGACTCTTCTCCCTGCTGGATCCGCTGTCTGGCCTTTTCAAATAGCAGTTCAAACGCCTTTTCCTCGGATTCGGAGAGAACCGTGGCAAGTTGCTGCCTGGCGAGTTGGATCCGCTTGCTCTTCTGTTGAAAAGATTCCTCAGCAGCTCTCAACTGACGAAGAGATCCTCTGAACTCACTCCAGGTTTCGCGCCACTCCTCCATTTCATTCGGCGTTCGCGGCACAATTGCGCAGGGTAGCCACGCCGCCTCCCATGCGGCCTGGCATGCCTTCAGTTTGTTTTCAAGCGCCTTTATCGCCTCTTCAGCCTCCTGATTCTGTTTTTCGGATTTGGCGATCTGAAATCGTTTTTCCTCAGCCTGGGCTACGGCCTCAGCCTGTTCTCGGAGTTGATCCGCAATGTCATCGGCCTGAACAATCGTTTGCGGAAAAGCTTCCTCCAAAGGCTTGCCCGGGACGAATTCTTCCTGAACCGCTCCTCCCTTCCATGCCGCCAGCACCAGGCTCCAGCCGTAATCCCGATGATCCCTGGCTTTGCGAAGAGCCTGTTCGGACGGCAATTGGCCGCGGCGCTCAATCCGGCCAAGCTCGGCTTGAATGGATTCGATCCGCTTTTTCCCATCGATGATCCTGGACGCCTCGGTCTGGATTTCCCGCTTTATCTCGTCCATCTCGTTCCCGATGTGACGAATGGTGGCTTTGGCCGGAACAGAGAGGCCGGCGGTCTTGTCCAGGTTCTCGGGAGCACCGGTCAACTCTTTATGAAGATCCATGGTTTCATGGGTCAGCCGTTTGACCTCGGATTTGCTGGCCAAAAGTGTTTTGTTGGCATCGGTGGCGCCTGCCGCCGCGGACAAGGCGTCCCGGAGCCGGGTCAAATCCGTTTCCGGCAGCGCCTTCAACTGCGTTTCACGAATTTCGATCTGCGTCTTGAGGTCCTGGGTCTTTTCGAAGTGTTTCTGGCGTTCCGCCAGCGCTTTCTGCAGATCACCGGCAGTTTCTTCACAGGCCAGCCGGACGGCGCTGCTGAGCCGCAATGTCTCAAGCACAGACAAGGCTCCGGTCAGCTCCAGATTTTGCATACTCGTCCGCAGCGCTGCTTCAAGCCCTGCCAGTTCAGTTTCCAGATCAACCAGGGAATTCTTGCGATCCCCATAAACACCCAGGTCCTGGTGCAGCCGATCCAGAACGTCGGACTCAGCCAGCAAGGCAGGCGAAATCCGGCAACCTGCCAGTTGCGTTTCCAGTTTTGCGATATGAGCCGTCAGCCGCCGGATTTCAGCGTGAGCATCACCGGCCGCTCTCCGGGCGGTTCGGACCCGCTCGACAAAATCGCTGGAAACCTCGGGCATCCAGGGAAGCGTCTCCAGTTTCCGCCTTTCCTCACTTAAACGGCCCACCGTGGGAAGCGCGTCTTCGCAGCGGGTGATCCATTCCAGATCCCGTGTGAATCCAAGAATCTCTTCTTCCAGCGTCGCCTTTTCTTTCCCGGCTACCGCCAGCTCCTGTTCGATCTTTTCCCATGCTTCCGGGTTCACCGCAGCATCCCGGCTCTGGCGAAGGAGTTCCCTGTGCTTGGCAGCCCCTGGCCGGATTGAAACATTGGCCGCCGCACGGCCCTTGAAGAGACGTTCGGATGCTTCCGTCAGCGCCGCCAGAACCCGTTGAACAGGGGTCCCGCCCATGCTGGCCGAGAACAGGGCATCGCCGATGTCGCCCTCACCCCGGAGCAGCTCCTCGGCGCCTTCGCGGAGTTCCCGCGCACCCAGGCCGAACATCGTGGAGAAGTAGGCCTGATCCACACTGCCCATAAAAGGAAACAATGCATTGTCCGGCAAGGGGTTGCCGGCGGCGTCCAGCAAGGTGTTTTTATTTCCCTTGCGGCGTTGGAACGCCAGTTTTTCTCCGGCCCGGCTGCTCACCTCGCCCTGGATTCGCAATTCCTTGTAGTCGTGCAGGAAATTGTCGGGCGATTGGCCGTGAATCCCAAAGAGCAGATCGCGAAAAGCGCGCAGCAGGGAACTTTTGCCCGCTTCGTTGGGCCCATGAATGACATGTAGATCGCCGCCCCGGCCAGGAAACCGGATGTCCAGATTGGTAAAAGGCCCGAAAGCCGGGATGTGCAGGCGTTCAAATCTCATGGCGCCCTCCCCTGGTTCCCAGGGCATCCAGAATGATGGCCCTGACCTCTTCCAGAACTGCGACGCTCCCCTCTCGCGTCCAATCGGATTCGACTTCGTTGCGGATTTCGCCCGGCAGCACGCCGAGCATCTCCTTGATTTCCTCAGGAAGATTTCCGGGCTCGATACTGGCTTGTTCCAGGGTTTCCAGAACGATTCGGGTAAGGGCATCCCGCGCCGCAAGTTGCGCCAGGTCATACACGGGAGACGTGGACACCTTGATGCGTTCAATCCAGATGGCATCCTGGCCCTGGTCCTGAGAGCGTGCCAGCAATTCGGCTCGCCAGCGATGCGTTTCACGGTGAAGCGAGCCGTGCAGGGGCGTAGCTCCGGTGAAGACAATCCGGGCCGCTACCAACCGCCCTTGCGCTTCTCCCACAGCATGGATCATCGATTGCGCGGCGCGATCGAGTGCTTCGGTTTCCTCCGCCACTGCGGCCAGATCGATCTCAAGCACCCGCCACCGGACGACATCCAGGTCGCGCCAATCCACACGCTCCACATTCAGGGAATCATTCACCGTCACCAGCCAGCATCCGTGCGGCCCCGCCTCGCGGGCATCCCGGCCTTGAGAGTTTCCCGCGAACACGATCCAGGGGTCCTGGCCGATCACCTCGGGCTGGTGAATGTGACCCAGCGCCCAGTAGCCATAGCCTTTCTGACGCAAATCCGTTTCCGAACACGGAGCGTAGGTGTCGTGACCGGGGCGGCCGGTCAGGCTGGTGTGCAGGAGCCCCAGGTTGAACTTGCCAGGTACGGCAGCCGGATAATCACACGCCAGATTTTCAGGCACCGCCCGGTTCGGAAACCCGCGTCCGTGAATCACCACAAAATGTCCGGCCACTTCCCTGGACTCCGTTGTCCGGGTGGAAAAAACATGCACATTCTCCGGCAGGCTCAGTTTCCTTGAAATCACCGAGGCCGCATCATGGTTGCCCGCAATCAGATAAACCGGAATGCCCTTGTCACACAGGCGAGCCATTTGCCTGCGAAAAAAGAGGCCCGAGCTGTAATCCTTCCAGTCTCCGTCATAGAGATCCCCTGCCATGACCAGAAAATCGATGTTCTCATCAATTGCCAGTCGGATCAGGTTCTCGAAAGCCCGCCTGGTTGCGCCGCGCAGGACATCGACGGGCGCCCCGTCGTGCGCCTCGAGGCCTTTCAGCGGGCTGTCGATGTGAGCGTCAGCAGCATGGATGAAACGTATCATGGCAGAGGTCCTTTCGTCCGGCTGCATTCGGGGCACACGAGAACGAAATTGGTTTTGCCGTCCTGAAGGAAAATGCGCCGTGTTGTTTTTTTACAGGATTCACAGACCAGGGGATCGATTCGACGTGTGACCGGATTGTAAAAGACGGGCAGCGTTCGCGCGGCCTTTCGGTACAGAATGGTCACAATAAGTTGCGCGACATCCACCAGGTACCGTTCTCCCGCGCAGGCGCGAATGTGAATCCGGGTATCATATTTGTGCTGAAGGTCTGCAATTTTTCGATCCGCTTCCGAGGGCAGGCTGTCGATTTTCTGCTGCCGTTCCATGCGCTGGGTGTCGCTCAGGTTGGGATGGGCCAGCGACGTGCGCATTTCATCGGCCAGCGACCGGTAATATTCACGTGTATTGGTGACATCCCGATGAAGCCTTCTGCGCATACTGGCGATAAACGGCGCCAGATCCTGTTCGATTCGATGCTGAAGTGATTTCAGGGCTGCCTGAAGCAATGCTCCGATACGGGGGGAAAACTGCGGCGGCAGGCTGCCTTGCCGGTAATACGTGCATTCAAAGTCCGTGATTGCATCCTCAAAGCCCGCAATGATCGCACCGGTTGATTCGTGAAATGTCAGCCGCATCAGGCCTTCCTTGCGCTCATCACTCAGCGCCACGTATCGACTGGTGATGACCATATAGGATGTCCGGGTCTCCGCGCGCACGCCAACTTGAAATTTGCCGTTGACCAGGCTCAAATCCCGGGCAATCGCCGCGTCAAATCCCGCCTTTTTGATATAGGGAATGGAAACAGCACCGTAGGCGACCGGAATGCCGGCGGTCGCCGTATGAACCAACCGATCCAGGATCGGACTGCCATAAAGCAGCGGGCGCTCATCTCCGCCCAGGAATACTTCTTCCGGAAAATTCAGAACATCGGCCAGATGCCGGGGAAGCAGTGCGTGAATGTGATCGGAATGGACATCAGCCAGCGCGCCGTTTTTTTCAAGAAAATGGGTGGTGAACCGAACCAGGTCCGAATCCAGTATCATGGCTATACTCCAAAATCTTCCCGAAAGAGTTTTTCATCCAGTTCCTTGCTGCTTTCATAAGCGCTTCTGGCGCGCTTGATGCGGGCCGCCAGGGCATTGAACGCCTTTTTCCGCTCGACTTCTTCGGGATGGGTCACCCACAGTTCATAAACCATGTCGCTGAATTCCTGATCGCCCTGAAGCCGGCCCAGAATCATGTCGATTTCCCCCACAACCAGTTCGAACATGTTGATTTTTTTATCCAGAATTTCAAGGATTTCATCTTCGATGGTTCCGCTCAAGCAGAAATTGTAAACCTCCACGGCTTTTTCCTGGCCGATCCGGTGAAGCCTTCCGATACGCTGCTCGATTTCCATGGGATTCCAGGGCAGATCATAATTGATCAGAACATGACAGAACTGAAGGTTGTGGCCTTCCCCGCCGCTTCCTGTCGCAAGCAGAACACGGCGGCCATCCCGAAAGGACTGAATGGCGGCGCTTTTCTGATCAGCGGTCATGGACCCCTGATACACGGCGCAGGAAATGCCTTTGCGCTGAATCAGTCCATGAAGATAGGACAGCGTGGCCAAATGATTGACAAAGACGATTTTCTGATCAGACGTAGCCTGCAGAAAATCCATGACCTGCACGGCCTTTGCGCTTTCCTTGATGGCTTTACCCAGTTTCAGCATGTGCCGGATACGGGACTCGACATCGGCATTCAGGCGGGAGAAATCAACTCGCTCGATCATGGCCAGGGCCGCTGCATGGGAAGATCCGGCCGCCTCCAGAAGCCTTCGAAGCACCATGCGATTCAGAGACGGAACATTCATGCCGGCGACCGTGGAGGCAAACCGGCTGAGTTCCTGATAAAACAGTGCTTCTTCCGATGCCGAAGCAATTTTCGCCGTGGTGGCGAAGCGGGGCGGCAGATTGATCTGCGAAGCCGATCGGGTGTTTCGGATCATGACTTCCTTTAACAAATCACGCAGCCGCTCCCGGTTTTGCGGATCTGTCGGATTGCCCCTGACAACGAATTGGTCCTTGAATGCCTTGCGCGTTTTCAGATGGCCCGGTTTTAGAAGGGTCACCAGATTGTAAAGCTCTTCCAGGTTGTTTTGAACCGGTGTTGCGGTCAGGAGCAGCAGAAATGTTTTTTGAATCGCATTAACAAGCTTCCAGTTCAGGGTTGTCTGATTTTTCAGATGATGAGCCTCATCGACGATCAGCATGTCATAGGATCGGGCGCATACCGCCTCCATGCGCCGCCTGGATCGGGCGGTTTGAAGCGAGACCAGAAGATACGGGGCCTGCCAGAATTCTTCCGGATTTTCCCGGAACAGGGGATCCGTCGATGCCGCGACATCGAGACCGAATTTAGATTTCAGTTCCTCTTTCCACTGGTTGATGAGCGAACTCGGAGCCAGAATCAGGGCGGATTTCACCAGTCCGCGCAGGATATATTCCTTCAGAACCAGGCAGGCTTCGATGGTTTTGCCCAAGCCCACTTCATCCGCCAGAATGGCGCGGCCGCGAAACGATCGCAGCACCTTTCTGGCGGTTTCCTGCTGGTGCCAGAAGGATTCCACACCGCTCAAGGCGCCCAGACATATCAACTGGTCATAGGAGCTGCGGAATCCCAGACGGTAGGCGCTCAATGTCAGATTCAGGACCTGAATATCGCTGGAAATTCCGGCATCAATGACATTCAGAAAGTCGGCGGTATCGATTTCAAAATAAACATGCGGATCGGGAAGCGCCTCCTGCGGCGCTTCTTCAGTTGTTTTATCGACGGAATCAACTACCGGTTGGGCCGGCTCCACAATATCTCCGGTATCGATGGGAGCAGCTTGGGATTTCTTCGAATCAGGGAGTTTCTTTGAAAGGATCTGTTTATTGAGCATCATCTGTCGAACGACCGACAGCAGATACTTGGCCCGTTTTCTGTCTTTTACGTTCAGCGGTCTGATAAACCGCTTGCGTTCATTGAGAATCGCTGTGAGCACTTCCTGAAGAAAATCAACATCTTTAGTTTGGTATTGAAATATCAGCTCCGCCAGGATCAGGGCATTTGCCGGATGGATGACCAGGTTTAGATGCCATCCCTGAGACAGCAGTTTCAGCAGCGCCATATCATCTTTTAATGCCGATGCTGCATGACAGGCGTAGTCATACAAAACCCTGTCCGACGGCGCCAGTTTTAACCCTTTCTGCGCTAAACGAAGAACATTGCCCCAATTTTTCTGTCGGGCCTCGCTGGAAAGTTGATATTTGCAGTCATCGACTTTTTCACGCTGGCTGATTCGCTCGCGTTCCTGCGCGTTTTTTTTCCGCGCTTCTTCCCGTTTTCGTTTTTGCTTCAGATTGCGGTCAATGGCCATGATTCATCCGATTCCATCGCAATGGCTCAGTCTCGCCAGCTCCATTCAATACCATACAGACTCGTATCCACCTTTCAGTCGATCAAAATACACGGATTCCACAATCTCGACAATGCTTAAAACAAAACCGATAGCATTTTATTCCCTTTTTATTCAATTTTGCTTTCAAAATGATATTCCGGCAAGCATTCGGACTGAGACCGCATGCTCCCGACCATCATCAACCAGTGCGATCGTATTCCCCGGTTGCACCACACCATCCACCGTAACCGTTGCCGCTTCTTTTTCACCTGCCTGTTTTTGCTTAACCCTGATGTGATAGATGGTTTCACGAAAACGGTAGTGCACGGTGAAACCATCCCAATCAGCGGGGAGGCAGGGCGTAAAAGACAGCTTGTCCGTTTCCAGCCTGAGCCCCAGGAGTGATTCCACGATCAGGCGGTACATCCATGCGGCGGATCCCGTGTACCATGTCCATCCGCCCCGGCCCGTGTGCGGCGGTACGGCATAGACGTCCGCCGCGACAACGTAGGGCTCGACTTTGTATCTTTGGATTCCCTCCGCGGACTTCCCGTGGTTCACAGGGTTGATCATCGTCAGAAGCTCCCACGCGCGGCGGCTGTCCCCGAGTGCGGCAAAGGCCATGGCCGCCCAGATCGCACCGTGGGTGTACTGTCCGCCGTTTTCCCTCACACCGGGAACATACCCCTTTATGTAACCCGGATTCAAGTCGGATTTATCAAAAGGCGGATCCAAAAGCTGAATCAGGGCGTCGTCCCGGCGAACCAGATATTTGTCCACCGCTTCCATTGCCATGCGTGAATGCCCGGCGTCACCCGCGCCCGAAAGAACGGACCAGCTTTGCGCGATCGAGTCGATCTGGCATTCGGGGCTCTCTGCTGATCCGAGCGGGGTCCCGTCGTCGAAAAAAGCCCTCAGGTACCATTCGCCATCCCAGCCATGTTGATCAATACTTCGACAAAGCCTGTCAACCTCTCCCTGGCATTGTCTGCTAAAGTCCAGGTCGCCACGGAGTCGCGCGACCCCGGAAAACCTTTTGAGCACGTCACACATGAAAAACGCCAGCCACACGCTCTCGCCCTTGCCTTCCTGTCCCACCAGGTTCATGCCGTCGTTCCAGTCACCGGAACCGATGAGGGGAAGGCCGTGTTCACCGAACGTCAGAGCTCTGCGGATAGCCCGCACGCAATGATCGTACAGGCTGGCTGTTTCCCCGGACCGGACGGGAAGTTCATAGTAGGAATCCTCCTCGGGATTGACCGGGCGGCCCTTGATGAAGTGAATCGATTCGTCCAGTACCCCCGTGTCGCCGGTACTTTGAACGTAGCGGCACGTTGCCAGCGGCAACCAGAGGAAGTCATCGGAACAGTGGGTGCGCACCCCCCTGCCCGTTGGCGGATGCCACCAATGCTGGACATCTCCTTCGGAAAACTGGCGGCCTGCGCAGAGGAGCAGGTGCTCGCGCACAAGACGCGGCTCGGCATGGACAAGGCTCATCGTGTCCTGCAACTGGTCGCGGAAACCGAAGGCGCCGCCGGACTGGTAATAGCCGCTCCGTCCCCAGAGACGGCAGGCAATCGTCTGGTACAGAAGCCAGCCATTGGCAAGAAGGTTGACGGATGGGTCGGGTGTTTCCACCTGGACGGCGCCGAGCGTGTGACGCCAGTAGTCCCATACCGCTTCAAGCGCCTTTCGCGCCGCGCCGGAGTCGCGGAAGCGACGCGCAAGACTTGCAGCATCGTCGGCATCCCGCCCGGCGCCAATGGTGAAAATAATCTCCCGCTCTTCCCCGTCGTCGAGCTCCAAAGCCACATGAATGGCTGCGCAGGGATCAAGCGCCGCTCCTACCCTGCCGGAAAGGCGTAACCGGGTCATGGCGGCGGGTTTGGCAAGCGTGCCATTGCGGCCCAGGAACTCGGTCCGGTCAGCACTGACCGTCCGGGTGGCATGATCCACGTTAAAGAAGGCGACCCGGTTGCCGAATTCGGCGCTGTAGGGGTTGTGAGCAAAGAGCGCGCCGCTTTGAGGGTCCACCTCGGTGATGACGTGCATCACTGTCTTGGGCCGCACATCCCCCAGCACCCACTCCGCGTATCCGCTCACGGAGAGCCGCCGTGACCGGCCGGATTGGTTGCGCACCTTAAGCACCGTGAACTTGACGGGCGCGTCCATGGCCACATACACCCACGCCTCCGAGCGGATGCCGCGCTCCGTGTGTTCGAACACGCTATAGCCGAATCCGTGCCGAGTGACGTAAGGCGTGTCGCCTTTGGCCGGATGCGGCATGGGTGACCAAAAATGGCCACGCTCCTCGTCGCGGAGATAAAAGGCCTCTCCGCCGGAATCACTGACCGGATCATTGTGCCAGGGGGTAAGTCGAAATTCATGGGCGTTCTCACTCCAGGTATAGGCAGATCCGCTTTCCGAGACGATGGTGCCGAAGTGCGGGTTGGCCAGCACATTGACCCACGGTGCCGGCGTCACCTGCCTGCCACCGGTTGATATGACGTACTCACGGCCGTCAGGGGTAAATCCACCGGTTCCGTTAAAGAAGATCAGATCTTCACGGGGCATGATTGCGACCACGGGCTGGAGGGGGCGGGAAGTGCGGGTCGGCGCAAGGGCCGGGATTATGGGCCCCACGGGACCGTGGCGATCCATTTGTTCCGCGAGCGTTCCCCTGCTGTCGCTGATGACGGCGCGGGCCACCGCCTGAAAGAGGATGTGGTCTTCCTCCGATATCTGCTCGGCGTGCCTCACGAAAATACCACCGGGCCGATCCGTCAGGTTGACTGCAACACCGGCGGCAATGAGCCCCATGATCTGGTCGTGCAGCACTTGCCGGTAGCCGGCATGATCTTCGTTCCAGATCACCAGATCGACAGCCAGTCCCTTGAGACGCCAGTACCCATGGGCCTGGATGAGCTGGCGCACCAGCGTGATATTGGCCTGGTCTTCAATCCGAAGCAGCACGATCGGCAGATCGCCGGAGATGGAGTAGCCCCAGAGACCGGATTGCCCCCGCAGGTTCTTTAAGAGGAGGCTGGAACCGGCGCGAAGCGCGGAATTGGCGTAGAGAACGGCGGCTGCCAGTCGCCCGTAGAGTTGGGCGTCTGCTTCCGTTGCGTTGATTTGTTGCAGGAGCACCTGGCTGTGGGTCCATGCCAGCTCAAAGACACGGTCGGCAAAATACCGGTCCTGGTATTTTGCTACCAGACCTGCACATACATCGCGGGTCCCGCAGGCGCCTGTGACGACATTGACGGTTGCCGAAGTCTGCGGATCAAGGAATATCTGACACCGGATGGCCACGATCGGATCCAGGACCGGTCCTTCGCTGCCGGAAAGGGGAGATAGACTCCGCATGGCTTCGGGGGCGGATAGCGTGTTCCCCCGGCCGACAAACCGCAACCGGTCGGTCTCATAGGACAGCTCACCCGTGTTTGCACCGTGTACCGCCATGGCGTGAAACATCCATGGCGTCTGCTCATCACTGGAACGGGGTCTGCGGGTCACCATGATCGCGCCCTGCTGCCCGAGGATCTCGGTTTGAACAAAAAGGTTGCTGAAAGCCGGATGGAGGGCGTCAGCAGCCGGCGAAGCCAGAACGACTTCCGCATAAGTGGTAACCTCGATGGTTCTACGCGTCTTTGACCGGTTGGTAAGGGTAATCCGGCGCAGCTCGATATCATCCTCGGGTGAAACAGCTATCTCCGTATGGGTGTCGAAGTCTTCGTCCCGACGGCGGAACTCTGCCCGGCCTTCGGAGAATATGGCTTCGTATCGTTTGGATGCCTTCAGCACCGGCTGGTGCGCCGTAGACCAGAAGTCGCCACTCGATATGTCACGGATATAACAGAAGGCGCCCCAATTGTCACAGGTACAGTCTTCACGCCAGCGCGTCACCGCCAAGTCTTTCCAGCGACTGTAACCGCCGCCTGCATTGGTGACCATGACATGATATCTTCCGTTGGACAGGAGCTGAACCTCCGGTGCGGGCGTATCGGGGGTCGTGAAGACACGTATCGGCTTCTCCTCCAGGGGTTGCGACGCCTTATGCACTTCGGAGAGCGTTGCCGAGCAAAAGACCGTGGCCTTCGGCAACCGTTCCTGAAGCAGCAGCACGGTCGCCTGTAACATGGGATCCGACTCGAACCGTTTCTGCATGGGATGATCGAGCAGCAGACAGGCCAGGGAGAGAAAACTCATCCCCTGGTGGTGGGCCATGACGGAACGAACCACGGCAAACGACTGGCCACGGGGCAGATGGGTCGGTGTGTAGTCGATGGCTTCATAAAAACCGTACTTTCCTTGAAAACCATGAGAGGCCAAAACTTCAAGATTCCGGCAGGCTTCCTCGGGCGCCACCATGAGCGCCAATGCCGAGGCGTAGGGTGCAACGACCAGCTCCGCGGCAAGACCGCGTTTGAGACCCAGACCGGGCACGCCAAATGCTTTATACTGGTAATTGAGATGGCTGTCGATCATGTTGTAGCTGGATTCCGAAATCCCCCACGGCACGCCGCGCTTCTTGCCATAGTCAATCTGCCTGGCCACGGCCGCCTTGCAGGTCTGGTCAAGAAGCGTATGTTCGTAAGTCGGCATCACCAATAAAGGCATCAGGTATTCAAACATGGAGCCGCTCCAGGAAAGCAGAATCGGTTCTCCGCCCGCGGTGGTGAGGAGCCGGCCCAGAGCAAACCAGCTTTCCTGCGGGAGTTGTCCCTGCGCAATGGCAACAAAACTGCAGAGTCTGGCTTCCGAAGCCAGCAAATCATAGTAACTCTCGTCCCTCCGGCCTTCACTGACGTTATAACCGATGGACAGGAGATGGCGGGTCCTTTCGTACAGGAAACCATATTCCATGTTGTTGGCAAGTTCTCCGGCGCGACGCGCAATGTCTTCTATAAGGACAATTCTTTCCCGCGCACGGCGGCTTGACGCGATGATGACCCCCTTAAGCTTATCAAGCTGCTTGTAATCTCTCAGATCATCAAGCCGTTGTTTCCCCTTGTGGGTCACGCATAACCGTTGCCTTTCGCCGATGAGGGGCAGCATGTCATCATCGAGACAGGCCAACTGGCGCAGCGTAGGAACCTCCCTGAGACAGGGGAATTCCTCAAGGGTCTCCGCCATGGTTTGATCCGGAGGCAACAACCCGGTCCAGGATGCAAAAACGGTCAGCTCATCAATAGCGGATTGGCACTGTTCCGCAAGGGACCGGGCCCACCATGCAGCCTCGCTCTCAGGAGCAGCCACAAAGCTACGGACCACCTCCCTGGCGGACGTTGCCAGCCGCTCAAGGCCCTGTCTCACTGCCCACAGCGTCCCATCCGGCGGGGGAAATCTCATTGACTCCATGTCTTTTGTGAATTGCGCAAGCTCTACAGGGATGCGCTCTCCCACAACATCCATAAGAATCATCGCAGTATCGGCAAGGCCGTCAAACAGGCGTCTTCCCAGCAGTTTTTCGTCAGGGAGCGCAAGCAATCCTGCCCGCAAGGTCAGCAGGCTTGCGGCCAGGTTCCCGCTGTCTACGGACGAAACATACATGGGCAGCAGCGGTTTGAGGGATTGCGTGTCATACCAGTTGTAGAAGTGGCCACGGTAACGCTCCAGCGCATCCATTGATTGGAGAGTCTTGACCGTACGATCCATGAAATTGCCGACGGAAATATAGCCGAAGTCACAGGCCGCCAGATCCGAGAGAAGCGATAGCCCCATGTTGGTAGGGGATGTACGGTGGGCCACCACCGCAAGCGGCGCTTCCTGATAATTATCGGGGGGCAGCCAATGATCGTCGGGGCCGATGAAAGTCTCGAAAAAAGCCCAGGTCCTTCGGGAAACCTTTCTCAAAAATACAAGCTGATTCTCGGTCAGTTGTGCACTCCGGGGAAGCAGGGGGAGGCTGATCCACCAGGCGATCAATGGAGAGGCAAACCAGAGGATCAGGATCGGCAGGGCCACAAGCAAGGCCGTCGGCCGTTCAAAAACGAGATAGCCCGCACCAGTCATGGCAATGACCGGTGCCATCCACATGCTCCGGCAGGTTCCGGCAAGATCCGTACGGCGAGTGCGACCGACTTCACCCGGCGGGTTCCATTCGAGAAGCCCCTTGCCTGAAACCAACATGAGCCATACGGTGTGCAGGATAACAACTGTGCTGGAAAATGCCTCATGCGGCAGACAGACAAGCGTAAAACCGGCCTGAGCAAGGCACCTGAAAGTGGAGCGGGCCGCGGCGCCGAAGTGCTGACTCATCAGAGTATCGGCGGGTTTTTTGAAAAAACCCATGAGGGCGGTAATCAAAGAAGGAATCAGCACGATACCGATGACCGACACGGTATAAAACCAGGGAGACGACAGGACGGTCCAGCCGAGAAAAAGAAGCAGGCTTAATGCCAGAGGCGCCAGACTGCGCCGGAGGTTGTCCAATATTTTCCAGCGGGACAAGGCGGAGATCGGATTTTTCCGGGAGGACGCGTCCGGACCGGGAACATGCGGGAAGAGCCACCGCAGGATCTGCCAATCCCCGCGAATCCAGCGGAGGCGGCGGCTCACGTCCGCGCTGTAGCGAGATGGGTACGCTTCGTAAAACTGAACATCACTGATGAGCCCGGACCGTGCATAGCATCCTTCGATCAGATCGTGGCTGAGGATCAGGTTCTCGGGGAAACGATCCTTCAGCACCTTCTCGAAGGCGTCAACATCATAAATACCCTTGCCGATGAATGAGCCTTCGCCGAAGAGGTCCTGATACACATCGGAGACAACACGGGTGTAAGGATCGATACCGGCATCACTGCCCCACATGCGGGCATACCGCGACCGGTTCGCACCGGGCAGGCTTGCGGCCACCCTCGGCTGCAGGATGCCGTATCCGGACACGATTCGCCCCCTGTCCGCATCGTAATGAGGACGATTGAGGGGATGGTTCATTGCCCCCACGAGCTGACATGCCGAATCTCTCGGCAGCTCTGTGTCCGTGTCCAGGGTGATCACATACTTCACCTTCGACAATACTTCGGTATTCCCGACGATAAGAGAAAACCCGCTCCCGGAACCGCCGCGGAGAAGCAGATTCAATTCCGCAAGCTTTCCCCGCTTTCTCTCGTAGCCCATCCAGCTCCGTTCCTGCGGGTTCCATTGACGGGGGCGATGAAAAAGATAAAAGATGTCCTTTTCCTTCCCGTATTTCTCGTTCAACGCTTCCATGCTTTGCCGGACCAGCAATAACAACGGTTCATCTTCGGGGAGTTTTTCCTTGGAGGCGTCCGAAAAGTCGGTCAGCAGGCCAAATCGCAGGTTTTCATCCCGGTTTGCCAGGAAACGGACTTCCAGAGCATCCATTAGCTGTCCAACATTTTCCATGCTGGCAATCATGGTGGGGACCACGACCAGCGTAGACGATTCGGGAGGAATCCCCTTGGAGAAATCCATTCGTGGCAGCGGATGTGGTGTGGCAAGACGCGTCGCAAAAAGATCGACCAAGGCAATGGCGAGCTGACTGACCGACAAAAGGGAAAGAATGCCGACAAACCAGAGCAAAGGGCCGTCCAAGCCGTCTGAACGGGCCTCTGCCAGCAACCCGGCGGCAAAGATCGCGGCAAAGAGGAAAATTGTGCTGAGATAAAACAGCAAAGGAAACCGGCGGCCGGTGCTTCGAAGCGTTTCCATAGCGCTTGACCTGACCCGCGCACGCTTTTTAAGCTGCGCCAGCCCCTTATCGATCAGATAGAAACCCACGTGGGTCGCCCGATCACCGCCATTTTCCCCGGCAGCATCTTGTCGGGCCAGCCCGATCGTTTCACGGGCCACTTCCCTTTCGGAGAGTTTGCTCTTCTTGGCGACCTCCTCCACGACGTGACGGTATTGGTCACGCGTGGTAAAATCCATCCTGTCATAGATTCCGGCAGGATCCTCCCGCAGGGTTTGTTCAACGGCGCTCATTGCATCGACAAATTGGCGCCAGTCCATGGCGTTCAGAAATCGCAGGCTTCCGATGCTGTTGCTGATGGAAAGCTGATCCGCCGCCTGCTGCTGATTCTCCGTTTGAACCATCTGACCGATGGTCTGGAAGGACTCTGAAAGTTGCTGCTCGATCCAGGTAAGGGGCAGTGCAAGCGCGGCGCCCTGTCCCTGGAGGCGACGGGCAAGCTCCGCAACAAAGGAACTGACCATGGGCGGGTTTGACCTTGCCATATCGGCAATCGTGAGGATCAGGCTCTTCGGGTCTTTTTCCGCTGTCTCTGAGATCTTGTCCGCCCAGTAATCGGCCCGGTTCCGATCGATCCTGTCAATGGCAATCCTCGCTGCAACCCGCCTGAGATTCTCGATCAAAGCCAGGCGAAGCATGATGGGGATCGCCCATAATTCGCCCATCTGCAATGTCGTAACCGTCTGATAGGCGGCAACAAAACTGCTGAGTCTCTCCGGATCCACCCGGCCATCGCCGTGGGAAATCGTTTCCAGCGCAATGTCATAGACACGGGGAAGTCCCCTGGATGGGCCGTTTTTCAGGCGGGGAAGTCCCTTGGCGTAGCCTTTCGGCAGAAGCCGCTTCGCCGCCCGAATCTGTTCCTCGATCAAATAGAAGTTGTCGAGCAACCATTCACCTGCCGGAGTAACCCTGAGATTTGTTTCCACGACATCGATCACCAGATCTCGGACCTCAAGGAGGATGCCCTCATTCTCGGCAAGCCTTGTCAAAAGCCGCGCCGGGACATGCTTTTCATCCAAGACGTGCAAGACTGCAAGAGCTTTGCCGTGTTCCTCCATCTGAGAGGAACTGAACAGTTCCGACCGCAGCGGCGTTTCGTCGGCGGCGCTCGTTTGGCTGAGGGTATTCTTGCGAAGATGCCCCCCCAAATGAAAGATATTTGAGAGAATGGTTGCAGGGAGGGTCACGATAAGAAATTCCTTTCAAATAAAAGCTTGATGAACTCGAAAACGGTCAAAATTCAGACGGCTTTGTAAAAAGTTCGCAGAAAAGGCGTGCAGCACCCGAAGAAACATCCATCTCGACCTGGCCGAGCTTTTCCTGAGATTTCCCGTCAATTTTTTTACTTCAGTAGCTTTTTGATCAGATCCGGAAGTTCCCGGGTATTGATGGGTTTGGCGATGTAATGATCAAAACCCGCCGCCATGATGCGATCCTTGTCGCCCGACATGGCAAAGGAGGTCACGGCGATCATCTTGATGTCTTTCGTATCCGGGTCACCCAGGATGATTTTACCGGCAGTGATGCCATCCATGACAGGCATCTGGATGTCCATTATGATCAGATCAGGCTTGTACTTCTTCGCCATTTCGATGCCAGCCTGACCATCTTCCGCCTCCAAAACCTCATAGCCATGAAACTCCAGGATGTCCTTTTCAAGCAAGCGGTTTGAAGGATTATCCTCTATTATTAAGATGCGCTGCTTCATTTAAGCCTCCCTCATCCTACCATATTGTTTGTTTCATACGATACAGGCAGTGTGAAATAAAACCGGCTCCCTTTTCCGAATTCGCTTTTCACCCACATGCTGCCGTGATGGAGCTCCACGAGGCGCTTCGTCAGGGCCAGCCCGAGGCCGGTACCCGCGTATTCCTTTGTATAAACAGACTGGTGAAGCTGCGTAAACTCGCCGAAGAGCTTCGGCAGGTCCTCCTCCTTTATCCCGATGCCCGTGTCCTCTATGGATACTTCAAGCATGCGCCGCTGTTCGCCCTCATTTTCGACCACCGTCATGCGCGCCCGCATCATTACCCTTCCTTCATCAGGCGTGAACTTGACGGCGTTGGAGAGTAGATTGAAGACGATCTGTTTGATTTTTCGCTCATCAGCCTCGACGTGGATATCGGCATCGGGCTCGACCTCAATGCTCAGGGCGATGCCTTGTTTTACGGCTTTTTCCTTCAGCATGACGAGGGATGAATCCAGGACCGCACGGATGGGAAAACGGCTCGCCTCGAGTTCCATTTTCCCCGCCTCGACCTTGGACAGATCCAGGATATCATTAATCAGGCTAAGCAAGTGCGTTCCCGCGTTAAAAATATGATGGGCATAGTTTTTTTGCCGGTCATTGAGGCATCCATAGAGTCCATCCTCCAAAACCTCCGAAAAGCCGATGATGGCATTGAGAGGAGTGCGCAGTTCGTGGCTCATATTGGCCAGAAATTCAGATTTTACCCGAGAGGTACGTTGTAACTCGGTCGCCAACTCCTTTAACTCATCATGTGCTTTTTCCAGGCCGGCTTCTATCTCCTTGCGCTCGGTGATGTCCTCGATAGCCAGAAGGATGATCCGTTCTTTGCCCAGCGCTCGTTCAATCTGCCGGGCATTCAAAAGCATTATGCGCCTGCCGATGGTGGAAAAATCGTGTTCAACCTCATAGTTATCAAAAGTTGCCTTTTGGGGAAGGATGGTTTCCAGCAGTTCCCGCAGCTTGGGGATATCCCACTGTTTATTGCCCAGGTCATAAATAAGCTGTCCCACAGTCTCTTCAGGGTTTACCTTGAAAAATTCATAAAAGGAACGGCTGACCGTGACCACTCTGAGATCTTGATCCAGAGAGATTAAGGGTTCACGCACAGTGTTGATGACGCTCTCAGCAAATTCACTGGCTTCATCCGCGGATTTTTTAATAATCGCCAGTTCTTTTCGGGTCTTTTCCAGGCCGGCTTCTATCTCTCTGCGCTCGGTGATGTCCTCGATAGCCAGAAGGATGATCCGTTCCTTGCCCAGCCCTCGTTCAATCTGCCGGGCATTCAAAAGCATTATGCGCCTGCCGATGGCAGCAAAATCATGTTCAACCTCATAGTCATCAAAGGATGTCTTTTGGGGAAGGATGGTTTCCAGCAGTTCCCGCAGCTTGGGGTTGTCCCACTGTTTATTGCCCAGGTCATAAATAAGCTGTCCCACTGTCTCTTCGGGGTTTACCTTGAAGAAATCATAGAAGGAACGGCTGGCGGTGACCACCCTCAGATCCTGATCCAGTGCAATTAAAGGCTCGCGTATGGTGTTGATGATGCTCTCAGCATATTCCTGGGCTTTTGTTACAATTCTTTTCCCGTCCATTTTCTGTCTCCTTGCGTTCGGTGTTGCCTTGAGCTACCTATTTTGGGATTCCAGCCATCTCTGGATTCCGGATCAAGTCAGCGTCCGCCTCCGCATGATGGGCATATTCTTCAAATATCTCGTCAAACTGCCGGTGATTGTCCTTGAACGCTTCCAATACGAGGGGATCAAAATGTCCCGGCAGGGTGCGGCCGTCCCCTTCGGCGATGATGGAAAATGCCCGCTCATGGGTGAAGGGGAGTTTGTAGGGCCGCCTGCTGCGCAGGGCGTCGTAAATATCCACGATGTTGAAGATCCTGCCTTCAAGAGGGATTTCCTCTTTCTTTAATCCCGCCGGGTATCCCGTGCCGTCCCAGCGCTCGTGATGATGGACGGCAAAACGTTCTGCTGCTGCCATGATGGGAGAATTGCCTCCGGAAAGGATGCCCGCGCCAATGGTGGTGTGGGTTTTGATAATTTCGAACTCCTCTTTGGTCAGCGGGGCAGTTTTTAAAAGGATGTGGTCGGGGATGCCGATCTTGCCGATGTCATGCATGGGACTGGCGTAAAAGAATGTTTCCACATCCTCGTCGGCACAGCCGATTTCCCTCACCAGAAACCGGGTGTAATGGCTCGTGCGCTTGATGTGGGAGGCCGTGTCGTCATCCCTGCGTTCCGCCGCTCTGGTGAGGCAGTAAATACTGTCGATGAAAGACTCCCGGAGCTGCAGCGTCTTTTCCGCCACCTGGCTGCTGAGAATCTTGTTGTGGTCTTTCAGAAAATCCTCGAATTCCTTGATACGTAAAAGATTTTTCGTGCGGACGAGGAGCTCGAGACCATCGATCGGTTTGTTCAGGAAGTCGTTGGCTCCCGCTTCCAGACCTCTCAGCCGGGATTTCTTATCCGTCAGAGCGGTGACCATGACCACGGGGATATGATTCATGCCGGGATTGTCCTTGATGATTCCGCACACCTCGAAACCGTCCATTCCGGGCATCATCACGTCGAGAAGGACGAGATCAACCGCCTGGACGTCCAACATTTCCAGAGCCTCCCCACCAGATAGCGCCTTCAGAAAGATGTAATCCTTTTGCTGTAGAATCGCCTCCAGAAGATCAAGGTTAGCAGGATCGTCGTCAACGCATAGAATCGTTTTTCTCCGGTTCTCCATAGTTGCCTCCAAAAATCAGATCTGCGAGCCTTTTGATCCTTTTTCATAACCATCCTTGACGGGGATGGTAAATATAAACCTGCTCCCCTTGCCATAGTCGCTCTCCAACCGAATTGCGCCGCCATGGGCCTCAATGAGTTTACTGGCCAGGACCAGCCCTATACCCACCCCTGCATACTGTTTGGTCAGGGGAGCCTCGATCTGTTCAAAAGGCCGGAAGAGCCGGGGAACGTCCTCCTCTTTGATGCCGATGCCCGTGTCCTCCACCGTGACTTCGATAAAGTCGTCCTTACCGGATTTTTTCGAACCTTTTCGATAGCAGACACTGAGGGTTATCCGCCCCCCATCCCTGGAAAATTTCATGGCGTTGGAGATGATGTTCTGAAACACTTGGGCAAGTTTGCCCCGGTCCGCCCGGATCATCCTGCCCGCTTCTGTTCCCATGTCGCAGGTGAGGGTGAAATGACGATCTATTGCAACCTTCCGGAAAGCGGACAACGATGAATCGATGATATCCTTCAGGAGGAAGTCCTCCCACTCCATATCGGGATTACTGACATCCATACGCACAAAGCTGACAATGTTCTTCAGAGTCTCATGGAGTCGCTCGCCGGAGTTGATGATAGTCTCCACATACCCCTGTTGCTTTTCATTGAGGTTTCCAAAATTCTTCGTTAAAAGGACCTGTGAAAAACCGATAATATGGTTGAGGGGCGTGGTGAGTTCGTGACTGATATTTGAAAGGAACTCCGACTTGGCATGTTTGGCCGCTTCTTCGAGAGCCTTCGCTTCAATAAGTTCCTGCAAGCTGCCTTGTAGCTCTTTGTTGAGTACCCCTATCTGCTCTTCTGTCTGCTTGTGCTCAGCAATCTCCAGGAGGAGCTGCTCGTTCATTGTATGAAGGTCGCCCGTGCGCTCCCGCACCGTTTGCTCAAGGTGGTCACGGTACTGCTTCAATTCTTCTTCGTCTCGCTTGCGCTTGGTAATGTCTTGAAAGCAGATGACCGCACCGTGAATTCTTCTCTCGTCAACAACTGGCCGGCTGGAATAGGATATCGGAATGGCGCTGCCGTCCTTGCGATAAAAGAACTCATCGCTTCCCTGGTGGACGGCGCCGTCGTTGCAGGCCATGTAAATCGGGCATTCATGAACCGGATAAGTCAGGCCGTCCGGTTTCGTGTGATGCGTGAGGGTATGCAGATTTTTGCCGAGCAGTTCCTCGCTCGTATATCCCAGCATTTTATTGGCCGCCGGATTGACGAACGTCGTGATCCCATTAATGTCTATACCACATATTCCTTCCCCCGCGGATGTCAGCAGCAGACGGTTCTGGCTGCTGACCCTCACCAGGGCGAGATTCCTGCCGCGAAGCTGCAGCAACGCTCCCAGAAGCGCGATGATCAATGATGCGATCGCTATCAGCCACGGCCAGTATTGTCGCCACATGTCCGGCCAGCTCATTTGCCCGTAGTGCTCATAAGGCGGCAGCCGTAGCTCGCGCAGGCAGTCATGAACACTGGTGTAGTCCTGGCAGACACCCCAGCCCCCGCTTTGTGCAGCCATGGCGGCGGGTGAATCGGCGGGCATGGTCAACAGCGCTACGGTCACCTCGCGTGAGAGATCCTCGGTCGTGTCGGAGAGTTTTGCAAACGGCCATTCTGGATAGAGCCGTGTGCTGTGCAAATAAGGGAATGTAGACCGAGGCCCTGACACAACATCGACAGAGATGACCCGAATCGCATCCATCCGGATCTCGCCGTCGGCGGCCATACGCTCAATGGTGTCGGTGCGCACGGTCCCGATATCCACATAGATGGCAGGATTGCAGATCAGGAAATCGATCGACTTGTTCTTGACTGCCGACTCTATCTCGTCGAATTTCAGCGGCGCCAGATCGAACTGATGGCCAGGCAGCGCCATATCCAGGTAGTCCATCGTGGGCTGCCACATCTTCCTGCAGGTATCCGTCCCCTTATGCGCCAGAACACCGATGCGGATTGACGCCGAGGCGCGGGCGTCGATGTCCATGCCCAGAACGGCGATCACGGCGCCGAAGATGACCAGGAACAGCGCCGTCGTCAGGCGCGAGTTTTTCATACCATGGAATCGGGTTCTCTGTTGATCACTCATGCGAAAGCCATTTTATGGCGCCTGCCATCCCATGATCGGCACCGTGCTGATGCTGTTTTTCGGGCTTCCCGCAATCACCCGATCGCTATACGCCACGTAAACCAGCACATTGCGCTCGCGGTCGAAGAAGCGCACGACCTGAAGCTTTTTGAACACGAGGCTGCGGCGCTCGTCGAAGACGCGCTCGCCGTCCTTGAGCTCGCCGACGATCTTGATCGGGCCGACCTGACGACAGGCGATGCTGGCGTCACTCGTGTCCTCCGCCACACCCAATTCTCCCTTGATCCCTCCGGTTTGCGCACGGCAGATGTGACAGGCGACGCCCTGGACTTTGGGATCGTCGAAGCCATCAATCACGATCTTGTCGTTAGGCCCGAGCCAGCGAAACTGTGTGCTGACCGACCCGGTCGTACCACGTTCGGGGCGGCTGAAGAACCACCATCCGGAGAGGACAACGACCAAAAGGATTCCTCCGCCAATAATGATTCCGATTTTTTTCATGATAATTCGCCTTTGTTGATCTTCTTGAAATCGATATACCTCTTCTCCGTCCCCAGCATTACATTCATGGCCTTCACAATTTCGTCGATCGCCTCGTGGACGCCCTCAGCGCCGGAACCTATTTCCGACGTTCCTTTCTTCCCGATGTCGCCCTGAACTTCGGATTTGATTTTTTTCAGGTTTTGCGCGTGCATTTCAAACTGCAGGCGATGTTCTTCCTGCATGTCTTTGAGGGTATCAGAATTAATCTGTCGGATGAGTTCCTCAGCCTCAGCCAGTAATTGATCGATATTTTTGGATTTTAAATTGTTTTTCATGATGTCTCCTTTCTGTCGCGATCTTCGTCAATGAACAGATTTTCCGTTTCTGCAGTGACTGAGTATCGGGTGGTGGCTGGATGCGATCATATGTGCCAGGTTGGCCACCTGAACACATTTGTCAATGACGGCATGCTGATTTTTGGGCTGCATGCTCCCCATGGCTGTGAGAAATTGGGAACGAAGTTTAATGACCTGTTCATCCAGATCGTCCAGAATCGCCAGGGTAAACTCTGTTTCCCAGATGGCTCTCATTTTGCCTCCTTTGTCTGACCTGAAAACGTTGGGTGCAACCACGCCATTTTTTCAGACCATTTGCTTTATACTGCTCTTTTTCGATGATATTGGCGCCCTTCGTTGTTAGTTTCATTTATTTCTTGCGGATTCGACAGCTTCGATCCCTTCAGAATCTGAGACTGTAAAGATTTTCATTTTCAACGGTTCGCACAAGAGGCTCTTTGTTCCAAGCAGGACGCTGAATCTCTCGGTCCTCATATGAAGGTCCAGATGCTGGCGGGTTTCCCACGTCGAAATCAGGTTGAAAACATTTTTGTCTTCGATATCACAGGAAATGCAATAGCTTAGACATCCCTTTTCCTTTTCTGAAAACTCAACCATTGAAAGAAGCGTTTGCAAGACCTCTTTCTGCTTTTCCGCAAGCACGTTCATGATTGCTAAGAGTACGATCATTGTTTTCATGAGATCCTCTTCTGCTTGCCATCCGACAGGTCTTCAATCAATATTTCGCAATCGATGACAGTTTATATGTTAGGATAATCCGGCGAATCCATCATTCGTTTCACAGAAGGCTTTCCGACAAGTTCCCGGAAAAGAATTCGGGACATTCTGTCCCAGAAATCTGCGGGAAGGACAGCTCGAATTGAAGGATTGGTATCATCCGGGTCGGTAAACATGAAAAGCAGTTCTGTCAGACCGGAAGAAGGATAGCCAGGGCCGGCAGCCCATCCGTCTCCATCCCTGTCTATATAGGGATCGGTTGCCAGGGTCTGCTCAAGATTAATGAGCGGTGCATTCAGCAGAAAGATCCGGTTCATTTCCTTAAGAAGGTAGTTGGCGATCAGGGCCTGCCCGGTATAGGACGGATGAACGCCGTCCAGGCTGAAAGTATTGCCCCGTGACCATTTTCGGCTTAAGACCCTGTCTCCGATGGTAACCGGTTCGATGCCGCTCAGGGTGTTGTTCAGATAAGTGCCCACATCCGCCAGATACACGTTGCTGAAACCCTGCGAAGCCGCTTTTATCGCAAGATTGAAACTGTCGACACGGGACATGATATAATGTTGTTCAGCTTCCGACATGACCTGACCGTCCTGCTGGATGCCATCTTTTTCAAGAATCGCATTGACATCCTCCACGGAATATCCGCTCTGGAGAAGTGCATACATGCATGCAAACGAGAAGAAAGAGACGCGATCGCCGCTGAATGGGTCTGTAATGGGGCTTCCGGGCTGCGTGACGCGCTTGAATGTGGGCGGAACCTTGTAAGCCGGATTCGCCTGCTGCAGATAGAATTCCAGATCTTCGGAGTCGAACAGATATCCGATAACGCTGTAGTAAGGTAGCGTCAACAGCATGATGGCGGTACGGCCTTGCGGCAGGGAATTCTCCTGATAAAGGCGTTCTAGTATATGGTTCAACTGACCGGTAAAATCCGTCACCTCGGTAAGGTTCCGTTGTATTGCTGCAAGCGTGTAGGGTTCAAAATTCAGCACGCCCTGTGTTTGCCCCGTTTCCAGAAGAGTCCGCAGCGCCGGGGTGATTTCGGCAGATATGGCACTCAGGGGAAAGGGCAGATAGGCCGGGTTGCTTCCGCCGATCCCAAGGGCAGCCAGGCTGGTGTCATTATTTCCGATCCAGAGAAAAACCAGTGTTGCCGACTCATCCTGTGCTGCTGCCTGCTGATTCAGGAGCGTCAGCGCCGCATCGATCTGAGAAACCGGTTTTCCGGCAATGAGATCCAGCGGGTACAGCACCTTGTCATATTTATTTTGCAACTGAAACGGCAGGCCGCTGTCACAGAGATAGGCTTCGTTCGGGTAGGATGCTTCAGCGCCGACCCGTTTATAATATTCAATCCCTTCAAGTGAAAATATATCAGAACCGTCGACCCCCAAATTGGTCGGCGTGATAAACGGTCTCAGGCGATATTCCCTGAAACCGAACAACGGCTGGGAAAACTGCAGTGGAACGACGGCGGAAAGGGATTCAACCGTCTTCTGAAGATATGCATTCAGCGTGTTCTGGGCGTTGTTGGTTGCATCCATGGTGCCTTGGGTCAGGCTGTCTCCCAGGGCAACAACCTGAACCTCGGCCGCAAACGAAAGCCCGGGCAGCAACGAAAGAAATGTGATTGCAGCGCCCAGGACAAGACAGCGGATAAAAAAGACCGATTCGTGCCGGCGACCGCTTTTGTGGTGGTTGGGTCTCATAGAACACCTCTTGATGATTGTTAACGTTTCAGACGGAAAGTTGTTGTTGCCGTACTGATCTGTTTAGCCTTTTTTTCTTCCTACGACCAGCAACGCAATGCCACCCACAAGTGAAATAGCGCCAACGATCGGCGGCAACGGAAATGTTTTGGTTTTCTCCGCGTCAATTTTTAGTGGACCGATATCCACGACAGTTTCTTTGGTCGTATAGGTGATCCCCTGATACCCGAAAGCCACGATCCCTATAGCTATGAGTATGATGGCAAGAAGTATGGTTGTTCTCATTTGGCCCTACCTTATCTATTTTCAATTTGGTTTATGAATATTCTGCTGACTACGTGATTCTCCGGCCCTGAATGATATTGATCAGCACTACGATAACGGCGATCACCAGCAGGATATGGATGAAACCTCCCATCGTGTAGCTGCTCACCAATCCCAGCAGCCACAGAATTACCAGTATTACAGTAATTGTCCACAACATTGGATCCTCCTTTCAATTTGTTTCAAATTCACTTCCAGCCAGCGCAACTCCTATCCGGCCGAAAATGGTCCTAATGGGTGAGATCATGAGCGTATACATTCTATTGAATTACATGTACCTCAACCCAATCGTAAACGAGCGGGGAGTTAAGAACGTTGTCAGGGGTTGTATCCACACCGAAATAAAATACATAGTTCCCGACAGGAAGCGAACTGTTAAACATTTCAAGGCCTGAAAACCCAAACAATGGGAATTGGAGCCCCACAACGAGTCCTGGGGTCCATCCAGTCGGATAAACCCATGAATACAACCCATCGGAGGTACTTAAAACAAGCCACCAGTCCGCATAGGCTCCTATCTGAATACCCGCCGTAAGATCGATGGTAATGGAAACCAGTGAATTGGACGAGACGGTAATCGGGCCATCTTGTCCGTTTGCTTTGATGTCCAGCGTTGCAGGGCCGATTAACGCACTTGAATCCGTCATACCCGCACCGATCTCAATATTAGAAACCGCTGCAGCAACCCAACCGTTCGTTCCAACAATCGTCATGACAATGATCAAAAAAATCATCCAGCCATGGGTTATTTCTTTTCTGGTTTTCATAATAATTACCTCCCGTATAGATTTATTGTTTATCGCGATGCCTCTTATTTAAGAAACGCATCTGATTTCGAGTTCCTGCTTTATGATGATTTCAACAAAAACCTTCTACTTGCCCACAACTTTCTCGACCTGGCCGAGCTTTTCTTGAATTTTACCATCCAATTTTTCGACTTTGCCCTCGGCTTCCAAGTCGCGATTCCCGACTGCTTTCCCGACGATTTCCTTGATCTTGCCTTTTGCCTGGTGCATCTTGCCTTCTGCGTTGTCTTTTGTGCTTGGTTTCATGGTATTTCTCCTGTGAATTTCGGGTTAAGTTAAGAGTTGACTCGATCTATCCTGGACTCGAATCACTGGATGATCATGGTATTGACCACACTCTTTACGCCGTAAACGTCGATAGCGAGTTTGGCGGCCAGGTTCTTTTCAGCCGCGTTCCTGGCTTTGCCCCCCAATTCAACCACGCCGTTTTTCGTCTCGACAGTGGTGTTGAGGGCACTGGTCGATCGATGAAACAGCAGCGTCGTCTTGACCAGAGCGGTGATGGACGCGTCATCTATCGACTCGGTCACGGCATCTACTTTTTCGCCAACCGATTTTTTGCCGGGCTTTTTTGAAGCAGTTAACACTGTCATCTCATTTTTAACTTTTTTGACGCCTTCCACATCCTTGGCGTATTCGGTCACCAGGTTCTTTTGGGCCATGCTGGAGGCTTTACCGCGCAAGGTCACAGTCCCATCTTTAGCCAAAACCTCTGTTTCGGCTGCGCTCACGCTTGGATGGAATAAAAGTGTGGTTTTCACTTTGGCAACAAGCCATTCATCCGTGTGTTCAGCCGGCACTTCACCTTTTATTTCCAGCTTGTTGTCCACGCTTTTAACTCCGGGCAGGCTCGCAACCGTCTCCCGTGCCAATGATTTGTGGGATTCTCCGGAAACAATCCCGGTCAGTTCGACTGCGCCATCCGTGGACTTGATTTGAATGTCATCGTCTTTGAGGTAGGTCTTGAACACATAAGACTGTTTTGCGGAGGATTCGATGCGGTCATCCGTCTCGGATGCGAACAGACGGCCGTTGATCAAAAACAAAGAGGCCACGGTTACTATCAGTGCTAAGCAATACATTGTTTTTTTCATGTTTATTTCCTTTCTATGATGTAATTTTATTGGTGTTCATTTTTAAGGATGACGACTGTGAGGCGCCCTGCGCGAACAATAGTGCCAGGCTTCACGATTTTAATAATTGCATTCTCTGTGCCAGGTTGCCAACACTCAGCGTCACGTCATCCATCGTTCTGATTTTCAAGAATAATTGGTTAGTAAATCATTGACGGGGCTGTCAATAACAACCGTAAAAAAAGGTTATATTTAACCAGTGGTCATATATGACTTTTTTCTGGTATCCTTTCCCATCGGCGCTGACAGATTATTCTCCTTACAACGTGACAATGATCTCTTAACCACAGTTGATGTGCTCCAAAAAGTTATCAATTGGAGACAGCTCCATAGTTTACAACAACAAAGTAGAGGTTTACATCGGTGGAAAGAGCCGGACAGTATTCTAAATCCACCCATAAATGGGTGATTCCGTCCGGAAGCAGAACATCAGGAATATGGATATTCAAACCGGCTGATAGTTTTGTCGTTGTACACAGATAAGCAGGATTGTTTATAATACCTGCATTTGTCAGTTTAAAAAGTATTAACGTCGGATACGTCGGATTGAACTCATAAACAAGATCCGCCCAAAGCAACCTGCTCCCCGACGTTTGATTGACATAGAAAAGGTTTGGTATATGGAGCAATAAATTTTCATCTAAAGTTGCAGAACACTCTGTTTGAGTGGGTGTTGGTGCCTGTCCCCCACGAACGGCGCGGACGTAGCCGTAGTCGAGCTTACTGTTGAAGGCGTCGTCGCCAACGTAGAAATACACGCCCCACGCCAAGTCCGTAATGAAGGCATCGGTAGTAGAGGACCAATAAAAGGACGAAATGGTATCGGGAAAATAGACGGTGTTAATTGAAGGATCATACCGGCTGAAATCCACCAGGCTTCGCAGCACTTTTTTGGCGGGCAACCGCCAGTCCGTATGGCCGCCAAGATTCAGCTCTTCACAATAGGCCAGCGCCTGCTCCCAGGTCATGCCGTTGGAAGAACCGGCTTGCTGCCACATCAGGCCTGTGGATGTGTCGGTTACTGTGCCATCACCATTATCCGCATAACCGCCGGCAGCAGTCGAAACATCATCCAACAATCCGCGAACGGCGCGGACATAGTAATTGAGACTCTTAGGGTTGTGGTTGTCGTAGCCGTTGTATAAATCCACGCCCCACGCGTAGCTGGTACTGTACGCGAAGCTAGTAGCGGACCAATAAAAAGACGCCTGGGTATTAGAAAAATAATAGGTATTGATGGTCGGCTTCGGCCCCGGCCCCGAAATATCGTAATTAATGATAGTGCCCAACTCCTTGATGGTGGGTATCCGCCATTCGCTGTAGCCGCCGAAGTGAGAGATATTCAGGGTATCGATAAAATCCATGGTATTCATGCCGTTGCCCGGAATAAAGAAATTGGGATCAAGGGGATCGTACCACCAGCAGGTGTTATCCTTGTCATGGATTGAACCATCCTCCGTCTTATTTTCCCAGATCAGGCCGGTGACATTGTCCTTCACCATGCTCCATGACGCAGCCGAATCCGTCAGTACTTTGCCGCTGCTGTCCAGCTTGGTGTAGAATGCCGGATTGATGGTATAGTTGGCGTCCTGGCCGTAAAATGGCTGGCCGGGTGATGGGCAGGGGATTTCAACGGTGTTGTTATAGCATTTCGTCTGCCCGGTATCCGGAACCGGCGCGGCCCACACAACCGCTGTAAACATAAGAATGAATAATCCGAAAGCACTTACACATATTTTTTTCATGATGTTTTCCATTTTTTTTGATATCTGCATGGTTTGAGAACCTCAGCTGTCCGTTCTCATAGCAAGCGGCATTACTTGCGACAACCCATATCAACTCAGCTTGAACACCGGGCTGCCGACACGGAGCAATCCCATCAGGGATTAATAATGATGGGCGGGAAAAAGATGGATGGGAAAAAAATACCGATGCCAGGCGGCGGCGGAGCGTAGATAACCGGCGGCGAGGCATAAAATGGATAGAAACGACAACATCACAACAATGAGTATAACTGGAAAAGCAACCTGATAAGCCTTTTGTTTCATGATCTGTCTCCTTTTGATTTAGTTTTTGGCGCTTGCAAACGCCAAGAGGTTATAAGTCAATTTTTTATAATTTCCCGGGAGAAATATCGGCTGGCGTGGACGCTCATAGCTCACCAGTCCCGGCCGCAGCAAAGCAGGATCCGGAATTTCCAGCCGGTTATACCTCTTCCATGTGTTCGACTTCTCAGTGGTTCCGTAATAGTGATATGTGTGGATTTGGTAGGCTTCATAATTACGTACTCATCTCCCACAATGACGGTTTAACGAAAAAGCTCCAGGGCAATGCCGGAGAGCGCGTTGACTACGGGTCGGGCAAACCGGCCGACACCCGAGCGACGAGCGCTTGCACCCAGGAGAAACCCCAGTCCTGCACCTACCCCCAATGCGATAAAAATTGTCTTGCCCGGATTTTTGCTGCTATAATTCTTGACCTGCTCATAAGTTTCGCCTACCACCCGGGCTGTTTTATCATAAGCATCACTTACAGCCTCCTCCGCCTGCCCGAGAACCTCTTCGCCGTGTTCCAGGGTGCTCTGAGCAGCAGCGCTTTCGCCGCCGGGTTCTTCTTCCATCTGCTGTTTGTGGGTTTCGTGTTTTTTGTGTTTGACTTCCATATTGTCCTCCAAAGAAAATTGAATGTTAACTAATATTTTATATAATATTT
>Ga0268284_1000086_pt1 | contig 84495 bp, 70 predicted proteins | sample saktaG_14_FD_190137 | JGI IMG/M metagenome (GOLD analysis project Ga0268284, IMG submission 190137) | Saline water microbial communities from Sakinaw Lake, British Columbia, Canada - sak_2013_06_06_40m | ecosystem: Environmental > Aquatic > Non-marine Saline and Alkaline > Saline ...
TTATTGCTTGGCAGCGTGCACGAAATAATAAGAAGTCTAAAATAAACTGGCAGTTTACAACAAAGAAAGCAAGAATTAAACTCAAACGGTTATATCCGTCAATTCATGCCTAACTTAGCACTAGCAATTCCTGCCACAGGTGAAATTATAGATGTTAGAGACGGTATCAAATATAAATACCTTGTCATCGGAAAACAGACCTGGATGGCCGATAACTTAAAGTTTAAAATAGGTGGTAGTAAATGCCTAATTGCGGATGAGAATGATTGTGATAAGTGTGGTCGCTATTATAATTATGAAGAGGCTATCAAAGCCTGTCCGGCAGGCTGGCACCTTCCGAATGATGATGAATGGATAGATTTGGAAATTGAAGTTGGCATGAATGAAAGCGAAGCATCGAAAGAAGGTTGGAGAGGAACTAAACCTGGTCAGGCTCCTGAGTTATTAAGAGGAGGTAAAACCGGCCTAGACTTACCTATGTGCGGTTACCTATTACATATGAGTACTGATTCATTAATGTTAAAAGAAAAGCATCTTGATGGTTATAAAGTCGACGGATATTATTGGACATCTACGGAAAGCGGGATCTTTGCATATTACCGACAATTTTCATCCCGATTCAGTATTAATAGAGGACGGGCCGGCAAAAATAGAGGATTTCCAATAAGATGTATTAAAGATGAATAAAGGAATGAAGGTTTCCTATATTATCGAGCAATTGCATATTGTAAAAAAACAGGATTAGCACTTTTAATATCCGATTTTGATTAAAACGTCCTTATTGCCCGAACTCGGGCAGAAGCAAAGGCACCATCATAGCCGCCAAAATATTTGGATTGATTCCATGCTCCGCTTCCGAATCCGCTACCACCAGATTCAGTTGAGGACCAATAATAAATGTTTGAACCAAGGCTACCAGTACCTGTTAGATCGAATAAAGCGTCTAATTCATCTTTACTTGGTAAAAACCAATCATTAAAGCCACCAAGTATTAATTGATCGCATATTTTTACTGCATAATTTCCCATACCTAAGGCTAAAACAATCTTTTGTGTATTAGACATTCCTGTGCCTATAGCAGTGCCAGAAGCACCTGTTACTACCTGACTTCCGTTATACCATGAAATATCTGTGCTTTGGTCGGTTTCTGCTGCAATTAACCCATGCTTACCAGTTCCATCAACATAAAAGATGATTCCACCACCATAGCTTTGACCCACAGAAAATGTTATTGAAGTTGTAAATGTTACCTGGTTCCCATAAGCAGTACCCTTGCTATTCGTGGCATAAGCTTTTAAAAAATAAGTTTTATTTGCAAGTAATCCCGAAAGATTTGTTGAGAAGGAACCTAATCCGATACCAATAGAAAGCTTATTGCCAGATTGTTCTGGATTTTCGGATGTCCCCCAAAAAACACCACGTTCCATTACATTTGACCCACCGTCATTAATTACTTTGCCTCCAACAGTTGCTGTAGTTTCCGTAATGTTAATTGGTGCAATTGATGTAACTGATGGTAAAACTATATTCTGGCCTTCAGTATAAATCATGTTAATTACTTCAATATCTCCTTCCGACAGCTTTAATTGTTGACCCTTGATAATAGTACCATCCATTCTTGTAAGTGTCGGCTCAGTGATATCAATGGCAAATGAATTAATACTTGGATAAAGCATTATAGAATTAGTATCAAAGTTAGCTGTCATATATTGACTTGATCTTTTATAAAATTGAGACCACTTATTAGGCTTTATATTAAGCCATTTAATTACGATATAATTATTTCTATCATGCCTGCTATGTTCATGAATAAGACCTAAAGCATGACCAATTTCATGTATTACCGAACCTGTCGTCATCCAAGCTGCATCTGCAATATGAATTTCTTGTTCTCCTTCAATCATTCCAAGATTAGAGTATGAGCCGTCAATATCCGAAACAAACTTTATATAGTTAGTTTGACTTTGATCAGTACGTTTTACAAATGACACATTTGTTTTTGCTTGAATATGTTCAATAGCATCAGTTACTCTTGATGGATTAGGGAAGTTATCATCTAATTCATAAAAAACTTTGTTATTTGGCCATTTCATCGTACCAAATGGCAATCCAGCCCCTCTTGAGGTATCAGAATGTAATACCTGATACTCAGTTAATATTATATCACCTTGCCAGATATATTTGTTATTGATTTTTTCACAAATAATTGTATCACCATTGATAAAAAATTCAATAATATTTCCATCAATCCCAGGATAAGCTTCTGGGATTTGGAAAATGGTTTCTTGAGATTGGTCTGGTACGTTCTCTTTATCACAGCCTGAAATGGATATAAATAGTACGACCAAACTAGCAAAAATGAAAATCAATGAATATGGCTTTTGCATAAGACTTGAGGAGTTTGGTTTTCTAAAAGATAGGATAAAAATATCTATATGTAAGTGCCCCCCTACTTTCTATTGATCAAATTTAGGCAGATTTCTTTCATGTTTGGCTATACTTTCGGTGACATTTCAATGACCTTTGCAGACCATTTTATTTTGGTAACTCTCGGATTTTCCAACATCAATGTTTGACTACCAATTTTTATCCTCGGAATTTAGAATTAATCCTTTTTTTAATGCAGCTGTTAATTCTTCAATTAATCCTGTACATCTTGTATGCAGTTCGTAAAAAGCCATTGAATCGAAAGGTTTAGTCTTTTTATCTTTTTCGGTGTTCAATGGATACATTGCACTTATTGGCACTACACTACTCTGTTTACCCGAAAAAACTGTAAAAGTATACTCTTGTATTGTCAAAGTCACTCGTGCCCTTTCATCTTTTAAATCAACTCTTAGAACAAAATATGCACCATAAGAAATATTTTCAGCCCAGAATCCACCATAACATTCATAGAATTCAGGCCAGAATGCCTTAGCCACAACCAATCCTTGTTCCTTATCTTGAGTTTGTAACACTCCTTTATTTATGTCTTTGTACTTATAAATGAAAAAATTAGTAGCCCGTAAAAACAACTCGTCTTTATTTTCACCTGGAACTTCAACGATTGATTGATAAGTCAAATCACCATTTTCAGCTTGTTTCCATTGCCCTTCAATTGATTGTAATTTTTCATCAGCTTCTTTCTGTGACTGAGAAAATGAAATTGAGTATACAAACACAAACACAATTAAAAATAAGAACCTTTTCATTTTTTAATATTAATTTATTTCCTACTCATAAGGCTTTTCTGATTCCGCCCCGTTTTTTAAAGTGGTTTCTGGGCTCCACATTTATTCTTTCATGTTTGTCTATTATCATTGCAACAGTTACGTAATCATCTTAAAAGAGTGTGCGTCTTTAGTTGTTTCGGGCTTACGACGCACTTTAGTCTTTTACGCAACGAACTGAATATCCAGAATTATGTTCTCTTGCGTTTATAATAGCTTCGCTTGATTTATAAGTAAGCGCAATTACATTTGCATTAAAAATGTTCTTTTTTGTAGATGTCCACCACCAACTTGTTTCACCTATTGTCCCAAAACCAAAAACTTTTAATCTTCCGCCACCAGGCAAAGCTGTAAAGCCACTGCTATTATCTGCACCTTTATTAGGAGTTTTCCAATGAGATGTTCCAATTTCTTTCATCTTGCCACCAGCTAACTTTACACCGCCTAAATAATCAATTAATATCTGCCACTCTTCAGTTGAAGGAACGTGCCATCCTTGTGGGCAAAGAACACCTGTTTCAACAACATACCAGTTGTAAAGTGCGCCATATGTTTTCTTGCTTGCAATACTGTTGTTGTACCAGCAATATGCTCCTGCGGCATCACCATCCCAAGATAAAGCACCTACTTCATTACCGGGAATGTTCTGGATAGGTGCACCATTATTTAATGTTGTAACTTTCAAGTCTTCCAACATCCATGTTTGAGTTCCAATTTTGACCGTATGATAAATATTGTCATCAATATCGGTAACTGTCTCAGTGCTATCTTGTCCAAATGCATGTATACTTGAAAGAATGAAAAATACACCCATTGAAAAAAATAAGTAAATCAAAATTCTTGTTCTTTTTTTCATAATGTTTAAATTTACTAGTTGTTCAAATATTGATGAATTATATTGCTTAGCGCTATCGCTTATGTCAAAATTGAACTTTTATTTATTGCTATAAAAATACTTCCAGGAAAGATTAAATGAGTTTCATTAGAATAGTTTTGGCTTGATTTTTCAAATTCAGTAAATATTAATATCCAAATATACGACTTAAAAATTATTAATTACTAATAATTCTAGCCAAAAGATTTCGAATATTGTGAAGGCTGGTTGTTGTTAACTCCATCCATTACAGCCTTTTACCGGAGGGGGAATGGCTTTGAAATATCCGCAGGATATCGATTCCGGTTTCTTTTGCTACTTTTCTTTGCTGACAATATTCAAAGAAAAGAAGAACCGGAGATCCGGTGGATATTTCATGGGCGATTTCTTTTTGCTTCTTTTTCTGCATCGCAAATTTCGGAGAAAAAGAATCTGGTGGTATTCAAACGCTGACAGGTCTTCGACCCTGTCAGGTTCGATTGCCAATCGACCTGTCAGTGTCCGACGAAGGAGGACCTGATAGCGTCCGATAGCAGACTAACTTGTCAGCATTTGAAATTTATAGATTTATAAACATCAGTAGCTTCAATGCTTCATAGGCATGCCCGGTCTGAAGGTAATTTAATGCCAGCCTGTTCAACTCGGTTGAGATATCGGATGAATTCCCGATTAATTCTTTAATTTCCGGATTCTCCATTAAAGCCAGAATTTCTTCTTTTCCAGGTAACCTTTCCAAATTACCGAGTTGCCCCAGGTCATTTCCGGTAAGTATATGGCTATTCCTGATCTTTTCCGGAAGGGCGTCTATGCCAATTCCCATCCGCTGCAGCGGCTTTTCAACTTCAAAGAGCGCATCGCCGAACGCCCTGACATAATAATCCTTACCCAGCCTTCCTACCAGCCTGATCTTCTGTTGGTCGATCATCCCATCATCCCCCAGGATATCCTCATTGACGTGCATAATCAGGATCTCACAGATGATCAGGTTCGCTGCCCCTCCCCCGCTGCCGGTCTCAATTATATCCCTGACACGACATTCCATTTGCACCGGTGACTCTTTAACCCTGAAAGGGCGTACCAGTTCAGAAGGTAATTTAGAAAAACCTGCTTTAATGAATTCATCAACACCCTGTGGATATTCGGTGCTAGCAAGGCTGACCTGGTTGACCATATCATAGGTAACGACGTTAATTACAACTTCAGGTACACTCTTTGCATTCTCAAGCGTATTTTTTGTACTGTTATCGCGTCCCCGTCTCGAAGGGGAAAAGATCAGCGTAGTGGGATTATAACCAAAGGCATTAAAAAAGCTGAAAGGGGAAAGGTTAGGGTTCCCCCGGGTATCCACCGTACTGGCAAAAGCAATGGGGCGCGGTGCGATGCTGCCGAGAAGGTATTGGTTCAATTTGGAATGGGGTATTTCGCCCGGGATAATACGTAACATAAACCTAAGGGTTAGTGGTTAGTGGTTCCAATTTTCAAATTTCAATTTTCATTTTGCCGGCAGGATTTGCGTGCGGCATTCCCCAAATCCCACTCTGACGCCATCTTTCTCTGCATAACCCCGGATAACAACCGTATCATAATCCTCTATAAACTTCCTTGAACTGCCATCCGGCATGGGTATAGGTTTCGTTCCTTTCCAGGCCAGTTCAAGCATGGATCCAAATGAACCTTCTTCAGGGCCGCTGATAGTGCCGGAAGCGCAGATATCACCCACTTCGACGTTGCAGCCGTTCACGGTATGATGCGCCAACATCTGGGAAAAGTTCCAGTATAAGTATTTTAAGTTATAGCGGGTTAATAGTTTTGAATGTTGAATGTTGAATGTTGAAGGTTGAATTATATTTGTCAACTGCCAACTTTCAACTGTCAACTGATCAGCTGGTTCGATCCATACTTCCAGATTCACATCAAAATGCTTATTACCTTCATATTGCAAATATGGCAAAACTTTCGGCAACTGGAGAGGGCCGGGTGTCCTGAAGGGTTCCAGGGCTTCAAGTGTGACAATCCAGGGTGAAATGACCGATCCGAAGTTCTTACTTAAAAACGGGCCCAGTGGAACGTATTCCCATTTTTGGATATCGCGGGCAGATAAATCATTAAACAACACCAAACCAAATATATACTCTTCCGTTTCCGAAGTTTTAATTGAAGAGCCTAATGCTGAATTACGGCCTATTACAAAACCTATTTCCAGTTCAAAATCGAGTTGCTTAGTCGGGCCAAATACGGGTAATTCCTGGTCATCAGCCTTTGTTTGCCCGGAAGGGCGATAGATAGGAGTTCCGCTGACGACAATCGAAGATGCCCGGCCATGATAACCAACCGGGAGATGTTTCCAGTTTGGCAATAGTGCATTTTTGGGATCGCGGAACATCACTCCCACATTGTAGGCATGCTGCTCACTTGCATAGAAATCAGTATAATTCCCCACTTTGACCGGCATGTGCATGGTTACAGATTCAATAGGATGCAAGGCCAATGCGCGTGCTTCCTTGTTGGCCTTGAGGTCATCGTTTGTTTCAATGAATAGCTCTATGAGCCGGTTTCGCACTTTGCCGGTAAGCGGTTTTCCAAGGGCAATGAATTCATTCAGGTAAGGTTGATAAAAGACAGTAAGGTCATCAATACCGAGATCATCGAAATATCCAAAATCGGCCAGTACGGAAAGGTCAACGACGGTATCCCCGATCCTGGTAGCAGGCCTTGGATCACTATTTCCGTGACTGAATATCCCGAATGGAATATTATAAATAGAAAAATCGCTGCCTTTATCTATTGTAATCCACGATCCCATTTTCAGCTTGATCTATTATCTTTTAATTATCACAGAAAGTTTCACAAAGAAAATATCAACTAATTTAACATTCAACATTCAACATTCAACATTTCAAAGTGTTCCTCTCTTCTCCTGTTCCCGCTCGATCGACTCAAACAGGGCCTTAAAGTTACCTTTTCCGAATGATTTTGCCCCTTTTCGCTGAATGATCTCATAAAACACTGTTGGTCTGTCTTCCACCGGCTTGGTAAAGATCTGGAGCAGGTAACCTTCATCATCCCGGTCGATAAGGATATTCAGTTCTTTAAGTGGTTTAAGGTCCTCATCGATCTCCCCTACCCTTGAAATCACATCTTCATAATAAACATCGGGGACATAAAGGAATTCGACCCCTCTCCTTCTTAATTCACTGACAGTGCGAATAATATTATCCGTGGACATTGCGACATGCTGAATGCCAGGGCCCCGGTAAAAGTCGATATACTCCTCAATTTGTGATTTCTTTTTGCCTTCGGCTGGTTCATTCAGCGGGAATTTGATGCGCCCATTGCCATTTGCCATTACCTTCGACATCAGGGCGGTGTATTCGGTTGAAATGTCTTTGTCATCGAAAGAAACCAGTTGGGAAAATCCCATCACTTCAGCATAAAATTTAGCCCATTGGTTCATTTCTCCCCATCCCACGTTACCGACCATATGATCTACATACTTTAATCCCAATGGTTCTGCCCTGTATGTGGGCTCCCATTTAATGAATCCCGGAAGGAAAGGACCGTTATAATCTTTTCTTTCAACGAAGATATGAACGGTTTCACCATAAGTATGAATCCCTGACCTGACCACCCTGCCATTTTTATCCTCTTCCACAGCAGGCTGCATATAAGGTTTAGCGCCTCTTTTAACCGTTTCATGAAAAGCGCCTGCAGCATCATCGACCCATAAAGCGATCACCTTTACCCCATCGCCATGCATTTTCACATGTTCACTGACCGGGGAATCAGGTACAAGTGACGTAGTAAATACAAACCGGATCTTATCCTGAACCAATACATAGGAGGTTTTCTCCTTATCCCCTGTTTCAAGTCCTTTGTATGCCAATGGCTGAAACCCAAAAGCCACCTGATAATAGTAAGCAGCCTGTTTGGCATTTCCGACATAAAACTCAACATAATCGGTGCCGTTGATTGGCAGAAAGTCTTTATTCATGATGATTGAAATTTGAAATTAGGGAACAACATGTAAAGCTATTTTAGTTAGTGCTGCTAATGAATGCATTAAGTTTAGGACCAAGTTCATTAATAAGTGATTCATATTCTTTAATATCATCAAGATTAACAATTTTTCTCCTGATTAGTTTTCTAAGCCATGTTTTTGTTTCCTCAAAAGAACCTCGAGCATATCGGTAAAACAATTTTCTATCAGCAGGTGTATATCTTCCATATCCTTCGGAAATATTTGCTGCAATGCTATCCGAAGATCTGATTATCTGGTAACCTATTGTTCGCTGTACTTTTTCTGACCATCGATCAAAATCACTCCATATTTTATCAGATAACTTTTCAGAAAGTATGTAAACATCCAACTCAACCAACCTCTTCATACTACCCTCCTTTTACACTACCAAATTCCTATTATCTAATTTCCATTTTCCAATTTCCAAATCACTCAACCCAAATTTCAAATTTCAACTTTCTAATTTCACTCTATCCAACTTTTATAGTACTCTCTATCCTCAATCTCCATTGCATGCCTTGTGATTTTCAGCGGCCGGAAAGTATCGACCATCACGGCCAGCTCACGGGTTTCCTTTTGCCCAAGGCTCTTCTCTACCGTTCCCGGATGTGGCCCGTGCGGTATGCCGATCGGGTGCAGGGTGATCTGGCCTCTCTCTACATGTTTCCGGCTCATGAATTCTCCATCGACATAGTATAACACCTCGTCGGAATCGACATTACTATGATTATAGGGTATTGGTATTGAAAGCGGGTGATAATCATACATGCGGGGAACAAAAGCACAGGTTACAAAATTGTTGGCTTCAAAGGTTTGATGGACAGGAGGCGGCTGATGAATGCGCCCGGTAATAGGCTCGAAGTCGTGGATCGATAAGGCATAAGGATAATGATAGCCATCCCAGCCAACGACATCAAAGGGATGCGATGCATAATGGTATGGATAGATCATATCCTGCTTCTTTATCAGTACAACGAAATCGCCTTTTTCATCATGAGTCTCCAGATTAAGCGGCTTATGGATGTCCCGTTCATAGAATGGAGCATGCTCCAAAAGCTGCCCGACGCGGTTAACATATTTTTTTGGAAACCGGAACGGGCTGAATGATTCGACAATAAACAGCCGGCTATCTTCTGTTTTGAACTCAATCTGATAAATAGTACCTCTTGGGATGATCAGATGGTCGCCATATTCAAAGGGAAGATTACCATACATTGTTTTCAGTATCCCTTCACCCTCATGGACGAAGATCATCTCATGCCCATCGGAATTTTTAAAGAAATATCCTTGTCTCAAAGTATTGTCGATTGTCGATTGGTGATTGTCGATTGTCGATTGGTGACTCCCCCAGGCTATTGGTGCAGCAAGAATCACATAGCAATCATCGTTGACCAGAACTGGAACCCTGCTACTCAGGTAATCTTCTTTGGGTTTCACCTTAAATCCCTGGAAGCTGCGGTGCTGCATATTTTTTTCAAGAGCAATTTCCGGAGCTATTGAATAAGGTTCATCAATTTTTGTAACCAGGGTTGGAGGATAGCTGTGGTAGACCAGCGAATATTCGGCAGAAAAACCTTCCGTTGAAACAAGTTGCTCGGCATACAGGTTACCATCCGGTTTGCGGAACTGGATATGGCGTTTGGGTGGTATATTCCCCAATTGATGATAATGTGGCATAAAATCTTATTTAGAATGGAAATTATTCAATCCCTGCAACATGCTTCATGAACTGAACACGTTCAAAAGCTGCCGGGTTTTTCGCCCCCTTATAACTCAGCCTGCCAATGAAATCTGTAGTATTTACAAACTGATGCTTTTCCATCCATTGTTCGATGTCTTTTAACATCACACCGATCTGCTCAAAGCCTTTCTGGTACAGAACGCTGGCAATCTGAACAGCTTTTGCACCAGCCAGGAGTTGTTTGATGACGGCTTCTCCGTCGTGGATGCCGGTTGAGGCTGCAATATCGCATTGAATTTTGTCGGACAGCAAGGCAACCCATCTTAAGGTAAGAGACATTTCGGCCGGGGTGCTGAAAACGTGACTTGGAGTTACTTCAAACTTATCGATATCAAAATCCGGCGCAAAGAAACGGTTGAAAAGGACCAGCCCTGAAATACCAGTCCAGGACAGCTGAAGGGCCATATTCGTCAATCCCGAAAAATAATAACTAATCTTGGCTGCAATCGGAATTTTAACCTGTTTCATAACCGACTGGAGAATGTCGAAATAAATCTGTTCATGTTGTTCCGCTTTTCTCCTGGGGTCAGAGGGCAGTATGAAAATATTCAACTCAAGGGCATCGGCTCCGGCTTCCTGGATGTTTTTTGCAAAAGAGACCCATTCGGAAGATGAAACACAGTTGATACTCCCGATGACCGGAATATCCAACTTGCTCTTAGCATCCCTGATCAGTTTTAAATATGTCTCAAGGTCATTTTCACGGGTATAATGACTGATATAATCCAGCGCCTCCGGATAAGAGTAATTATTCTCGCTCTGGTTGAATGTTTTATTAATCGCAAAATTGATCTGTTCTTCAAATAAGGATTTTAATACAATTGCACCAGCGCCATTGTTGTATAATTTCTGTAAATCATCAATTGAATTAGTCAACCCTGAACTGCCGGCGATTATAGGGTTGCGCAGCTTCAAACCCATGTAAGATGTGGAAAGATTAGCCATGAAAAAATATTTAAAACAAATTTAGTGATTTATCTCTTCAGGCTATTAAAAACAGAAGTTTAGCCTATATTTAATTTCCGGAAGATGTCATTACCTTCCAGCAGATCCACGGCTTTAAGGAATTCCTCGTCTATCGGGGACATGATTTCATAGAAAGAGCCAATATTCCAAAGATTCATTGCTACCATGGCCTTAATCTGGGTATTAATCAATAATTCAGAAGATTTCCACCCTGGTTCATCAAATTTAACACCTTCTTTTTCGGCTAAATCCTTAAACTCTTTGATCAATACCGAATCAACAGAGAATTTTTCTTTGAACGACATAAGCGAAGGAAATTGTTCATTCAAATTTGCACGGTTTTCTTCAACAAACTGAAGGGAGAATTTATTTAATACGCCCTTCCTGCGGATTTCCACATAATAATCGGAAAACATGGTCGAATCCCAGGGTATGAAAACATCAGGCATGATGCCTCCTCCACCATAAACAATCCTTCCCCTGGGGGTTGAAAATTTTAACGAGTCAGGAAACCTGATGCTGTCTGCAAACAGGTATTCCCCATGTTCAAACCTTTTACTGAAATCCTTGTAATATTCTTCTATGCCGTTTTCATAAGGTCTCTGTATGCATCTTCCCGTTGGTGTGAAATACCTGGCAGTAGTCAGTCTGATAACCGAACCATCAGGCAGGTTGAACGGCCTTTGCACCAAACCCTTTCCAAAAGACCTGCGCCCAATAACAATTCCCCTGTCCCAATCCTGTACCGCCCCTGATACAATCTCACTCGCAGAGGCCGAAGCTTCATCAATGATGACAACCAGTTTGCCTTTTTCAAAATTTCCTGCCGGGGTTGCAAGGTAATCCTGCCTGGGACTGTGAATTCCTTCAGTGTATACGATCAGCTTTCCGGCATCAAGGAATTCATCAGCCAGTTCAACAGCCGTATTGAGGTAGCCGCCTGAATTGCCTCGCAGGTCCAGGATGAGCTTGCTCATTCCCTGACTTTTAAGAGTGTTTACGGCTGTTGTAAACTCTTCTATCGAGGTTTTTGAAAACCTGTTCAGCCGGATGTAACCGATGTCAGGAGCAGCCATAAAAGAGGCATCTATGGAATTCAGCGGAATTTTATCCCTTACGATAGTGAACTCCAGGAGATTATTCTTACCTTTCCTGTAAATTGAAACATCGACGGTAGTTCCTTTTTTCCCTCTCAAACGGTCCATAACCCACTGATTATCTACCTTGTCACCAGTTGCATCTTCATTATTTATTTTAACAATCTTATCACCGGACAAAATCCCCAATTTTTCAGAAGGACCGCCCGGAACCGGTGAAATAACAAGGATGGTATCCTGGAAAAGCTGAAAACTAACCCCAATACCTTCAAAACTTCCTTCCAGTGGTTCATTTGCTTTCTGTAACTCTTCCTTTGATATATATGCCGAATGAGGGTCCAGTTCTTTAAGTGATTTCACGATCGCATCTGCTACGATTTCTTTCATATCGACACTGTCGACATAAGCAAGGTCAATGATCTGCATCGCTGCCACGATCTTCTGGATTTCCTGCTTATCTATCAGATTCTGACTAAAAGTAACCGCTCCCCATATTGAAAGAAGAATAAAAAATAAACTTGAACGAAGATAAGGTGTGATTTTCATGAGCTTCAATATTCTAAAATTTCTATGCAAGCCTTATAAATTTTCTCTGTGTTGGGCAGGATAGCTCTTTCAAGGATCCTGTTAAAGCCGACCGGAGTGAATGTCGATCCAACCCTTTTAACCGGTGCGTCGAGGTACTCAAAGGCCTCTTCTGTAATCATTGAAGCAATTTCCGCACCAAAACCGGCGAAAACTTTATCTTCGTGAACAACCACCACCCTGTTCGTTTTTTTAACGGAGGTCAGGATTGTCGTTTTATCTAATGGGATGAGAGACCGGATATCGATTACTTCAATCTGCCGGCCTGACTCCTGAAAAATTTTATCGGCGACCTGCAATGACATGTGAGTAGTGTTTCCGTATGTGACAATGCTAAGATCGGTGCCTTCCCTGCGGATCCTGGCTTTTCCGAAAGGGACTTCAAATTCTTCCGGAACATAAGTCTCAGCTAATGGGTCGTTATAAAGGGCTTTCGGTTCCATAAACACTGTCGGGCCTTTAGAACGCATGCTTGTGCGGAGCAATCCGGCTGCATCGTCTGCAAATGACGGGTAAACGATCCTGATCCCGGGAAATGCGGATAATGCCCCTTCAATATTCTGCGAGTGGTATAACCCACCACCGATATACCCTCCTGAAGCCAGCCTGATCGTTACATTGGAAGCGAATTGGCCGTTTGATCTCCAATAGTCATGGGTCATTTCGACAAATTGTTCCATGGCAGGCCAGAAGTAATCTGCAAATTCAGCTCCTTCTATCACGATCCGTATCTTTTCGCTGAAGCGGCTCATGCCATTAGCTGTCCCAACGATGTAATCTTCAGCAATAGGCGCATTGAAGACCCGGTCACGGCCAAATTCCTGCTGCATTCCCTTTGTGACATTGAACACGCCGCCTTTTTCCTTATTGGCCAGGTCCTGTCCCCAGATAAATGTATCCGGGTTATGGCGGAATTCCTCTTTTAATGTCTCGTTCAAGGCCTGGATAAGTTTTTTACGGGGACCTTCTTCATGGTGAATTCCTTCTGTAAATTTCAGTGGTTGGTAAGGTTCCGGGATAACGAAATCTAAAATAGATGCCGGGTCGGGATCTGGCATCATGATGACCTTTTTATGCGCAGCAGAAATCTCTTTTTTAGCCTGGATGTCAATATCCTCAAGTTCCTGTTCGTTAAAAATATTGGAAAACAAAAGTCGTTTTTTAAATTTTAATAACGGGTCCCTGCCCATAGCTTCACTTATTTCTTCATCGTCCCTGTAAAGTTCGTGACGGTCTGAATTGGAATGGGAATGCATCCTTACACAATGGGCATGAACGATCACAGGCTTACATTGTTCCAGCACATGGCGTTTAGCGATAGCCATTGCATTCATACTGCTGAACACATCAAGCCCGTTGCAATAAATAATCCGAAGGTTTTTAAATCCTTCAAAATTGGTTGCCGCATAATAATTGGCAGTCTGATCCTCTTTAGGGACGGAAATACCATATCCATTATCCTGGAAAACAAATATCACCGGAAGTTCTTCATTACTGGCGCCATTAATGGCCTCATATACGTAACCTTCAGAAGTGGATGACTCCCCTTGTGAGCTGATGGCCACTCCACCTGATTTATAGTATTTAATTGCCCTTGCAACACCGACTGCATGAAGTGTGTGATTACCTGTAGCTGAAGAAACATTATGAATGTTCCAGGCAGGTTTGGCAAAATGATTAGACATATGCCTGCCGCCACCAGCTATGTCATCTTTCTTGGAAAGGCCATTGAGAATTATTTCCTCGGGCGTTAAACCCGCTGAAATAGCAGTCAGCATATCACGGTAATAGGGAAACAAATGATCAGTTTTCCGGTCGAACAGCTGTCCGATGGCCAACTGTATACCGTCATGTCCTGCATAGGGTGCATGATAAGACCAGCCAAGAGCTTGTTTAAGGTAATTCGGAGCTTTATCGTCAAGCTGCCTGCCAAGTGTTAGCAGGTAATACCATTTGCTGAGCGTTACTTTATCAACATTTTTAATCGAGAATACTTTATCTTCTTTATTTATCCTTAGCCTTTTATTCTGGTACATAGGTTAATTTTCAAGGCAACAATTATTTGACAATCCGGCTGCCCGGTTTGTTTTGCAAAATTATACAATAATCGGATATTATTTATAAATAATCTAAATATGAAGGACTTAGTTTAAGAGATATACATCTCAGGCATCCTGTCATTAAAAACATGGTTTCGTGCAGTGATCATCTTATTACCTGATAATTGCGTATCAATTTCTGTGGTAATAATTTCCGTTTTATCAGGAGATGCCATCTCAGTTATACTTCCCGAAGGATCGGTAAATACAGAACAGCCGCTGAAAGTGATATTCCCTTCTGTTCCAATCCGGTTGGAAGTGGCAATAAATATCCGGTTCATCAGGGAAAGACCTGGCAGGCAACGGTGAGCATTCCCGGTCAGCAGGTTAGAAGGATGACAGATGAGGTCGGCGCCTTTTTGTGCCATAATTCGCCAGGGTTCCGGGAAAAGATAATCAAAACAGATCATGATCCCAATTTTAAAATCTCCCAGGTCGAATACAGGAAAACCTGTATTACCTTTCTGAAAGATATCTTTTTCATTCATAAAAAGATGGACCTTACGGTATTTTCCGATGATGCCTGCAGTACCGACCAGGATAGCTGTATTAAATAACTTATCGCCTTCCCGTTCATTAATGCCTGAAACAATAAAAATGTTCTTTAACTTTGCCTGGTCTATTAAAAAATCCTGAAAAATACCCTTTCTGCCAATAACTTCCGAGTATTGGTAAGCTTCTTTATATCCTTTAAAATTATAGCCGGAATTTGAAAGTTCCGGGAGAATAACCAGCCTGCTTTCTTCAATAGAATCGAACAGGGATTCCAGACGCCTGATATTTTCCTCCGGTTCCGCAAACGCAGGCTGAAACTGGATAATAGATACCGTTGATCTCATGGGTTTTACTTTCTGATTACTTCGAATTCGCCATTTTCGAAAAGGCGAATGATTGTCGACGGCTTTGTCCCGATGATGACATCACGGTTAAAATTAACAACATGGTCGACACCCTCTAATATTTCTCTGGAAATCTTACTGAAAACTATTGGAGCCGGCTGACCGGAAAGATTTGCAGAAGTGGAAACAACAGGTCTGTCAAATAAGGAGATCATTTTCCGGCAAAAGTCATTATGGACAATCCGGATAGCTATTGTGCCGTCATCCGCGACAATGTTTTTTGCAACATTCATAGCATTCGGATAGATTATGGTAAGAGGTTCCTTGTAGCGTTCAATAAGGTCGTAGGCTATTGGCGGGACTTTTTTAACGTAGGCAGCAAGTTTATCCGGATTGTCCAGCAGTATGATCATACTTTTACACTCAAAGCGCTGTTTAAGGCGATAAATCCTTTCTACCGGCTTTGGCTGAGTGGCATCGCATCCGATCCCCCAAATGGTATCGGTAGGGTAAAGGATGACTTTGCCTCTTTTAAGGAAGTCGACCGATAGCTTTACTTCTTCTTCCATTTAATTACTTGCGTGTATTTGGTTTGTATCCTTTCTTTTTTGCCATATCTTCCAAACGCGCCTGGAATCCAGATTTTTTAACTGGTTTCAGCTTGTTTTCCTGAATTTGCCGGTGCAATTTACCTTCATCGACAAAATAGCGGAAAATATACATTTGAGCGAAAGTGATAATGTTTACCAAAAAATAATAATAACTCAGCCCTGAGGAATAATTATTGAAGATGCCCAGGAACATGATTGGCATGATGTACATCATCGTTTTCATTCCGGGCATTTGCTGAGTTCCTGTGCCCATCATCTGGTTGTTCAGGTAGGTATATATTATGGTCGATATTGTCATCAGAAGTGTGAACAAGCTCACATGGTCACCATAGAATGGTATGTTAAATGGCAAACTCATGATGGAGTCATAAGAAGAAAGGTCGTTTGCCCATAAAAAGGCTTCTTGCCGCAATTCTATAGAAGCAGGAAAGAACCGGAACATTGCAATCAGGATTGGCATCTGCAACAATACGGGAATACAGCCTGACATCGGGTTAACCCCAGCTTTTTTATACATCGCCATTGTCGCCTGCTGCTTCTTCATCGCATCCTCTTTCTTGGGGAATTTCAGACTAATCTCATCGACTTCCGGTTTTAACAACCTCATTTTTGCCGATGACAGATAGGTCTTATAAGCGATTGGATAAAGGACGATTTTTAGTAAAATGGTTAAGACCAGGATAACGATTCCATAATTCCAGCCAAAACTACCCAGGAAATTGAAGACCGGAAGGACTGCGTAGCGATTGATCCATTGCATCAGGAAAAAGCTCCACCCGAGCGGTATCTGCCGTTCAAGATCAAGCTTGTACTTCCTGAGTATATTATATTTGTTGGGTCCAAAATACAGGGACATCCCGACTGATTCGTCCTCTGCCCCTGTAAATGGTATTCCAACCTTATAATACAGTGATCTCAGGTATCGGTCGCCGGGAGGTGTATCCGAAGTTGATACCTTCATAATGGGATCGACAAAATAGTTATCAGCGATCAGGGTTGAAGAAAAGAATTGTTGTTTAAAAGAAAGCCACTTAATCTGGTCACGAAGGGACTTTTCATCAGTTTTGCTTTCAGAGAGATATTCAACTTTTTCTTCATTAAGTTTATAATAAATGGTTGAGCCATTGAACTGGTCAACATGTTTCTCCTGTTTCCTCAGGTCAGTGCTCCACTCAAAATCGACATAACCCCGGGCAGCATCGATTGTCTTATTCAGGTTATGAAAACTGACGTTAAAACCGAGCATATAGTTATTACCCTTCATGGTAAACAGGTACTCGATGTATTGCTCCTTATTAAAGGATGTATCAGCAGAAGCATAAAGCCGGAGGGCAAACCGGGCCTGCCGGTCACCATTCACCCTGACCGTATCGCTACCTTGCCCGTAGCCATCCACCCATTCAGGCTGGAAGTAAAAGTTAGTCGTATTAATTGTGCGGTTATTCGCGAAGAAAGAAAATCCAAACTTGCTCGTATCGCTTTCTATCAAAATAAGGGGTTGACCATCCCAGGTTTTAAAGTTCTTTAATTCGACATAAACAATTTTTCCACCCAGGGATGAAAGCCCGATCTTTATCAGGTCATTTTCAAGATAGTATTTTTTTTCCTCTCCTATCGCAGCCAGAGCAAAAGAACCGAACTGGTCATGAAGGGCTGAGATATTATTTTCTTCAGGAATGGCAGTTGTTAAAGCAATTGTATCCTGCGGGGCTTTTTGTTCTTCAATTTTCGTCCTTTCAGACAGTGTTATCTGTGCAATGGAATCGCTCTGCCGCTGGATCGTCATCATGGAATCCTGCCGGTGTCTTTGTTCCAGTAATTCTTCCTTGGAAGGTGCAGTCAGGAAGTAATAACCAATAAGGATAGAAAAGATCAGCAGGAACCCAATAATTGTATTTTTACTATTGTTCATAAGATTAATCGGAAATTAAAACTCTTTAATAAGGGTGCAAAGATAGGAAATTGACGGCATCCGGCTGATAAAAAAATCAAACTATTGGTGAAAGGCCATTTGCCTGGAATGCTTATATATGATAGAAGCTCCGATGAAGTTAACGAATAAAGGATGGGGGCTGTCGACCGTACTCCTGTATTCAGGATGGAACTGAACCCCGATGAACCAGGGATGGTTTTTAAGTTCCATAATCTCGACAAGGTCCTGTTTGGGATTTTTACCGGCAGCGATCATTCCGGCTTTCTCAAACTCCTTTAAATAATGATTATTAAATTCATAGCGATGCCTGTGCCTTTCATTCACTTCACTTCTTGCATATATTTTACCCACCTTTGTGTCTTTTTTAATTCTGCACAGGTAAACTCCAAGACGCATAGTACCCCCCTTGGTATGGATTTTTTTCTGTTCCTCCATCATATCAATCACAGGATATGGCGTTTCAGGATCCATTTCCGTCGAATGGGCGCCTTCATAGCCCAGGACATTTCTCGCAAATTCAACGACGGCGCACTGCATACCCAGGCAAATCCCAAGAAAGGGTATTTTATTTTCACGTGCATACCTGATTGCTTCAATTTTTCCTTCTATTCCTCTTTGGCCGAAGCCAGGTGCGACCAGGATACCATCAAATCCCTTAAGTTTTTCAGCGACATTGCCGGCATTCAGGTTCTCAGACTGGATAGATTGCACATATACTTTGCACTGGTTAGCAGCACCGGCATGAATGAACGATTCCTGGATTGATTTATAAGCATCTTTCAGTTCTACATATTTACCCACCAGGCAAATTCTGACCTCGTCTTTTGGATTCTTGAGCCTGAAAATAAATTCTTCCCATTTTGACATATCAGGTTGCCGATCAAACGGGAGGTTAAGTTTCCGAAGAACCTCTATGTCCAGTTTTTCTTCCCGCATCAGCAAGGGCACCTCGTAGATGGTTTTTGCATCTATGGATTCAATGACAGATGTCGGTTCAACATTACAAAATAATGCGATCTTATTTCGAATGTTTTGGTTGAGGTGTTTCTCAGTCCGGCAAACAATAATATCCGGCTGAACCCCGGATTCAAGTAAAGTTTTCACAGAGTGCTGGGTCGGTTTGGTCTTTAATTCGCCTGCTGCTGCCAGATATGGGACCAGTGTGAGGAGAATAACCAGGCAACGGTCGCCCATTTCCCACTTGAGCTGCCTTACGGATTCAATATAAGGTAAAGACTCGATATCGCCAACCGTCCCGCCTATTTCAGTAATCACAAAATCGTAACCGAACTTATTACCAAGAATCTGGATATTGCGTTTGATTTCATCAGTAATATGAGGGATAACCTGGACGGTTTCACCAAGGTAATCGCCTCTTCTTTCTTTTCGGATAACCGTTTGATAGATTCTGCCTGTAGTTACATTATTTGCCTGTGATGTAGGTACATTCAGGAATCTCTCGTAATGCCCGAGGTCAAGATCAGTTTCCGCTCCATCTTCCGTAACGTAACATTCTCCGTGTTCATATGGATTTAATGTCCCGGGATCCACATTGATATAAGGATCAAGTTTTTGGATCGTAACGGAGAATCCCCTTGCCTGGAGCAATTTAGCCACAGAGGCTGATATAATGCCTTTTCCAAGTGAAGAGGAAACACCGCCGGTTACGAAGATGTATTTTGTTTTGAACATGATAAGAATATAAGCAAATAATATTTGTTATTAATAATATGTTTCCCATTGAACACCTGCAATATGTTTAGCTAAACGTAAGGCCTGGATTGTATAGCCGAACTCATTATCATACCAAACATACAGAATAATGGATTTCCCATCTGCAGAAACCAGTGTGGCGGGTGCATCGAATATCCCGGCACAACTGTCACCGATAAAATCTGTGGAAACAGCTTCGGTGGAAGCGGAGAACCTGATCTGTTCAACCAGGCGCCCATTCAGTGCAGCATCCCTGAGTATTTCAACGACTTCCTCTACGGTGGTTTTTTTTTGAACGGTAAGGGAAATAATCGCCAGAGATACATTAGGGATAGGTACTCTGACGGCATTGGCTGTCAATTTACCTTTTAGCGAAGGGATGGCTTTTGCTGCGGCAGAAGCAGCCCCGGTTGATGTAAGCACCATGTTGATCGGCGCTGAACGCCCTCTCCTGGGTTTTTTATGATAGTTGTCCGTCAGGTTCTGGTCGTTGGTGTAAGCATGGATAGTTTCGATATGGCCTTTGTCGATACCGAGTTTATTCTCGATTACATAAAGAACAGGGACAATGGCGTTAGTGGTACACGAAGCTGCAGAGTATATCGTTTCAGTATTAAAGTCGACTGTTCCGTCATCATGGTTGACTCCAAAAACAATATTTGGCACATCGCCTTTAGCAGGAGCAGTGAGCATTACCTTTTTGACCCCTTTTGATTTCAAATGCCTGGCAAGGTCTTCACGCTTAGTCCAGACTCCGGTACTATCGATCAGCAGGGCATCATAGATACCTTCAGCCTCATAATCTATTTCCTCAGGATTATTTGCTGCAAGCATTTTAACCTTATGTCCGTTGATCATCAGGATTTTATTATCAACATCCTCGATAGCGACACCACGGAAAGGCCCATGTATGGAATCGTTGCGAAAAAGAGATGCTCGTTTTTTAATTTCTTCAGGTGAGTTACCGCGGGTAACGATAGCTTTGACATTGAGCTGAGTGCCGTTTCCCTGGATAATAAGCTCACGGGCAACTAACCGGCCGATACGTCCGAAACCATATACTACAACATCGACAGGTTTATCATACATCACTTTCTTCCCAATTAAGCGCTCCAATTTATTGTTGAGAAATGCCCTGGCATCTGAATATGCAGATCCTTCTTCCGTCCATTCTTTGTTTAACCTGCCGATATCAATACGTGCCGGTGGTAAATCCATGTTTATCAACTCCCTGGCAAGCATGACCGAAACCTGTATCTTTAATTCCTTACCGATAACTGATAATGAATGTGAATGTTTTTTGAGGATTACGCTTGAAGACCGGTCGATAAGCTGACTTCTGAAAATGATCAGTTCAATGGATTTATCATAGTAAAGCTGACCTACAAGGTTGACGAATTCAAAACCGGATTTTTCATCAATGATCCAATTATCCAATGAACTGACATATTCATGATGATGAGCGCTATTTTTCAAATCGTTTGACTCTGCCATGGCAAATGTGATTAATTGATTATTAAAAGATTTTCCGTTTAATATGCAATAATAACAAAAATAAAAAAACAAAAGGCCACAGTTCGAAAATGAACTATGACCTGAACTTATGATATAATAAATTAGCCTTATTCGCCGAGATAGGCTTTCAGCAATTTACTCCTTGAAGTATGCTTCAGCCGCCGGATGGCTTTTTCCTTGATCTGCCTTACCCGCTCGCGGGTAAGGTTAAATTTTGCACCAATCTCATCCAACGTCAATCCGTGATTCATGCCGATGCCATAGTACAGGTTAATCACATCGCGTTCCTTTTCAGTAAGTGTTGACAATGACCGTTGAATCTCTTTATTTAGTGATTCACGCATCAAATTATTATCAGTGCGGGGTGTATCTTCAGAAACAAAAACATCGAGAAATTTCGTATCTTCATCTTCCGCGATAGGAGCATCCATGGAAACATAACGGGTGGTTATCCGCAGGGCTTTGTCCAGCTTATGTTCAGGAATATCTAACTTTCGCGCAATTTCTTCAACAGAAGGCGGGCGTTCAAATTCCTGTTCAAGCCTGGATGTAGCCTTTTTGATCTTATTCAATGAGCCAACCTGGTTTAAGGGGAGTCTGACCAGCCGTGATTGTTCAGCAAGTGCCTGCAATATTGACTGCCTTATCCACCAGACAGCGTAAGAAATAAATTTAAACCCCCTGGTTTCATCAAATCGCTGGGCAGCTTTGATGAGCCCGAGGTTTCCCTCATTGATCAGATCAGGCAAACTAAGTCCTTGATTTTGGTATTGTTTAGCGACCGATACCACAAATCTGAGGTTTGCTTTAACAAGCTTTTCAAGTGCTTTATCATCCCCCGATTTGATTCGCCTGGCCAGTTCAACCTCTTCCTCTGCTGTGATAAGCTCTTCTCTGCCAATGTCTTGCAAGTATTTATCCAATGAAGCGGTTTCACGGTTGGTAATCGACTTGGATATCTTTAATTGTCTCATTGTGTCTTATAATGATAAAAAAACAGTGATATATAAAACAGATAAATATACGGAAAGATTTTCAGGATATGCAAATAAAACGTGCAAAGATATGAAATGTTTTATGTTATTTAGAATTTTTTTAAATAGCTTACAATATAAATCCGTAATTCATCCTCATGCCATTTGGATAAACTCCCTCAATCCTGATCACGCCGCTCCTGATATTACTTAACGCATAATCAACGTCTTCTTTGGAATTGATTTTTATCCCATTGATTTGCAATATAATAAATCCATTCTGTACTCCTCCTTTTTTCAGCATTCCGTCTTGCAATTTAACAACTTTGAGGCCTCCTGAAATCTTCAGGTTCCGGACATCCTCATCCGGGACCTGCTCCAGTGTGGCTCCCAGATCTGACATATAGAAGTTATCGCCTTTTTTCGCAATGGCTGTACTTCCTTCCTGGTTTCTCAATTCAACCTGATAACCCTGGTTTTGTCCATTCCTGTGAACCATCACATTTACGACATCGCCCGGATTATGTTGCCCGATGATCTCGAGCAATTCAGCGTTTGTTTTCACGGAGAAATTGTCAACTGATACGATTATATCACCTTCTCTGATTCCAGATTCTTTAGCACCGCCATTTTCCGAAATTGATTCGATATAGACCCCATTGGCCACATCAAGGTCTTTTTCTTTTACAAGTCTGGAATCTACTTCACGAATTGTCACTCCCATGTATGCCCGTTGAACCAAACCAAAATTAAGGAGGTCATCTACAACTTTTTTGACTATATTAACAGGAATTGCAAACGAATAGCCTGCATAAGAGCCTGTATTACTGGCAATCGCAGCATTGACACCTATCAGTTCCCCGTTCATATTGACCAGGGCTCCCCCGCTGTTTCCCATATTAACTGCAGCATCGGTCTGGATGAAAGATTCAATGGCACCCGGCGTCCCCAGGATATTGATATTCCTGGCCTTCGCGCTGACAATCCCGGCTGTTACAGTAGAAGTCAGGTTGAAAGGATTTCCGACGGCAAGGACCCATTCGCCAAGCCTCACGATATCAGAATTACCAAAAGAAATAAATGGTGTGCTTTCGGCATCAATCTTTAACAGAGCCAGGTCTGTCGAGGGGTCAGTACCAACGATAGTAGCCACGAATTCCCTGTTATCATTCAGGGTAACATTCACATTACCGGCACCTTCAACCACATGGTTATTGGTGACTATATATCCATCATTGGAAATGATAACCCCTGAACCAAACCCGGTGTAAGTATTGTCACCGCCATAGGGATTTCCAAAGAAATCACGGAATGGGGCAAAGAAATCATCATAACCACCGGTCCTTCCTGAAAATTCAGACCTGATATGAACGACGCCGTGAACGGTCTTCTCGGCTGCTGTCGTAAAATCAGGCCCTGAAAAAGGAGCCACCGGCAAATAATTTGCAGGAACAAGCTCAGCCTGAGATGGTCCCTGCAGTTTATTACTGCTTCCATGGTCATTGCTGCCACTGATAAAAATACTCCTGACTCCCCATACAATAAGAACGGAGAGTGCCACAATTGCTAAAACTTGAATGATCTTTTTCATAACTTTTAAAACAGTTAAAAACCCAGATTGTTTATTTTTGAATTAAAAAAACGCTTTATATTGCTCAAATAGTGTGCCTTTCCCTTGTTAATTAATGTTAAAAGAAAGGATTTGGAGGTTTTGAGAGCATCCTTTTTTTTACTTATTTTTGAAAACCAGATTTCTACTTTGATTTGATACTCAGGTTTTATAAATATCATGGCACCGGGAATGATTTTATCCTCATAGATAACAGGGATGATCATTTCGAGCCCGGGAAAGAAATTATTGCACAGCTTTGCCATCGCAGGTTCGGTATAGGGGCTGATGGCCTGATCATGCTCAATAATGCCCGGGGATTTGATTTTGGCATGAGGTACTTTAATTCCGATGGGCAGGAAAGCACCATGTGTGGAAATGGCGGCAGATGTGTTGTCGCATTTGCTGACTATTTGTCACTCGCCCCGAAAAAAAGCCGGTTCCTTGCAGCTGACGGAGAACATTCCGGATCAATTATAAGCCAGGATGGTGATATATACATGGTTCAGCTGAGCATGAATGATGTTAATGGTTACAAGAACCTGGGAGAAGATTTTATTATCAATACCGGCTCCCCTCACCTGGTCAGGTTTATTTTAAATGTTGATAAAATTGATGTTCTCAAAGAAGGCAAGGCTCTGCGTTATCTGGCTGACTTTCAGCCTGAAGGAATCAATGTTAATTTTGTGGAAGATGAAGGGGGACGAATTTTTGTCAGGACTTATGAACGGGGAGTTGAAAATGAGACCCTTTCATGCGGAACCGGTGTAACGGCCTCTTCACTGGCTTATGCCGCTGTTAAGGGCATGGATAAGGGAATAATTCCTGTCAGGACCAAAGGAGGTAAACTCAAACTGTCGTTCAAGAGAAAAGACAGGGTATTTACTGAAATAAACCTGGAAGGTCTTGCAGTTAAAGTATTTGAAGGCACTATCTCTATTGGTTAACTTTTACCAGATTTGAAGTTGATGAAAATGCTGCGATTATGAACAGTTCTAAAGTAAGTTTAAGGGCGCTGGAGCCTGATGACGTTGAGATTTTATACAAATGGGAAAATGACAGGTCTATCTGGCATCTTTCCAATACTATTACACCTCTGTCGCGCTTCACTTTGGACCAATATGTTATGAGCGCCGGACAGGATATTTACTCTACCCGCCAGATGCGGATGATGATTGACCTTAAAAATCCTGTTAACGGGATAAAAACGATCGGTTCCATTGATCTTTTTGAATTTGAACCTGCTCATCAGCGAGCCGGTGTGGGAATCTTGATCCTTGAAGGTTTCAGGGGAAAGGGTTATGCTTCAGAATCCCTGGAACTATTCATCAATTACGCTTTCGAAACCTTACAGCTTCACCAGTTATTCACCAATATATCCACTGATAATACTGAAAGCGTCAGGCTTTTTGAAAACAAAGGTTTCCAATTTATAGGTGTCAAGAAGGAATGGAACCGGATCCGCAATAAATGGCAGGACGAAAGCATGTTCCAGCTTATCCATCAGCAACATAACCCATAATGCAATGGCAATCCGAAGCAGGATATTATCTGGTAAACCAAAAAAAAAACTGATCCACAGGATAATCCTGCTATCTCTGACGATTTTAACCATCGGGGCAATCCTGTTAGCGGTGACCCTCTTCCGGTATATTTTAAAACCGAATGTCCGGACTGAAAATAATGATCCGGTTTCGATCAAAATTCCTACCGGATCTGATTTCAATGATGTTAAAGACATACTCTATAAAAAAGGTTTGATCATCAACAGGCACTCTTTTGAATGGGTTGCCGGAAGAAAAAACTATCCCGGTCTGATCAAACCCGGGCATTATATTATTAAGGGCCCGATGAGCAACAATGATCTGGTCAATATGCTCCGCTCCGGTGCCCAGGCCCCGGTTAAAGTTGTGTTCAACAATATCCGGTTGAAAGAAGAACTCGCCGGGAAGATATCCCGGCAAATAGAAGCTGACTCCATTTCCCTCATTCAATGCTGGAATGACAGGCAATTTTTAAAATCTTTGAATACCACACCGGAAAAAGTTCTGATGATTTTTATCCCCAATACTTATGAATTCTGGTGGACCACCGATGCTTATGATTTTACACGAAGGATGCAAAAGGAGTTCAGTGATTTCTGGGATGGTGAAAGAACTCAAAAAGCTGCTTTAACCAGGTTGAGCATCCCGGAAATCATCATCCTGGCCTCAATAATTGAAAAAGAAACTCAAAAAAACGATGAAAAGCCAGCCATTGCCGGGGTTTATCTGAACAGGCTCCGGAAAGACTGGCCATTGCAGGCCGACCCGACCGTAGTCTTTGCATGTGGTGACTTCGAATTGAAACGGGTGCTTACATTTCATACAAAAATCAATTCACCCTACAATACTTATATATACGGTGGTTTGCCTCCAGGGCCAATTTGTATACCCTCGATTGCTTCCATTGATGCCGTGCTGAATTACCAAAAGCATGATTACTTGTTTTTTTGTGCCAGAGCCGACATGTCAGGTTATCATGCTTTTTCCAGGACCCTGGCTGAACATAACAGATATGCCAAGGCTTACCAGAAAGCTTTAAACGAAAGAAAAATCATTTAATGAGATTTGAAACTTGAAATTAGTTGAAAAAATACTGGTTCTGATAATTTTCTCTTTTACGGGAATTTACTCCATTTATGGAAATATTAACCAGGAATCCGGCATAAATGACTCTATTGACCGCCAGCCAAATTACAAAGGCCGGCTGATTGGTGTTTCCGTGACGACAAGCGCTCTTTATGTTGGAAGCATGGCTGGCTTATACCAATTATGGTATGCTGATTACCCTAAATCTTCTTTTCATTTTATCAATGATTCCGATGAATGGCTCTACATGGATAAGATCGGGCATACCACGACATCTTACTGGATAGGCAGGATTGGTTATGAAAGCCTCCGGTGGAGCGGGGTCGGCAAGAAAAAGGCCACCTGGTACGGAGGAATGTGGGGATTGGTTTATCTTACTTCTGTTGAAGTTTTCGATGGTTTCTCTGAAGAATGGGGCGCTTCAGTGCCTGATCTCGCAGCTAATACCATCGGCACGGGATTTTTTATCGGTCAGCAGTTGCTTTTTGATGATCAGCCTTTTACCTTGAAATTTTCATTTCATCAAACCGAATTTGCCGAATATCGTCCCGACCTGCTGGGGGAGAATTTTATTCAGCAAATACTAAAAGATTATAATGGACTAACTTACTGGCTTTCAGCCAATATTGCCTCATTTCTTCCGGAAACCAGCAAATTTCCTAAATGGCTGGATGTCTCATTCGGGTATAGCGCAGAAGGTATGCTGGGAGCAAAATCAAATCCGTCGGAATTTAATGGCGAACCGCTGCCTAAATACTTCGAAAGGTATTCTCAGTACTTTCTTTCCCTTGACATCGATCTCACCAAAATCAAAACTAAAAACAAAACGGTAAGCATGTTGTTAAACCTGGTTGGATATTTAAAGATTCCTTTCCCCGCTTTGGAGTTTAACAGAATAGATAAGGTGAGATGGCACTGGATGTACTACTAAAAAATTCCAAATTCCAAGCTCCAAATTCCAAACAAATTCAAAAATTGACAAAGACAATAATATGGGATTTTAATGGCACTTTGCTTAACGACATGCAGGTTTGTATCGATTGTATGAATATCATGCTGAAAGAAAGGAATCTGCCTTCTCTCGGCCTGAAACGTTACCGCGATATTTTCACTTTTCCCGTAAGGGATTATTATCTTTCTCTGGGTTTTGACTTTCAAAAAGAACCCTTCGAAATTCCGGCACACAAGTTCATTGATTTATATCGCGATAAACTGTATTTAGCGCCGCTACAGACGGATGCCGCGGATATACTCGATTATTTCCGCAGCCATCAAATTCAACAGGTGATTCTTTCTGCCATGGAGCAGGAATTCCTGGAGGATACTTTAAAATCAAAAGGCATCCTGAATTACTTTGATAAAGTAGTTGGGATCAGGAATCACTTGGGGGAAGGAAAACTTGAAATGGCAAAGGATCTGGTCAAAAACCTTGATAAAAAGCCTGGTGAATTATGCCTGATCGGCGATACCGTGCATGATTATGAAGTGGCCCAGGGATCAGGGATACCTTGCATATTGATTGCCCATGGCCACCAGTCGTTTGCAAGGCTTAACCAATTAGATTGCCTGATATTGGAAAATATGGAGTCACTGAAAAGCAGGTTTCCTCACCCTGTAAAGTCATAAACCTGTCAAAACAGATTTATTTGGGATTTTCGATGATTTCCTGCTCTAACAACTTTCCGTTTGCGTATTCTTCCCGTTTTTCGAGCTCTCCAATATCATTAAGATAGACCCATGTGCCGTTTTTGTTGGAATGCAAAAAAGAACCAGAGACTTCGACATTACCATTCAGATGGTAAATAACATAAAGTCCTTCTACCTGATCTTTAATGAATGTAGCCTTCATTTTTATAGTTCCATCTGTAAAATACCGGATCCACGGACCTTCTTTTAAATCGTTCCGGTAAACAATTTCTTCTGCCACCTGGCCTTCAGGATAATAAGTCTTCCACACCCCTTCTTTCAGGGTATTAATATAATGCTCTTCTGATGATAAAGTCCCTTCTTCTTCGCTGTAATAAAGCCAGGTACTGTCTTTTTTCTGGTTGACATATTTTCCTTCAGCCATTAAATTACCATTAGAATGATAGTTCCTGGTATAGGAAACCTTTCCACTGTCAAGCTGGTTTACAATGGCTTTGACTTTCCCTTTGGCATAGTAATAGGTGAAAATACCTGCAGGTTTTCCGTTGATATATTCACCGGTAAATTTAAGGTTGCCATCATCATTATAAACCCGCCAAACGCCTTGTCTCCTCCCATTTGCATCAGCCTTATTGATGTGGTTGTCGGTGATTTCCTGTGCATTTACGCAATAAACAATCAAAGACAACAGACCTGCTAAGATCAAGCATTTCATATATCCAACAATTGGTTAATTTTGTCATGAAAACGTAAATATATCGATTTTATTTAAAATTAAGGATAAGTTGAATTATTCATCAAAATTACTGGAGAATGCCGTGAATGAACTGGCAAGGTTGCCCGGGATCGGAAAAAAAACTGCTTTGCGTTTAGCCTTGCACCTGATCAGGCAAGATGCTCAGAATGTGGAATCATTCAGCCAGGCCATCCTGAAAATGCGAAATGAAGTTAAAAGATGCACGCTGTGCCATAATATTTCCGATACCGAAATATGCGATATTTGCGGAAATCACAAACGTGACCATTCGCTCATCTGTGTTGTCCAGGACATAAGGGACGTAATGGCGATTGAAAATACAGGCCAGTATAATGGCGTTTACCATGTATTGGGTGGCATCATTTCCCCAATCGATGGGATAGGCCCGGAAGATCTGACCATAGAATCGCTTCTCCTTAAAACAGCGGATGGCAACATCAAAGAGGTCATCCTGGCCCTTCCGACAACGATTGAAGGCGACACGACCAATTTCTATTTATCCCGCAGGCTCACCGGCAATCCGGTGCTTCTGACAACTATTGCCCGTGGGATCGCCATTGGCGATGACATTGAATTTGCTGACGAAATTACACTGGGCCGGTCAATAGTGAACAGGATCCCTTTTACCAATAATGTTTAAGAAAGGCTGCCGCATTTGGGTTCACAAATGATCTTCGTTAAAAAGATCAAGCTGGTTGGCAGTAACGAATGATTCTTCAGGAATATCTTTCGAATAATTAATTAAGAAACGCCTTATCATCTTTTTAATCAGTTTATTAGGCGTTGTTCTCCTTGCTTTGCAATAATTATCGAGCGAGCGCTGCTGGTTTTTCGAAAGTTTCAGCTTCACTTCCTTAAATCTGACCTTCTTCCGGCGTTTTTTACGTGATTTGAGCTCAGGCATAGTACAATACATTTCAGATGTCGAAAGTAAAATTTAATGAAGATTATGCAGCGACCCGCAAGGGGAATTTATCAACAAACCCATGATGATATATCACTGATCATGCGGCCTGCATATTCTTCAGCCTGCGAGGGGGTTGTCCCTTCAGCATAGATACGCATGATGGGCTCCGTGTTTGATTGGCGTAGATGGACCCACCCATTTTCGAAATCTATCTTTAATCCATCTATATTATTTACAGGAAACTGTTTATAAGTCTCATGAATCCTGGTAAAAATTTCCTCCAGGCTAGCACCTGGTTTCAATGTCACTTTATTTTTTGAGATGAAGTAATCAGGATATTGACGGCGCAATTCAGAACAGGTGTTTTCCGAAAGGGCCAGATTAGAAAGGAAAAGGGCTATACCCACCAGCGCATCTCTTCCGTAATGAAGTTCAGGATATATCACACCACCATTGCCTTCGCCGCCAATAACAGCCTTTTGTTTCTTCATCATTTCAACAACATTAACTTCCCCTACCGCCGAAGCGAAATATTTTCCCCCATGCTTTTCAGTGACATCTTTTAAGGCGCGGGTCGAGGAAAGGTTGGAAACCGTATTTCCGGGTGTATGACCAAGTATATAATCAGCAACGGCAACCAGGGTATATTCTTCCCCGAAGAAACCCCCGTTTTCCATGATGATCGCCAGCCGGTCGACATCCGGGTCAACAACAAAACCGACATCGGCCTTATTCTCTTTGACAACCCGGGAAATTTCGCCTAAATGCTCCGGTAATGGCTCGGGGTTATGGACGAAGAGCCCATCAGGTGTGGCATTCACGGGAAATATAACCTCTACGCCCAATGCTTCCAATAAAGCAGGCAGCGCAATACCACCGACAGAGTTCACTGCATCGAAGCACACCCTGAAATTGGCATTACGAATGGCCGGTATATTAACCAAAGGCAACCCTAAAATCTTTTTTATATGTTGGCCCAATTGGTCATTATTCTCCTGGTATGTTCCCAGGTTTAAGTAATCAGCAAAATCAAATTCATTCTTCCCGGCAATTTCTAGGATCCTTTGCCCGTCTGCTGCAGAAAGGAACTCTCCTTTAGAATTGAGTAATTTCAGGGCATTCCATTCGGCCGGGTTATGGCTGGCGGTGATAATAATCCCTCCGTCGACGCCAAGATTTGCTACGGCCAATTCAACTGTAGGTGTTGTAGCCAGGCCCACGTCGGTCACATCTGCACTGCAACTCATCAAAGTGCTGCAAACCATAGCAGAAACCATTTTGCCCGAGACCCTGGCATCCCTTCCAACCACAATCTTCAAATGTTTCTTTCCGGAAATAATTTTAATATAGGAGGCATAAGCAGCAGTGAACATAACTATCTCCGCAGGCGACAGCCCATCCCCAATAATACCTCTTATCCCTGATATTGATTTAATTAAAGTCATGATTAAAATTTTTGTAAAAATAGATAAACCTCACGACAGTTAGCCGTTCAAGGCTATTTTTAGGTATTCGAAAAAGATACTGAACCTGGGTGTGCTTATCTTTTTTACTAATTTTGCCAGCTAATAAAGGATGCATTCCAATTATGGAGCCATCATTTGAACACAACGAAACTGATCTGAAATTGCTGGTCGACCGCTTTGAAGAAATGCTGCGGGCCAACGGCAGCTATTTTTTCGATGTAGAAGATTTTGAAGATATTATCGACTATTATCTTGATAATCAAAATATCACCAAATCCAGGAAAGCTATTGACCTGGCTGAAGCTCAGCATCCGGGTGCCACTGTTATCCTGATCAAAAAAGCCAGGTATTTTGTACTGGCCAATAAGCCACCCAAAGCTTTATCCTTGCTGGAAGAAATCGAAAAGATCGATCCGACTAACGGGGATGTTTATCTTCTTAAAGGCTCCATCTACAGTAATCTTAAAAAGTTTGAAGACGCAATAAGGGAATACAATAAAGCCATCTTGTATGCCAGTGATATCGAAGAGGTTTACACTAACATCGCCTATGAATACGAGAATTCCGGCGATTATGCGAAGGCTATTGAATTCCTGAGTAAAATCCTGGATTTAGATCCTGAAAATGAGTCAGCCATTTTTGAGCTTTCTTTTTGTTATGAGATAACCAATAATCTTGAGAAATCCGTCGAATTTTTCACGAATTTTCTGGACAATCATCCATATAACAAGATCGCCTGGTTCAATATAGGAATTGCTTACAATAACCTGGAATTGTTTGAAAAGGCCATCCAGGCTTATGAGTTTGCTATTGCGATTGATGATACATTTTCCTCTGCTTACTTTAACCTGGCTAATGCATATGCCAACCTCGGTGAATACCGGCTGTCCATCAAAAATTACAAAGAAACCCTTAATTATGAGGAGCCCCAGGCAATTACTTACTACTATATTGGTGAGTGTTACGAAAAACTGAACCGATTCCACGAGGCGGTTGAACAATACAACCTGGCCCTTAAGATTGATCCTGAAATGGCAGATGCCTGGATGGGACTGGGTGTTTGTTATGATGAACTTGGGGAACAAAAAACCGCAGTTAAAAACATGGAAAGGGCGTTGGACTTTGAAGATGACAATGCTGAATACTGGTACATTTACGGTGACCTCAAGTATAAATTAGAAGATAAGGAAACGGCCACAAAGGCATTTGAGAAAGTCAGCGCCCTGGATCCCTTACACCCGGATATCTGGCTTGACCTGTCCGATATATATGTTGAATCAGGGGAAATGAAGACAGCATTTGAGGTGTTAGAGGAAGGGGTTTACCAGCAGCCTAAAAATGCCTCACTTCTTTACCGGCTAGCCGGGCTGCTTATGAAAGAAGGAAAGCAGAAACAAGGCCTTGCCATCTTATCCGAAGGTCTTGAACTTGATTTTAACAAGCATAAAGAGTTATTCGAGTTTTTTCCCCAGCTTGAACAAAATGCTGAAATCCAGGAACTCATACAGTCTTACTTTAAGAAAAAGTAGATGTCATTTCGTTGATGCGTAAATTTGGTCTTATCGGTAAATTCCTTGATCATTCCTGGTCGAATGAATACTTTCATCAAAAATTCATAAGAGAAAAAATAAACAATTGCGTTTATGAGAATTTCCCGCTTGGAGATTTGAATGGTTTACGCAAGCTGGTTCTCGATGATAGTGAGTTATCAGGGTTAAATATCACCATTCCTTATAAACTGGAAATATTACAATATCTTGATGAATTGGACCCGGCAGCAGAAGCTATCCAGGCTGTGAACTGCATGCAAATATCAAGAAGGGGGAGTTCGGTGCATCTTAAAGGTTTCAATACCGATATGGTTGCATTCCAGGAATCATTAAAGCCACTTTTACTTGAAACCCACAGGAAAGCTTTGGTTTTAGGTACCGGAGGCTCTTCCAGGGCTGTTTGCCATGCTTTGAAGGAATTAGATATGGAATATTCCATCGTTTCCAGGCAGAAACAAAAAGGAGCTTTAACATACGCAGACCTTAATGAACAAATAATTTCCGGTCACCAGATAATCATTAACGCAACGCCTGTCGGGATGTATCCAAATGAGGACCAATGTCTTCCCATGCCCTATCATTACCTAACAAGCCAACACCTGCTCTATGATTTAATCTATAACCCTGAAGAGACGTTGTTTCTGAAAAAGGGCCGTGAAACTGGCGCACAGGTTAAAAATGGTTTGGAAATGCTGCATTTACAGGCAGAACTGAGCTGGGAGATCTGGAACGAACACTTTCTATAAAATTCCAAATATGGATTATTCGTTTACCTTTTGTTGATCCCCTACGGGGAATTAATTTCAAACCGTATTTCACGCTTCTACAGTACTTTATCTGCTATGCAGAATTCGTCGTAGACGACTTAGTGTTGTAAAATCCAAGAAACCCCATAGACTAAAATACCTCGTAGAGGTTAAGCAATCTGATGGTTGTCCAATACAAGCTGAATCTTATCGAGCTCTAAGAAACCAAATTTCAAATTTCAATTTTCAACTTTCATTTCTCCTGTTCTTCTTCTTTCCTCTCAACCTCGATGGTAAAATTAGCGGCCAGGGCTGCAAGGGCAGCGATAGCAGCAAAAACAGGAGCTAAAATGGCACCGATCAGGCCAATAGTAACAGGTATCTCAAGATAAGTCTCCCCTTTTTCATTCTTAATGATGATTTTCCTGACATTTCCTTCATGAATCAATTCCTTGATTTTTGCCAATAGTTCTTCCCCGGTAACTTTGAATTCCGATCTATTTTGTGTTTCCATGATGAATATTTTTAACCAATGTTTTTAATGATTAAAATTAAGCATTTATCGGTGGCTGGTTCCTGATTTTGATGTAAATTTGATCTGAATAATTTCTAAATTCAATTTTGATATGAAAAGGATACTGGTACCTGTTGATTTTTCGCCACATACCGGCATATCCTGCCAATATGCCCTGGCAATTGCAAAAGCTACCGGGGCTGAAATTACACTGTTTCATTCATTTTTCGACCAGTTGTATTTTTCAGATGGCGGATTTAATACCGGTTTTGAGTCAGGGATTATGCTGACAGATGAAATTATACTCGATTTCCATAAACAAAAAGAATTGAGGCTCAAGGAAATGGCTGATGAATTAAATTCCAACCTTTCACGATCGGGGTTTTCAAAGGTCAAAGTCAATTACCAGATGGGAAGCGGCGACCCGGAAGTGCAAATCCTTCAGGCTATTCAGCAACTTGATCCCGACCTTATCATCATGGGTTCCAGTGGTATGGGTAAGAAAAGGCTGCTATCAGGATCGGTGGCGCGCCGGATCATTGATAATATGAAAATCCCTGTTATCGCTGTGCCCGGCATGGAAGAGGTCCCATCAGTTAAAAACGTGGTTTACATGACTACCTTCAATCCGGCTGACTCCGATATTATTCTGAATATTGACTTAATCCTTTCAGTTTTCCACGTGAATATATTCTGCCTGCATTTATTGACAGATGAAAGTGATAACGATGCAAAGCAGAAGATCAGAAATATCTCTGAAAACCAGTCTCTTAAAAAGCTAGAAGGGAGAATATCTTTTCACATTCTGGAAAATCATCATCAACAAGAAACGCTTAGTAAATTCATGGATGAATTTAAAATTGACCTGATCGCTTTTATCCCCCATAAGCGAAATATCCTTAAAAACATATTCTATCAAGGCATTACCAAAGAAGATCTGTTTCTTACCCGCATTCCGATCATGGCTGTCAGACCAATCCAATAGCACGTAAAGTTGACAGATGCCCGATCCAATCAAATCCGACATTACCATCATTGGCGCAGGACCGGCAGGTACATCAGCGGCTTTAGCGCTCGCTAAAAAGGGTATCCCCTGCCTGCTTATCGATAAATATCAATTTCCACGTGAGAAAATCTGCGGTGATGGCTTGAGTGGCAAAGTGATCAGCACCCTGAACAAGATCGATCCTGATTATGTTTCCGGGCTCAGCCAATCAAGTTTCGCATCCAGTTCCAGGGCTGTGCGTTTCTATTCACCTGATCTGAAAATGATAGAGTTATCTTTTAAATCAGATCATTTCTTTCTCCCCACAGGTTATGTTTGCAAAAGAATTGATTTCGATCATTTTCTGCTAAAGAAGGCCCTAAGTTTTTCCACAGTTAACTTTGAAGCAGGAATCCATATTGAAAAACTAATCCGGAAAGACGGTACGATTATCCTGGAAGATACGGATGGCAGATGTATTGCAGAAACACGCATGGTCCTTCTTGCTGCAGGTGCCGACAGAAAGCTGATCCAACATCTGGATCCTTCTTACCCTGGCCAGGTTGAAGAAGGAATAGGCATAAGAGGATATTTTGCTAATGTAACAGGTTCCGATCAGCAAAATGCCATTGAGATACATTTTTTAAAAGAGCTTCTCCCTTGGTATTTATGGATTTTCCCCTTTCAAGACGGCTCAGCCAATGTCGGCCTGGCTTTACCTGCATCATTGGCTAAAAAGAATCCGCTTAGTTTGAAAGAGTTGCTTTTTAATCTAATTGAAAAATATCCTCACTTGCAAGTTCGGTTCGATAATGCAAAACTTAATGGCAAGATTGAGGCGAACAGGCTGCCTTTTTATACCGGCCCTTTGCGGATCGCAGGAGATAACTATTTTTTGCTCGGTGATGCCGCCCGGCTGATAGATCCCTTTACAGGCGAAGGTATCGGTAATGCAATGGTCAGCGGTTACATCGCCGCAGAAATCGCTTCGGATTGCCTTGATAAAAATAATTTCAGCTACTTAAATTCCAAAAACTACCAGCAGGTAATCTATAAAAAGCTGGGCGCCGAATTAAATTTAGGACTGAAATTACAAAGTCTCGCCCGTAAGAAACGGTTACTGAACCTTGTCATTGGCAGAGCTTCCCGTCATGAAAATACACGGGAGTTGCTTTCGGAAATGGTTTATAGCAACAAAGAGAAAAAAAAACTTAGCAAGACATTATTTTATCTTAAATTGTTACTTGGGTTATAATACCTGTCCATGATAGCTTCATGATTTGTATTTTTGCCTTTGATATTCAACCTGAGACAGATGAAACTATCCGTTGTCATTGTCAACTATAACGTTAAATACTTCCTCGAGCAATGCCTGCATTCAGTTCGCCGCGCCAGCGAAGGCCTGCAAACGGAAGTTTTCGTCGTTGACAATAACTCTGTCGACGGATCGGTCAAAATGGTCCGGGAAAGGTTCCCTGAAGTTACCCTAATCGAGAACAAGGAAAATACAGGTTACTCAAAAGCCAACAACCAGGCTATTAAAAAGTCAACCGGGGATTATGTTCTCTTGCTGAACCCCGATACTGTTGTCGAAAGTGATACTTTTTCCAGGATCCTGTTGTTTATGGATACCCACCCGGATGCCGGCGGCCTCGGAGTAAAAATGATTGACGGAAAAGGCAATTTCCTGCCGGAATCAAAACGCGGGCTTCCAACTCCTTCCGTGGCTTTTTACAAGATCTTCGGAATATCAAGGTTCTTCCCGAAATCCAAAGTTTTCGGTAAATACCATCTCGGTTACCTGGATAAAGACCAGATAAATCCTGTTGAGATTCTATGCGGCTCATTTATGCTGCTGAGAAAAACAGTCCTCGATAAAATTGGTCTGCTCGACGAGACTTTTTTTATGTATGGGGAAGACATCGATCTGTCATACAGGATACTTAAAGCCGGTTTTCAGAATTATTATTATCCCGAAACACGTATCATTCATTATAAAGGGGAAAGCACGAAGAAAGGAAGCATTAATTATGTCATTCTTTTCTATAATGCGATGATCATTTTTGCCAGGAAACATTTCACCTCCAAAAGAGCAAGGATGTTTTCTTTCCTGATCCACCTTGCTATTTACTTCAGGGCATTCCTGGCGATTTTCAACCGTTTCTTATCCAAGGCTTTGCTGCCTTTATTTGATGCCATCCTGATCTATGGCGGGATGTTCTTCATCATCAATTACTGGGAAGAACACGTGATTTTCCGCCAGGGGGGAGGATATCCGCCCGGATTCTTTACCATGGCGGTGCCTGGCTACGTACTTGTCTGGTTAATATCAGGCTATTTCAACGGAACTTATGATAAACCGGTAAAATTCTCCAGGATATTCAGGGGCATTTTACTTGGTACGATCATCATCCTGGTGGCTTATGCGTTGCTGCCTGAAAACCTTAGGTTTTCCAGGGCTATTATTCTCTTAGGATCTGTCTGGGCCATTATGGTGATGTCAGCCACCAGGACCGTTTTTCATTTGGCAAAGTTCCGCAATATCCAGTTTGGACCGATGAGAAACCGGCGGTTTGTGATCATAGGTGACCGCGATGAAGCTAAAAGAGTTTGGGAACTGTTGCAAAGCTCATATGGCAACCCTGGCTTTATCGGACTGATCTCGGTCGCAGCAAGGGAGCAAAAAAATGATGGTTTTATCGGTTCATTGTCGCAAGTCAATGAAATAATCAGGGTTTACAGGATAGATGAGGTCATTTTCTGCTCCAAAAGCATGAGCCACCAGGCAATCATCGACCAGATGTCATCTTTGCAGGACCTGAATGTTGATTTTAAAATCGCCCCGGAAGACAGCCTTTCAATCATAGGAAGCAATTCGATCAATACTGCCGGCGATCTATACACGGTCAATCTCAATGCTATTACGAATGTTGAAAATAAAAGGAACAAACGCCTGCTTGACCTGGCTGCCTGTATTGGTGTAATCTTAATGTTACCCTTGCTGGTATTCCTTGTAAACAAGCCATGGGGATTGATCAGGAACATTTTTCTGGTTGCGGTATCCTTATACTCCTGGGTAGGTTATATCCGTGACGAACACTATGATATGGAGCGGCTTCCCCATATCCGCAAAGGGATCCTGAACCCGTTAGATGCCTTTGGGAAGGATAATATATCTGAAGAGATCAAGCGAAGGCTTAATTTTATCTATGCCCGTGATTACAGCACAAACAGCGATCTGAACATCATCGTGAAAGGTTTCAGGAACCTGGGCAGGAAAAGTTGATAAGCAGGCAAACAATTCAGAACGATTCTTTGTTAATTTAAATGATTACTTTTGCAGGCGCTTACCAGCAAGGCAAAAAAGCGCTTTCGAACCAAAATAAATCTTCATGGCCAGATTTGAAATAATAATGCCCAAGTTAGGCGAAAGTATCATAGAGGCAACCATTACCAAATGGTTGAAAAGCAAGGGTGACCAAGTCTCCGAAGATGACGCACTCGCTGAAATAGCCACAGATAAGGTTGATTCGGAGATTCCCTCACCGGTTGAAGGGATTCTTGAAGAAGTACTATTTAAAGAAGGCGATGTCGTTCCGGTCGGAAAAGTCATTGCCATTATTGATATGGGAGGTGAAGCAACCCCGAAGGAAGAAACAACAGTTGAGAAATTCTATTCCCCTTTAGTAAAAAGTATAGCGAAAAAGGAAAATATATCCATTCGGGAACTCGATGGGATTGCAGGGATCGGTAAAGATGGCAGGGTTACCAAGCAGGATATCCTTGACTACCTTCAGCATAAGCCTGACGCTGGTATTGCGGCACCGGCAGGAATAACTGCATCGAAACCGGCTCCCGTATATGAAACTCCAAAGGTTATAATGGAAAGCGGTGATGAATTATTTGAGATGGACCGGATGAGACGATTGATCGCCGACCACATGGTAATGTCGAAACATGTTTCCCCTCATGTGACATCATTTATCGATGTCGATGTAAGCAACATCGTAACCTGGAGGGAAAAAACAAAAGACAGTTTCTTTGCACGTGAGAAAGAAAAACTTACTTACACACATATCTTCATTGAAGCATCAGCGCTGGCACTCAAAGAATTTCCCAGGGTGAACGCTTCGGTGGACGGATACAACATCATACATCGCAAGAAGGTCAATATTGGCATGGCTACCGCTTTGCCAAACGGAAACCTGATTGTTCCGGTGATCAAAAATGCCGACCAGAAGAGTCTTTTCGGAATCATAAAAGATGTGAACGACTTAGCTGACAGGGCTCGAAAAAACAGCCTTATCCCGGATGAAATCCAGGGAGGCACATTCACGGTTACGAACTTTGGCACCTTCGACAGTTTAACCGGTACCCCGATCATTAACCAGCCCCAGGTAGCGATCCTTGGCATCGGCGCCATCAGAAAAAAGCCGGTTGTCATAGAAACACCGCAGGGAGACCTTATCGGCATCAGGCACATCATGATCCTTTCGCTGGCTTATGATCACCGTGTCGTCGACGGTGCACTCGGCGGCATGTTCCTGAAGAAGATGAAAGAAATATTAGAAAACTGGGACATGAACAGGAACCTGTAAAGTGCAAAGTGCAAAGTTTAAGATTATTCAACCACTACCTACTAACCATTAACCAATAGCAATAAATCTCCTTTCATGGAACTAAGCCTCACCCGCCCACTTGCCATTTTCGACCTCGAAACAACCGGACTCAATGTTGCGACAGACCGAATTGTCGAAATTTCTGTCGTTAAAATAATGCCTGAAGGTAAACAGGAAGTGTTTACACTGCGCCTGAACCCCGGAATACCTATTTCCAAGGAATCGACAATGATCCACGGTATTTCCGACCTTGATGTGAAAGACTGTCCGTCTTTTAGCTCAATTGCTCCGGATTTAGAGAAATTTCTTGACCAGGCTGACCTTTCAGGTTATAATGCCATCAAATTTGACATTCCTCTGCTTGTCGAGGAATTCCTGCGTGTTGGCATAGATTTTTCTTTGATGGACCGCCATATTGTTGATGTCCAGAATATTTTTCACAAGATGGAACCGCGCAATCTCAAAGCTGCCTATAAGTTCTACTGTCATAAAGATCTGGAAATGGCACATTCTGCCGAAGCTGATGCAATGGCCACATACGAAGTCCTTAAAGCCCAGCTTGATATGTACAAAGGACAGGAATACATCAACCCCGATGGTATCACAAGCCAGCCTGTGCAAAACAATGTCAAAGACTTACATGATTTTTCCTTTTATACACGAAATGTCGATCTGGTTGGTCATATCGTGTTTAATGAGAAGCAGCAGGAAGTCCTTAATTTCGGCAAATATAAAGGACGACCTATCGAGGATGTCTTCCGGAAAGAGCCATCCTATTATGATTGGATGATGAAAAGCCAGTTCCCGCTGTCTACTAAGAGGGTTATACAGGCTATCTGGAAGAGGATGGGGAAATAATTAATAATTAATAATTCCCAACCATTAACCATAACCATTAACCACTAACCAATGACTTTCCCTTCCATTGACCAGATCCCTGAAAGATTCCGCCTTAATGAGCCTGTTTTCCAAAGTGATTATCTTATCAACGGCGAGCTATTAAGTTGGAATGGCCCTTATCAGAAAGTTTTTTCGCCGGTATGCATTCAAGATAATTCAGGAAATATTTCCCCGTATCTGATTGGAGAGTACCCACTGATGACAACCAATGAATCGTGCCTGGCCCTTGAATCCGCTGTTAAGGCTTTTGATCACGGCCGTGGTTGCTGGCCTACTTTATCTGTCGAAGACAGGATAGCGCACCTGGAGGATTTCATGTTCAGGATAAAAGAACAGAGGGAAAGCGTCATCAACCTGTTGATGTGGGAAATTGGCAAGACATACAATGATTCAGCAAAAGAATTTGACCGGACGGTTGAATATATCCGTGATACCATTGAAGCCGTTAAGGAGCTGGACCGCAACTCTTCACGCTTCCGGATCGAGCAGGGAATCATCGGCCAGGTGAGGCGGTCGCCACTGGGTGTTGTACTTTGCATGGGGCCCTATAATTACCCCTTGAATGAGACTTTCACCACCCTTATTCCGGCCCTGATCATGGGCAATACGGTTATTTTCAAACCGCCAAAATATGGTGTTTTGTTGCACTATCCCCTGTTAAAAGCTTTCCGGGATGCTTTCCCCCCCGGGGTAGTGAACACGGTTTACGGGCATGGTTCAGACGTGGTTGGCCCTTTGATGGAGTCAGGACAGATCGATGTGCTCGCATTTATCGGGACCAGCCGGGTGGCCAGCATTCTGAAAAAGCAACATCCTAAGCCACACAGGCTTCGCAGTGTACTGGGGCTGGAAGCTAAAAACCCGGCCATCATCCTCCCTGATGCCGATCTGGACCTTGCGGTCATGGAATGCCTGCTGGGAAGCCTATCATATAATGGCCAGCGATGCACAGCCTTGAAAATCATCTTCGTACATAAATCCATCGCAAAGGAATTTAACCTAAAGATGGCGGCAGGGATAGCCGGTTTGAAAAGCGGGATGCCTTGGGAAGATAACATACAGATCACTCCACTACCCGAAGCCGGTAAAACAGATTACCTCACAGAACTGGTCAAAGATGCGGTTTCAAAAGGGGCCAAAATATTAAATCCTTCCGGCGGACAAGTCTTTCATACTTTCTTCACGCCTGCCATTTTATACCCGGTCAGCAATGACATGAGAATATGGTCTGAAGAGCAATTTGGCCCCATTGTGCCCATAGTTCCTTTCCATGATATACAGGAAACACTGGATTACGTAACTTCCTCCAATTACGGTCAGCAGATCAGTATTTTCGGAAAAGATGCAGATGACATCTCAAAACTGATCGATCCGCTGGTCAACCAGGTCTGCCGGCTGAATATCAACAGCCAGTGCCAACGGGGGCCTGATTCCTTCCCATTTACCGGAAGGAAAGATTCTGCGGAAGGCACCCTTTCAGTTTCTGATGCACTGAGGGTATTCTCCATCCGTAGCCTTGTTGCAGCAAAAAGCAATGACCTCAACAAGCAAATCATCACCACTATCGTAAAAGAAGACAAGTCGAACTTTTTATCGACGGATTTCATATTTTAGTACCATGAAAATCATCTGTATCGGCCGAAATTATGTGGAACATGCCCGTGAGCTTAGTAATCCGCTACCTGATAATCCCGTATTCTTTCTTAAGCCTGATACAGCCCTGGTGATCAGGAACCGTCCGTTTTATTATCCGGATTTCTCTAAAGATATTCATTATGAGACTGAGTTGGTTCTGAAAATTTGCAAAGTCGGCAAATCAATACCTGAAAAGTATGCACAGGATTATTATGACCAGATCGGCCTCGGATTCGATTTTACCGCCCGTGACCTTCAGCAGAAGTGCAAAGAAAAAGGTCTCCCCTGGGAAATAGCCAAGGGTTTCGATTACTCGGCACCTATCAGTCCTGAATTCGTCCTCAAAGAAAATATGCCTGATCTGAAAAACATCAGCTTTCACCTCGAATTGAACGGGAAAAGAGTCCAGGAGGGCCATTCTGATGAAATGATCTTTTCGTTCGAAAAGATTATTGCTTATGTTTCACAATTCATGACCCTTCGAACGGGAGACCTCATTTTCACCGGCACTCCTGCCGGTGTTGGCCCGGTAGAGATCGGCGATAAGCTTGAAGCATATCTTGAAGGAAAGCATATGCTGACATGTAATATAAAGTGAATGAAAGAAGCCACTCCTGTTAAGGAATCAGACGGGGTTCTAAACAAAAATGACCTCCTCAACCACTTTGCACCCTGCTTCAGCATTGAGGTTTTCTATTATAGTCGAGCTTTGATAGGTTAGTTCATTTTTTAAAGCCGGAGAGTCGATTTTCACGAAAAGCTTTCCATTCTTTATATAAAGGTCTTTAGTGTGACGGGCTATCATCTCCCCCACCACTTTTTCCCAGGAATGGATAACTTTCACCTCATTTAACTTCCCTTCAAGACGGTAAGTCTCGATAAGCTCTTTAAGCACCTCCCTGATTGGCCTGTCACTATTAATTTTCATAATGGCTCTACCTTTCCTTCCCTGATTTCAAATATCCTGTGATTAATATCAACTTCTTCAAACAATTTCTCAATCCTTGACCGTTGTGTATCTGTGATAAAAACTTGTCCGAAACTATTTTCGCTCACAAGACGAATGATCTGGTGCACACGATTTTCATCGAGTTTGTCAAAGATATCATCAAAAAGTAAGATTGGCTTAAAACCTTTAATGTCGCGTGTGTAATCAAACTGCGCCAGTTTTATGGCCACCACAAAAGATTTCTGCTGCCCCTGCGACCCGAACTTCTTCAATGGATAACCTGAGATCATCAATTCAAGGTCATCTTTATGGATACCCTGGGTGGTAAACCTTGCCGCACGGTCTTTTTCGACAGAAACAGCCAGCAGTTGACCGAGATTCCGTTCTGAAAGCTGGGAAACATATTGAATGGCGACTTCTTCCTTTCCTTCTGAAATGAACCCGAAATAATGCCGGAAAATCGGGATAAAGTCCTTCAAAAAATAAGTGCGCTTTTCATAGATTTTATGACCATAATCGATAAGTTGCCGGTCCCAGATTTCAAGCTTATCAGGATTAAAAGAACGGGTATCAGAGAAATGCTTTAAAAGAGCATTTCGTTGGGCGAGTGCTTTATTATAGTTGATCAGGTTATCAAGATAGGTCTTGTCGAATTGCGCGATGACTCCATCCAGGTAACGGCGCCGGATATCACTGCCTTCGTTGATCAGGTCCCGGTCGTAAGGCGAAACCATGACCAGCGGAAAAAGGCCGATATGATCGGCCAATCTTTCATATTCCTTCTGATTGAATTTAAAAAGTTTCCGTTGATCAGTTTTTTGGATACAGGAAATGACATCAGGCCTGTCACCATTTTTCATGTAAGTACCATGGATACTGAAGAAGCTTTCGTGGTGCCTGATATTTTGAGTATCAACCGCGTTAAAATAACTTTTACAAAAAGAGAGGTAATAAATAGCATCCAGGAGGTTGGTTTTACCAGCTCCGTTATCGCCTATAAAACAATTGATCTTATCGGAGAAAGGGAGTATGGCTTCCTCATAATTTTTAAAATTTGTAATCGATAATTTCTGTAAATACATTCTATTCGTTCAATCTATTGTAGAAACGTCAGACTGCAACGGCTCTACAATAACATGCGACTGCCTATTGTCAACTGTCAACTATCTCATTGTTTCCCCACCCCAAACCCATCCAGGTCCACCATGATTGTAATGAAATTGGGTGACCCTACCAGGTGGTAGGCTGACCGTGCATAACTGAAATGGAATTGTTTCACATGGACGCCAAAGCCCCAGGAGAACCCAATAGTGGAAAGCCTTTCCGGTACTTTCATTTCCTGCCTTCTCTGGTAATTATAAGATCCTTGCAGGCTCAGGAATTTTGCTATAGTTACTTCGCCGCCAACAATGATATGCCGCATAAGATTGTCAGCAAATTCATCGATACCGCTTATTTTATTTGGTTCACCAGTGATCGGATCGATACCGCCGGAAGGATTGACAGGATTTTCATAGCGCACATCCCATTTTTCCAGGTGGGTTAGCAATACAGATATTCTGAAAGGAATGTGCTTGAATTTTTTTGATAAGCCTCCCTGTATCTCGAAAGGCAATGGTTCATGGTTTCCGGCCCGGTACGAAACGATCTGGTAACCAATATTACGGAATATGATGGAAGCGTCGAACAGTTCATCTTTACTGAAGTAAGAACCGGCTACATCCACTGCCATGCCAAAAGAGTTATAAGACCCCAGGGAAGAATAGATGAATTTAAGATTAGATCCTATTGACCACCGAGGCGTAAGTTTCCTGCCCCAGCCTATATTTAATGCATACTCCCCTGCATGAAAATAGCCATACTGAACCCCGGCTTCATCCGCTTCCTGGAACTTACCATAATCGATGTATTGCATGGTTCCGACAAAACTGCCGGCTTTATTGAAAGTCCTTGAATATTGGGCAAACCCGTAATTGATATCGGTAAAATAGTCAACAAAACTGAAGCCTAGCTGGTTGTCCATCTGCTCATTGATCAGCGACGGGTTGGCAAGTGTCAGGGTGATGTCATCATCGTTAATCGTGAGGAAGTTGCCACCAAGTGCAGCAATCCGGGCTGAGTTCGGAAGGTTTAGAAACTGATAGGTCCCCTTTCCCCCAACTTGCCCGGCAAGCCTTGCTGAAGAAAATATCAGAACAAACAGCATAGTAGATAATAGTAGAATCTTTTTCACTCTTTGATCAATTATTGTTTCGATTAATAGTTAACGGTGAAGGATTAAAATTAGTATAAAAAAATCAATGCTCCCTGAACAAATTCAACGCTGCCCCTGCCTTAAACCACTCTATCTGGTTCTTATTATAGGTATGATTGACAGGGAATTCTTCTTTGCTGTTGTCGAAATGGTGCAGAACCAGTGTCAGCGGTTTGCCTGGGTTCATTTCTTTTAGACCCATGATATCGATAAGATCGTCTTCCCTTATTTTATCATAGTCTTGCGGGTTCGCAAAAGTAATAGCCAGCATTCCCTGCTTTTTCAGGTTGGTTTCATGAATGCGGGCAAAGGAGCGGACCAGGATGGCTTTCACATTCAGGTGGCGGGGTTCCATGGCGGCATGTTCGCGAGATGATCCTTCCCCGTAATTCTCATCCCCCACAATGATAGAACCTTTACCGGCAGCTTTATAATTCCTCGCTGTGGCCGGAACTTCACCATATTCACCGGTAAGCTGGTTTTTGACGAGATTGGTCTTACCGTTGAAATCATTTACAGCACCGATTAGCAGGTTTTTTGAAATATTGTCGAGGTGTCCGCGGTATTTGAGCCAGGGCCCGGCCATGCTGATATGGTCCGTAGTGCATTTTCCCCTGGCTTTGATGAGAAGCTTCAAACCGGTCAGATCTTTGCCATCCCATGCCGGGAAAGGATCCAATAGCTGCAGCCGGTCTGATTTCGGATCAACAACCACTTCCACCCTGCTCCCGTCTTTAGCCGGCGCCTTGTAGCCGTTGTCTTTTACGTCAAATCCCCTCACAGGAAAATCCAATCCTTTTGGCTCATCCAGTCTTACCATCTTACCGTCTTCATTTTTCAGCGAATCAGTCAGCGGATTGAACTTCAGGGTGCCGGCAATGGCAAAGGCCGTCACGATCTCAGGGGAGGCGACAAAGCCGTGTGTGTTGGGGTTGCCATCATTGCGCTTGGCAAAATTCCGGTTGAAGGAGGTTATGATCGAATTCTTCTCCTGTTTATCGGCATTATGCCTTGCCCATTGCCCAATGCAGGGGCCGCAAGCATTAGCCAGCACAATCCCGCCGATTTTCTCAAAAACTTCAAGGTAGCCATCCCTTTCGGCTGTGTACCTGACTTGTTCCGAACCAGGAGTGACGGTAAATGCTGATTTCGCTTTCAGTTTCTTGTCCAATGCTTGTTGTGCAATGGATGCCGCGCGGGTTATGTCTTCAAAAGATGAGTTGGTGCAGGAGCCGATAAGTCCGACTTCCAGCTTTTCAGGCCAGCCATTCTTTTCCACCGCTTCGGCAAATTTGGAAACTGGGGTGGCCAGGTCCGGGGAGAATGGACCGTTGATATGCGGTTCCAGTTCTGAGAGATTTATTTCGATTACCTTATCGAAATACCGGCCGGGGTTTTCGTATACTTCAGGGTCACCAGTGAGGTGTCCTGCGACAAAATTGGCCGCATCTGCCACTGCCGCCCTGGCGGTAGCACGAAGGTAGGCTTCCATTGTAGCATCATAACCAAACAGGGAAGTGGTAGCCCCGATCTCTGCCCCCATATTACAGATGGTTCCTTTGCCGGTACAGGATATCTCCTTTGCGCCCGGTCCGAAATATTCCACAATACAGCCTGTTCCGCCTTTCACGGTCAGAATTCCGGCAACCTTCAGAATAACATCCTTGGGAGATGTCCAGCCGCTTAATTTGCCGGTGAGCTTAACTCCTATAAGGTTTGGAAATTTCAGTTCCCAAGGCATCCCGGCCATTACATCGACTGCATCCGCACCGCCAACGCCGATGGCAATCATGCCAAGCCCTCCGGCATTGACTGTATGAGAATCAGTACCGATCATCATGCCGCCCGGAAAAGCATAATTTTCGAGTACCACCTGGTGTATGATGCCCGCACCCGGCTTCCAGAATCCAATGCCGTACTTATTGCTCACAGAAGAGAGGAAATCGAACACTTCTTTATTTGAATCCAGCGCAACCCGGAGATCTACTTTAGCGCCGGCTTTCGCCTGGATGAGGTGGTCACAATGGACCGTGCTGGGAACGGCAACTTTTTTCTTTCCCGCCTGCATGAACTGTAACAGCGCCATCTGTGCAGTGGCATCCTGCATGGCAACCCTGTCGGGATTGAAGTTTACGTATGATTTACCTCTACCGTAAGGGGCCTTTTCATTTTCACCAGACAAATGGGCGTAGAGGATCTTTTCTGTCAGCGTCAGCGGCCGGCCGGCTATTTTGCGTGCAATCTCAACTTTCTGAGCTATTCCGGCGTAAACGTTGCTGATCATATCGAGGTCGAACAACATTAGGTTTAAGTTTTGAGGTTTAAGTTGCCCCCTCCACGGGGTGGGGGCGAAATTGCTGCAAAGTTAAGAAATTTTGAGCAAAAGAAATGTCCCCGCCTGAAGGAGATTGACCTGAGAAACTCGTCACTTTTAACGATTCTTAACACTTCAACTCGATTATGAGCGTTATTTTTGAAAATTAAAGATGCCTTGATGCTTAAAAGACTGATCTCAGTTACCTTTTGCCTTTATGCTTTAACAACATTTGCCCAGACCGGTGGTGAAGAACGAATACTTTTTGAAGGTGTAATAACTGATACAGACCATCAAGCTGTTTCTTATGCCCATATTCTTGTTAAATCGAGGAACGAAGGCGTTGTAGGCGACTATTACGGCAAATTCCGTATCGGGGTTCTGCCAGGCGACACATTAATTATATCTGCCATTTCATTCGATCATGTAATCATTTTGATACCAGCCGATATTCCATCAACAGGTTATCATTCTAAAGTTTGCATGCTAATTAAAACCGTTAATTTGAAAGAATTAGTCGTCCGTCCCTGGCCGGCAACATATCAGCAATTCAAAAAAGAGTTTATTGAGATGGAAATTGAAGATCCCTTAGCGAATCTGGATCTCCACCTTCCTTCTCCTGAAGAAATGAGAATGCTATCTTACTCTTTAAGTGGTGGTTTTGGGATACGGCTTTCCCTAATCAGCATTCTATATGACAAATTCAGTAATGAAGCCCATTCAAAGAGAACATATGCTGAAATAATGAAGATGGAAAATGCCGATAAAAGGTATAATAAGAATGTGGTTTCGAGGATTACTGGAATAAAAGATGAAGGTGAGATCAAAAAGTTCATTGATTTTTGCGCCCTGCAGGTTCAGTTCATCCTTGATTCATCGGATTACGAACTATATGCTGCGATAATGGACTGCTATAGTGATTTTTGCAAAACCGGAGCAGATACTGTGGCTCCCGGGGAATGAAAAGGCTGATGTCTGAAACATTTTTCATGTATCTTCGTTAATGAAACTATGAATTCAATCCGCAAAGCGATCATACTCCTGTTCCTGTTATTGCTGATCCGCCAGGCTTCGGCTGCGTACCTGCTTATCCCCATGGACGATACCCAGAAGGACCATCTCAAAGCCTACGGTATTGCTTACTGGGTTTTGACCTATAATGTGGAGATTTACTGGCTGCTGAATTACAGGGGCGGCAGTTATATGTTCCAGCATAATAAAGCTTTTGAAGATGAATGTATTATTCGTGGTGTAAGTTACGAGGTCATTGCAGATGTGCAATCAACGAATATCCTTCAGGAAATTGCTGACCCGCTGGTCAACATGGATGCAGTTAAATTACATAAAGCCCCCCGTATCGCAGTCTATTCACCGAAAAACAAACTTCCGTGGGATGATGCAGTCACGCTCGTACTGACTTATGCTGAAATCCCGTATGATATCATCTACGATACAGAAGTGATTGAGGGACTTTTGCCTATGTATGACTGGCTGCACCTCCATCACGAAGATTTCACCGGTCAGTATGGTAAGTTCTGGTCTGTTTACCGGAATTTCCCTTGGTACCAGGAAGATGTCAGGATCAATGAGGAAACAGCGCATACACTCGGATTTGAAAAAGTTTCTGAATGCAAATTGGCTGTTTCAAAAAAGATCAGAGACTATGTCCTGGGTGGTGGTTACCTGTTTGCAATGTGTTCAGCACCCGACAGCTATGATGTATCCCTCTCCGCTGATGGTGTTGATATTTGTAATATTGTTTTCGACGGTGACCCAATGGATCCCGATGCTCAGCAAAAACTCAATTATGGCAACTGCTTTGCCTTCACTAATTTTACCATCAGCACTAACCCCTACGAATACGAAATATCATCTATCGATGTAACTGATACAAGACCTAAAGACATAGAAAGAAAAGACTTCTTCACCCTATTCGATTTCTCAGCCAAATGGGATCCGATCCCCACTATGCTTTGCCAGAACCATACACAGGTCATAAAAGCTTTCATGGGACAAACGACTGCTTTTAACAAAGATCAGATCAAATCGAGTGTTTTAGTGATGGGTGAAAACAAGCCCCTTAACGAAGCAAGATATATCCATGGTGAATTTGGCAAGGGGTTCTGGACATTTTACGGCGGACATGATCCGGAAGACTATTCGCACAAAGTGGGAGACCCCCCTACTGAGCTCGAATTGTTCCCGAATTCCCCCGGCTACCGGCTCATCCTTAACAACATCCTTTTCCCTGCAGCAAGACAGCAGAAGAGGAAAACGTAAGCCCTAAGCTACTTAATAAAATCATAAAAAAGATTATCGTTAAAATAGAAGTAGAACTGGTTGTAACAGCCATCTTCCGTGATATAGTCGATATCGCCGGCTGGAAATTCCGCTGAAGACACGGTAATCTGGTTAATCCCTTGTGAAATCCAGAAACAGTCAACGTAATCAATCAGAGGATCATTAATATCTGTTAAAAATTCATACCCATCTGAAGATACACCCGCTGCAGTTCCGCTGATCAGGTAGATGTCGTCCTCATGAATAGGCGGAGTCAATGAACCTTCTGCCCAAACCATATGAAAATCAGTCGATAAGGTGACTCCGTTTATCTTTGTGGTGTCCGGGAGCATGATCAGGCTTGAAATTACTTTTAAAGAATATTCTGGTAAATTATTGTCATTTAATCCCAGGTTTTGAATTTCCATGGTACTTTCTATGAAGAAATCATCGACAAAAAGACTGTCAGTGATAATGTTTGCTGTCACCCCTTCCAGGAAAACCTGGCCTGAGAAAGTCGCATTGAAACGTCCTCTTCTGAATTTATTATCCTGGCACATACGGTTCACATTACCATATCCAAAATTCATCGAGTTTTCAGCAAGATGGTAACTCACATCGCAGGCATCGATGTATCCGTAACTATTATTAACGACGAGCGAGTCACGAATCCCTTTAAAAAACGCATTCACGATTTCCAGTATGGCATCTTCTGCCCGGACATAATCCTTTGAAGACAACACATTGGGATTATAGTCCACTTCGGTGGATTTATTATTGCAGGAACCCAACCATAGCATGGGCAATAATAACACCAATATGATAATGATCAACTTCTTCATTGGGAATGGTTCACTTTAACTAATATAATAACTCGCTAATAATTACTTTTATTTCTCAAAGATAAGGAAAGAATAAGAAAAATCATTCGTATCATCCGGACCATGGTCTTCTCTCTCGATCAGATTCCATTGACTTAAGTCCAGATGAGGGAAAAAAGTATCTGCCTCAAAATCTTTATGGACCTGTGTGAGGTAAAGCTTATTGCATAACGGAAGAAATTGCTTGTAAACAGAGCCTCCCCCGATGATAAAGCTTTCATCCTGCTCATTGCATAATTCAACAGCATCTTCGATGGAATGTACCGTTGTGCATCCGTCAAATGAATCCATGGGATTGTCGGATATAACAATATTTTTCCTGTTTGGCAATGGCCGTAATGGTAAACTTTCATAAGTCAGTTTGCCCATGATCACCTGGTGATGGCCGGTAATTTTTTTAAACCTTTTAAGGTCAGCGGGTATATGCCAGAGCAATTGATTATCCTTACCGATGGCAAAATTCTCAGCTATGGCTACAATGATGGAAATCTTCTTCATACAGAAATCTCTCCTTTGATGTGAGGATGTGACTGGTAATTTACTAATTGAAAGTCTTCAAAAACAAAGCCAAAGATATTGTTTTTATCAGGGTTGATGAGCATTTGAGGCAGCGGAAATGGTTCACGGCTCAATTGAAGCCTGACCTGCTCAATGTGGTTCAGGTAAATGTGGGCATCCCCTAAAGTGTGGACAAAATCACCGGGCTTAAGTCCTGTAACCTGGGCCATCATCATGGTCAGCAAGGCATAGGAAGCAATGTTGAAAGGCACGCCAAGGAAGATATCACAACTTCGCTGATAGAGTTGACAGGATAATCTTCCACCGGCCACATAAAACTGGAAAAGGAGGTGGCAGGGAGGCAATGCCATTTTATCCAGTTCTCCGACATTCCAGGCGCTCACAATATGGCGCCTTGAGTCAGGATTCTCCTTGATGGATCTGACGGCATTGGCTATCTGGTCAATATAACGCCCGTCGTGAGAGGGCCATGACCGCCATTGATATCCGTAAATATGACCGAGTTCACCATGCTCATCAGCCCATTCATCCCAAATAGTCACATTGTTGGCATGTAAATAGTCCAGGTTCGTTTCCCCTTTCAGGAACCACAATAACTCATGAATTATAGATCGCAGGTGAAGCTTTTTCGTTGTCATCACCGGAAAGCCTTGCTGAAGATCAAACCTCATCTGGTAACCGAACACGCTGATAGTACCCGTTCCGGTGCGGTCAGCTTTCTCCGCTCCATTTTTGAGCACATGTTCAATTAAATCAAGGTATTGTTTCATATTTAAATCGTAAATCGAAAATCGTCCATCGAAAATCGAAAATTTTTAATCTCCTCATCCCAGTATCATCGCAACAAGAGTAGCTGAGAGCAGTGCAGACAACCCTCCGCCGAGCAGTGCGCGGAATCCGAGGCTTGAGAGTGTCTTCCGCTGGTTTGGTGCAATAGCACTGATACCGCCAATCTGGATCCCCACCGAGGAAAAGTTGGCAAACCCACAGAGCACATAAACAGCGATAATGATTGATTTTTGATCATAAAACGCCCCGGAAGAGATGAGTTCTTTCAGGCTCGCATACCCTATCATCTCATTGAGGATTATCTTTTCACCGAGAATCTGACCGACAAGAGGCACGTCATGCCAGTTTACCCCTAAAAGCCAGGTCAGTGGGGCAAGCGCATAGCCTAGAAGGAACTGAAGGCTGATTTTTGTATAATTGCCTCCGGTCATATCCGCAATTAAATTGTTGAGATGCGTCCAGTCGCCAATCTTTCCTATAGTGAAATTGATAAAATAGATCAGGGCGATGAAAGCAATCAGCATGGCTGCAACATTTGCTGCCAGCCTGAGCCCTGAGCCGGTCCCGTTGGCAATGGCATCAAGGATATTGCTACCAATCTTGTCTTTGGTGATTTTAATATCGCTTTCAATAGGTTCAGTCTGAGGTACGAGCATTTTGGAAGTCACCACCGCTGCCGGGGCAGCCATCACTGATGCGGTAATCAGATGCTTGGCAAATAACATTTTTCCGACCGGATCATCTCCACCCAGCAGACCGATATAGATAGCCAGCACCCCTCCTGCCATGGTTGCCATACCGGCAACCATAACGAGCATGATCTCCGATCTGTTCATTTTAGGCAAATATTCCTTGATAAGGAACGGGGCTTCAGTCTGGCCCAGAAACACGTTGCTCGAAGCAACCAGTCCTTCAGCTCCCGAAATACGCAACACTTTGGTTAAAAGCCATGCCATTCCGTACACCACTTTCTGGATAATGCCGTAATAAAATAATACACTCGTGAGGGCTGAGAAGAAGATTATCGTTGGAAGAATCTGGAAGGCAAAAGTGATCAAACCGGTTTCAACCTTATGGGTCACGAGTGATTTAAACAAAAATGCGCTGCCGGCATTGGAAGAATCAAGAATCTTTATGAAAATTTTCGCGATAAATTCAATGATTAGCTGTATTGCCGGCACCTTCAATACCGCAATTGCCAGGATAAACTGAAACAGGAGGCCGAAAACCACTACCTTCCAGTTGATTGCCCTTCGGTTCGTACTGAATAAAAAACAAATTCCTATAAGGACAATTAATCCCAACAGCCCCCTGAGTATGGAATCAATCGAAAAACCTTTTCCGGCCAGATCTATTGCTTGTGAAACTTCTACTCCCGTTTGGGCTGAAACAATATTTGGTAAAAAACTTATTATAGTCATTCTTTCTTTCTCTTTCTGATCTCATCCCTGATCTTAGAAGCTCTTTCATAATCTTCCTGATCAACAGCTTTTTCAAGCATTTCTTCCAGTTCACTCAGCGTATGTTCTTCAAATGCTGCGTTTGCAGCTTCTTCAACAGGGCCGGCCAGATCAGCAGCGGACGCAGCATTTTCATCCATAAGCATACCCGCTTCTGCCATAATCTTTTCATAAGTGTAAATCGGACATTTGAAACGTATAGCTAATGCAACAGCATCAGAAGTCCTCGAATCAATAAGGTTTTCAACATTATTTTGAATACAGACAAGTTTGGCATGAAAAACACCTTGTTTAAACTGATCAATGATGACTTCCTTAAGCTGAACAACGTATGCATCGGCAAAGCTTTTGAAAAGATCATGTGTCAATGGCCTGGTAGGCTTCATTTTTTCCAGTTCCACAGCAATGGCCTGGGCTTCAAATCCTCCGATAATGATTGGCAGTCTTCGTTTACCTTTTACCTCTCCCAGGATAAGGGCATAAGCACCGCTCTGCGATTGACTGTATGACATTCCTACGATCTCAAGCCTGATCTTATCCATCCACTATTCTTTTTTCAGGGTAGTTTTTTTGATGGATAAAAGTAGAATATTTTTTCTACCTGCATTATTGCTGTTGATAAAATGAGATTGTATTTTTAAAATACTTTTTTACTTTTGCTTCTCTCACTAGATTCAAAACCAAAAATCAACCCATATGAAAAAAATACTTGCTTTAATTTCTGTTTTTCTTCTACCCATGCTGGCATTTGCCAATGAGGCAAATCTGGTGATCCCGTCCGATATCAAAAACCAGAATATACTTTACTGGGGTTTTCTAATTATCTTTCTTGGCTTAATGTTCGGGCTTTATCAATTCGTACAGGTCAAAAAACTGAAAGCTCACCGGTCGATGCTCGATGTCGCCCAGGTCATTTACGAAACCTGCAAAACCTATCTGAAGCAACAGGGTCGTTTTCTGATGATCCTGTTTGTTTTTATCGGAGCTACCGTTGCTTTTTACTTCGGTTACCTTTCAAAAGATCCCGCAGACCCGGAAAGCGGATTTGGTATTGGCGGTGTATTGATGATCCTGGGTTGGACTGTTGTTGGTATCCTTGGTTCCTACTCGGTTGCATGGTTTGGTATCCGCATGAACACCCTTGCCAACTCAAGGATGGCTTTTGCTTCTTTGGAGAGAAAGCCGATCAAGCTTTTAAACATACCACTCGCAGCAGGGATGAGCATTGGGGTCGTATTGGTTTGCGTGGAGTTGATCATGATGCTGATCATCCTGATGTTCGTCCCGGGCAAATATGCGGGCGCCAGTTTTATCGGTTTTGCTATCGGTGAATCCCTTGGAGCATCTGCTCTGAGGATCGCCGGCGGCATCTTCACTAAAATTGCTGATATTGGTTCTGACCTGATGAAAGTCGTTTTCAAGATCGGCGAAGATGATCCGAGAAACCCGGGAGTAATTGCCGACTGTACCGGCGACAATGCAGGTGACTCTGTTGGTCCCACTGCTGACGGCTTCGAAACTTACGGTGTAACCGGTGTAGCGTTAATTGCGTTTATTTTGCTCGCTGTGCATGACATCGCCATTCAGACCCAATTGCTCACCTGGATATTTGTGATGCGTATCCTGATGATCATAACTTCTATCGTTGCTTACTGGATAAACAGGGCTATCAGCCAGGCACGTTTTGGAAAAGCTGACGATATTGACTTTGAACAACCACTTACATCACTGGTCTGGATAACTTCTATTCTTTCGATAATTGTTACTTTCGCAGCCAGTTATTTGATGATTGGCAAACTGGAGCACCAAATCTGGATTACCTTATCGATCATCATCAGCTTCGGTACTCTTGGCGCCGCGCTGATCCCCGAATTCACCAAGATCTTTACCAGCACAAAATCACGCCATGTACAGGAAATAGTTGAATCTTCCAAAGAAGGAGGCGCTTCTCTTACCATCCTTTCCGGATTAGTCGCAGGCAATTTCAGTGCATTCTGGCAAGGAATGGTCTTCTTTGTTTTGATGTTTGGGGCTTATATATCCAGTACCTATAACCTTCATGCATTTATGGACTACCAGGCTATTTTCGCCTTTGGCCTTGTTGCATTTGGTATGCTCGGAATGGGGCCGGTCACAATTGCTGTCGACAGCTACGGGCCGGTAACCGATAATGCTCAATCCATTTATGAGCTTTCTTTGATCGAGGAAATAAAAGATATCGACAAAGAAATAGAAAGAGATTTCGGTTTCAAACCAGATTTTGAAAAATCCAAACATTACCTGGAAGCAAATGACGGAGCCGGCAACACTTTCAAAGCAACGGCAAAGCCGGTATTAATCGGCACCGCCGTAGTTGGGGCCACCACTATGATCTTCTCGCTCATCCTTGTGATCAGAAAGACTCTTGGCATTGAACCCGAGCAAATCCTGAACCTATTAAATCCCTATTCGATCCTGGGATTTATTCTTGGTGGCGCCGTGGTTTACTGGTTCTCCGGCGCTTCGATCCAGGCTGTTTCCACCGGGGCAAACCGAGCAGTTGCATACATCAAAGAGCACATCAACCTTGACCCTGATGCCGAAAAGAAAGCTTCTGCAGAAACATCCAAGGAAGTGGTAAAAATTTGTACAGTATATGCTCAAAAAGGCATGTTCAACATCTTTATCGCGATCTTCTTCTTTGCGCTTGCATTTGCTTGTCTTGCAGCGCCTATGAATTTCGATGAAACGGGTACTGCTGCTGAACAGCTAAAAGCCTCTATGCCGGTATCATTATTTGTCAGTTATCTTATTTCAATCGCGGTGTTTGGCTTGTTCCAGGCTATATTTATGGCAAATGCAGGTGGAGCATGGGATAACGCCAAGAAAGTGGTTGAAGTTGACCTGAAACAAAAAGGGACTCCCCTTCATGATGCGACTATAATTGGCGATACTGTGGGCGACCCGTATAAGGATACCAGTTCAGTTGCCCTCAACCCGATCATTAAATTCACCACCCTTTTCGGACTGTTGGCTATGGAGATTGCCCTTGCCGCTCAATTCAGAGATATTGCACCTTACTTCGGCGTTGCCTTCCTGCTGGTTTCACTGGTGTTCGTGTATCGTAGTTTCTATAAAATGAGGATAAGGCAATAAATTAGCAAAAGGGACTCCATCCCTTGGGATGGAGTCCCTTTAAATAATCTTAAAATGAATTCTGAAAATTTTTTAAAAAGGCACCTGGGGCCCGGGGAGCACGACCTGGATAAAATGCTGAAAGTCATAGGAATAAACTCGATAAACCAGCTTATCGATGAAACTATTCCTGCTTCGATCCGCCTTTCCGGAGACCTCGGTCTTCCTGAAGGCATGAGCGAGCATGAATATTTGAATCATATCAGGGAACTGGGCAAAAAGAATAAATTATTCAAAACATATATCGGGTTAGGTTATTACGGGACCATTACACCACCGGTTATTCAGCGTAATATCCTGGAAAATCCGGGATGGTATACTTCCTATACCCCTTACCAGGCAGAAATTTCACAAGGCAGGTTAGAAGCTCTTCTGAACTTCCAAACCATGATCGCTGACCTCACCGGGCTGCCTATTGCCAATGCTTCTTTGCTGGATGAGGCCACTGCAGCAGCGGAAGCCATGATCATGGCCTTCAACTCGCGGCCAAGGGACCTGGTAAAGAGAAATGCCTGCAAATTTTTTGTTTCTGTCAATGTTTTCCCTCAGACCCTGGCTGTAATCCTGACCCGGGCTATCCCGCTTGGGATTGAAATTATTACCGGCAATCATGCAGGGTTTGTCTTTACCGATGAGTTTTTTGGCGGAATAGTGCAATATCCTGATCAATTCGGAGAAATCCATCTTTATGAAGACTTTGTTAAATGCGTCCATGAAAAGCAAGGAGTGGCTGTCGTTGCTGCTGATCTTTTGAGTCTTGTCTTACTGGCACCGCCAGGTGAATGGGGAGCAGATGTAGTTGTCGGGTCAAGCCAACGTTTCGGGATCCCGTTAGGCTTTGGAGGCCCTCACGCTGGTTTTTTTGCCTCAAAAGATGATTATAAAAGAAATATGCCTGGCAGGATCATTGGGATATCAAAGGATGCCAATGGCACTACAGCACTCAGGATGGCCCTTCAAACACGCGAGCAACATATTAAACGCGAAAGAGCAACATCCAATATCTGCACGGCGCAGGCATTGCTTGCCATCATGGCAGGAATGTACGCTGCCTATCATGGCCCGCATGGACTCAGGCAAATAGCAGCGAAAATTCATGCACTCGCTGTTTTACTATCGGAAAAAATTGAAAAAATCGGCTATCATCAGACCAATAACCTGTTCTTTGATACCTTAAAAGTTAAACTTCCGGCGGGAGTCGGGAAGAATGTAGTTGAAACTATCGCCCTGCAAAATGGCATGAACTTCAGGTTTATCAATGATGGCACTATTGGTATCAGCCTGGATGAAACAACTACAGACGATGATGTCAAAAACATCCTGGATGTCCTTGCAGAAGCAGCCGGAAAGAAACAGTCTGAAGAAGTATTTTCAACCATTAGTAATGAACATACACAACTTTGGCCTGGTACGCTGATCAGAAAGAGCCCTATGCTCTCAGCCCCATGCTTTAACCGTTATCATTCGGAAACCGAAATGATGCGTTACATGAAAAAGCTGGAAAACAGAGATCTTGCTCTCAACAGGACTATGATACCGCTTGGTTCATGCACAATGAAACTTAACGCAGCAGCTGAGATGTTTTCGCTCAGCTGGCCTGAATTTGGTGCCGTACATCCGTTTGTCCCGGCTGATCAGGCTTCCGGCTACTATGAAATGATACATAACCTGGAGAAAGACTTATGCGAGATCACAGGCTTTGCGGCAATTTCACTGCAACCTAATTCCGGTGCTTCCGGAGAATATACAGGGCTTCTGGTAATCCGGCAGTATCACCTCAACTGTGGGGACAATCATCGAAATATTTGCCTGATTCCGGCATCGGCCCATGGCACAAACCCAGCAAGTGCCGCTATGGCTGGAATGCAGGTGGTAGTTATCAAAACTGACCAGGAAGGTAATATTGATTTACAGGATCTGAAGGAGAATGCATCAGCACACAGCCAGAACCTGGCTGCCATGATGATCACTTATCCTTCTACTCATGGAGTGTTCGAAGAAAATATACGCGAAGTCATAGAGGTAGTTCATCAGCATGGTGGGCAGGTTTATATGGATGGTGCAAATATGAACGCGCAGGTGGGTTATACCCACCCCGGAACTATAGGGGCTGATGTTTGCCACCTGAATCTTCATAAAACTTTCGCTATCCCGCATGGAGGCGGAGGCCCGGGAGTAGGCCCGATCGGTGTGGCCAGGCATCTGGCACCATTCCTTCCCTCCCATCCAATGATTAAAACCGGTGGTGATAAAGCAATTAGCGCGGTTTCAGCCGCACCTTATGGCAGCGCACTTATCCTTCCTATTTCATACGGGTATATTAAAATGCTCGGAAAAAAAGGATTGAAAGAAGCGACCGCATATGCCATCCTGAATGCTAATTATATCAAATCAAGGCTGGAAGGGCATTACAAGATATTGTATACCGGTAAAAATGGCTGGGCAGCGCATGAAATGATCCTTGATTGCAATGAGTTCCATAAAACCGCAGACATTACTGTGGTCGATATTGCGAAAAGAATGATGGATTATGGCATTCACGCACCTACCGTAGCATTTCCCGTTCATGGCACCCTGATGGTTGAGCCAACAGAAAGTGAACCTCTTTCTGAGCTTGACCGTTTCTGCGATGCAATGATCCGGATACGTGAAGAGATAAAAGAAATAGAAACCGGGCAAGCTGATAAAACTGATAATGTTATCAAACATGCACCCCATACGGCTCAAATGTTGACAGCAGAAGAATGGAACTTCCCGTATACAAGGCAGAAAGCAGCTTTCCCCATTGCGAATATGTTTCAGGACAAATATTTTCCACCTGTGACAAGAATAGATGATGCTTTTGGCGACAGGAATCTGATTTGTACATGCAATCCGACAGAAGATTATCAATAGTTAGTTTGTTTGTAATATAATTATTGTATATTTGCAACCTCATTCGATAGAATTCCATTTATTTCTCATAAACCCAATTTTAATCGGAATTAGAAAATTTACGGCTTTTACGCTTGGGTGTTTTCGTTTTTTAAACTGATTTTCCTGGTAAAAGTTTTGTTATTGTTCATTTATTAAAAAAACAAGATGTACGATATTATTGAATTAAACGGCAAGTCGTTGCCTGAATTACAAGAGATTGCAAAGGGTTTAAATGTCCCTAAGTATGAAAAGCTGATGAAGCAGGATCTGGTATATCAAATTCTGGATCAGCAAGCGCTCATTCCTGCAAAGGATGAGAAGCCGGGTTTTATCCCTGATATAAATAAATCCAAAAGGGGCCGGAAGAAAAAAATTATCACCGAAGAACCTAAGCAAGTTGCAGAAGATCATCCTCAAGAAGAGCGCAGAATTAGCCCCAGGTTTAATCAACGGCAGCAAAATATGCCTGAAACTATTGATAAACCATTGGAGGAAAATAAACCTGCCGAAGAAAGAAGGCCAAAACTGGTGAAAAAGATAGAGAGAAAACCGGCCAATGATTATGTAGAAAATAAACCCTTCACTAGCGAGGTCGAAAAAGATAATGATCTTTTATTGCCTGAAATAGTGAATGGTGACGCTGACGATGATATCATTGTCAACCCGGAATCAGAGTCAGGAGCCGGGATAGAAACCATTCCACAGGTTGAGAAGTCTGAATCTGAAATAGAAGGATTCACCCCAACTAAAGATGAGGATTTCCAGCCACCTATGCGTGACCCCAGTTTCAGGCCACGGTTAACCAAGAAAAGAGATGAGTTTCCTTTTGAATATGAAGGTTTTATCAATGCGGAAGGTGTCCTGGAAATCATGCCTGACGGTTATGGCTTTCTGAGATCTTCCGATTATAATTACCTCAATTCTCCTGATGATATTTATGTATCGCAATCACAGATCAAATTATTTGGTTTGAAAACCGGGGATACCGTTGAGGGTAGTATCCGCCCGCCAAAAGAGGGCGAAAAATACTTCCCTCTTATTAAAGTTGAGATGATCAATGGTCGTAAACCGGAAGAAGTCCGCGACAGGATCCCGTTCGACTTTCTGACTCCGCTTTTCCCACAAACAAAATTTAAGATCACTGACTACCCCGATGCCAGTATCACTACGAGAGTCATCGATATGTTCTGCCCTATTGGTAAAGGTCAGAGAGGCCTGATCGTTGCACAGCCAAAAACCGGAAAAACCGTTATCCTGCAGGAAATTGCCAACGCAATTGCATATAACCATCCGGAAGCCTTTCTGATCGTCCTGCTGATCGATGAAAGACCAGAGGAGGTTACCGATATGCAAAGGCATGTAAATGCAGAGGTAATATCTTCGACTTTTGATGAACCGGCTGAAAGACATGCTAAAATTGCCAATATTGTCCTGGAAAAAGCCAAAAGGCTTGTGGAATGCGGACATGATGTAGTCATCCTGCTGGATTCAATTACAAGGCTGGCAAGGGCTTATAATACCGTCTCACCGGCATCAGGCAAGGTTCTTTCAGGCGGGGTTGAGTCAAACGCACTCCAGAAACCTAAAAGATTTTTCGGAGCTGCCAGGCAAATTGAAAATGGTGGATCACTCACAATTATTGCCACCGCTCTGATCGACACTGGTTCCAAAATGGATGAAGTGATCTTTGAGGAATTCAAAGGAACCGGTAATATGGAGTTGCAGCTCGATAGGAAACTGTCGAATAAACGGATCTACCCGGCAATTGATATCGTCGCTTCAAGCACACGCCGTGAAGAACTCCTGGTTGATAAAGAATCTCTTCAAAGGATCTGGATTCTCAGGAACCATTTAGCCGATATGAACCCTCTGGAAGCAATGGAGTTCCTGAAAGATAAAATGAAATTTACACGGAGTAATGAGGAGTTTCTGATTTCGATGAACTCTTAAAGGATTGTTCCGGTCCGCTACATCTTTGCGGGCCTGTCTTTCATTGAAAATTTATTTAAGCTCTGCTGATTGATTCTAATTGAAGGATTTTTTGATGTATGTCAATTATCTTTTTCGATTGCCATAACAATCATCTTTTCAGGTTTTTTTCACTATTTATTAACACCAATTTTGGTGATAAATTCAGTGCTTACGGGGCATAAACCGGGTCAGTATGTCGTACATTTGACCCATGGAAGAAAACAGCCATTACAACCCGCCAGAAAAACCAAAAGGCTTTTCCAGAAAGCCTTTTGAGAGGAGAACCACTAATCAGGATAATGCATTTGAACACGGGAAAGTACAACCCCAGGCGGTCGACCTGGAAGAGGCTGTGTTAGGGGCTATCATGCTGGAAAAAGATGCCCTTACTTCTGTCATCGATATCCTCAAACCTGATGTCTTTTACAAGGATCAGCATAAAGTCATCTATACTTCGATCATGAGTTTATTTGGCCGCTCCGAGCCGGTTGACATCCTGACCGTCACGAGTGAGCTGAAAAAGAATGGTGATCTGGAACTGGCCGGAGGGGCTTATTACATCACCCAGCTTACCAACCGGGTGGCTTCTTCTGCAAATGTTGAATACCACGCACACATTATAATTCAAAAATATATCCAGCGGGAACTGATCCGGATCTCATCCGAAATCATCAAAGACTCATTTGAAGATACCATGGATGTCTTTGATATGCTTGACAAAGCTGAACAAGGATTGTTTACGGTCAGTGACAGTAACCTCAGGCGCAACACCATGGATATGAACACCCTGGTGAAAGAAGCGTTGCAATATATTGAAGCTGCCAAAAACCAGCAGACAGAATTGCGCGGTGTGCCATCCGGATTTACCGAACTCGATCGTATAACTTCAGGCTGGCAACGGTCTGACCTGATCATCCTTGCTTCACGCCCCGGCATGGGGAAAACGGCACTGGCCCTTACAATGGCCCGTAATATAGCTGTTGATTTTCATAAACCGGTGGCTTTATTTTCGCTTGAAATGTCTTCTGTCCAGCTCGTCACACGTCTGATATCTGCCGAATCAGGGCTTCCTGCTGAAAAACTTCGTAAAGGCGACCTGGCAGATTATGAATGGGAACAGCTCAACTCAAAGATCAGCCGGCTTATCGATGCACCCATCTTTATAGACGACACCCCTGCCCTTTCGATTTTCGAGCTGCGGGCAAAATGCCGGCGGCTCAAAGCGCAGCATAATATCGAAATGGTTTTTGTAGACTATCTTCAGCTTATGACCGGCAATTATGACCGCCAGGGTAACCGCGAACAGGAGATCAGCAATATTTCCCGGTCGCTGAAAAGCCTTGCCAAAGAACTTGATATTCCTGTCCTGGCCCTGTCGCAGCTTAGCCGTGCCGTGGAAACCAGGGGTGGTTCTAAAAAACCTATCCTTTCTGACTTGCGTGAATCAGGTGCCATTGAGCAGGATGCCGACCTTGTGCTTTTCATTTACCGGCCCGAATATTACAACATCGACCAGTTGGACGATGGCACACCGACTTCCGGACTGGCCCAGATCAGTGTGGCTAAACACAGGAACGGGCCTTTAGGTGAAAAAAACCTGAAGTTCGTGGCCCGCTATGCCCGTTTCTTAGATTACGATGCCGTCGAACCGGATTCCGGGCCAGGCAACGGCAACCTGCCGGAAAAACTCCGGACTATTTCTTCAAAGATGAACGATATGGAGGATGAGGATACTACTCCGTTCTAGCCATATTTTTCAGTATTTTTCCCCGTCCTCATTAATCATGGGGACAAACCTGACCGGTAAGACACTTTTCTTCTGAAGTTTACCTGATTTTTTTTCGAGCAGAATCAGATTTTGTGTATAATCTCCCCCGACAGGAATAATCATCCTGCCCCCTTCAGCAAGTTGTGCTTCTAACATTTCCGGTATATTGGCCGGTGCGCAGGTAACAATGATCGCGTCATAAGGGGCGTGTTCCGCCCATCCCTTGTAACCATCACCGATCCTGACAAAAACATTGGAATAGCCCAATTCATCAAGTGTTTTCATCGCCGACATGCCGAGTGACCGATATATTTCTATAGTAAAAACAGAATCACAGATCCCGGCCAGGATAGCGGCCTGGTATCCCGAACCCGTGCCGATTTCCAACACTTTGTCCTCCTTTTTAAGTTCAAGAGCTTCAGTCATAAAGGCCACAATATAAGGTTGGGAAATAGTCTGGCCTTCACCCACCGGCAAGGGATAATCTTCATATGCTTCATTACGGTACGCTGCCGGCACGAAGCGGTGGCGTTCCACTTTCAACATCGCCCCGAGCACTTTTTCATCCGTAATCCCCCTTGCCCTGATCTGGTTCCGGACCATTGCAGCCCTCTCTTCCGAATAATTGACCGGTTCTTTAATCTGGGACATGCAGGTATGATTTAACAGTACAGTTGTTACTGCTAAAATAATGAATAATTTACCTTCAATATTTAATAGTTTTCTAAACAAGCACTTTAGCTACTAATTCTGCAGCGTCCTCAAGCCGGATGGCTGATTGGACCTTCAGACCTGATTCGTCGATAATCTTTGCCCCTTCCTCAGCATTGGTGCCCTGCAGCCTCACAATTATCGGCACACGGATCTCGCCAATATTCCTGTAAGCATCTACGATACCCTGGGCAACACGGTCGCACCTGACAATACCGCCGAAAATATTGACCAGGATAGCCTTAACATTAGGGTCTTTAAGTATTATCCTGAAAGCTTCCTCAACACGTTTTGCATCAGCTGTGCCGCCAACATCAAGGAAATTGGAAGGGGATGCACCTGATAATTTGATAATATCCATAGTTGCCATGGCAAGCCCTGCGCCATTGACCATACATCCTACGTTTCCGTCAAGTTTGACATAGCTGAGCCTGAATTTACTTGCCTCTACTTCGATGGGGTCCTCTTCGTGATAATCGCGCATTTCCTGGATGTCCGGGTGACGGTAGAGCGCATTGTCATCTATAGCCACCTTGGCATCAGCGGCAAAGATTTTATCATCAGCGGCCTTAATAACCGGGTTAATCTCAAATAATTTTGCATCTGATTGAATATAAGCCTCATAGAGTGCATGAACAAATTTGACCATGTTTTTAAACGCATCTTCGTGCAATCCCAGGTTATAAGCTATTCTCCTGGCCTGGAAAGGCATCAGGCCGGTCCGTGGGTCAATTTCTTCCTTAAAGATCTGGTCGGGTGTTTCTTCAGCGACTGCTTCAATGTCCATCCCGCCGCGCGGTGAATACATGATCATATTGCGTCCTATGGCCCTGTTAAGCAACACGCTCATATAAAACTCTTTGGTTTCCGAAGGACCCTTGTAAAAAATATTCTGTTCAACGAGGATTTTCCTGACTTCCTTTCCTTCCGGGCCGGTTTGAGGGGTAACAAGCTGCATCCCGATAATCTGCCGGGCAAATTGCTCTACTTCCTCAAGGGATTTAGCCACTTTAACACCGCCTCCTTTACCGCGTCCGCCGGCATGGATCTGGGCTTTAACCGCCCACCGGTCAGAGCCGGTATCTTCCTGTATCTGTTCAGCAGCCCTGACAGCTTCGTCGGGTGTATAGGCCACGATTCCCGCCGGCACTGCAACCTTGTATCTTTTCAGGATAGATTTCCCCTGGTATTCATGTAAATTCATAATTGAAATTTTTAAAGACCTGCACCGCAAATTTAATCCTTTTCGATTATTTAAGAAGGTAAAATTTTCAATACTGAGTTCGCTTTTAAAAGTGTAAAAAAATCAAAATTGCCACCAAAACACCAATTCACAAAATATCACCAAATATTGATTATCAACTTAATAACATTGGTGAGTTTTGGTGTTTTAGTGCTTTTGTGGCAAAAAATGAACTTATGTTGGGGGTGCTATTTTTGATATTTCCCAGTAAATAGGAAATATATCAAATCAAAAACCGGATTTCATCAATGGAATGGACTATATCCTTATCCTCAAAGGCTGGGTTTCATCAATTATATCCCTGAAGGATTTCATTTATAATTATTGCTGTTTGATCATTTATTATATAATCCGGTAATTCACTATTTATAGGTTTGAAAATTGCAATAACCCTTCCTTTCCCTTTTATATCAAGATATTGTTCCCTGGAGGGCACAAAACGATAGGAAGGAAGCCCGGTGTAGAACATCGATTCAATATAATGCTGTCCTTTTACATTGAAAATAACAGCATTTTCAGGTAATTTAAGAGACTGAAAAATAATTTTATTGTGTAAAAGCATTCGTGAATATGAATTATCATCTTTCCATAAAGTATGAATTGCCTGAATCCGTTCTATATTGAATCTTGATGAGACTAATAAAAGTATTGCTAAAATGATTACTAGGTTTTTAATCCATTGCCTTATGCGCAACGTAGAAATATAATTCAGGCCATAGTCCAGCAAAGCTGCTAAAGAAATAAAGATTAACATGGCAACTATGATTGGAAAGGAAGGCATTTTAGTTTGAACTAATGAGAAAAAAAGATAGACGATGACAATCATACTTATAATTGACAGGTATAATTTTCTGTCGGTAATCTTTTTGTACAGGACAATAAATGCTGGTATTATTAAAAATGATGTGATACTCCCATACAAGGTATCAAATTGATCAAAATGATACCAGAATGTACCACTGTGTCCATCAAGAGATTCGAACATATGTCTCACATTAAACTGTTGGGCCAGTTTTGCATCGGCTGGATAATATATAAAAGTGAATATCTGCCATGGCAGGGCGATAATAAGTGTGATAATTGCTGATATGAGTATATCTTTTAAATGGCTGAATTTTAACTTTCTTTCTTGTATCTTCAAGACAAACCAACCAGAATAGACCAAAAGACCAGGCAGCCACTTGCATAGTATGGCAAAACCTGAAAAGATGCCGATGAGATAAATCCAAATCTTTTTATTAGAATAATGATATTCAATAAATGACCAGATACTTAATGAAACATATACAAGGAATGAAGCATCATTATGGTCGACTATTTGTCTGCCAGCTATCAATTCGAAAATATAAAAAGAAGTGATGAACAAAATTCCGGTTAAATATCCCGTTCTTTTATTGACCAGTAATTTCCCGGAACGATACCCGATGAAAACAAGGACTACACCTAATATCATACTGGGTAACCTTAAAGTAAATTCAGACACCCCAAATAATCTGAAGCTAACTGCAATCTGCCATAAGAAGAGAGGCTGTTTGTGCAACCAGATATGATATCTATCCCACCTGTCGTAAAGCATATTTACGATTGGATCATCGTACAAAGTGGGCTTTAAAGGGTGATTAAGTAGGTTTTTCGCAACCAGGGCATGAAATCTTTCATCATATATATTTAAAAAAGGATCAAGCAATGCTGCCAACCAATAAATTGAGATAGCTGTCAATATCAAAAAAATGACGGAAAGCTTTTGCTTTTCTCGCAAATGAAATTTAAGACTTAACAGAAAACAAATCAGTCCCGATAAGAGGAGAATTATCTGATTATCATTAAAATATGTTTTAAACATAGAATATTTCCTGCTCTTTTATCATCACTAATCCTTTTAAATAATGATTAAGCAAAGTAAAAATAATTAAAAGACGCTCAATTGATTAAATAAATATTTGGGTAAATCCTGGGAGTTCCACTAACGACTGACGACTAACGACTCTCCCCAATGCAATACTTAATCAGCACTTTCGTTATATCTTTGCTTCATAACACGTCGATGCATGCTTGTAGCTGAAGGGATCCATAAATCGTTCGGAGATCTTAAAGTCCTGAAAGGTATTGATTTATCTGTCAGGGAGAAAGAAATTATGTCAATAGTAGGATCATCCGGTGCGGGGAAATCCACTTTATTGCATATTCTTGGCACCCTTGACAAACCCGATTCCGGGAGTATTTTCTACGACAATAAGCCGGTGACAGAACTAAGTGAAGAAGCGCTGGCTGCTTTTCGCAATAAAACAATCGGTTTTGTTTTCCAGTTTCACCATCTGCTTCCCGAATTTACAGCGCTGGAAAATGTTTGCATACCTGCATTCATCGGAAGGGTTCCCCGAAAGGAAGCCGAAGAGCAGGCTACAAAGCTTCTCGATATGATGAACCTCTCAGACCGGCTGACACATAAGCCTTCTGCCCTTTCGGGCGGCGAGCAGCAGCGGGTTGCCGTTGCACGTGCACTTATCAACCACCCACGTATTGTATTGGCAGATGAACCTTCCGGAAATCTCGATTCGGCTGCTGCTAAAGAGCTTCACCAGTTATTCTTCAGTCTCCGCGATCAGATCGGGCAGACTTTTATCATCGTTACCCATAACCTGGAACTTGCTAAAATGGCCGACCGGATGATCACCATGAAAGACGGAAAAATTGGCTGAGCCTGAACATTCCTGTTCACACTTTGTTGTTCATAATAAGTTATCCTGACGGGAAGTGAAGCCATATTAAGATATTAATTTTGATGAAGATTTAATGCTGAGTAAACATACCATGACCTCTCGATATAAGGCAGGATTCTTTTTTCTGGTCTTCGTTATTTTTTTTGCAATGGCCGGATACGCACAGGAAAATGCAGATGAATACCGGAAGACCATTGAAATGGCCGACAGCTATTTTACGAAAGGGGATTATATCAATGCCAAGGCCTCTTATCAGATTGCTGTCAGACTTGCACCGGAAGACCAGTATCCCAAAGACCGTCTTCAGCAATCGCTTGATATGATCAAAGTCCAGATGTACCAGAATTCATTGTACCAGCAAAAGATTCAACTGGCAGATGATTTGTTGGGGAAAAATGACCTGGAAGCCGCATTAAAAACATACCAGGAAGCATTAGTAATACTCCCTGGTGACAGTTACGCTGGCGGAAAGGTGCAGGAGATCAGTAAAAATATGACTGATGCCAAACTGCTGGAAGAAAATTTTCAAAATAGCATTATCAAAGGGGATCAATTTCTTAAGGAAGGAAAACTTGAAAATGCATTGACAGAATATCGTAATGCTTCTTCCCTGAAGCCTGCGGAAATATACCCGAAAGAAAAAGCCGGCCAGGTGGAAAAACTGTTAGCAGAAAAGAAAGCCATAACAGGCGATTACGATAGCTTCCTCCAGGCAGCTGACCTTGCGGTTTCACGCAATAAATACGGTGAAGCCATCAGTAATTTAGAGCAAGCTATAATGCTGAAGCCGGATGAAACCATTCCAAAGCAGAAACTGGCAGAAGCACTAAATCTGAAAACTGCCTGGGAATCCTACGCTGCAATTATTAATGATGCTGATAATCTTTACATCTCAAAAGATTTTGAAAAAGCGAAGGAAAAATATCTGGAAGCCCAGTCCATCATGCCTGCTGACGAATACCCCAAACGCATGCTTGAGAAAATCGATATCGCCCTTATGGATCTTTCCAAGGCTAACAGGTCGAGCTATGAATTTGTAATTGCCCTGGCAGATAAGCTTTTTAATCAGCAGGACTATGAACAGGCGATTGTAGAATATAATAGTGCACTGCGTTTCAAACCGGATGAGGAATATGCCAAACAGCGGATAAGCGACATCAACAATGCCCTGAGCCTGAGAAAGTCCCAGGAAGAGGCCTATATGCAGAGCATTGCAAAAGCTGACGAACTATATAAGGAAGAACTTTATGAAGAAGCACGGGATGAATATACCAGGGCATCAGGGATCAAATCGTTGGAGCAATATCCAAAAGTAAAGGTAGATGAGATCAACACTTTACTTTCGAAGTTGGCAAGCCAGAGAGGGGTATATGATAATCTTATTAAAGGGGCTGACCGCCTGTTCTTTTCGGATGAATATGTGGAAGCCCGCGAACAATACCGTGCAGCTCTTGATTTGTTCCCAAAAGAGCAGTATCCAATAGACCAGATCACGATGATCAATGAAATCCTCGGGAGGCGCGACAAGTATGTCAAAGCTGTCACAAAGGCTGACCAGCTTTTGTACGACAAGAAGTTTGATGAAGCCATACGTGAATTCCGGAATGCCGCGGGAATTAACCCTGAGGAGGAATATCCGCTTCAAAAGATCAAAGAGATCGAAACTATCATAGCTGACAAGACAAAGCAGCAAAAAGCCTTAGAAGATCAGAAACGACAAGTACTTGCTGATGAGGATAATTCGATGTCAGAAAAAGAATACCAGGAAGCTTTAGCCGCTTATCAAGAAGTTAAAGTATTTGAAGTAGGTCCTGACTCCGCTGAAATTCCTGCTTTTGTAGCTGCTGACCAACAGTATCAGGATATCATCGCAACTGCTGACAGCTCTCTTCTCGAAGAGGACTACCGGACGGCCTTAGCCGATTACCAGTCGGCGCAGAAACTCAAACCTGGTGAACAATACCCAAAAGAAAAGATTTCAGAAATTGAGAATGCCCTTACTGAAATAACCCGTCAGGAAGAAATCCTGAAGAAATACAATGAAGCTGTTGCTTTCGCCGATAAGCATCTTCTTGACAAGGATTACGAAAATGCTATCTATGAGTTCCAGGTGGCCAACAGTCTGAAACCGGATGAACCTTATCCGCTAAGAAAGATTTCTGAGATAGAAGTTATAAAAGAAGAAATTAAGAAACAAAAAGAAATCGATAATCAATACAGTATAATTTTAGCCAGTGCTGAAGAAAATTTGAAAAAGGAACAATATGAAGAAGCACGGGCTGCCTACCAGGAAGCCCTGAAAGTTAAACCTGCAGAAGACTTTCCCAACAAACAGATCATCGATATCAACCGGAAACTTGAATTTATCGCAGCTGAGCGTGATCAGGCATACCAGATAGCCATCTCCAAAGCTGATAATTATTTTGACCAGCAGAATTTCGATATGGCCAAACTTCAATACGACCGAGCATTGGAGCTTAAACCAAATGAGCTTTATCCCCTGGACAAGATGAAGGCGGTCAATGAACAAATAATGAAGAAAAGGCAGTTGATCCAGGAAGAATACGATAAAGCAATCGCTGATGCCGATAAGTTTTATGCTTCGAAAATCTATGACAATGCCATTGATTCCTACCGCGCTTCATTTGTTTTAAAGCCTGAAGAAGAGTACCCCAGGGAAATGGTTCGCCGCATCTTAAAACTCCTCAGTGAACGATCCATTGTTCAGATCAACAAAGATCCTTTACTTATCGCGAATAATACCCAGCATAAATTCGAATTCATCCCTGTGCCTGTCAAAGACCGTAAAAGCAACTATATATTCTTCAAAGCCAGAAATGTTTCAAAAGTAGATTACAAACTGATCATCAGTTTTGGGAAAGACCAGACCAAGAACGGTGGTGTTGTCGTAAAAGTTCCTGCCGGGGAAGACCTGTTCGAGTTTGTTGTAAGGATCAGCGCACAATATAAATGGTTCAGCGATGACAATAACTGGATCACATTCTATCCTGAAGGAGGAGACTTTGAAGTGTCATTAATGCAGATTTCTTACAGCGATTAAGCGGGTCTGAACCAGGATGCCGGGTTGCCCGATTTTCTTATCTTTGCCTTCCAAAATACCCCTTATGGAAAGCTATTTTAAACCATTCAGGGATAATATAATCGGTATTGATCATCAATTTATTTCCCCTATTGGTGAAGTTCCGCTTATTTATGCTGACTGGATTGCCAGCGGCCGATTGTACCGCCCTATTGAAGCGAAGATCATTGATACCATAGGCCCATTTGTCGGGAATACCCATACCGAAACAAGTGAAACAGGCACCCTCATGACCAAAGCATATCACCTGGCCCATAAGAAGATCAAGGAACATGTGCATGCATCACCGGATGATGTTATTATAACTGCTGGTTTTGGGATGACGGCCGTTGTTAATAAAATGCAACGGATGCTGGGGTTGAAAAGCTGTGGCCTCGGTTCCAAGCACGATTGCCTGGGAGAAGATGAAAGGCCGGTTGCATTTATCACCCACATGGAACATCATTCAAACCACACTTCCTGGTTCGAGACAATGTGTGATGTGGTGCAAATCCCACCAGCACCTGATCTTCTTATCGACCTCAACCAGCTTCGCTCTTTGCTGGAGAAATACAAGGATCGTAATGTCAAGATCGGTTCTTTCACGGCCTGCTCCAATGTAACAGGTATAGAGACACCTTATCATCAGATGGCTAAACTTATGCACGAATATAACGGCTATTGCTTCATAGATTTTGCAGCTTCTGCACCTTATATCGATATGAATATGCATCCTGCCAATCCGATGGAAAAGCTGGACGCAATCTTTTTCTCTCCTCATAAATTTCTTGGAGGGCCAGGCAGTTCGGGGGTATTGATCTTCGATAAGCACATTTACAAAGGCCACCGGCCGCCGGATCAACCCGGTGGCGGCACTGTCGACTGGACTAATCCATGGGGTGAATACAAGTATCTCGATGATATTGAGGCAAGGGAAGATGGAGGCACACCTGGTTTTCTGCAAGCTATCAGGGCTGCTTTGGCTATCGAATTGAAAAACAAAATGGGAACTGAAAATATCCGAAAACGGGAAGAAGAGCTATTAACCCTGGCATTCCATGAAATGGACCGGATACCTGATCTTCATTTGCTGGCCGAAAATAATCGTAACCGGCTGGGGATCATTTCCTTTTATTTGCAAAATATTCATTTCAACCTGGTTGTCAAGCTGCTGAATGACAGGTTTGGCATACAGGTGCGCGGAGGCTGCGCCTGTGCCGGAACTTATGGCCACTACCTGCTGGACGTATCTTATGATAAATCCCACCTGATCACCAGCCTGATCAGTTCAGGCGATCTTTCCCAGAAACCCGGCTGGATAAGACTTTCCTTACACCCAACAATGACAAATGATGAACTTCTGTATATCCTGGATGCCATCAGGCAAGTGCAGAAAAATCATAAAAAATGGGGAAAAGATTATAAATACAATCGTAATACCAATGAATTCAAGCACAAGAATGAGCCGGAAGACAAAACGGTATTAGTAAAGGATTGGTTTGATCTTTGAAAATTAATAAAAATCAGGATTCCAGGGTAATAAGGGTAATTTCCGGAAGAATTCCGACACGGCCGGGATAACCAATCATGCCTAAACCACGGTTAACATAAAGATATTGTGGTTTTTGCGCAGTTTCAACCTGATATAATCCCGCCCAATATTTGTAAATATATTGTGCAAAACTCCAGCGAAAATGCTTCAGTTCGACACCAAACTGAAATCCATGAGTGTGTCCCGACAAAGTCAGATCTATATCAGGGTAATTCAGGCTTACTTCTTTTTCCCAGTGAGTGGGATCGTGAGATAAAAGGATTTTTACAGGAATATCTTTGATTCCAACCATCGCTTTGGGGAGATCTCCCAGTTTAGGGAACCTGGCATTGGCACTCCAGTTCTCGACGCCAATCAGCGCAAGCTTTTCACCGTCGATCTCAATGACATCATTTTTATTTCGTAATAATTTCCAACCGATTTCCCTAAAAAAATCATACAACATCGTTAAATTCTTTTCCCGGGCTTCTTCAGAAGGCCAGTTGACATAATCACCATAATCGTGGTTGCCCAGTATGGCATAAACACCATGTTTTGCCTGTATGCTTTTCAGAATATCCCTGAAGCGAAAAGCCTCATTGGTGCTGTAATTGACTATATCCCCGGTAAAAAGTACAAGGTCAGGGTCAAGGTCGTTGATAATGCCCGCTACTTCTTCAATGGGATCGACAGATGCCCAACTTCCAAGGTGCAGATCGGAAATCTGAACTACTCTCAGTCCATCAAAAGACAAAGGAAGTTGTGGCAAATTTAAATTCACCATCCTTACACGGAAATCAGAAGCCCATTTGATCATTCCGATTACCATCCCGCTGAAAAAAAGGCCACCTGTCGCCAGACCAATTGTTCTTAAAAACTTACCGCGGGAAATTGCCGTAGTTCCTTGACTAACCGGTTTACCCGTTTTTTTTACCCAGGCATGCCTGAATATAAATAATATAATCCTATACAAATCAGCCAGCAAAAAGAAGACAACCGTAATCAATTTTGAAAAATAAGCAACCACGGCAATACCAAAAATATAGGCTATTAAAGGAGGATGGGCGAGGTTCACATTATTTATGGAAGAGATAGAGGTAAGAAAGACAAAAGCGGCCAGTGGTATCCAGTAAAGTATTCCCAGAGTTACTTTAACCGGAACAGTTAATGAACTGATCTTTTTCCTGAGGGAGACCCACAGGTAGATATCAATTGCCAGCAGGAAAACCATAAATGGAAACCGCTCTGCTGTTTTAGGATGTGCTTCTGCAAAAAGGAAATAGGCCGGAATAAGCAGTAAAATGGTAAGGATGATAAAAAAGTACTTTCGCATGAATAGGGGCTCGCCCGGAAGTTTAGTATTAGTCAGGAAACGAATTGAAAATTAATTAATTGTCATAAATTAAGCAATGAACATATGGAAATACATAAAGTTCATGCAAAGGCCGCAAAATTAATAAAAAAAACTATACCCCCATTTTAATGTAATTAACCAATCCCTTGGCTTCAAATATTTTCATCAATTTCTGGGGAAGCGGTTCAAAATGGAAAGTTTTGTCTTTGATCCGGACAGTTCCTTTTGCAAAATCGATGCTGACAGGGTCTCCCGCCTCATAATAATCTACAGCTTCGGGAACCAGGATGATTGGCAATCCCTGGTTGACAGATGATCGGTAAAATATGCGGTTAACGGATTTACAGATCACAGCCTGGATGTTTGCAAAAGCAAGGCCGACGGAAGGATGTTCCCTTGAACTGCCACATCCGAAATTAGCCCCTGCTATGATTATGTGTCCTTCTTTCACCCTTTCAGCAAAGCTATCATCGAAACCTTTGAAGAGATAAGGCATGATCTTTTCCGGTTCGGAACTTAGGACATTATATGTTAAGTTACCGGCAAACATCTGGTCGGTATTCAGGTTATCCACATCGGAATAGTTCCATACCCCGTCGATTAAACGGTCGTCATCTGCACTGATCATCACTGTTTTAGATTGTTCGCGTTGAAATGGGAATTTATCATCAGACTTTATTCCCCTGGGATCAACAATTTTCCCGGCAAGGGCAGCCATAGCGACAGCCGCCGGGGAGGCAAGGTAGATATTTGCCTCCTTATTGCCCATGCGGCCTTTAAAATTACGATTGGCAGTGGAGATCACGTTATACCCGTCTGCCGGTATCCCCTGCCCTGTTCCCAGGCAAGGTCCGCATGAAGAAGCCAGTACATTGGCTCCGGCATTCATGAAAATCTCTATTAAGCCTTCGCGAAGGGCCTGAAGGTAAATCTCTTTAGAAGCCGGAATTACGAGCATCTGCATACCAGGAGGGAGTTTCTTGCCCTTAAGCACCCTGGCAGCTTCGAAAAGGTCATCAAAACGGCCGTTTGTGCAGGTTCCTACCATAGCCTGGTGGATAGGTGTACCTTCCACTTCCGAGATGGCTTTTACGTTATCAACATGGTGAGGCGCTGCAACCACCGGGAATATTTCGCCCAGATTGATCCGGATTTCCTCAGCGTAAATGGCATCAGCATCTGCCCAAACGCCCTGTATTTTGTTGCCAAAGTATTCCTCTAAAACACTGTCCGCCGGGAAAACTGCGTTCTTGGCCCCCATTTCAGATGCCAGGTTTGCCAGGGTCATTCTTTCGGAGATCGACAGGGATTTCACCCCTTCTCCATGAAATTCCACTGACATATAGTCTGCCCCGCTGGAACCTATCATACCAATTATCCATAGAGATAAATCCTTCGCAAAGACACCTTTCTGCAAATGGCCAGTAAGTGTGATTTTCAAAGTTTCCGGAACCCGGAACCAGGTTTCGCCCAGTTTCCACAAGCCTGCCGTTTCCGTCCGGTCAATACCGGCTGCAAATGCGTTGAAAGCCCCTGCCGTGCCCGTATGACTGTCGCTGCCAACGATAAGCATCCCGGGTTTGGCATAATTGGCCATGATCTGGTGACAGATTCCATCACCTACATCATGGAACTTAGTGACCCCCTGTTGTTTTACGATATCCCTGATCTTTTGATACTGGTTGGCCAGTTTCGCATCAGTGGGCGGGGCATTGTGGTCCAGGATAATGAGTAACTGATCCGGATCAGCCACTTTTTGCCCGTCCATTTTATTGAATGTACTGCCAATGCTTGAGGTATTATCGTGTGATAAAACGATATCAGGTTTTTTGAATACGATGCTGCCTGCAGGTGCATCGAAAATTTTTTCAGCAAAAGTTTTTCCAGCCATAAATATTGAATTTTAAAAGATTCAGAAGAGCAAATTTCATGTTTTAAATGTATTGGCTATAACAGTCAGGGCGTTCATTGTTCGTCTTATGGACGCAATGAACACTTATTTGTTGAACTAAATCCCACTTTCGTGGGATAGCTAATAACAAAAGTATTAAAATAGTACTGAGTAGGGAGTGGTCACTCCCCGAAATAAGTTATAAACCTTCGTTGTACCTTTTGTCAAAATAGAAGTTGATTCAATTAATTCTGATTCCTTGACTTTTCACGATTTTGTCATACATTTACTTCGTATATTATATTCCCGAATAAGCCATGAAAAAATTTATTTTGCTGACTCTTACAATTTTCTCCGGTGCCTTCAATCTGTTTTCCCAGCCTGCTAATTTCGTGACTACCTACGATTCCATGCATTTGAGGTTTCAGGTCTATTATGCCTTCGGTGAATGGAAAGCCGTCGATTGGGAGGCCCTGAACGACCAAATAAAGCCCAAAATTATCAATGCCGGATCAGATAACGATACCAATGCCTTTTATCTTGCATTACGCGAATACGTCGCTTCGGTACCTGACGGACATGTTTCAGTCCGGGGTACCGGGTGGGAAGATCACAAAGCATATGCCCGTTATCAGCAGATCGGGGGAAGTTATGGATTTGCCCTCTCCGGACTGGACGATGACCGTATCGTGACCCGCCTTGTGAATCCGGGATCACCTGCTGCCCTTGCCGGAATTCAATTTGGGGCTGATATTCTGGAAATTAATGACCGGCCCGTGAACGAGGTTCTGGATACGGTTCCCGTTTTATGGGCGGAAGCAAACCCTGCCACCCGGGAATGTAGAAAACTGAATCAGTTCCGGTTCATCGGCAGGGCTCCCATCGGTCAAACTATGAAAATAAAGTTCCGTAACCGGGGCGCCTCTGACCCTGTTACAGCTACACTTACAGCCGTTGATGACGCCTATGCTACGTTTGACCAGACTTCCCTGTCGCCCGTGGATCCCGGGCCTACCGTATCGTATGAGATCCTTCAGCCAAGTGGATACGGCTATCTGAAACTGACCAGCGAAGGGGGGGATTCTGCCACACTGGCGAGCATTTACACTGATTTCAGGGATGCGATCACTCTCTTTAACACGAATGATTCACCTGGTATGATCCTGGATATGCGCGTGAACACCGGTGGAGAAGATATGCTGTCGGCCGCGCTTTCTGGATTTTTTTCCACCGATACCATTCTGTATGAACAGCAGAGTTTTTATAATCCTGCCAGCGGCCAGTTTGAACTTTGGCCTCTGCCCATTCCACATTTCAATCCACAAACCTTAGGTACCTATATCAACCCGGCATATCCCAACGGTACTTTATTCACCGAACCTCAGGGTTTATACTTTTCAAACCCTGTGATGGTAATGGTAGGTCCGCGCAATATAAGCTCCGGAGAGGGAATTCCGATGTCATTGCAACGGTTGCCCAACAACAAAGTGGTCAGCTTCTACGGAAGCAATGGTTCTTTTGGCATGATAGAATGGTGGTCAATCCATTATCTCTACCCTCCACCCAATGATTTATACTTAAGATTCCCCGTGGGACGCTCCCTGGATAAAGACTTTAATATCCAGCTCGATAGCGATTCAAACATGGTGGGCGGTATCGTACCTGATATCCGTGTTCCCATAAATGATACGGTCCTCGATCAGCTCTATATCGACAGCATTGATGTGGAGTTGAATTATGCGATACAGGAACTTAATTCCATGCTTGGAATTAATGAACAGCCTATGGGCGTCGCAGGACTGATCCTGGATCATATCTTTCCCAATCCCATCACATCATCTTATGCAACGATTTCGTACCGGCTGGAGGAAGCCGCCGTAGTTTCGTTTGCCATTTACGACCTTTGCGGGAGAGTAGTGACAACGCTGGTGGATGAACCACAAAACGAGGGACGATATACGGTCAAATGGAGTACAGGAGATACAAAGCCCGGGATTTATTTTTACAGGATCAGTACCGGTAATGTTAGTATTACCCGGAAATGCATCGTTCTGTAACAACGGATAGTATAGTAACTGAAGTTTAGATTCGTCTTATAATTTTGTATCAGCACCATGAAATCAAAACTGTTTTTTCTGATCCTCGCATTGATGTGTATGGGCCTGCTCACATGTAAAAAAGAGAGTGATCCGTATGGCGATCTGAATAAACAGATTGTTGCGGAATGGGAACATGTGAGCGATTCCATCCTCGCTAATTCCGGGGTACCCGGTATGATTATCGGGATCTGGGCTCCAGACAGAAACCTCTCGTGGATCGTAGGAAAAGGGAAAGCCAATCTGGCTACCGGCGAAAAACCTGACCCATCGATGAAATACCGGATGGGGAGTCTTACAAAAACCTATACCTACACGGTTCTTCTTCAGTTGGTAGATGAAGGAAAAATCAATCTTTCAGATAAGCTTAGTTTGTTTCTTCCCGATTTCCCTAAATCCGACAGCATCACCATCCGGATGTTGTGCAATCACACGAGTGGCATCTTTGATTATACGGAAACAAACCTGTTTCAGATGAGTCTTATCACGAATCCGTTAAAAAAGTGGACCAGCCAGGAGATGATCGACATGGTTAAAACGGAACCATTTTATTTTTCTCCGGGGACAGCTTTCAAATATTCCAACACCAATACCATTATCGCCGGGATGATTGTGGAAGAGCTCACAGGGAACCCTATTGCAGCAGAGATTCAGCATCGGATTCTTGATCCCCTTCACCTGGAAAATACCATCTACCCTACCAACCAGGTGATGACGGGTGCATTTGTTCACGGTTACGGGTGGTATGAAGGGGATAGCACCGATGTGTCACAGGCGTATGATCCTTCCATGGCCGGTGCTGCCGGCGCCATCATTGCCGATGTGTATGACCTGAAGACCTGGGTGGAACATCTTTACAAAGGCACTTTGCTGACATCGGAAACACAGGCTCAACGGCTTACAATTGTTCCTGCCACGGATGAAGATTGCGAAGAATACGGACTGGGAATCATGCATAAGATTTATCCTCCCATGTGGGGCCATACCGGAACCATCCCGGGATATAAAAACTGGGCGGGGTATTGTCCTTCGGAAAATGTCACCATCGTGATCAATTACAATGCGATAACCGACAAGCCAATGGTTCTTGCAACCAGGCTGATGACTATTTACCTGGAGGCTGTAAGAAAATAAAACCATCCTCCAAATACACAAGTCTGCCCCAACGTTCGCAGCTATGCGAAGTTACCCAAAGCGAAGCGTAGGGCAATTTGGGTGAGGGCGGTAATCCGCCCGAACCGCATAGCCTCCGTTGTGCGATGGACAGAGCGGCATTCCAGTAATTTCATTCTTCTATCCTTAAATGAACCCGATTGTCATGAGAACTACGGTTGCAAAACTGAGCATTGCTCGCAGGATATTTAGATTGTGCAGTTTTCGGCGCTCGTCTCTTAATTGAGTTGTGTCGTTGCTTTCGAGGATCGCGATTCTCTTGTAAACCGGAAGAACGGTGACCTTTGAGACAATTGAGGTTACCACCCAGAGGATAAGGCCCGCGGTGAACCACCAATTACTGGTACCGTAGTAGATGAAGTATGGAATCATGCCGACAAACGTTATGCTCGATACGCCGATGGCATACGGCGACCGCATTGCATGTTTGGTCAACTTATCCAAGAAACGTTTGAACGTGCCTTCGTCCATATCGTCCATAGTCCCCTGAATCACCCCTGCAACAAATATCACGAACCCAGTACAGAGGGCCGTTGGAACCAGAAGCAAAATTTCAGCTAAAGTTTGAGTCATAAATAATCTCCTATTATTAATTAATAAACTGTCTGATGGTTATTATATTACCATATTTGCAAGTTGCCTGGCCATTGAACGGAAATACTTTGCACTCTGCATTTCACACAATGGTTGATGGTATCGTGTTGTGTTATCGGTGGTTTTTCTTCACTCCTTGGAACCTATACTTCTACAACCCGTAAAAATAGTAAATAAATTTCGCCTAAAAACTCTAAATTTAAACTCCTGAACGGTATTTCAATTTATTGCAGGTCTTTTTTTCATAAAGTGTACTTCAACTTTATATTTGAACGAAGTCACATGCTTTCGTTTATTTTTTCGTGTTATACTATTGCTTTTATTTAGAATTATTCTAAATTTGCCCTAAATTTAATCAAATACAGGATGTTACCATTGAAAGAAGCTACCAGCATTAAACATAAGCAGGCTGAAAGAATGCCATTTAACACAAGAATGTTTAGAGGTTTACTAAGTAAGAATGAATATTTATTATACCTCAACCAACAACTGCAAATTTTTCAAACAATTGAAAGTATAGGGTTGCCACATAGTAGTTTAAAAAGAACTGAGAACGTTCAGGCAGACATTGATGAATTGAAGTCTCAAGGATATTATTCCGATTTTATTCTAAGTAGTACCAACGCATATGTGGATTATCTTGGTTTCTTATCCTATGAGCAAGTCTTACCTCATGTTTACCTGAACTATATGGCTATTATGTTTGGTGGACAGATGATAAAAAAAGCGGTGCCTTCCACAGGCAGGATGTATGTTTTTGACAACATGCAGGAAACCATACAATCTATAAGGAATGTTCAAAATGATGAATGGGCTGAAGAGGTAAACAAAGGGTTCGATTTCAATATTTTGATATTTGACGAATTAGAAACCGAATGTAGTAACGGACAATTATTTTCTACGTTATAAATGGAGTTCTTAAAGGACCTTGGAATAGCCGGATTTCTTTTCTTTCTGATAAAAGGGCTATTATGGATTGTTCTATTTGTATTAGTGTATTTTGGTTTGATTGACAAAGAAAAAGTTCGAACAATAAAAGCAAAAATGAGCTTTTGGAAAAGGAAAAAAAATACTTAAAACCGGCTATAACCAATAGTCGAGCTGTTTGTTATGAGTCTGAATTTAGATAAAAATCTACCTTAATTAATGTGTATACACCAGGGGTAGTTCGTGGGGAGTAAAAATCACCGATAACGCTCTAGCGCAGAGCCTTGGCCAGAAGAATTACGCGATTCGGCATTCGGCATTGTCGACTGTCGATGTAAATTTTCAATTTCAAATTTCAATCGAAAATGCAGAATCGAAAGTTGACAATCGCGTAATTCTGTCGTCCGGGCTGGCCTTTGCGCGCCATGTTAGGGCGCTTAAAAAATTAAAGAACGGTTATTCCTAGCTTCCGTCCTAGCCCTTCTTCAAATATTTTAAAAAGCGTTGACAGTTGAATGTCAATTTTCCCATTTTCAATGCGAGATATATAGCTTTTCTTTGTACCAATTTTATCAGCCAGGTCATCCTGGGTTAGGTGTGCAAGTTTTCGGGCTTCTTTTATCATTTCACCAATAATAAAAGCCTTTGAATTTTGTTCGAATTCATCTCTAGCAGGGCTTCCCAGGTTACCATATTTGATATCCAATAATTCGTCGAATGTGGTTGCTTCCTTTATCTTTTTCATTTTCTAGCTTTTTTCTTCATTATATAAATGCATTAACCTGAGGGCGAAATCAATTTCATTCTTTGGCGTCTTTTGGGTCTTTTTCTTAAAACCATTAAATAAGACAATAATTTTACCCTCATCAAAACAACAGAATATTCTGTAGTCGCTATGTAGGTGGTGGATTCTAATTTCATAAAGACCTTCAGTTCCATGAATATGCTTTAAAAATGTTTCCGGAACCATTTCCAATGTCCGAATTAACTTAAAGACATATTCAATTTTTTCTTGGGCTTTACTATCTAGCGATAGATAAAATTCAATGAAATAGTTCTTATAAAATTTGATTTCACGAACCATGGCACAAAGTTAACATATATGTTAACATATTCCAAATAAAACGTAAATATTTTAGAAACTTTTATGCGCCCCAACGTTCAGCGCAGCGCCCTGGCCAGAAGAATTACGCGATTCGGCATTCGGCATTGTCGACTGTCGATGTAAATTTTCAATTTCAAATTTCAATCGAAAATGCAGAATCGAAAGTTGACAATCGCGTAATTCTATCGTCCGGGCTGGGCGCTGCGCGATTGTTGCACTAAATCCCGTCCCGGGCTGAGCCCGGAGACGGGATAGCCTTTTTTCATTAAAAATAGTATAAAGAGTAATAACCACAAAACTCTTATACTATGAAAAATGCTACGCCTAAATTACGTAAAAAATCGTTTACCATTGTTGAACAAGCTTGCCATGAGATTCATGGATTCTCAAAGCTTTACCAGGAACTCCAGGACAAGGTTACCTTAAGCGGTCAGACGCAAAGTACCCTTAAAAATTATGCGCGCAAACTGGCTCATCTAAGCCTTCATTTCGGCAAGCTGCCCCAGCATATCGACGAACGGGAGATCAACCGCTACCTGGCCTCGCTGGCGCGCAAATCCACATCTCCCTCGCTGAGTGACTTCAAGTTCACCATTTACGGGCTTCGGTATTGTTATCGTTTGTTAGGGATGAATGAAAAAGTGGTGAAGCTACCCTCGATCAAGCGGGAGAAAAAGCTGCCGGTTGTGCTGAACCGGTCGGAATGCCGGGCATTGTTCAAAGCCCCTGAGCTGTTAAAGCACCGTGTTATGCTTTCGTTGATGTATTCTGCGGGATTACGTGCACGGGAGGTCTCCCGGCTGGAACTCAAAGACATTGATTCGGAACGGATGATGATCCATATCCGCCGGAGCAAATACAATAAGGACCGGTACGTTCCCCTGTCGCCACTGATCCTGGAAGGATTGCGCAAGTACTATTATGCCTGTCAGCCCGTACAGTATTTGTTCAATGGCAATGAACCGGGCAGCCCGTTAAGTGTACGGGGCATGCAATGGGCATTGCACGAGTCGGTAAAGAAATGCAAGCTTCAAAAGGGGATTACCCTGCATACCTTGCGGCACAGTTACGCCACGCATCTGCTGGAAGAAGGCATGGATATCATCACGATCAAAGACCTGCTGGGCCATGAACGGATCGATACCACGCTGATCTATCTTCATGTAGCAAGACCAAATCGCACCAACGTGTTCAGCCCGTTTGACAGGCTATATTCAAAACCGTGAGGCCGGCGTATGAACTGGCGCAGATCATAGACACTTATAGCGATGATTTTATCACGACACACTCACCCAATGGGTATGAGCAGCGAATCTTGCATGCGATACAGATTTGCCGCACCTCAGCCCTGGGTGGACATGTAGATGCCTGTGAGGCTTGCGGACATGTGCGCATCAGCTACAACAGCTGCCGTAACCGTCACTGTCCCAAATGCCAGAATACACAGCGGGAAGCCTGGATAGAAGACCGGAAGCAGGATTTGCTGCCGGTAAGTTATTTTCATGTGGTTTTTACCGTTCCCGACAAGCTCAACGGTTTGTTTCTTCATGATCCTCCCGGGATGTACAAGCTGCTTTTCAAGACGGCCTGGGAGACGATTGCACAGTTTGGCCTGATTAAGTTTCATGGCGATACCGGGATGATTGCCGTGTTACATACCTGGGGACAAAACATGAGCCTTCATCCGCATGTTCATTGTATCGTTCCTGGTGGTGGGCTTGATTATATGGGAAGATGGAAACCGGTAAACATATCCGAAACAGGCAAGGCCTATCTATTCCCGGTGGAGAACCTGTCGAGGGTATTCCGGGGCAAGTTTATTGCGGCCATGCAACGACAAAAGCTACAGGAAAAGCATATTATCCGGGAGCTGTACAAGACCGATTGGGTGGTGTATGCCAAAGAACCTTTTGCGGGCCCGGATCAGGTGGTGGAGTACCTGGGGCGCTACACCCACAAGGTAGCCATCAGCAACCACCGCCTCCGGTCGTTAGATGAGACCGGGGTGCAGTTCTCTTACAGGGATTATCGTGACAACAAGTCAAAAACAATGAAACTGACCGGGGTGGAATTTTTGCGACGTTTCTGTCATCATATCTTGCCTAAAGGTTTTGTAAGAATCCGGCATTATGGCTTGCTGTCGGCCAGCAGAAGGAAGCAGCTTAGGCAGTTACAAAAATCCCACGGTGTGAGTGTAGCAGAAAAAAGAGTTAAAAAAGACTGGAAGCAGCTATGCCGGGAACATCTTGGATATGATCCGGATTTATGCCCGGAATGCCGGCAAGGTAAAATGGTAGTCGTTCAGCGCCTGGACCCGGTTCGCGGACCACCGGAAAAGCTCTGGAATCCGCAAGTTGCAAACGGAAAATAGCATCAAATATCAAATTGTTCAGAACATGAACCTGGTAGAATATTACATAAATCTTTCTAAATCCCTGATTTAATAACAAATGGAAGTCAAAATTGCAATAAAAAGACACTGTTCTGCAGATAAAAATCCCTTGAAAGGTAGCGGAAAACCTCCAACACCTCTACTCTAAAAACCTTAAATTCCATAAGTGCTTAAAACAGGCAGGCTGTGCGGGACGGGATGTCGTGCAACGGGGCTTCATGTTGGGTCCGCCGGGGCGGACCACACGAAGCCTTATTTATTA